>JACCDS010442724.1_pt1 | contig 10920 bp, 9 predicted proteins | sample 7446441 | NCBI WGS metagenome assembly JACCDS01 (sample SAMN15323445, study PRJNA562643) | freshwater metagenome | isolation source: river surface water | place: USA:Blue River Watershed | collected 2017-08-17 | reverse complement strand
TGCCCTTCAAACCCAAGCGTCGGACGAAAGCTATGATCGCTCGCGAGGCGGGGCTGGAGCCTTTGGCCATGTCGCTGTGGCAAGACCCCAGTCAGGACCCGCAAGCTTTGGCTTGCGCCTACCTGCTGCCCGCCGGACAGATCGAGGGGGCGGATTTTTCTTCGGTTTCGCTGGTGCTCGACGGCGTGCGCGACCTGCTGTCTGAAATTTGGGCCGAAGATGCCGGCCTGGTTCAAAGCTTGCGCGAATGGCTCTGGAATGATGGCTTCTTCCGCTCTCGTTTGGTCAGCGGCAAAAACCCCGATGACCCCGAAGTGTCCAAATTTCGGGACTACTTCGACTACGAGGAGACGTTTGCCGACGTGCCCTCGCATCGCGCATTGGCCGTTTTTCGGGGTCGATCACTCGACATGCTTGATGTCCGGATGGCCTTGCCTAGCGAACCTGAGGCGGGTCAACCCAGTCTGGCCGAAGGACGCATCGCGCTGCACCTGAAATGGTCGCACCAGAGCCGACCTGCCGACGACTTGCTGCGCCGTTGCATGGCCTGGACCTGGCGCGTCAAATTGAGTTTATCCACCGAGCGCGATCTCTTTGCTCGACTGCGCGAAGAAGCCGAAAAAGTGGCTATTCAGGTCTTTGGACACAATGTCCGCGACTTGCTGCTAGCCGCCCCGGCCGGCCCCAAAGTGGTGATGGGCTTGGACCCCGGCATCCGCACCGGGGTCAAGGTCGCCGTCGTCAGCGACACCGGTCGTTTGCTGGCCACCGACACCGTCTACCCGCACGAGCCCCGACGCGATTGGGAGGGCGCCCTGCATCGTTTGAGTCACCTGTGCGTGTCGCATGGCGTGGACTTGATCGCGATTGGCAATGGTACCGCCAGCCGCGAGACCGATCATTTGGCGGCTGAATTGATCAAACGCCTGGGTCAGTGGGCGACCACCGATGACCGGGTCAAGGCCCCCATGAAGGTCGTGGTCAGTGAAGCTGGAGCGTCGGTCTATAGTGCGAGTGAATTTGCCAGCCAGGAACTGCCCGACATCGATGTCAGCTTGCGTGGTGCGGTCAGCATCGCCCGTCGCCTGCAAGACCCATTGGCCGAACTGGTCAAGATCGATCCCAAGTCGATTGGTGTCGGCCAATACCAGCACGATGTCAGCCCGACCGAGTTGGCCCGGACCCTCGATGCAGTGGTCGAAGACTGTGTCAATAAAGTGGGCGTTGACTTGAACACCGCCAGCGTTCCTTTGTTGTCGCGGGTGTCCGGCCTGAGCTCCAGTTTGGCGCGCTCGGTGGTGCGTTGGCGCGACAGCAAAGGTGCGTTTTCCAGCCGTTCACAGTTGCTGGAAGTGACAGGACTGGGTCCCAAGACCTTCGAACAATGCGCCGGTTTTTTGCGCATCCGGGGAGGCACACAAGCCCTCGACATGACGTCGGTGCACCCCGAGAGCTATCCGGTGGTCGAGCGCATTTTGCAACAAGTGGGGCGGCCGATCCACGAGGTCATGGGGCGAGCTGACATGCTCAAGACCTTGCGCCCCGAGTTGTTTGCCAACGACACGGTGGGGGTGATCACCGTGCGCGACATTTTGACCGAACTCGAAAAACCTGGCCGCGATCCCAGACCCGATTTTAAGGTTGCGCGTTTTAATGAAGGGGTCGAGGATATTGCGGATCTCCAACCAGGCATGGTGCTCGAAGGCACGGTCAGCAATGTGGCTGCCTTCGGCGCTTTTGTCGATTTGGGCGTGCATCAAGACGGCCTCATCCATGTCAGCCAACTGGCGAACAAATTTGTCCAGGATGCGCGCGAAATCGTCAAGACCGGTGACATCGTCAAAGTCAAGGTGCTCGAGGTCGATGTGGCGCGTAAACGCATCGGCCTGAGCATGCGGCTCGATGGCGTTGTCGGACGCCGTGATGCGCCACGCGAGAACCGATTTGAGTCGGCAGGCCGTTCCCATCGCAACGGGGGAAGACCCCAAGAGGCCGCAGCGCACAGCGCCATGGCGTCGGCTTTTGCCAAACTGCAGCAGAAAAAATAATGCCCGCCCTGCGAATTCTGGCTGGTCCACAGGCCCTGCAGCACATCCGTCTCAACGGCTTGCGGCCGCATGACATCTCGGTCATTCCGGGTGCCGCCGGCGGCCCTAAGGGCTTGATCCTTGGGCCCTTGGATCGATGGATTTTTGGTGACTGGCTGCCCGGCTCGGATCAGCCGGTGGATTTGGTCGGCGCATCGATTGGCGCCTGGCGTTTGGCCAGTGCCTGCTTGCATCAACCCGTGCAAGCACTGCAGCGCTTGGAGCACGACTACATCCACCAGGACTACCCCATTCCGCCTGGTCAAAAACGACCCAGTGCCGAACAGGTCAGCCGAGAGTTCGGGGTTGGACTCAGGGCGTTTTACGGCGGCAGAGTGGGTGAAGTCCTTCATCATTCGCGCTACCGGTTGCACGTCGTGACTTCACACGGTCGGCATGTGTTGGCTCGCGAAGGATCATGGCGCACGCCCCTGGGCTACGCCGCCGCCTACCTGACCAATGCGGTATCGCGGCGCTGGCTGGGGCATTGGCTCGAGCGGGTGGTGTTCTCGACCCAGTGTGCTGCAGGCTTGCCATTTGACTCCGATGACTTTCCGACCACATCATTGGCCTTGACCGAAGATAATTTCATGCCCGCGCTGCAAGCCAGTTGCTCCATTCCTTTTGTCTTGCAAGCTGTGCACGACATTCCGGGTAGCCCCCCCGGGGCTTATTGGGACGGCGGCATCACCGATTACCACCTGCATCTGGATTACCGCACCCGGCCCGGCTTGGTGCTGTACCCTCATTTTCAAGCTCAGGTGGTGCCAGGCTGGCTGGATAAAGCGTTAAAGTGGCGCCACCCGGCAACTGAGCATTTGGATCGGATGGTGTTGTTGTGTCCCACGCCAGATTGGATCAGCCGTCTGCCGCATGGCAAATTGCCCGATCGCACCGATTTCAGCGCGTATGCGCATGATGTCCCGGAGCGGATTCGGGTTTGGAGTCAAGCGGCGCGTTCTGCTCAGCAACTGGCCGATGAGTGGGCATCTTGGTTACAAGACCCCGACCCGTCCCGGGTGGAGCCTTTGCCATGAGCCACCCTCATCCAGCCCAGGTCCTGATTCCGGAAATGCGTCAACTGATTGAGCGCATCCACCGGGCCGGGCATCTCCCCATGCAAGCCATGACGCCGGCCCAGGCGCGCGCTTTTTACGAGGCGGGGGCTCCCTTGCTGGACGTGCCGTCGCCACGGATCGACCGAACCCGTGACTTGGCCATGGCTTTACCCGGCGGAGTCACCTTGGCGGCCCGGTTTTATGCCGATGCCAACCAGCCGGAGTTACCGGTGTTGGTCTACTTTCATGGCGGCGGGTTCACCATCGGGAGTCCGGCGACGCATGACGGGTTGTGCCGCGAACTGGCACGCCTTGCCCGTTGTGCTGTGATATCGGTCGATTACCGCCTGGCTCCCGAGCACCGTTTTCCGGTGGCGGTCGAAGACGCCTGGGGTGCATTGTGCTGGGTGCACGATCATGCGACGTCTTTGGGGCTGGATGCTCAGCGCATCGCCGTGGGAGGCGACAGTGCTGGCGGGACCTTGGCGGCCGTCACTGCCTTGATGGCCCGCGACGCAGGACTGAGCCTGAAATTGCAGTTGCTGATCTATCCGGGCACCACCGCACACCAGGATACCCCTTCACACGACCGTTACGCACAGGGTTTCATGCTGGACCGCGAGACCATCTCTCGGTTTTTTCAGCATTACATCGACAAGGCCGATCGCGACGATTGGCGTTTTGCCCCCCTGAACGCTCACGACCATGCTGGCGTCGCACCAGCCTGGCTGGGACTCGCAGAATGCGATCCGCTGGTCGACGAAGGGGTTCAATATGCCGACGCTTTGCGACTGGCCGGTGTGCCGGTCGACCTCGACATCTATCGAGGCGTGGTCCATGGTTTCATCAACATGGGCCGCAGCATCCCCACGTCGCAACAGGCGCGGGAAGACGCCGCCCGTGCGCTGCGTCATGCGCTGGGGACAGACCACCCGGAGCATCCATGAAACTCGTGACCGGCACCTGGAATGAGTTACAGGCCAGTGCAGCAGTGTTGCGCACGGCGGTCTTTGTGCGTGAGCAGGGCGTGCCCCAAGAGCTCGAATGGGATGCCGAGGATCACAGCGCCTTGCATGCGGTTGTGCTCGACGAACACGGGCATGCTTTGGCGACCGGACGTCTGTTGCACCATGCCACGGGAGTGGCCCGCATCGGACGGATGGCGGTGGCGCGTGAATGGCGTGGTCAGGGGTTGGGGCGGCAAATCTTGCATGCCCTGATGCAAGCCGCAATTGACCGGGGTGACCATCGGGTGATTTTGCATGCTCAAACAAGCGCCCGGGGCTTTTATGAGCAGGCTGGATTTCAGCCCCATGGGGCGCTGTTTGCCGAAGCTGGCATCGAGCACATCGAAATGTGGGCTGACTTGCCTCAGAGGTCGTCGCGCAAAGGGTAGGGCAGAGGCAGCACCTGAATCGCCACTCCGTGGACCGACAGGTCATGGCGCTGTGCATGACTGAGCAGCAGACACGCCAGTGCCACGCCGCCACGGCTGGGCAATGAGGCCGCTTGGACGATCAGACCCGCCGGCTCGTCGCCAGCGAGTACTTCGGAGCCTGCGCTCAGAGTTTGGTCGCTGCGCACGATAAAAGTCCGACGCTTGAGGGTGCCCCTGAACTGGCTTCGAGCCACGACTTCTTGTCCGGGGTAGCAGCCCTTTTGGAAGTGAACCCCGCCCACCGACTCGTAATTGATCATTTGGGGCACAAAAGCCTCGAAGGTGGCTTCTTGCACATCGGCCACGCCGGACAACACTTCGCCAGCCAGCCAGTCATTAACCCCGATGGTGGGTTCAATCGGCATTTCTCCGATCGGCAATAACAGGGCACGCGACTGATCTCCGACCGGATACAGGGCGATCAAGATGCCCTGGGGCAATGACAAAGTGGCCCACGGAGGCAAGGTCTGCTCGCTGACTGCGCGCATGACCTCGCCCGCTAAGCCCCAAACCGCTTGTTGTTCACTGAGATCTGACAGTCGGGCTTTGGCGCGCAACACGAACATCGACAGGCGCTTGAGCGTACGCGCCAACAGGTCACGGCGGGTGATCAGCCAGACTTCATCGGGGGCTTGCTTAAGGACGACAAAGGTCGCTTGCAATCGACCCTGGGCGTTGCAAAACCCTGCCAGGCGCGCCTGACCGACGGGCAACAATTGCACATCCTGGGTGAGTTGGTTGTGCAAAAACGAAGCGGCATCGTCCCCCTGACAGCGGATCACGCCCAGATGGGGCAAGGGACAAGCTCCCTGGAGCGGGAGATCGAAGGGGGGCATGGCGGTCTCGGACATGGCTGAATTATGATCTTGTCCAAGAGATCTCATGCCCCGACGACCCCAAATCCCCTTCTGGCGCAAGCCCTGGTTCTGGCTACCGGCCATCGCCCTGAACTTGAGCGCGGCAGCGGCGCTGTATTGGGTTTTGGCGCCCATGTCGCTGCGCACCCCGGTCGTCGACCTGGCGATCGAACCCGGCACGTCGGTGAGGGGCGTCGCTCAGGCGGTGGTGGCCAGTGGGGTCGACATCTCGCCCCAAGCCCTGTGGTTGTGGATGAGGCTCAGCGGACAGTCGCGTCAATTGCGGGCCGGCAGCTATGAAATCACGGCGGGTACCAGCCCTTGGGAGTTGTTGCGCAAACTGGTGCGAGGTGACCAAAGCCTGCGCGCCTTGACCGTGGTCGAGGGCTGGACATTGGCACAAATGCGGCGACTGGTCGATCAGGCCGAGCATCTGCGACACGATACGCTGGGCCTCAGCGATGCCGACCTGATGGCTCGGCTGGGACGTCCCGGAATGAGCGCCGAAGGCCGGTTTTTTCCGGATACCTATACCTATGGCAAGGGCAGTTCAGACCTTCGCCTCTATGAGCGTGCGCTGAAAGCCATGGATCGACAACTGGACCAGGCCTGGCAGGCACGCCAACCTGATGGGGCACTGTCCGATCCCCAGCAAATGCTGATTCTGGCCAGCATCATCGAAAAGGAAACCGGTCGAGCCAGCGACCGCCCCATGATTTCTTCGGTGTTTCACAACCGATTGCGCATCGGCATGCCTTTGCAGACCGACCCAACCGTGATTTATGGGCTGGGTTCGGCTTTTGACGGCAACCTCAAACGCATACATCTGCGCACCGATCACCCCTGGAACACGTACACCCGCAAAGGGTTACCCCTAACCCCGATCGCCTTACCCGGCAAAGCCGCCTTGCTGGCAGCCGTCCAGCCGGCCCCAAGCAAAGCCTTGTATTTCGTCGCCCGAGGGGACGGCAGCAGCCAGTTCAGTGACGATCTGGCGGCTCACAACGCTGCGGTCGAGCGTTACCAACTGCGACGCCAGCCCACCACAGCCAAGGCACAATAGGGTCATGACACAGGGTTTATTCATCAGTTTTGAGGGCATCGATGGAGCCGGCAAGTCCACTCACATTCAGGGTTTGGCCGATTTGTTCCGACAGCAGGGGCGCACCGTCACCCTGACACGCGAACCCGGGGGCACCCCACTGGCTGAATCATTGCGCGACATGGTATTGCACCAGGCGATGGATCCCCTGACCGAGGCCTTGTTGATCTTCGCTGCCCGGCGCGATCACCTGAACCAGGTCATCGAGCCGGCCTTGGCGCGCCACGAGGTGGTGCTGTGTGATCGATTCACCGACGCCACGTTTGCATATCAGGGTCATGGTCGGGGCTTTGACCTTCAGGTCCTGAGCCAACTGGAACAATGGGTGCAGGGCACGGACCAGGGCTTGCGGCAACCTGATCTCACGGTCTGGTTCTCGCTCGACCCGGCCATCGCTGCCCAACGCCTGGCCGATGCAAGGGTGCCCGACCGTTTCGAGTCACAGCCCCAGGATTTTTTTGCAGCAGTGCACCGCGGCTACGCCGCCCGCGCCAGCACCATGCCACAGCGGTTTTTGACGATCGATGCCAGCCAGTCGCGCCATCAGGTGTGGCAGCAATTGACGCGCGCTCTGATCCAGCGCGGCAAACTTTCGATCATGGTGCAGGTGCCTGGCTTGGGGGCCGAGCATGGCTGAGGGCAAGACCTTGGCACCCTGGTTGCAGCGCCAACTTCAGGCTTTGTTGACCCGTCCTGGACACGCTTGGTTGTTACACGGCCCCTCCGGAATGGGGCAATATGAATTGGCTTTGGCCTTGTCCAAGGCCTGGTTGTGCCAACACATCACTGAGCAGGGCGCGTGTGGCGCCTGTCCCAGCTGTCTGGGCTTTGATCGCCGCACCCATGCCGATCTGTGCGTCCTGATGCCCGAAACGCACGCTCTCGAGTCGGGCTGGCCACTGGACGAAAAGACGCAGCAAGAACTGGACGACAAAAAGCGCAAGCCCGGCAAAGACATCCGGGTCGAAGCGGCGCGCCAGATGGTGGCCTTTTGTCAGACCACTCACTTGGGGGCTCAAGGTCAGGTGGTGCTCATTCATCCGGCTGACCGGATGAGCGGCATCACCGCCAACACCCTGCTCAAAACCCTGGAAGAGCCGGCCGGGCAAACCCGTTTTGTCCTCACTACCGATGCGATGCATCAACTTTTACCCACCATCCGCAGCCGTTGTCTGAGCCACGCCATGGTTTCCCCATCGGCACAAGAAGCCCTGCCTTGGCTGCTCACCCAAGGCGTCCCCGCCGATCAAGTCGAAGTGCTGTGGCGGGCCAGCGGCGGGCGACCCAGTTGGGTGCTCGACCGGCATCTGCTTGACGGCGTCCAAGCCCAGGCTTGGTCGCAATGGCCGCGACAGTTGGCGCGCGGACAAGCCGGGTTGCTCGAACAACTCAGCGCGTCCGAGGGTCTGGCGAGTCTGCAAAAACTGTGTCACGACCTGATGGCGCAGGCGCACGGGGCGCCGCCGGTATTTTTCCTGGCGGAAGAGTTGCCCAAATCGCCCTCAGCCCGCAAGGCCGCCCAATGGTCCCAAGAGCTTCAAACCCTGATTCGACATGCCGAGCACCCTTTCAACGCCGGCTTACAACTGCAGGCTTGGGTCGTTCGCGCCCGACAGGCCATGCGTCCCGACTGACTTCGCCATGTATTTCGACTCCCATTGCCATCTGAATTTCCCTGAATTGGTCTGTCGCCTCGAGGCGATTCGAGCCGACATGCAACAGGCCCGGGTCGAGCGGGCTTTGTTGATTTCGACCCGGGTTGAAACCTTCGATCATGTCCATGCACTGGCCATGGCGCATGACAATTTCTGGTGCACCGCCGGCGTCCATCCGGATGAAGACGACGTGATCGATCCGACCCTGGATCAATTGCTCGACATGGGTCGCCGGGACAAGGTGGTGGCCATTGGCGAAACTGGTCTGGACTACTATCGCCTGGGTGAGCGCAGTGTGGCCGACATGGAGTGGCAACGACAGCGGTTTCGCCGCCACATCAGGGCAGGGCGCCAATTGGGGTTGCCGCTCGTCATCCACACCCGGGCAGCCTCAGACGATACCTTGGCCATCTTGAGGGAAGAGGGCGAAGACGGCACCACCGGGGCGGTCGGTGGGGTGTTTCATTGCTTCACCGAAACCGCCGAGGTGGCGCGTGCCGCCCTCGACCTGGGGTTTTACATTTCTTTTTCGGGCATCCTGACGTTCAAAAATGCACAAGACTTGCGTGAAGTGGCCCGTTTTGTCCCTTTGGATCGGATCCTGATCGAGACCGATAGCCCCTACCTCGCCCCCGCCCCCTTTCGGGGCAAGACCAACGACCCGTCGTTGGTGCCCTGGGTGGCCAAGCAGTTGGCTGAATTGAAAGGGCTGGATTCGATCCGGATGGGAGAAATCGCATATGCCAACACCTTGCGATTGTTTCAGAAGATCCCGGCTTAACTTTAAATTAATTGAATTTCATGTTGATTTTAAACAACTTTAAGTTTTGGTCGGGCGGTTGCTTCATGCGGATTGTTGATCTCAAGCATAACTTGAAGAAATCGATTTTGAGCCTTGTTTTGATGCTATTTTTGCCTGTATTCGGGCAGTCTTACGACCAATTCTTCAAGGCCGTTGAGTTTGATGATGCGATCGCGGTGCAAAACCTCCTCAGGCGCGGCTTTGACCCGAATACCCCATCAGCGCAACTGCAACCTGCACTGACCTTGGCGTTGCAAAAAGGGGCGCTGAAAGTAGCAGAAACCCTGATCGCCTGGCGAACCATCGAGGTCAATCAACTCAATCCAAATGATGAAAGCCCCCTGATGCTGGCCGCATTGCATGGTCATTTGAGGTTGGCTGAGCAACTGATCGCCCGTGGCGCCGATGTCAATAAAACCGGATGGACCCCGTTGCATTACGCCGCCACTGGCGGACATGCTGATTTACTCAAGCTGTTGCTCGACCACCACGCTTACATCGATGCCGAATCTCCCAACGGTACCACGCCCTTGATGATGGCCGCCTATTACGGCAATCCGAAAGTCACCTTGTTGCTCCTTGAAGAGGGGGCCGATCCCACGCTGAAAAATCAAAATGGGTTGACCGCCTATGACTTCGCATACAACGGACCTCATCAAGAATCTGTTGCTCATGTGAACCGTTTCTTGGAGAGCCGGCGCCTCATGCGCTGAATCAGTCAATGAGCAGCCAAGAAAATTTGTCAGTGATCAGTTTTTTGCGCGCGGTAATGAAGTCGTCGAACCGATCCAAAGACCATAAAGCAGGGTCATTGGGGATCAAGTGCAGATCCAGGTAGTCTGCGTCTTTGTCAGCAAACCACTGTGCGGGAGGCGTGTCGCTTTTGCCGCCTCCGCCGTTTTCTGAGCGGGTGAGCAACATGCAGTTGGCCAGTTGGTTGCGTACATCGTCCGGATAACGCATGCCCAGTCGACCCGTGTCTGCTTGAGGCTCTCGAACCGATTTAAGCAGACTTTGCGGAAAGACATGGTCGATTTGTGGCAAGTTGTTCTCGTACATGGGCGTGTGAGTGAACGCCGGATACCAAAGATTTAAAATGAGGTGCACATTCTTGGAGCCATAGCCCATGTGGAAAAAACGCTCTTGCGTAATCTCCAGGCTGCGGTTTTGGCCCCGGATCACTCCAAATGCCTCTTCAGCGTCAAAGCGCTCGATCTCTCTGAAGCGACGCACCAAAGAGTCGATCACGCGATCGGATTGGCCACTGAATGCGCCTGCAAGCAATGATCGAATCAAAAACGTATCGACCTGTCTGGCTTGACTCCAAGCTTGAGGATAATGATGACACACATAAATCAACGGAATGAGTGCAAGGTAAGAGGGCAGGGCCTTGTCGGTCTGAATGTATGTTTTGCTGCGCACAAAGTCAGCCACCGACTTGATCGATCCGCTGATCTTTTCCCAATTGAGTTCAATGTTCTGACGAATTTCTGGCCTGCGAAATTTAGAAACTTCATATTGAGCCCCCTGATTAAGCACCACCAGGCAGACTTTGAGCACAAAATCGCGATCGAAGGCGAAGCCGGTCCGGTTCAGTTCGGACAGCAATGCCTCCATCCGTTCATCGGCCAAATCCCAAGAAGCATTCAGCAAAGAAAAAAGGAGGTCCGATTTTTCGAGCTTGGTGCCCCCGGAGTTGGCGCGGATGAACACCTCGACCACATCATCTTCGGTGTACAGCTCCGGGTTATCGATGCTATCGAGTTCCTGATAGGTGATCGACTCATCCATCTTGAAGGCTTTGTCGATGACATCAAGGTTGTTTTCAAGACGATCCAGATCCTCCGGATCCCAATGTCGTTGACTCATCTGCTGAATCGATGCCACCCAGTCGCGCTTTTTGCGATTGGAAAAAACCAGA
>JACCDS010122940.1_pt1 | contig 10920 bp, 9 predicted proteins | sample 7446441 | NCBI WGS metagenome assembly JACCDS01 (sample SAMN15323445, study PRJNA562643) | freshwater metagenome | isolation source: river surface water | place: USA:Blue River Watershed | collected 2017-08-17 | reverse complement strand
TCTAGTTGACACCCGGCTTCCAGCTACTAACTGGAAGCCGTTAACTTAAATACACAGAGACTTATCATGAACAATCCAAATACATCGGACGTGCCCGAAAATCCCCCTCCAAATATCAAACGCGAACTGGTTAATCTGTACGATTCCTACCGTGAGTTTCAGCATTATTGTGCGTTTTATTGCCAATCCAGCAGCGTGATAATCCGCCGTTTTGCCGTGGACTTGGATGCAGACTGCACAGAAGGTATTGAACGCTTTGCGCAACTGGTGACGGATAAGTCAGACGCTATTGATGCGCAGTTAAAGCGGTTGATGAATAAAGTTTAAAACACACCGAATGAAAATCCGATCAACCATGATCGGATTCGCGGCGCAACTTGGACTATTATTACCGCCTTTGCCGTTAACCTGAGTGCCCAGAGTTATTTCATGTCCACCTACACTATTCTCGCCGAGGCTATTGAATCCACCACTGAAGAAAAGAACAGTGATTTTTTGACGTTTCTACACCCTGTTACGTCCCGCGAGGAGGCGATGACGCATGTGGATGGGTATCGCAAACAATATCCGGATGCGAGCCATGTGTGCTGGGCTTATGTGATTGGCAATACGCGGCAACCCAAAACCCAGGCGTTTAGTGATGATGGTGAGCCTTCCGGTACGGCGGGAAAGCCGATGTTGCATGTGCTCACAGAGCGGGATGTGGGTAATACGCTCGCGGTGGTGGTGCGTTATTTTGGCGGGGTGAAATTGGGTGCGGGTGGTTTGGTTCGCGCCTATTCGGGGGCGGTTTCCGAGGCGGTGAACCGTGCGCAATTAGTTCAGGTTACGCCGAGCGTGCAGTTGAACGTCATGGTGGATTTCGCCAGGGAAACGAAAGTGCGGCACCTTGTGAACGTGTACCAGGGGCAGATTGTGGATGTTGCTTATGCCAGCGAGGTATCGATTGATATCAGCCTTCCCGCTGCACAAGCGACGCAGTTTGCGCAGCAGGTGACCAATGAAACCGCCGGTGAGGCGGTGGTTCAGTTTGAAGATAAGGCTAATAATTAACGCTCAACCGGCAGCGATTCAATTGCGCCCCACTCCGCCCAGGAACCGTCGTACACGCGGATATTCTTGTAGCCACATAACAGCGCCGCAAGGTAACCAATACAGGCTGTCACACCTGAACCGCAAGAAAAAATTAATTCTTTATCAACACTGCAGCCAGCATCCTGGAATAATTTTTCCAATTCAGCACGCGGTTTGAAGCGACCATCGCGAATAAAATTGGCGTAGGGAATATTGGCCGAACCGGGAATGTGACCACTGCGCACACCGGCGCGCGGCTCCGGCACTTGACCATAAAAACGCGCCGCGCCTCTGACATCGATAATACGAACATCCGCCTTGCCAATCGCCGCTAATACATCCTCTTTTGTTGCCACACGGTCGCTCTGCTCGCGCGCACTAAAATCCCCTTCACGGCTTGCCGTAACGCTGTCATGCGTAATGGGATAACCACTCGCCTTCCACGCGGGAATGCCACCATTTAATAACAACACATTGTTGCACCCCATGAGCGTGAGGTTGAACCACACTCGCGGCGCGGAATAAATACCGATGTTGTCGCACACCACAATGGATGAGTCATTATTAATACCCAGTGCCCGCGCTTTTATTTCAAACTCGCTGGCTGATAACAGGGTGTGCGGGAAAGGTGCATCGGTTGCGGAAAAATCGTCTATATCAAATAGCTGAGATGAGGGAATAAGATCTGACTCGTTAATCGATTCCGCGCTCACCCCCACAGGCCTTAGCAAACAGCAGAGCAGTAAGTGGTTGTCCTGGTTCTGTAATGCTTGTAGTTGTAGGGGGTCGATTAGCATGTTGGCTCCTTGGGGGTTCGGTCAGGCTCAATAAGATTGAATCTATGGCGCAAAATCATAACCCATTTGTAAAAAATAGTTGGTTGGCTGTCGATTTCCCTTCGCCCTATTCGACTATTCATCAGTAATACCCTAAAACATCCCAAACAACTGTTCACTGAAGGAGAACAACGATGAAAGTCATGGTAATGGTTAAAGCCTCACCAGGTTCTGAAGCGGGAAAAATGCCGAGCGAAGCGCTGATGACGGCGATGATGAATTTTAATGAAGAGCTGGTGAAGGCTGGCATTATGGAGTCAGGCGATGGGCTTAAACCCACCAGCGAAGGCGTGCGTGTGCGGTTTGACGGGAGCAAACGCCTGGTCACTACCGGCCCTTTTGCCGAGACCAATGAATTAATTGCGGGCTATTGGATTTGGAATGTGAACTCCATGGAGGAAGCGATTGAATGGGTGAAGAAGTGCCCTAACCCCATGGAAGAGGAAGCCTCCGATATTGAAATTCGCACTTTTTATGAAATAGACGATTTTGCGGTGGCCGACCCTGATGGCAAATCCCGGGAAAAAGATAATGCACTGCGTCAGGCGCTGGCGATGCAACAGGTAGAGGTAAATAATTATTTGTTCTTCTCGGGCCGTTGCGATGAAGCCCTGGCGTTTTACCAACAGCATTTAAGTGCAGATATTAAATTTCTGATTCGCTTTAACGAAAGCCCGGATGCATTTCCCGAGGGAACCTTGCAAGCCGGTTTTGAAAACAAGGTGATGCACGCTGAATTCAGTGTGGGCAAGGTACGGATAATGGCGTCCGACGGCTGTAATGATGCGGAAACATTCAGCGGTTTTCGCATTGCATTAAATGTCCCGACAGAAGAGGAAGCGCGCCGTATTTTTGCCGCACTGGCCAGCAACGGCGGCAAGGTGGATATGCCGCTGATGAAAACCTTCTGGTCACCGCTTTATGGACAAGTCACGGATCAATTTGGTGTAGGTTGGATGGTGATGTTGCCGGGCGACGAACCGGCATAACCAACTTACCCGCAATCAATACGAATTAAAAAAACCGGTCGTGAATTGCGCTGATCCCTTCGGCGCATACACGACCGGTTTTTATTATGGGCAATAACAATTCACAGGAAAGTATTGGAGGGTGACCGGCAAGCATGCAGAAGGGTGTTAGAATCTGTTCATAAACTGCACGCTAGAGAATAGATAACAAGAGAACACACACCCAGATGATAAACAGGCTTTACTCCCTGAGCGGGAGCTTTTCCCGCTGTATAGGGCGGGGAATAAAACAATTATGGCCACTGATAATAATGCTGTGTATGAGTGCCAGCGCCACAGCAAGTGCGCCACCAGTAGCCGTGAATGCGATAGATGCCGGCACCGCGCCGCTGGGCAACTATGTGCAAATATTTACAGAGACCGGCGAACGCTTGCCCTGGTATGAAGCGCTGCGGAAATTCAACAACCGTGAGGCTACTGCCAGCACGCACAAGGTACTGGTAGCAGGTATTGGCGCACCGCCACACTGGCTGCGCCTGACATTAGACAATCACTCGGCACACACCATTGAGCGTCACTTGCTGATTGATGCTGCCTGGCTGGACGAGGTGGATGTGTACCAGCTCAATGCCGAGCAGCAACTGCAGCACACCTGGCATGCAGGGGATAGCAAAGCCTTTGCCGGGCGCAGCAAAGCAACTACCGGTTTTTTGTACCGAGTGCATTTGCCGCCGGGCACCAGCGATATTTTGCTGCGGGTGGCTACGCCGGACCCACTGGTTGTGCCGGTGTATTTACTCACCGCCAGCGCCTTTGAAAATAGAGCGACCCAACATTATTACAGCTACGGTTTTAGCTACGGCTACCTGCTCGCCTTAATCGCGTTTAATGGCATGTTGTATTTCGGATTGCGCGACCCTCGCCATCTGCTCTATGCGATTTTTTTAAGTATTTTTACCTTCGCTAATATTGCTTACACCGGCCATGGGTATATGTGGTTGTGGCCCAATTCCCCCGAATGGCAGCGCTGGGCAACCCCGGTATTGATCTGTTGCTTTGGCAGCGCGGGGTTGGTGTTTGCGATCAGCTTTTTAAATCTCCATACGGAACGCAAACGTTTGTCGCAACTGGTGATGGCAATCATTGTGGTGTTTGCCCTGTTGTTGCTGTACGGCGTTGCTGCGCACCAGCAAACTTTTGTCCTGTATTTGACCTTTGTGTTTATGTTGTTTTATGCCCTGCTGATGTTGACCATGGGCATGGCCATGTTCAGCAGTAGTAGTACCGGAACGCGCTATTACATTTATGCGGCTATTACCGGAGTGCTGGGTGTGGCGATAACGGCTGCGTCGGTGTGGGGGTTTATCCCTTACAGTAAAGCGGGGTTTCGCGCGGCAGAGTTCGGCATGCTGGTGGAGGCGACGCTATTGGCACTGGCGCTGGCGGCGCGCATCCGCGAGGTACAAACCAATCACTTGAATGCGGAAAAACTCGCCAGCACTGATCCACTCACCGGGCTTAAAAACCGCCGCGCGTTTTATCTCACCTCGCCGGCAATGTGGAGCAATAGCGTACGCTATTCGCGCCCCTTGAGTGCCATTGTTCTGGATTTGGATCACTTCAAATGCCTGAACGATTCCCACGGCCACGCCAGCGGCGATCACGTTTTAAAAGTGGTGGGTGTGCTGCTGCGTCAACAGGCACGCTTGAGCGATTTGGTGGTGCGCTGGGGCGGTGAGGAATTTTTGTTGCTGCTCCCCGAGACCAATGCCACCGAGGCAACGGCTTTTGCTGAGCGCTTGCGCGAGTTACTCTCGGCACAACAAATTCGCTATGGCGACAAGCGCCTGCATGTCAGCGCCAGTTTTGGGATTGCCGAGCGACGGGTGAGCGATTCGTCTATCGACCAGTTAATCGAGCGCGCTGACAGTGCGCTTTACCAAGCGAAACACGCCGGGCGCAATTGCACACGCACTATTGGCGATACAGATATTGATGTGGAGGCCGAGCCCGTCATCAACCCGCACTAGGTGCTGCCAGGGGCAACCCCAGTCGCACCAGTTCGATCATGGCCTGCAACTCGTCACTCAGGGTGCGGCAAGCGTTAGGCAACGCTGTTTGATCGTCACTGCCGTCGTGCAATAACTGCTCCAGTTGTTGCGCGACTTGTTCCAGCCTATTCATACCCAAACTGCCCGCGAGGGATTTGAGCGAATGCACTTGATTAAGGGCATCCGCCGGGTCGTGCGCGACCAAGTCGGCCAACCCCACCACCAGGTTGCTACGCTCCGTGGCAAAACGCTCCAACAAGCGGCGATAAAGCGCTTCGTTGTGCATGAGGTTGTGCAGCGCGCGCGCTGTATCTATACCGCCGCGCCGCAGAATATCAAACGGGTTGGCCGCCGCGACCAATGGCACAACCTGATGCTGTGCCTGCCCCCAGCGCAACAACACCGATTGCAATTGCGCCGGTTCAATCGGCTTGGCCAGATAATCGTCCATACCGGCGGCAAGATAGGCTTCCCTATCCCCCGGCAAGGCATTGGCGGTGACCGCCACAATCGGGATAAAGGTGCCGGCCGCCAGCGTCCTGATACGCGCCGCCGCTTCCACACCATCCATGCCCGGCAGTTGGATATCCATAAAAATCAGCGCAAACCCTTGCTTCTGTACCGCCGCAATGGCCTCTGGCCCTGAACCGACACAGGTCACTTGCACCCCCATGGCGGTGAGCATGGTTTGGATAATTTCCTGATTGAGCAGGTTGTCCTCCACTACCAATACCGGGCAGCGCTCTGGCAGCGGTTGCTCGGCAGGTTGCTCCGCCGGTGTTTCCACGGCGGCAATGTGCGCCTGTTTATCCAATGTGACGCGCAACCGGAAACAACTGCCCTGCCCCAGAGTGCTTTTGACATCGATATGCGCCTGCATCAACTCCGCCAGGTTTTTGCAAATGGACAACCCCAGCCCTGTGCCTTCAAAGCGGCGCGCACTGGAGGTGTCCACCTGCTCAAACGGTTGGAACAATTTGGGCAGTTCGTCAGCGGCAATACCTATGCCCGTATCCTCCACTTCAAACAGCAGTTCTACCTGCTCCGGCCAATCGCGCACCAAAGTAACACGCAGGGTTACGCGTCCCTGATCGGTAAATTTCACGGCATTGGCGCAGAAGTTAATCAGGATCTGCCCTAAACGCAGCTCATCGCCCAACAGCGGTTTGGGGATGGTGGGATCCACCTCGGCCCTGAGCAACAGGCCTTTGGCCGCGGCTTTTTCAAACACCAGGTCCAGGGTTTTATCCACTAACTGATCTATTGCAAACGGGCTGTTGTCCAGGGTGAGTTTGCCAGCTTCCATGCGCGAGAAATTCAAAATGTCGTTGATGATTTGCAGCAGGTGCTCGCCGGAGCCGCGCATTTTTTCCAGATAGGTGCGCAACCGTGGTTCCGGGCCGCTGGCGAGTGCAACGTGGGCCAGCCCGATAATGGCGTTGAGCGGCGTACGAATTTCATGGCTCATATTGGCGAGGAAGTCGGCCTTGGTTTGGGAGGCCGCCAAGGCTTCGTCTTTAGCCATCATTAGTTCGTGGGTGCGCTCATTGACCAACAGTTCAAGGTTTTGATTTATCTGTGCCAGTTGCTGGCCGGCCACAACCCGCTCGGTAGAATCCACCCACACAGAGGCAATCGCCTGGGGTGCCTGTTTGTGTTTGTATACCACCGGAAAACGCACAATGCGGTAATAGCGCGGCATGCCTTCCGCATCGACCACTTCGGCAACAAAATCCTTGCGGTAGGAATCGGTGCCCAGTGTGCGCTCGGCATCGAACAGGGGGCGCAGCCACGGGGGCAGCGGTAAGGTATCTATATCGCGTCCGAGTAAATCGGCTTTATCCAACCCAACCAAATCACAAATCGCGGGGTTTACCACCGTGATTTTATTGCCGGGCGAGGTCATGTGAATGGGCGGCGGCAGGTTGTCCAGCAGTGAACGAAAACGCCCCTCGCGCGACACCAGGCGACGGCGATTGATAATAGCGGTGACAGTGAGCAGCACAATTAGCACACTCGCCCCCAGGCTGAGCGCGAGGATAATATTGCGCGAGGCAAGGTAGGGCGACATGGCTTCCTGCAGGTCCTGCTCGACAATAATGCCCAGCTCCATTTCATCCAGCCAGCGCCCGGCACCCGCAACGCGAGTACCGCGATAATCCGCGTAGTCCAAGCTGACAAAGCCGCCCTGGCGATTAATTAAAAAATCCACCATCCGGGTGAGCGGGCTTTGGGTGCCTTGCAGCGATAGCTCGTCTGCCATTATCGGATCGCCATTTTTGGCAGCCGAAAAACGCGGCGGGGTGACAAAAATACCCCGGCGATCGATTGCATAAATTTCGCCGGTACTGCCACTGCGGCCATTGTAAAAAATGGGGAAAAAACTGGACTGGGTATTAAATCGCAAACAGAAATACCCGGGGCGGGTCACGTCTGTTTCAAACGAAATACACATGTTTTGCATGAGTGTGCCGGCGGGTTGTGACCCGCGCGGGCCATTGAGCGGGCGCGCTGCCGCTACCGGGCGCGAAATAGCCGGCTGCTGCGCCAGTGCTTTATCCAATACTTCGTGCGTCTCCACCATGCGCACTGGCTGTTTGTGATAACTCTCACTGCTTGCCGCCACAAGCACGCGCTCGTTATTCATCACCGAATAGCCGTCAAACCCCATCACCATCAACACTGGGTACAACCACTCGCGCAGGGCCAGATGGGTAGCCGGGTTATCGCCCTGCTCCTGCAAAACTTGTTTCAATAACATGCGCCCTTGCACGGAATTGGCCAGCATATGAATTGCCGCCAGGTTTTGCTGCTGCCAGACATTGATCAGTTCGGTAAAGGAATTGAGTGAGGATTGCAGGTGCTCGCGCACAATGCGCTCTTGCATATTGTGCACGTGGCGCAGCGCAAACAGGGTAGAAAAAATCAGCAGGGCTATGGCAAGCACTGCTGAGAAGAGGGTGGGATTAACCAGCGAGAGAACACGAAACAGTTTTGCCATCCAGGCAGGATGATTAGCTATCCGGGTATAGGTGTTTGGCATATGGTGTTTGACTTTGCGCGGCACGTTCAATCCAGCCCAGCAGCTCGCGTCCGGGTAATGGTCGCGCCAGCAGGAACCCCTGCGCCTGGTTACAACCCAGACTCTTGAGCAAGTGTAGCTCGGCTTCTGTCTCCACACCTTCGGCAACGGTGGTAATGCCCAAACGAATACCGGTATCTATGGCCGATTTTAAAATATTGCGCAAATACTGCCGCTCCGGTGCGCCGTGCACAAAGGAGCGGTCGATTTTTAATTCAGAAAACGGAAAGCGCGATAACTGCTGCATGGAAGAAAAACCGGTGCCGTAGTCATCGATAGAAATACCAAAGCCTTTCAGTCGCAAACGGCTGATGGTGGCAAGTGCAGAAGGCAGGTCGACCACCAGCGCACTTTCGGTAATTTCAAAGGTGATGAAATGGGCCGGAATTCCCTGGCGAATGACTCGCTGGATAATTTCGTTGGCCAGATTAAATTCCGCGAGGGATTTGGCGGAGAGATTCATCGCCACCGGGATGTAGTTGCCCTGCTCCCACCAGGTGTTCATGTCCTGCAGGATTTGCTCCAGCAGCGAGAGGGTTAAATCGCCAATCAAGCCGTGCTCTTCCGCCAAAGGGATAAACAAGCTTGGCGGAATCCAGTCACCCTGGGTATTTTTCCAGCGTGCCAGCGCTTCTACGCCCGCTACTTTCATGGTGCTTAAATCGATTTTGGGTTGATAAAACACCTGGATACTGGCGCGTTCCAATGCTTGCTTGAGTTGTGCAAGGTCGATGTTTAAGGCGTTTTTGATCTGGGGTTCCGGCACTTCCGTCGCGGCGGCATAACTGCTCAGGGCATCGGATAAATCAGCGGGATTAATCGGTTTGCGAAAGGCGCCGAGCAAGGTAATGCCCAGGGCTTCGGCCATGGTGGCCACGGCACTGATCAGCACTTCATCGGAGCTGCTGGCGAGAATAACCGCCGGTTTATGTGCGAGTGTGGCAATTTGCTGCAGCACTTCAATGCCATCCATCACCGGCATTTCCAAATCCAGCATCATCACCGCCGGGGGCGGCACCTGCCGGGTTAAATGATCCAGTGCGAGCTTGCCATTGGGCACTTCGACTATGTTGTCGATACCAAATGCACGCAGGCACAAATGCGCGCTGTAGCGATGCATGCTGCTGTCATCCACCACCAATATACCGCGCTGATACAGATCCTCATGCAGATCGTCCACGGGGCTCAGGTTGATTGATGAGTGCAGCGATATCATAGGTGATGCCTCTTTGCTTAACTGGCAATTCGGGTGAATGCGCGCCTGTCCATCGCCGGTTTGCGATAAATGGATGGGCGCAGGGTATCCACTGGCACCTGCAAACCTTGCAGGCTTTCGCAGTGACCGAGAATCAACCAGCCACCGGGGCGCAACGCGCGCAACACATTGGCAAGTACACGCTGCTTGGTGGGGTTATCAAAATAAATCAGCACATTGCGCAAAAAAATCACATCAAACTGCTCGCTGTCGGGGCGCGTATTCAGCAAGTTATGTAAATCAAAGTTGACCTGCTCACGCAGCGAAGGCACCACGGCTAACATGCCCTCATACTCGCCAATACCACGGCGACAAAAGCGCTTTAAATAATCGGCGGGCATGTGGTTGAGGCGTTCAGCGCGATACACGCCTTTGCGCGCCTGCGCAATCACTGCACTGGAAATATCGGTCGCCAGCATGTCCCAGCGGTTGCCAACACAATCGGCCAATACCATCGCCAGGCTGTAAGGCTCTTCGCCAGTGGAGGCAGCAGCACACCAGACACGCAAAGTGCCATTGCCATGCTGGGGGATAATCTCGTTGCGCAAAAAATCAAAATGCGCCGGTTCGCGGAAAAAATAGGTTTCGTTGGTGGTGAGCAAGTCCAGCATGGTGCTGCGCTCTTGGGCACCTTCGGGGCGGGCGATGAAATCGACATAGGCGTCGTAGCTGGGCAGGCCACAAATCGCCAACCGACGCCATAAACGGCCTGTCACCAGCGCGGTTTTATCCGGGCCAATCACAATGCCGGCAGTGCGGTGTACAAAATCGCGGATTCTGTGCAGGGCAAAAGCGCTGATGTCGCTGCGGAAACTCATCTAACCATCCAATATGAACGTGTTGCCGAATAATGATCGGTAGCAGTGATGTCTATTGTGATGGTTGGTGGGAAAAAATGAGAGAGTAAAATTACTCACAGCAGGTAAGGAGAAACCCCTAGCGCCCGTGGCTTATAAAATCGCGCATCAATTCCAGCGCTGAACCCACGCGCAATTTCTCCATAATGCGCGCGCGATGATTCTCCACCGTGCGCACACTCAAATTGAGCTTGGCGGCAATGTCCTTACTGGATAAGCCCTCCAATACCTCCTGCAATACTTCCTGTTCTTTGGGGGTTAACAGGGCGATGCGCGCCTCGCGGGTGGCCAATTGCAAGCGCTGGTGGTGCAACTCGCGGCTGAGTGCCAGCGCCGCTTGTAACTTCTCCAAAAACTGATGGCCCTGAATGGGCTTTTCTACAAAATCAAAAGCGCCCTGCTTCATCGCCTCCACCGCCGCACTCACTTCAGCATAACCGGTGACAATAATCAGCGGGGGCGGCACCGGGTAGCGTGCCTGCAAAACTTTGTGCAATTGCAAGCCGCTCACACCGGGCATGCGCATATCGGAAATCACACACTCACAGGGGCGGGGGCTGTAAGCACTGAGAAACGCCTCAGCACTGTTAAAACAGAGCGGTGTCACGCCGATCGGTTCAATAATGCCTCCCATTAATTCCAGGGTAATACTGTCATCGTCGATCAGGTACGCAGTGGCAAACGCAGCGGTATTCATGATTCTCCCTAACTCTCCCTACAAAGTTACGGTTAAACACCGTTATTTTCATTTTACGAACCGACTGAGTGTAGCAGAGACCTGCCGATTTACCGGTAGC
>JACCDS012180418.1_pt1 | contig 10921 bp, 7 predicted proteins | sample 7446441 | NCBI WGS metagenome assembly JACCDS01 (sample SAMN15323445, study PRJNA562643) | freshwater metagenome | isolation source: river surface water | place: USA:Blue River Watershed | collected 2017-08-17 | reverse complement strand
GCTGGCCGTGGAAGGCGTCTGGCAACGCGGCGACGGCGACGTGCGGCACCTGCTGGCGCAACGCTTCACCAACCTCAGCCCGCTGCTGGGCCGGCTGCCGACGGAGAGCCGGGATTTCAGGTGAGGGCCTGCGACAGAGCCGCAAAAGACGAAGGCCGCGCGTCTTGCGACTTCGCGGCCTTCCATTTGGTGCATCTTTCAGCTTGTTAGCGTCCAGAGCGCATTTCCCAGCAATCAAGTGCCCCATGGTAGCCCGCCCGCATCGACCGGCCACTGCGGAGCAACCCTAAAAGCCAGACCGCGGGCTTGCCGTCAAATCGCCGAACAGATTTACGACTCCAGGGAGGAGTTGCCATGAACTACCGACTGGCCTTGGACCTCGGCTCGACCTCGCTCGGCTGGGCCCTCGTGCAACTCAATGGCAAGGCAGAGCCCTGCGCCATCGTCCGCGCCGGGGTGCGCATATTCCCTGATGGCCGCAACCCCAAAGATGGCTCGTCCCTCGCCGTCACACGACGCAATGCCCGCGCGATGCGCCGGCGCCGCGACCGGCTGCTCAAACGCAAAGCGCGCATGCAGCGACTGCTGATCGAGCACGGTTTCTTCCCCGCCGACGAAGCCGCGCGCAAGGCGCTGGAGACGATCAACCCGTATGAGCTGCGTGCCAAGGGGCTAGACGCTGCACTGACGCCCGCCGAATTCGCGCGCGCCCTCTTCCACCTCAACCAGCGCCGTGGCTTCAAGAGCAATCGACGCACGGACAAGAAGGACAACGACAGCGGCGCGCTGAAGGCCGCCATCGGCAGCCTGCGAGCCCAGCTCGATCCAGATGGTCATGACGGCAAGGCCCGCACCGTGGGCGAACTGCTGTGGCGGCGCATGTGCGATCCCAACGTTCGCACCGTGCGTGCCCGCTACCGCGAACAGCGCGTACTCAAGGAAGACGGCAAAACACGCGTCGACAAAAGCTACGACCTGTATGTGGATCGCGCCATGGTCGAGGCCGAGTTTGATGCGCTATGGGCCAAGCAGTCGGCGCTCAACCCTGCCCCGTTCAACGAGACAGCCCGCGCCGCGCTGAAGGACTGCCTGCTCCACCAGCGCAATCTTCGCCCCGTCAAGCCCGGCCGCTGCACGCTGGAGCCCGACGAGCCTCGCGCGCCGCTGGCCCTCCCCAGCCAGCAGCGCTTTCGCATCCTGCAGGAGGTCAATCACCTGCGCGTCCTCGGCGGGCGGCTGCTGGAGGAGACGCTGAGCCTGGCTCAACGAGACAAGCTGGTGGCGGCCCTGGAGGAAGGCAGCAAATCCTTCAAGACGGCTGTCCCCAAGCTGCTGGGCCTGCCGGGCACGGTGCAGTTCAACCTGGCCGACGCCAAGCGCACCGAGCTGAAGGGCAATGCCACCAGCATGCTGCTGCGCAAGAAGGACTTCTTCGGCCCGGCATGGGACGGCTTCAGCGAAGCGCGCCAGGACGAGATCGTCATGCGCATCCTGGCGGAGGAGAGCGAGTCGCGATTGGTGACGTGGCTCCTCGAATCCACCGGCGTGGACGAGGCCCATGCGCTGAAGATCGCCAACGCCTCACTACCTGAGGGCTATGGCTCGCTGAGCGCCAAGGCGCTGGCCAAGATCCTGCCGACGATGGGCGCCGCGGTCATCACCTACGACAAGGCCGTGCTGGCGGCCGGCTACGGCCACCACAGCCACATCAGTCACGCCGCATCGACCGGCGAAATCCTGCCCAAACTGCCCTACTACGGCGAATACCTGCAGCGCCACGTGGGCTTCGGCACCGGGGAACTGAGCGATCCGCCAGAGAAGCGCTTCGGTCGCATTGCCAACCCAACGGTGCACATCGGCCTGAACCAGGTGCGCGTCGTCGTCAATGCGCTCATCAAGCGCTACGGGCACCCCCGCGAAGTCATCGTGGAGGTGGCACGCGACCTGAAGCAAAGCCAGGAGCAGCGCCTCGAAACGCAGGAGCAGCAGGCGAAAAACCAGAAGCGCAATGAACGCCTGCGCAAGGACGCCGCAGCCATCCTTGGCATTGCCGAGGAACGCGTGCACCTGACAGACATCCAGAAGCTGATCCTGTGGGAAGAGCTGAGCTTTGACGTGGCAGACCGCCGCTGCCCATACAGCGGCGTGCAACTGAGCGCGACCGAGGTGCTGAGCGAGCGCGTGGAGATCGAGCACATCCTGCCCTTCTCGAAGACGCTGGACGACAGCCTCAACAACAAGACTGTGGCGCTGCGCCAGGCCAACCGCGTCAAGGGGAACCGCACACCCTGGGAGGCGCACGAGGACTTCGCCGCGCAGGGCTGGGATTACGAAGGCATCCTCACGCGCGCAGAACGCATGCCGCGCGCCAAGCGCCAGCGCTTTGCAGCCGACGGTTACGAGAAATGGTTGAAGGAGGACAAGGACTTCCTGGCCCGCGCCCTCAACGACACCCGCCACCTCAGCCGCGTTGCACGCGAGTACCTGAGCCTCGTCTGCCCTGCCAACACCCGCGTGATCCCTGGGCAGATGACGGCCATGCTGCGCGCCAAATTCGGCCTGAACGACATCCTCGGCCTGAATGGCGAGAAAAACCGCAACGACCACCGGCACCACGCCGTAGATGCCTGTGTGGTGGCGGTGACGGACCAGGGGCTGCTGCAGCGCTTCGCGCAGGCCAGTGCTGACGCGCGCGGCAAGGGGCTGGATCGGTTGGTGGAGTCCATGCCGGACCCGTGGCCCAGCTATCGCGAGCATGTGCGACGCGCGGTGAATGCCATCTGGGTGAGCCACAAGCCGGACCATGGCTTCGAGGGCGCCATGCACGAGGACACGACCTACCGCCCGCCGCACCTGGACCCCAAGCACATGTGGCGCACGCGCGGCATCGGCGGCAACAAGCCCAACGAGAAGGACGCGGACTCCAAGGCCATGGTCGGCTTCAGCGGGCCGGAGCACCTCCAGCGGCACCGCCGGGACGATGCCGGTCAGTTGCTGCCCTACAAGGGCTACGTGGCCAGCCCCAAGTTCTGTATCGACATCGTGCGCAATGAGAAAGGTCGTTGGGAAGGTGAGGTGGTCTCGACGTTTGAGGTCTATCGAATGGTCAGCGAGTTGGGGCGGGATGCAACCCTGGCACGGATTCAATCCAAGAGCCTCAGCATTGCCGGCAAGCCCTTGGTGATGCGCCTCCAAGGAGGCGATACGGTCCGCATCGAGGACGACGAAGGTCGGCCGATGGTGCTGCGCGTCGTCAAGATGACAGGCAACGGTCAGGTCTTCTTTGCGCCACACAACGAGGCCAACGTTGACGCGCGCAATGCTGACAAGCAGGACCCGTTCGCATACCTGTCCAAGTACGCCGGCTCACTCCAGAAAGCTCGGGGTCGCCGCGTCTCGGTCTCGCCCAGCGGAGAACTCCGCGACCCAGGCTTCAGGGAGTAGCCCAATGATCGGCCGCATCGTCGAAGTGGCCGATGACCGGCGGCACCTGTCCATGAACCGTGGCTTCATGGTGGTCAAGGACACGGAGTCGTCCAAGGAACTGGGCCAGGTGCCGCTCGACGACATTGCCGCCGTGATCGCCAACGCCCAAGGCCTGAGCTACACGAACAACCTGCTGGTGGCGCTGGCTGAGCGTGGTGCGCCGTTCGTGCTCTGCGCGGCCAATCACAACGCGGTCGGCATGCTGCTGCCCATCGAAGGCAACTTCGAGCAGTCCAAGCGCATCGAGGCTCAGATCGCCGCCAGCCTGCCCACGCACAAGCGGCTATGGGCCGCCGTCGTGCGGTCCAAGCTGGAGCAGCAGGCCGCCGCACTGGAGGCCGCCGGCTCACCAACAGCACCATTGACCGCCCTGGCCGCCAAGGTACGCAGCGGCGACCCCGACAACCTGGAGGCCCAGGGCGCACGGCGCTACTGGGGCCTGCTGTTCGGAGACGGCTTTCGACGCGACCAGCAGGGCGGCGGCCTCAACGGCCTGCTGAACTATGGCTACACCGTCATGCGTGCCGCCATGGCCCGCGCTGTCATCGCGGCGGGTCTGCATCCCGGCATTGGCCTGCACCACAGCCACGACAACAACGCCATGCGACTGGTCGATGACCTTATGGAACCTTTCCGCCCCATCATCGATCTGAAGGTCTGGCAGTTGCAGCGCCACGGTGAGGGGACGGTCACGCCCGAGTCCAAACGCGCTCTGGTGCGCACGCTCTACGACGATATGCAGACCGCCTCGGGTGCAACGCCCGTCATGGCCTGCACGCAGCGACTGGCCGTGTCGCTGGCGCAGGTCTATGTCGGCGAGCGCGACAAGCTGGACCTGCCGCTACCCGGGTTACCGCTGTCGCTGGCCTCGGCTCTTCAGGACGACGAATGAGACAGCCCACATGCTCACGGGCTACCGACTGATGTGGATGGTGGTGATGTTCGACTTGCCGGTCGTTGAAAAGGCCGAACGACGCGCTGCCACCGAGTTCCGCAACGCGTTGCTGGACATGGGCTTCGAGATGAGCCAGTTCAGCGTCTACATGCGCTTCTGCACCAGCGGCACGCAGGTCGAAACCTACTGCAAGCGCGTCGAGATGGCATTGCCCGTTGGCGGCCGGGTCAATATCCTGCAGTTCACCGACAAGCAGTACGAACGCATCGTCAGCTACCAGGGCAAAGCCAAGCAACCCGCAAAAAAAGCGCCCGACCAGTTCGACCTTTTCTGACCATGAGCGCACTTTCAGCCCGTCCAGAAACGAATAACCCCTTGACGAATCAAGGGGTTACCGCCGACCTAGTCTAGATCGCTGGGAAATGCGCTCTGGCCGGAACCGTGGAGAAGTCCACTTGTTCTTGCGTCGCAGTCTAGATCGCTGGGAAATGCGCTCTGGCCGGAACCGGCAACCTCCCTCATGTACGCCTGAGCCTAGTCTAGATCGCTGGGAAATGCGCTCTGGCCGGAACTTCGCCGTGCTTGCGGAATCGAAAGTGATCAGTCTAGATCGCTGGGAAATGCGCTCTGGCCGGAACAGGGGTGGCGCGTTGCCCCCACCCGGGCGGAGTCTAGATCGCTGGGAAATGCGCTCTGGCCGGAACACAAGCGCCGTGTACCCGGTAGACCCGTCTAGTCTAGATCGCTGGGAAATGCGCTCTGGCCGGAACCGTTTGACGCAATCGCAGCGTTCGGGGGAGAGTCTAGATCGCTGGGAAATGCGCTCTGGCCGGAACTTGCGCTGCAGGTAGGGACTGGCGCCCTCGAGTCTAGATCGCTGGGAAATGCGCTCTGGCCGGAACTTCGCAGCGCCCTGCGCCGGCTCGGCTACGAGTCTAGATCGCTGGGAAATGCGCTCTGGCCGGAACTGATTGGCGTCAAGCTTAACGCCACTGGCTCAGTCTAGATCGCTGGGAAATGCGCTCTGGCCGGAACAGCACAGCGCACGCTGATGCAACGTGAGTAAGTCTAGATCGCTGGGAAATGCGCTCTGGCCGGAACTGGCAAGTTTGGCGCCACGCGGTCACATGGAGTCTAGATCGCTGGGAAATGCGCTCTGGCCGGAACCTCGCATCATTCAAAGCCTTTCGTTCCTCAAGTCTAGATCGCTGGGAAATGCGCTCTGGCCGGAACTCCTGTTTCTTACCGCTGCAAAATGATCCGAGTCTAGATCGCTGGGAAATGCGCTCTGGCCGGAACATCGGCGGGCGCATCTTGAACATCATTTGGAGTCTAGATCGCTGGGAAATGCGCTCTGGCCGGAACACGATCACCCGCGGCCCGTGGCAGGTCATCAGTCTAGATCGCTGGGAAATGCGCTCTGGCCGGAACTACTTTCGCAAATGGTCCACACAGCGTCGCAGTCTAGATCGCTGGGAAATGCGCTCTGGCCGGAACATCGGCGCCCAGGGCGAGCCCGACCAGGTGAGTCTAGATCGCTGGGAAATGCGCTCTGGCCGGAACATGCAGCCAGGCGTGGAGAGGTCAAGCAATAGTCTAGATCGCTGGGAAATGCGCTCTGGCCGGAACCCGAGCTGCATACTGTTAAGCGTCGCATCCAGTCTAGATCGCTGGGAAATGCGCTCTGGCCGGAACTTGTATCGTGTGCGATACACATCGGCGGAGGAGTCTAGATCGCTGGGAAATGCGCTCTGGCCGGAACCTGATGTCCTTCCCATGCTGTTCGAGGCAGAGTCTAGATCGCTGGGAAATGCGCTCTGGCCGGAACTTTGGGGTGCGGGTGCTGGAGTGGGAGCACAGTCTAGATCGCTGGGAAATGCGCTCTGGCCGGAACTCCAACAGCGTGACGGAACCGGACGAGACGAGTCTAGATCGCTGGGAAATGCGCTCTGGCCGGAACTCGTGTGGGCTAGCTACTCAGAGGACGGCGAAGTCTAGATCGCTGGGAAATGCGCTCTGGCCGGAACTCCGACGTCATTGACCAGTACAACCGCGAGAGTCTAGATCGCTGGGAAATGCGCTCTGGCCGGAACGGCGTGGGCGGGCTCGTGCAGGCGCACGTCAGTCTAGATCGCTGGGAAATGCGCTCTGGCCGGAACTTGTGTCTACCTATTCCACCACCTTAGCGGAGTCTAAATCACTGATGACTGCGCTCCAACCGCCACACCTACGACCGATATTCCCCCACCGACTTCCCCGACCACCGACGGAAGGCCTGGCGGAAGCTGTTGGCGTCGCTGAAGCCGAGCGCGGCGGCGATGTCGTCCATGGAGAGCTGGGTGGTGCGCAGATAGTCCAGCGCCAGCGCGTGCCGCACGCGGGCCAGCAACTCGCTGAAGGTGGTGCCTTCGGCCGCCAGCTTGCGGCTGAGCGTGCGGGAGGTCATGCACAGCGTGTCGGCCACCTGCTCGACGCCGGGGAAGCGGCCCGGCGTGCGCGTGATCTCTTCGTAGACACGGCGCGTCAGCCCGGCCTGCCAGGCGATCTGCTGCACCAGCCGCTCGCAGCTGTCGGACATCTGCGCCGCCGTGATCGGGTTGGCCATGTGCGGCGTGCGCGCCAGCCACTCGCGCGGGTAGTGCAGCTCGTTGCCGGCGTGGCCGAACACGACCGGACATTCCAGCGCCTGCGCGATCTGCTCGGCGTGCGGCGGCGCGGGCTGGGCGTAGAAGGCTCGCGTGGGCACGCACCAGGGGCCCATCACGTCCTTGATGAGCGTGACGTGCACGGCGAACTGCATGTCGAGGAAGAAGCCGTAGGCCTGCGCGTCGAGCCCGAGCTGGCCCACCTGGGCATGCGACGGCAGGTGCCAGATGACCTGCTCGCCGCACTCGGACAACGCCACCGGCATCACCGGCGCACCCAGCTCGTGATAACGCATCGACAGCTCGAACCCCTGGCGCATGGTGCCGGCGCACAGCATGGCGTAGCCATACAGGCCGTAGCTGGTGATATGCAGGCGCTGCCCCACGACGAGCCCCAGCCCGCCGGCCGCGCCTGAGCGCACCGCGTTGCCCCCGACCGTGAGCAATTGCTGCACGGAGGTGCGTGCCTCGGGGCTGGCGATGTCGCCGAGGTTCAAGCCCGTGCCGGCCAGCGCCTCCAGCGCCGGCACGCCGCGCTCGGCCAGCGCCTGCACGACGGTCAGGATCTTCAGCGGCGCGTAGACCTTGTCGCCCAGCCGGGCGGCCAGCAGCGGCTGGGAAGCCCCGGGCGGGTTGGCGCGGCGGGCGGTGGAGCGGGAGCCGAAAGACATGGGTTGCGTCGGTCAGTGGAGCTGCGGCGTCTGGGCGGCGGCACGCCGGGCAGGATCGCCGCCAACCAGCTCGGTGCATGCCGCGCGGTTGTGGTGCCAGGCGAAGTTGTCGGATTCGATGTCCAAAGTGTCCGCGATGGCTGTGGCGGCTGCATGGCCGGGGCGCAACACTGTGGCTGGTGCAACGCCGTGCCTGCATGGCGTTCGTCCTGCTAGCGACTTGTGGCTGACATCGCACCGCCATCTCGACCGGCCACGCTTCTGGCCTTTTATTGTGCAGTTAGCAACCGCTGATGGCATGTGACAGGGCATCTCTGCAGGCGCCGCCGCACCGACACATCCCGGACCTCCCGCCATGACCGACCTCGTTCGCCTGGCGCAGCCTGACCTGACGGCGGGGCTGCCCGCACCACCCGCTCCTGCGGTCACCCGATCCATCGCCCGCGCCCTGACGGGCCTGCTGCTGGGGCTGACCCAGGGCTTCGGGCTCTATCTCGTCAGCAACAACCTCGCCGACATCCAGGGGTCGCTGGGCGCGACGGCCGCCGAGGCGAGCTGGCTGACGACCGCCTATTTCTCGACGGCACTGTCGGCAACGCTGCTCGTCACGAAGATGCGCCTGCACTTCGGGCTGCGTGGCTTCACGGTGGCCAGCCTGTGGCTGTTCCTGGCGCTCAGCGCGCTGCACCTGCTGGCCGACAACCTGGCCTCGGCCATCGCGGTGCGCGCGGCGCTGGGGCTGGCGGCGGCGCCGCTGAGCACGCTGGCGATCTACTACCTGATGGAGGCGCTGCCGCAGAAGCTCGCGCCGCTGGCGCTGCTGCTGGGCTTCGCCTGCCTGCAGCTGCCCGGGCCGCTGAGCCGCGTCATCTCGCCCGACCTGCTGGCGGCCGGCCGCTGGCATGGCCTGTTCCTGCTGGACGTGGTGCTGGCCGCGATGAGCGTGGCCGCCATCCACGCGGTGCAGCTGCGCCCGCAGCCCCGGCAGCCCGCGTTCGTGGCGGGCGACCTGCCGGCCTTTGCGCTCTACGCGGCGGGCCTGGCGCTGCTGTGCGTGACCGTCTCCCAGGGCCGCCTGGCCTGGTGGACCGACGCCCCGTGGCTCGGTGCCTGCCTGGCCGCCAGCATCGCCTGCCTGGGGCTGTATGCCCTCGTCGACCTCAACCGCCCCAGCCCGCTGCTGGACCTGCGCTGGCTGGCCCGCCCCTACATGCTGCGCTTCGTGGCGGCGGTGCTGCTGTTTCGCATCGTGCTGTCGGAGCAGACGGTGGGCGTCGTCGGGTTGATGACGGTGCTGGGGCAATCCAACACGCAGATGCAGACGCTGTTCACGCTGGCGAGCATCGGGCTGTTGGCCGGCTTTGCGCTGGCGGCCGGCATTGCCGTGCGGCGCGGCGCGCCGCTGGTGTCGGTGCTGGCCATGGCCCTGGTGCTGTGCGCGGCCGGCATGGACAGCCAGGCCACCTCGCTGAGCCGCCCCGAGCAGTTCTACGTGAGCCAGACGCTGATGGCCGCCGGCCTGGGCCTGTTCTTCTCCGCCTCGCTGCTGCAGGGCTTCGGGCCCGTCATGCAGGACGGCGGCCGCCAGCTCGTGAGCTTCCTGGCGGCGTTCAGCGCGGCGCAGTTCCTGGGCAGCCTGCTGGGCTCGGCCTGGGTGGGCACCTGGGTGGCCCGGCGCCAGTCGTGGCATTACGCGGCGCTCTCGGAACACCTGGCCATCGGCGACCCGCTGGTGGCGCAGCGCCTGGCGCAGCTGGGAGGCTCGGTGGCCCGGGTCGTCACCGCGCCCGCCGCGCGCGCCCAGCAAGGCCTTGCGCTGCTGCACCAGCAGCTCAACCGCGAAGCACTGGTGCTGGCCTACGACGACCTCTTCATGGCCATCGCCGCGCTGGCCGCCGCCCTGCTGCTGTGGCTGAGCGTGCTCGCCATCCGGGGGCTGCGCCACCAGGCCGCCGCCCGTTCCTGACACCCCGACCACCATGCACAAGCTCCTGCGCCCCTTGAACCTCCTCGTCGCCGCGGCCACGCTCGCCGGCATCGCCCTCGTGCTCCATGCCTGGGGGCTGCCGCCCTTTCACGGCGACATCGAGTCCACCGACAACGCCTATGTGCGCGGCAGCGTGACCGTCATCGCCCCCAAGGTCGACGGCTACGTCGCCGAGGTGCTCGTGCGCGACTTCGCCAGCGTCGATGCCGGCCAGGTGCTCGTGCGGCTGGACGACCGCAACTACCGGCAACGCCTGGCGCAGGCGCAGGCGTCGCTGGCCGCCCAGCAGGCCAACCTGGCCAACGTGGCGCAGGCCCACCGCGTGCGGGAGGCCGGCATCGCCAACACCCGCGCGCAGCTGTCGGCCGCCGAGGCCCAGCAGGCGAACGCGGCGGCCCAGCTCACCCGCGCCAAAGCCGAGGAGCGGCGCACCCGCGTGCTGGCGCTCGACGGCTCGGTGTCCGAACGCGAGCACGAGCAGGCCGAGAGCGCGCTGCGCCAGGCGGAGGCCGCCCAGCGCCAGGCCGACGCGCAGGCCGAGCAGGCGCGCGCCGGCATCCAGGTGGCGCAGCAGGAGTTGCGCGCCGTCGACGTGAACCGGCAGGCCATCGAGGCCGCCGTCGAGGGCGCGAAGGCGGCCGTGCAGCTGGCCGAGATCGACCTGGAGAACACCCGCATACGCGCACCGCGCGGCGGCAGCGCCGGCGAGATCGGCGTGAAGCTGGGCCAGTACGTGACGCCGGGCACCCAGCTGCTGGCCCTGGTGCCGGCCCAGGTGTGGGTGGTGGCCAATTTCAAGGAGGCCCAGACCGCCCGCATGGCCCCGGGCCAGCCCGCGCGGCTGCAGGTGGACGGCCTGGGTCACGCGTGGCTGGCGGGCCGCGTGGAGCGGCTGGCACCGGCCATGGGCTCGGAGTTCAGCGTCATCCGCGCCGACAACGCGACGGGCAATTTCACCAAGGTGCCGCAGCGGCTGCCGGTGCGCATCGTCGTGGACGCCAGCGAACCGCTGGCCGGCCGGCTGCGGCCGGGCATGTCGGTCGTCGCCGAAGTCGACACGGGCGGGCAGAACCCATGAAGTCGCCGCTCACGTCAACGCTGCTCGCGCTGCTCACCGCCGGAGCCCTCGCCACGCTCGCCGCCTGCGCCGCGCCGCCAAGCCCGCCCGCTGCCACGGCGCTGCCGGCGGCACCGGCCGGCTGGCACCACGAAGCAGGCGCCGCCCCGCTGCCGGCCG
>JACCDS010456445.1_pt1 | contig 10922 bp, 7 predicted proteins | sample 7446441 | NCBI WGS metagenome assembly JACCDS01 (sample SAMN15323445, study PRJNA562643) | freshwater metagenome | isolation source: river surface water | place: USA:Blue River Watershed | collected 2017-08-17 | reverse complement strand
GCTTGTTGGTCACCAGCGTAGGGGAGCTGATGCCGAGGAGATGCGCGTTGCCGGGATTGCGCGTGAGGTGGTCCCAGCCGTTGCCGCCACCGCGTCCGGGAATGTTGGTGAGCTTCATCGGCACTTCGATCAGGCCGCGCGATTCGAGCACCTTGATGAGCGCGCGTGCCGGCCGGTCCTGGCCGCCGCCCGCCGGCGTGCCGGCGATGAGCTCCACTTCATGATCCGGGCGCCAGGCCATGCTGTCCCTATGCGGCCCGCGCCGCGCGTTGCTCGCTCGGCATGAAGTACATGAGCACGTTCGCCGCGACGATGGTGCCGGCGAGGAAGTAGAAGCCGGTGTAGAGGTCACTCGCGTCGGAGATCATGCCCGCCAGCATCGGGCCGAGGCTCGCGCCCAGCGCCGTGATGCCGAACTGCAGGCCCACGCCCGAGCCGGCGAGCTCCTTGGGCGTGCATTCGACCGCCCAGGCCTGGAGCACCGGGCGCATCGCGTAGAGGAAGAAGCCCACGAGAGCGATGAACACGACGAACCAGACCGTGCGGCCGGCGAGCGCCATGCCGGCGATGGTGATGCCGGTGAGGATCATGCTCGAAACGACCACACGCTTGCGTCCGAGCGTGTCGGACAGGTGGCCGGCGAAAGGCGCCGCGACGAAGCCGGCCACTTGCAGCACCGTCATGCAGATGCCGACCGCGAACGGCGAGTAGTCGAGCTCATAGGCGAGGTAGACCGGCAAAAAGGTGAGCAGGCCCGATTGCGTCAGCGTCCGGAATGCGGCGCTCACGGACACCATCATGAGCGGGCCGTTGCGGAGCAGTCCCGCGAACCCGCGCAGATAATCGCCGATGGGCGGCGACTTGGATGCGCCTGCGTTCACGCCGTGGCCGCTGCGGGTCATGGTGAGCGCGCCCATCATCGCGAGGATCAGCACCGCCATCGCGATACCGGGCACGACGTTGATGACGACCACGGTGCGCCAGCTATAGACCGCGAGCAGCGCCCCGATCACGAAAGGCGCGATCGCCTCGCCGCAGTTGCCGCCCATGCCGTGGAACGACAGCACGAGCCCCTTGCGCTCGGGATAGCGGTGCGCGAGAAAAGGGATCGCCGCGGGATGCCAGATGTTGTTGCCGATGCCGACCAGAGTCACGCACACGAGCAGCATCCAGAAATCGTGCGTGAGGCTCATCAGGGCGTACGGGAAGCCGACCCAGAACAGCGACGCCGCCATGAGGTAGCCTTTGCGGCCTATGGTATCGACGAGAATGCCGCCGGGGATGTTCGATATCGCGCCCGCGAGATGCTGTATGGTCATGATGAGCCCGATCTCGGTGTACGAGAGGCCGAGCTCCTTGCCGATCAGCGGCAGCAGGATATAGAAGGTCGCGGTGTACCAATGCGTGAGGCCGTGGCCGGCGGAGACGAGCCAGACTTCCCGGAACGAGCGCGGCACCGTCGTGCCGGCAGTTGCTGTGTGCATGGAAAAAACCGCGCAGTGATCGAACGCGGATCATAGCATCGGCAGCGAGCGCGGCAGGGTGGTCCGTCATATTGTGGACGGCGGCGCGTTGCGGTTTTCCCGGCGATCCCGCCCTAAAGCCTCGACACGAACGCACCAACGCACCAAGGCGCCACAAGGTATTGACGCAAACACGCCAAGTCGCAAGCACGTCAAGCGGAAGAGCGTGACGAGTGGCAGGTGAGGAGTGATGGCCGCGGCAGCAGGCCGATCTCTGGTTCCGGCGTTTCTTCGTGTCTTCGTGGTTCATCTTTTCAGCGCCGTCGCCTCCCGCCTCTCGCCTAGCGCCTCCCGCGCCGCTATGATGCGGCTTTCCCGGAACGGGCGCCGAGCCGCCCGCGCCCTAACGACATGCGCACGGACCTCGAACGCTTTTTCAATCCCCAGTCCATCGCCGTCATCGGCGCGTCCCAGGATTTCGGCACCATCAGCGGACAACCGATGCGCCATCTCACGGCCCACGGCTACAAGGGCCGGCTCTATCCGGTGAATCCGAAATACCACGAGGTGGCGGGGCTGCGCTGCTATCCGTCGATCGCGGACTTGCCCGAAGCGCCGGATCTCGTGCTGATCCTCGTCAACGCGTCGCGCGTCGCGGACATGCTGCGACTATGCGGCGCCAAAGGCGTGCCGTACGTAATCATCTTCAGCTCGGGGTTTTCCGAAGTCGGCGGAGGCGGCATCGCGCTGCAGCGCGAGCTCCAGGCGATCGCGCGCGAGCACGACATCGGCGTCATCGGTCCGAACTGCCAGGGCATGATCAACATCGCCGACCGCGTGTACGCGGGCTTCGGCTCGGTGTTCTATACCGAATACGATCCGGGCGCGGTGAGCATGGTGTCGCAGTCGGGCGGCTTCGGCTTCTCGGTGATGAACCTCTCGTCCAAGGACGGCGGGCTGCCGTTCCGGCAGATGGTCACGACCGGCAACGAGATCGGCGTCTCCACCATCGACTTTCTCGAATACTTCATTCGCGATCCGCATACCGCGGTCATCGGCGCGTACATCGAAGGCCTCAAGGACGCGCACCGCCTGCTCGAAGTGGGCGAGCATGCGCTCGAGGCCGGCAAGCCGATTCTCATGTGGAAAGTCGGCAATACCGAACAGGGGCAGCGCGCGGCGGCTTCGCACACGGCCAATCTCGGCGGTGCGATGGCGTTGTACAAGGCGGCGTTCCGCCAGAAGGGCATCATCCAGGTCGACGACGTGCAGGATCTCGTCGATTACGGGCGCGCGTTTCGCGGCGAGCGCCTGCCGCCGGGCAACCGTGTCGCGATCGTCACCATCTCGGGCGGCGCGGGCATCCTGATGACGGACGAGTGCATCGCCCGCGGCATGAGGCTCGCCGAGCTCGCTCCGGAAACGAACGCGCGGCTGCGCGAAATCGTCCCGAGCTTCGGCTCGCTGCTCAATCCGGTGGACGTCACCGCGGCGATCTTCAACGATCTCACGCTCATCAACCGGACGCTGCAGACCATCGTGGACGATCCGGGCGTCGACTGCATCGCCATGATCAATGCGTCCCTGCAGGGCGACATCGCGAACAAGGTCGCCACTGAAATCGCGGGCGTGCAGGGCAACACCTCGAAGCCGATATTCGTGGCCTGGAGCGCGCGCGACGAAGTGGCGACGGAAGCGTACGCCATCCTCGACGCGGCGCGCATCCCGCATTACAAGTCGCCGGTGCGCTGCGGCAGGGCGCTCGCCGCGGTGTCGTGGTATGCGGGCGCCAAGCGGCGCAACGAGGTGATTCGCCGCGAGCAGGTGCTCGTGCTCGAACGCCCGGCGGTGCGCGCCTCGCTTGCGAAGCGGCGTGACGACATCGCCGAGCACGAGGCGAAGCGCGTGCTCGCGGAATACGGCATCGCCGTCACGCAGGAGGCGCTCGCGACGAACGCCGACGAAGCGGTGGCGATCGCGCGCCGCATCGGCTACCCCGTCGCCATCAAAGTCCAGTCGGCCGATATTTCGCACAAGACCGAAGCGAAAGCCGTCGCGCTCGGCATAGCGACGGACGGCGAATTGAAGGCCGCTTACGGCGACGTGATCGCCAACGCGCGCGCCTACAAGCCCGACGCGCGCATCGAAGGCGTGCTGGTCCAGGAGATGGTGCGCGGAGGCATCGAGGCGATCGTCGGCGTCACGAACGATCCGCTGTTCGGCCCCGCCGTCATGTTCGGGCTGGGCGGCATCTTCGCCGAAGTGCTGAAGGACGTCGCTTTCCGACTCGCGCCCGTCACGCGCTCAATGGCGCTCGAGATGATCGAGGAAATCAAAGGCTATCCGCTGCTGACCGGCGCTCGCGGCAAGCCGCCCGCCGACATCGACGCGCTCGCCGATGCGATTGCCAGGCTATCGGCGCTCGCCCTCGATCTCGAGGATCGGGTCGCCGAGCTCGACATCAACCCGCTGTTCGTCATGGAGCGCGGAAAAGGCGTGAAGGCGGCGGATGCGCTGATCAAGCCTCGCGTGCACGAGGCGTGATCCGGCAGGCGCCGCTCAACGCACGGCGGCGGCGATGATCTTGTCGCGCGTGATCGGCAGATCGCGCACGCGCACGCCCAGCCCGTCACAGATCGCGTTCGCGACCGCGGCGGCCGCCGGTCCCGTGGGCACTTCGCCGGCACCGAGCGGCGCAGTCTCAGGCCGGTCGATGAGATGCACCTCGATCTCCGGCGTTTCGCTGAAGGGCAGGATGGGATACGTGTCCCAGTCGAGGCTCGTGACGCCCTGGCCGTCGAAGCTCACCTGCTCCTTGAGCGTCCAGCTGATGGCCTGCACGATGCCGCCTTCGATCTGGTTCTTCACGCCGTCGGGATTGATGATCTGTCCCACGTCGACGGCGCATACCACGCGCTTCACGCGCGGCTCGCGCTCGACGTCGACGTCGCACACCATGCCGATGTAGCCGTAGCCGTTCTTGTACTGGCCGAACGCGAAGCCGCGGCCGACTGCGCCGCCGGCGGATCTGGCGCCGCCCCAGCCGGCTTTCACCGCCGCGAGCTCGATCACCGCGCGCGCGCGCGGATCCCGCATGTGGCGCAGCCGGTACTCGACGGGGTCGGCACCGACTGCCGCCGCCAGCTCGTCGAGGAAGGACTCGATGGCGAACACGTTGAGATACGCGCCCAGTGCGCGCAGCGTGGAGGTGCGCAGCGGCTGCGCGGACACGAGGTGCTTGGCAATGCGCTGAACCGGAAAGTCGTAGAGCGGAATCGCGTTGCGGTCGCTGCCGCCGCCGCCAGCGAGCGGCGGGTCCCACAGCGGCGCGCGCTCGAACGGCGGATCCATGGACCACGCAGGCAGCAGCGCGGAAACGCGGCGGCCGTCATGCGCCTGACCCGGGCGCCCGCTGTGCGGATTGCTCCAGTACTCGTAACGCCATTCGGCGATGGAGCCATCGGGCGCGAGCACGGCAGCGACTTCGGCATCCATCGCGGGGCCGTACGGCTCCCACGCAAACTCGTCGTCGCGCATCCATTGCAGCTTCACCGGCCTCGGCGCCACCGCGCGTGCGAGCAGCACCGCGTCGAGCGCGGCGTCATCGGCGCCATTGTGGCCGTAGCATCCGGCGCCCTCCACATGCATGACCGCGATCGCTTCGGGCGCCATGCCGAGCACGTGGGCGAGCTCGGTGCGCAGGGGATAGACCCCCTGGGTATGGCTCCAGACTTCGAGCGTCGTGCGGTCTTCGCTCCAGCGCGCCACCGCGCACGAGGGTCCGATCGACGCATGGGCCAGGTACGGCCGCGTGTAACGCGCGGTGTGCGTGGCCGCAGCACCGGGCGCGCCTTTTTCGCTGATCACCTTCGCCGCTTCCGCATGCGCCCTCAGGTATTCGTACAATCCGGACGTCGGCAACGGCTCGCCGTCGGCAGTCCACCGCGCCTCGCCTTGCGCCTTCTCGCGCGCCTTGATCGCCTGTTCCTCGCGTTCGGCCACGACGCCGATGCGGCTGCCGTTGCGCACGACGGCAACGACACCGGGCAGCCGCTCTGTCGCCGCGGCATCGAATGCTTGCAGCGTCGCGCGTTGCAGCGGCGGGCGCACCACCCGGCCGTGCAGCATGCCCGGCAGCGTCATGTCCTGCACGTAGCGCGGCATGCCGCTCACCTTGTCGGGCACGTCGATGCGCGGCGCGCTATGACCGACGATCCGGTGCTCGGCATGGGGCTTGGGCGCGACGGTTCCTGTCGCTTCCCGGTCGAGGAGCTCGCGCCAGGGCAGGTCCCAGTAGGTGACGGACCGTATCCGGTCGCCGCCCGAAATGCCGCCGTCCTCGACGGTGAGCTGGGCGGCCGGGATGTCGAGACGTCGCGATGCCTCCTGGAGCAGTACCGCGCGTGCCTCGGCGCACGCGTAGCGCACGGCTGCACCGCCATCGTCGATCGAGCGGCTGCCCGAGGTATGGCCTTCGTTGGGCGAGCCCGTCGTCGTCGCGGGCACGATGCGCACGCGGTCGAATGCGACGTCGAGCTCTTCGGCGGCGATCTGTGCGAGCGCGGTGATGATCCCCTGGCCGATCTCGACGCGCCCCACATGCAGGTCGAGCACGCCGCGGTGCGCGAACGTGACCCAGCGCAGCAGCTTGCGGTTCGCGCCCAGCGTGCCGGGCAGCTTGGGCGCGCTCATCGTGCGAGCTCCTTCGCCGCGCGGCGGATCGCGCGCAGAATGCGCACGTGCGTGCCGCAGCGGCACAGGTTGTGCGCGAGCGCCTCGTGTATCGCCGCGTCGTCGGGTGCTCGCTGCCGTGCGAGCAGGGCCGCAGCGGCGGTGATGACGCCCGGTATGCAGTAGCCGCATTGCGCCGCCTGCTCGGCGACGAACGCGCGCTCGAGCGCTGCGCCCTCCGGCGTCGCACGCAGCGCTTCGAGCGTCGTGATGCGCTTGCCTTCCGCCGACCACAGCGGCACGTCGCACGAGCGCTGCGGGTGCCCGTCGATCAGCACGGTGCACGCGCCGCATTGGCCGAGGCCGCAGCCGAACTTCGCGGCTTTGAGCTCGAGGTCGTTGCGCAGGATGTACAGGAGCGGCGTGTCGGGGGCGGCATCGCTCGCATGGGCCTTGCCGTTGACGGTGATCGTGAGCACGAGGATAGGACCAGGGAAGAACGGCGGGCGAGTATAGCATGCGCATTTTGCCGCCGATTCTGCGGCAACGTTGCATGTCGCCGCCGATTCCACGGCGTGGATCGTTGCCGCGCGTGGCCATCGCAAGCATAATCGACTCGCGGTGCGCCTCCATGCACGCCCTCCCTCACATCGAAGAAGCAGGAGCCACGATGGTCACCCGCCGAATTGCCGTGTTCGCGTCCATATTGTGCGTCGCGCTGAGCGGCGCGCGCCTCTCGCAGGCCGCTGCCGACGCCGAGACGTATCCGAGCAAGCCGATACGCTTCATCGTGCCGTACGCGCCCGGCGGCAATACCGACCTCATCGCGCGCGTGCTGGGACAGAAGCTCACCGAGCGCATGGGGCAGACGGTCGTGGTCGACAATCGCGCGGGCGCCGGCACGCTGATCGGCACCGAGCTCGTCGCGCATGCGCCGCCGGACGGCTACACGATCCTGCTCGCGACCATTGCGACGCACGCCATCAACCCGCACCTGCATGCGAAGATACCCTACGATCCGTTTCGCGACTTTTCGCCGGTCATCCTCGTCGCGCGGGGTCCGTTCCTCATCGTGGTCAATCCGTCTTCTCCGGTGCAGAACGTCAAGGATCTCATCGCGGTCGCGAAGGCGAAGCCGCTCGCTTTCGGCTCCGGCGGTCCCGGCAGCCCGCAGCACCTCGCCGTGGAGATCTTCAAGAGCGTGGCGAAAGTCGATCTCACGCACGTGCCGTACAAAGGCAGCGCGCCGGCGATCGCGGACCTGATCGGCGGTCAGATCGCGGTCATGTTCGACAACACCGCTTTGCAGCACGTGAAGGGCGGCAAGCTCCGCGCCATCGCCATGACCGGCACCAAGCGCATGCCGCTCGCGCCGGAAGTGCCGACGGTGCGCGAGCTCGGCGTGCCGTACGATTTCTACACGTGGCAAGGCGTTGCCGCACCGGCGAAGACGCCGCGCGCGGCGATCGCCAGGCTCAACGCCGAGATGGCGCGCGCGCTGTCGCTGCCCGACGTGCAGGCGAGGCTCACCACCGACGGCGCCGAGATCGCGGCCGGCACACCGGAGCAGTTCGGGGAATGGATCAAGGCCGAATACGCGCGCATGGGCAAGGCCGTGAAAGAGTCGGGTGCCCGCGCCGAGTGATCGCACGACAAACGAGGAGAGTACGGATGCGAAGCCCTTTGCTCGGGGCGGCAGCGCTCGCCGCGCTGCTCGCAGCAGGGCTTGCGAGCGCGCAGAGCTATCCGGCGCGCCCGGTGCGCTTCGTCGTGCCCTATGCGCCGGGCGGCAATACGGACATGATCGCGCGCACGCTGTCTCAGAAAGCGACCGAGGCGCTCGGCCAGAGCATGGTGGTGGAAAACCGGGGCGGGGCGGCGACGCTGATCGGCACGGAGCTCGTCGCCAAGTCGCCGCCCGACGGCTACACGATTCTGCTTGCGACCAGCACCACGCTCGCCATCAATCCTCACCTGTACAGGAAGCTGCCGTACGATTCGATCAAGGACTTCGCGCCCGTCGTGCTGATCGCGCGCACGCCCATGGTGCTCGTCGCGCATCCTTCGCTGCCGGTGAAGACCGTGAAGGAGCTCATCGCGCTCGCGCGCAGCCGGCCCGGGCAGCTGCCGTACGGCACCTCGGGCACCGGCAGCCCGTCGTGGATGTCGATGGCGATGTTCCGCGGGCTCACCAAGCTCGACATGATCGAGGTGCCGTACAAAGGCAGCGGCCCGGCCGACATCGATCTGCTGAGCGGGCAGATCGTGCTCATGTTCCAGAACACGGCGCTCAACTATCTCAAGGCCGGACGGCTGAAAGCGCTGGCGCACACCGGTGAGAAGCGCATGGCGGTCTCTCCGGAGATCCCGACCATGGCGGAATCGGGCGTCAAGGACTGCGTGTTCTATTCGTGGCAGGGCGTGGTCGCGCCCGCCCGCACGCCGGCCGACGTGGTGAGCCGGCTCAACGCCGAGTTCAACCGCGCGCTGACGCTGCCCGACGTGAAGGGCCGCATCACCTACGACGGCGCCGAGCTCTTCGGCGGGACGCCCGAAGCGTTCAGCGAGTACATACGCGCCGAGCTCGTCCGTTTTGCGAAAGTCATACGGGACACCGGCGTGCGGCCCGAATAATCGAGGAGGCGACATGCACAAGGCGATCGACGTTCACTCCCACATGCTGTGCCGCGAATGGCTGGAGCTCTTCCGCGCGCACAGCGGTCCGCGCTTTACCATCAAGCAAGTCGCCGCGGGCGCCGAAGTCGTGCACTTCGACGGCGTGCCGTTCATGACGCCGCAGGCCGCCATGTTCGATTACCCGGAGCGTTTTCGCGCCATGGACGCGGCCGGCGTCGCGATGGCGGTGCTGTCGCTCACCGGTCCCAACGTGTACTGGGGGGACGAGGAGGCCAGCACGCGCGCCGCGCGCGCGATCAACGACAGCTTCCGCGACGCGCAGCAGCTCTATCCCGACCGCATACGCTGGCTGGCCTCGCTGCCGATGCAGCACCCGAAGCGCGCGCTGGAAGAGCTCGCGCGCACGCTCGACAACGGCGCCTCGGGCACGATGTTGCTCGCCAACATCGGCGAGCGCTCTCTGACCGACCCGCTGTTCGCGCCGGTGTGGCAGGAAATCGACCGCCGCGCGCTGCCGGTTTTCATCCATCCGACGGTGCCGTGCGGCTGCGGCGTGATGGACATGGTGGTGTACCAGCTGAGCGCTTCGGTCGGCTTCACCTACGACACCACGCTCGCCGTCTCGCGCATGATCTACGACGGCTTCTTCGACCGCTATCCGAATCTCAAGCTGATCACGGCCCACGGCGGCGGCACGCTGCCCTTTCTCGCGCCGCGGCTCGATCGCTGCTACGACGTCATTCCCGCGTGCCGTGAGAAAATCGACCGCCGGCCGAGCGAGTATCTCAAGCGCATCTACGCCGACTCCGTGGTGTACTCGCCCGAGGCGCTGCGCATGTCGGTGGATGCCTTCGGCTCCGAGCACGTGCTCTTCGGCAGCGACTATCCGCACAACATCAGCGACATGAAAGGCATACTCGGGCGCATCGACGGCTTGCCCGAGCAGGAGCGCGACCGCGTGCGCGGCGCGAACGCGATGCGGGTGTTCAAAATATCGTGATGGAGCCCGATGGCGGGAGGTGACATGGTCCAGCTCAGCGAAGACGTGCGCATACTGCGCGACGAGGTCCGGCGGTTCATCCGCGAGCAGGTCGATCCGCGCTCGCGGTGGATCGAGGAAAACGACGCGATGCCGGACGATCTCCTCCACATGGCGCGTGACTTGGGGCTGTTCGGCCTCACCATCCCCGAGGAGTACGGCGGCAGCGGCCTCGATCTCGCGGGCAAGTGTGCGATCGAAGAGGAAATGGGGCAGACCAACTACGGCTTCGCGACCGTCATCGGCAACCATACGGGCATCAGCACGACCGGCATCGTGGCGGTCGGCAACGAGGCGCTGAAGCGGAAATACCTGCCGCGGATGGCGACCGGAGAATGGATCGGCAGCTTCGCCCTCACCGAGCCTCAGGCCGGATCCGACCCTGCGGCGCTGCGAACCACCGCGGTGCGCAAGGGCGACCGTTACGTCCTGAACGGCGAAAAGATCTACATTACCAATGCCGGCATCGCGAACGTGTTCACCGTGATGGCGGTGACCGACCGGAAGAAAGGCATCAAGGGCATTTCGGCGTTTATCGTCGAACGGGGCTTCCCCGGATTCGAGATCGGTCGCAACGAGCTCAAGATGGGCATGCATGGCTGCACCACCGCGCCGCTCTACTTCCGGGATTGCGAAGTGCCTGCCGAAAACCTCCTCGGAACGGAAGGCGCGGGCTACGTCCAGGCGCTGAAGACGCTGACCGCGGGCCGCGTGACGGTCGCGGCGCGCTGCTGCGGCATGATGGACAAGCTGATCGGCCAGTGCGTCGATTACATGAAGACGCGCACGCAGGGCGGGCACAAGCTCGCGGAGTACCAGGGCCTGCAATGGATGCTCGCCGACATGTCGGTGCAGCGCGATGCGTCCCGGCTGCTCGTCGAGCGCGCGATCGACACCATACTGAGCGGCGAGCGCGGAACGATGGAAGCTTCCGCCGCGAAGCTCTATGCGACCGAGTCGCTTGCGAAGGTGGTGGACTGCGCGGTGCAGATCCACGGCGGCATGGGCTACATGCGCGAGGCCGGGATCGAGACCATGTACCGGGACGCGCGCATCACCCGGATCTACGAGGGCAGCTCGGAGATACAGCGCAACATCATCGCCGCGCAACT
>JACCDS011785797.1_pt1 | contig 10923 bp, 10 predicted proteins | sample 7446441 | NCBI WGS metagenome assembly JACCDS01 (sample SAMN15323445, study PRJNA562643) | freshwater metagenome | isolation source: river surface water | place: USA:Blue River Watershed | collected 2017-08-17 | reverse complement strand
TGGCGGTCGCCGAGCGCATCGCTGGCCAGCACGGCCACGTGAACTTCGACACCATCCCCTACGTCATCTACACCAGCCCGGAAATCTCCTGGGTGGGCCGCACCGAGCAGCAGCTCAAGGCCGACGGCGTGGCGTACAAGGCCGGTCAGTTCCCGTTCCTGGCCAACGGCCGTGCCCGTGCGCTGGGCGACACCACCGGCTTCGTCAAGTTCCTGGCCTGCGCCAAGACCGACGAGATCCTGGGCGTGCACATCATCGGCCCGCAGGCGTCCGAGCTGATCGCCGAAGCCGTGATGGCGATGGAGTTCAAGGCTTCGGCCGAGGACATCGCCCGCATCTGCCATGCGCACCCCTCGCTGTCGGAATCGACCAAGGAAGCCGCCCTGGCGGTGGACAAGCGCACCCTCAACTTCTGATGAGGGCTTTGCCGGCTGCGCAATCCGCGGTCGGCAGCGCACAATGAGGGGCGGCTTCGGGCCGCCCTTTTTTTCACCGCGTCTCGCCGAGAACCATGCCGACCGTCACCGAGATCTATCACCAGACCCTGGCCGAGAAGGGCTACAAGGCCGATCCGGCCCAGTTGCGCGCCATTGCCGCGCTGCAGCGTTGCCAGGACGAGTGGGTGGCCTACAAGGCCCGCCGCAGCAATGCGCTGACCAAGGCGCTGGTGCGGCCGCCGATCCCGAAGGGCGTCTACATGTACGGCGGGGTGGGGCGCGGCAAGAGCTTCCTGATGGACAGCTTCTTCGACGCCGTGCCGCTCAAGCGCAAGACGCGCCTGCACTTCCACGAGTTCATGCGCGAGGTGCACCGCGAGCTGCAGGAGCTCAAGGGCATCGTCAATCCGCTGGACGAGCTGGGCAAGCGCATTGCCCGCCGTTATCGCCTGATCTGTTTCGACGAGTTCCACGTGGCCGACGTGACCGACGCGATGATCCTGCACCGGTTGCTGGACTCGCTGTTTGCCAACCGGGTGTCCATCGTCACGACCTCGAACTTCCATCCGGACGGGCTGTATCCGAACGGGCTGCACCGTGATCGCATCCTGCCGGCCATCGAGCTGCTCAAGGACAAGCTGGAGGTCATGAATGTCGACAACGGCACCGACTACCGGCGTCGAACGCTGCATCATGTGCAGCTGTACCACACCCCTTTGGGGGAGGCGACAAGCGCCGAGCTGGAAGCTGCTTTCACCGAACTGGCCGACGGTCGCGCGGACGAGGAGCCGCTGCTGACCGTCGAAAAGCGCCCGCTGCAGGCCCGTCGCAAGGCTGGCCCGGTGGTGTGGTTCGACTTCAAGCAGCTGTGCGGCGGCCCGCGTTCGATGAACGACTACCTGGAGCTGGCCTCGCAGTTCGACACGCTGATCCTGTCGGACGTGCCGCGCATGGAGCCCAAGCTGGCCTCGGAAGCCCGCCGCTTCACCTGGCTGATCGACGTGCTGTACGACCGTCGCGTCAAGCTGGTGATGTCGGCCGAGGTGGTGGCCGAGCAGCTCTACACTGAAGGGCCGCTGTCGCACGAGTTCCCTCGCACGGTGTCTCGGTTGAACGAGATGCAGTCCGAGGAGTTCCTGTCGCTGGAGCGGCGCGACGTGGATACGTCGCTGACCTGATTTCAGTCTTGTCCCAATCGGGCTTGCCGGTTGGAGGGGCGAGCGGGCCGGTCCGATGCAGCGAGTGCCGATGGACGGTCAGCGCGTGGTGGTGAGGGTCGGAGCCGATGAGGCCGCGGTGGGTTGCGGCGCGAGGGCATCGAGCTTGATGAGCGCGATCGACAGGTTGTCGCCACTGCCCTGGGCCCGCTGCCGCGCTTTCTGGATCAGCAGTTTCACGGCATCCGTCGGCTTGAGCGCATTCACGATCGTGCCCAGTTCACGCGAGGTGAAGTAGTGCCACAAGCCGTCACTGCACAGCATCAGCGAGTCGCCGATGTCGAGCCGATCCATGCGTGCGAGGGTGACGGGGGGATCTTCGTTGCCACCCAGGCAGCCGGTGAGCAGGTTGGATTGCGGGTGGGTGAGGGCCTGCGATTCGGTGATCGTGCCTTGTTCGACCATGCGTTGTACCAGTGAATGGTCGAACGTGCGCATCAACATGGCGGGCCCCCGGAAGACGTACACCCGGGAGTCCCCCACGTGGGCGATGTGGCATTCACGGTTCGGGAGCACCATGGCGGCGGCGATGGTGCTGTGGGGCTCCTGCTCCGAAGTGATGGCGGTCAAGCGGATCATCAGGTGCGATTCCAGCACCACGTTGCGCAGCAGTTCGGCGGCAGAGTCCCGTCCCGGGGCAAAGCGTTCGAACAACTGCCGGGCCACCAGCTGAACTTGATCGGAAGCCTTGCGTCCACCGCTTTTGCCGCCCATGCCGTCGGCCACGACCGCCAGCAGGCAGCCCGGCACCTTGGGGTGGGGAATCACTTCCACCTGATCCTGCTGGTAGCGCCGGTCGCCGCGGTCGATCGCGGTGGCGGCGCTCAGGCGAAAGCTGAGGGAGGGTTGAGGCATGGGGGAAAACTATAATCGGAGCTCGCCCGTTGGGCTCGTTGACGATGCACGCCAATGGACGATAACTTGCACTCTCCCGAGCGCCGCCTCATTGAGCTGCGCATGGATTTGGCCGAACTGGACGATCGCATTGGTCAGGTGTCCAAGGTGACGCCGGTCGATGAGTTGCGACTGCGCCGGTTGCGCAAGCTGCGCCAGGGGGTTCGGGCGCAGATCCAGGGTCTGGAGGCGGAGCTGGACCCGCCCGAGCCGGCCTGACGTGTTGTCCTGCGGATGATGTCTGATTCCCTCTTGACCGCGGAGGTCACCGAAGCCTTCGAGGTCGGTGGTCTGTTGAGTCGCGCTGATGGGCATTTCACGCCACGCGAGGGGCAGACCCGCATGGCCCTGGCCGTCGCGCAAGCATTGGAAGACCGCTCGGTGCTGGTCGCTGAGGCGGGTACGGGCGTGGGCAAGACCTACGCCTATCTGGTGCCGTTGCTGCTGTCCGGTTTGCGGGCGATGGTGAGTACGGCCACCAAGAGTCTGCAGGACCAGCTGTTTCTGCGCGACCTGCCGCGTCTGGTGCGGGCCTTGGGGTTACCGGTACAGGTGGCGCTGCTCAAGGGGCGTGCTTCGTACGTGTGCCCGCATCGCTTGGCCCAGGCGCGCCACGTGGCCGAGCTGCCGGATCGGCATTCGGTGCACATGCTCAGCCGTGTCGAGGTCTGGGCCCAGACGTCACGCAGCGGTGACCTGGCCGAGGTCGAAGGCCTCGACGAGCGTTCACCCCTGCTGCCTTGGATCACCTCGACCCGCGACAACTGCCTGGGCAGCGACTGCGAACACTTCCGCTCTGCCTGTCCGGTGGTGCAGGCCCGCCGGGAGGCCTTGCAGGCCGATGTCGTCGTGGTCAACCACCACCTGTTCTTTGCCGACCTGGCGTTGCGGGACACCGGAATGGCAGAGCTTCTGCCTTCGGTGGACGCCGTGGTGTTCGACGAGGCACATCAACTCAACGAAGCGGGTGTTCAGTTTCTCGGGCGGCAGATCGGGTCCGGCCAGATCATCGACATTGCCCGCGACCTGCTGGCCGGAGGCCTGGCCCATGCGCGTGGGATGAACGACTGGCAGGGCCTGGCCTCGGGGTGCGAGCTCGCGGCCCGTCAGTTGCGGCTGGCAGCGGCCGGACCGCTGCGCGGCAGTGCCCGGTTGCGTTGGGAAGAACGGGCGGAGTTGCCCGACTTCGATCTGGCGCTGGCCGGTGTGACGGCTGCGCTGATGGGCGTCCAGGACGCCTTGAGCGCCGTGGCCGGCGCGTCCGCCGATCTGGACCGGTTGTGTGAGCGGGTGGTGGAGTTGAAGTTGCGGGTCGATGAGTTCCGTGCGCCCATTGAGTCCGGACGGGTGCGCTGGATCGACCTCGGGCTGCATCAGGTCCGCTTGCTGGAGTCTCCGCTCGACATCCGCGACACGATGCGCCACCACGTCGAAACGGCCCGCCAAGCTTGGATCTTCACGTCTGCGACGCTGGGCGATGACCCTGAGCTGAGCTGGTTCACGCGCAGCGCGGGCCTGGAAGAGGCGCGCACCTTGCAGGCGGAAAGCCCGTTTCCCTACGCAGATCATGCGCGCCTGTATGTGCCCACGCGGTTTCCGCGGCCTTCCGATGCCGGGCACAGCGACGCGGTCGCCGGGTTGGCGCAGCGGTGCGCGCAGGCACTGGGGGGGCGCACCTTTGTGTTGACGACGACCTTGCGGGCGCTGCAGTCCATTGGCGCCAAGCTGCGTGATCAGCTCGCCCTGGCGATGCCGCCCATCGAGGTGCTGGTTCAGGGCGAGGGGCCCAAACGGGCACTGCTGTCACGCTACCTGTCGCTGCCTCGGGCGGTGCTGGTGGGGTCCCAGAGTTTCTGGGAAGGCATTGATGTGCCGGGAGATGCGTTGCAGTGTGTGGTCATCGACAAGCTGCCGTTTCCGCCTCCGGGGGATCCCATCGTCGAGGCGCGTTGCCAGGCGTTGGAAGCCGATGGCGGCAATGCGTTCCAGGATCACTCCATTCCCGAGGCCGCCATTTCCCTCAAACAGGGCGCTGGGCGGCTGATCCGTTCCGAGAGTGACCGGGGGCTGCTGGTCATCGCCGATCTGCGGTTGGCGACCATGCCTTACGGGCGGCGACTGCTGGCGGCGTTGCCGCCGATGCCCCTGCTGGCGACGGAAGAGGAGTCGCTGGCGTGGTTGCGCAGTTTGGGAGCGTCGCGCTCCTCTGCCTGAGGGGCGGCAGGAGAGGGGGCGCAAGGTGGCCCCGTGTGAGGTCCCGCAACCGGACTCCCTGCACTTCTGCGGGGATCACCAGAGGTGCCACCAACGCTTCTTGCTGTCCACGTCGGCGCCGATCCGGTCCAGCCACTCGCTTTGAGGGAAGTTGCGGGTCAATACACGCACCGCATCGTCGCGCAGGTCGTTCAGGCCCAGTCGGTCGTAGCTGGCGGCCATGATGTACAGGGCCTCTTCCGTCGACGGCACGTTGCGGAAGTCCTGCAGCGCCTGTTGGGCCCGGTTGGCCGCGGCCACGTAGGCGCCGCGCTTGTAGTAGTAACGGGCCACGTGGACCTCGTACGACGCCAGCGCATTGACGATGTAGTTCATGCGCTGTTTGGCGTCGGGGGCGTAGCGCGACTCGGGGAAGCGCTCCACCAACTGCTTGAAGCTGTCGTAGGCGTCCCGGGCGGCCTGCTGGTCCCGCTCGGACAGGTCCTGGCGGGACAGGCGGCCGAAGATGCCCAGTTCGTCGTTGAAGTTGATCAGTCCCTGCAGGTAGTAGGCGTAGTCGGCCGCCGGGCTGGTGGGGTGATACTTCAGGAATCGTTCGGTCAGGGCCAGGGCCTGTGCCGGCTCGCCGGTCTTGTAGAGCAGGTAGGCCCGCTCGAGTTGGGCCTGCTGCGCCAGCAACGAGCCCGACGCCAGGCCTTCGAGCTGTTCGTAGATGCGGATGGCGCGCTCGTACGTGCCGTTGGCCTGCTCCTCACGGGCCTCTTCGTACAATTTGGAAATCGTCTTCGGATCGGCCTTGAGCGGCTCTTCCTTCGTCGCACATCCTGCCAGGGTGGTGGCCAGCACGGCCGTCGCCAGAACGGCATTCAAGTGTCGGGCCATGAGGTGACGGAGGGGTTGGGGCATGTTCGCAAGGCTGGCCAGGGGTCGGGGTGACCCACCCGGCAGGGACGATGTCAAGACGACGGATTATATGAACCGACCTGAACCCCCCACGCTGCCTCTCACTGAGAAACATGACACCGCTTCCGAAGCGTTCGACGCCGGACCGGATCAGGGCCCCGACGCGGAGGCCGATGTGCTCGCGGAACTGCTTTCCGAAGGCGAGCGGCGCGAGTCGGTGGTGAGTGCCGAGCACCATGGACTGAGGCTCGACAAATGGCTGGTGACGGTGGCTCCCGAGTTTTCGCGCAGCCACCTTCAGTCTTTGATCGAGGCGGGCAAGGTGCGTGCCGGTGCCCTGGCCCTTGACAGTGCGTCGCGCAAGGTCAAGGCTGGGCAGTCCATCGAGGTCTGGCTCACGCCCACGGCCCAGAGCCATGCCTTCCGGCCTGAGCCCGTGCCCCTCGACATCATCTTCGAGGACGCACACCTGCTGGTGGTGAACAAGCCGGCGGGGCTGGTGGTGCATCCGGCGGCGGGCCATTGGTCGGGGACCTTGCTCAATGGTTTGCTGGCTCACCATCCCGGGGCGGCCGTGCTGCCACGGGCGGGGATCGTGCATCGGCTCGACAAGGACACCTCGGGTCTGCTTGTCGTGGCCAAGACCCTGGAGGCCCAGACGGCTCTCACGCGCGACATCGCGGCACGCACGGTGCGCCGCGAGTATCTGGCGCTGGCCCATGGGTTGACGGATTGGGATGAGCGCACCCTGGAGGCCCCGGTGGGGCGTGATCCGGTGTCCCGGATCCGGATGGCCGTGACCACGTCGGGCAAGCCGGCGCGCACGGACGTGCGGTCGCTGCACCTGCAGCCCGAGGTGCGGTTGGGCAAGTACCCGGGTGTGAGTGTCGTGGCGTGTCGGTTGCATACCGGCCGCACGCACCAGATTCGTGTGCACATGGCCTGGGTGGGGCATCCGTTGCTGGCCGATGGGGTGTATGGCGGTGTGCCGGGGTTGGGGCTGGAGCGCCAGGCGTTGCATGCCGCCGCCCTGGGGCTGAATCATCCGGTCTCTGGGCAGTGGTGTGCCTGGACAGCACCGCTGCCTCAGGACATGGTGGAGGCCTTGCGAGCCATGAAAGTGAAACCGGCCGACGTCCTCGCGCAGATTGGTTACAATGGAGCCTGAATGCATGGCATCCAGGTGCCTTGCCGGTCTGCCAAGCCGCTGATGATTGCGGCAGGGAGGTTTGCTCAGCAGGCGTTCTCCCACTTCGGGCAGGTCCGATCCCACAGGTTGACGCTCGGCGCGCCTGTTCCAGAAGAGACGAATGTTGTCAGTGCGTCCGGTTTCGCCGCAAGCGGGCCGGGCAAGGGATCCGCAGCCGCTTGGAGCGGCCGGAACGTGGACCGCGTGGGTCCGACCGATCTGCTACGCCGATGAAGACACAGGATGCCCGGCGCGTCCTCGAAGCCGCCTTGGTCTGTGCTCACGAGCCTTTGACGGCCCGTGAGCTCCGGGCGCTCTTCGACGGTGCTGTGGGGCTGGACACCATCCGCACACTGCTGGACGAGTTGGCGCGTGACTGTGCCGGGCGTGGCATCGAGCTGGTGAGCGTGGCTTCTGGCTGGCGCTATCAGAGCCGGGCGGAGATGCGGCCGTTCCTGGATCGGCTGCATCCTGAGAGGCCGCCGAAGTATTCGCGAGCGACGATGGAGACGCTGGCGATCATTGCGCACCGGCAGCCGGTGACCCGCGGGGACATCGAGGACATCCGCGGGGTGGCGGTCAGCGCGCAGATCGTCAAGCAGCTCGAAGAACGGGGCTGGATCGACGTGATCGGCTACCGGGAGGCTCCGGGGCGGCCGGCGCTTTTCGCGACGACCCGGCGGTTTCTCGACGACCTGGGATTGAAATCGCTGCAGGATCTGCCCGAACCCGAGCAGATCCTGGGCAACGGGGAGGGGCGTGACGCCCTGGCCTCGAACCTCTCCAGCCAGCCCTCGCTGCTGGAGGAGGTGGAAGACGAAGAGGCCGCTGTGGCGGCAAAGACAGTGCCGCCAGGCGCCCCGGAACCGACCGAGGCACTGGAGACATCGGGCAGCGGGACGGCGGGATCCGGTCCGTCCGTTGCTTGATCCGTACCGATCCAAATTGATTGAGGCCCGAGGGCCTGACGACATGAACGAAAACCAGGAATCCCAAGTGCCGGCTGCGGCAGACGATGCCGGCGAAGCCCCTGCGGCACCGGCTCGGCGTCGCGCGCCGCGCAAGACGGTTGCGGCCGTGGTCGAGGCGTCGACCGATGCTCCGGTGGAGCCGTCGGCCGAAAAGCCCGCGGCCAAGCCGCGCACCCGCAAGCCCCGGACTGTGGAGCCGGTGACGGACTCCGCGTCGGACGCTGCGGTCGAACCTGCTGCCGGTGCACCGGTGGAGGCTTCGTCTGACGCCGTGCCGGCTGCGGTGCCTGCACGCCGCACACGCGCGCCGCGCAAGACGGCTGCCGCGGCCCCTGTCGCCGATCCGGCTGACGGCGTGTCGGCACCGGTGGTTCAGGAGCCTGTGGCGGAGGAGGCCTCCGCCGGTGAGCTGGTGGAGGTTGCGGTGGCTCCGGCCGAAGAGCCCTCTGTCCAATCGCGCGCCCAGGTCCGGGAGTCCGTCGCCTCGACGGGCGAGTCCCAGGTTGAGTCGGACGACGACGAGGAGGACGACGACACCCTCGCGGGCGTGGCCTTTGTCATCGAGGAAGTGCCCGAGGTGGTGGCGCCCGACGCCGGCGAGCTGTTCGCCGAGGTGATGTCCGGTGCCTACGACACCGAGGCCGAGCCGGAATCCGAAGAGGAGTCGGCCGAATCCACCAAGCGCGTGCTGCGTCCGGAGCCTGACGCGCCCAAGCTGCAAAAGGTGCTGGCCCAAGCTGGCATCGGCTCGCGCCGCGACATGGAGCAGCTCATCGCCGAAGGCAAGGTGCTGGTCAACGGCGAGCCGGCCAACACCGGCATGCGCATCGTGCACGGCGACCAGATCAAGATCGCCGGCAAGGTGATCAAGGTCCGCATCGCACCACCGCCGGCCCGTGTGCTGGCCTATCACAAGCCGGTGGGTGAGGTGGTCACGCACCACGATCCCGATGGCCGTCCGACCGTGTTCCGGCGCCTGCCGCGTCTGCAGCAGGGGCGCTGGCTGTCGGTGGGCCGTCTGGACATCAACACCGAAGGCCTGCTGCTGTTCACCAACTCGGGCGACCTCGCCAACCAGCTGATGCATCCGCGCTTCGGCGTGGAGCGTGAGTACGCGGTGCGTGTGCTCGGCACGCTGGAGCCGGAAGCCCAGAAGCGCTTGCTCGACGGGGTGGAGATCGAAGGCCAGAAGGCGGCGTTCCGCTCCATCGAGAACGGTGGAGGCGAGGGCCTGAACCACTGGTACCGCGTGGTGATCACCGAAGGCCGCAACCGCGAAGTGCGCAAGCTCTTCGATGCGGTGGGTCTGACCGTCAGTCGCCTCATCCGCATCCGCTATGGCACCGTGGTGCTGCCGCGCGGCCTCAAGCGCGGGGTGTGGGTGGAGCTCGACGAGAACGATGTCCGCCTGATCCGCCAGCTGGCCTCTCCGGGGCAGGCCGATCGTTCCGCCCGGGGCGACCGTGGGGATCGTGGCGACCGGGGGCCGCGCAATGATCGCAACCGTCGTGGTGGCAAGGGCGGGCGAGATCGCGCCGAGCGGGGTGACCTGGACGGCGCGCCGTCTCAGGGGGCGCCAGCCGAAGGGGGGCAGCGTCCACCTCGGCCGGCCCAGGGGCAGCGGCCGAATCCGACCCAGGGGGCGGAACAGGGTCAAGGTCAAGGGCGGCGCGACCGCGGCGACCGCGATCGCAACAACCGTGGAAACGGTGGGAACGGTCCGAGTGCGGAGCGTCGCGACGGGCCGCCGCGGGATCCGCGTCCGCCCCGTGAGGGTCGCCCGCCGCGCGACGCGCAAACGCCGCGTGAGCCGCGTCCTCCCCGTGACATGGACGATGACATTCCGCTGCGCATCCCCAATCCGCTGGAGCAGACCTTCGACCGCCGTTTTGCGACCGGTTCCAAGCGCATCACCGCCGGTTTTGGTCGTCCGACCGAAGAGGGCGATCGTCCGCAAGGGGGTCAGCGCGGCCAGAAGGGTGGCCCGCGCCAGCCCGACCCGATGCAGACCTCCGTGGGCTACATCGGTGCCGATGCCTACTTCACCCGTCCCGGCGGCGGCAAGGGTGGCAAGGGCGGACGTCGCCGCTGAGCGGCTCTTCCAGCCCCATTGACTGACATGGCAGCCCGCTAGAATGCCGGGTTTGCCCCACTTCATCCATTAGGAGAATTTCATGGCCATCGAACGCACCCTGTCCATCATCAAGCCCGACGCCGTTGCCAAGAACGTCATCGGCCAAATCGTCAGCCGCTTCGAAGGCGCTGGCCTGAAGGTCGCCGCTGCCAAGCTGGTGCAACTGTCGCAAGCCGAAGCCGAAGCGTTCTACGCCGTGCACGCCGCTCGCCCGTTCTTCAACGACCTGGTCAAGTTCATGATCTCGGGTCCGGTGTTCGTGCAAGTGCTCGAAGGCGAAGGCGCCATCCTGAAGAACCGTGACCTGATGGGCGCCACCGACCCGAAGAAGGCCGAGAAGGGCACCATCCGCGCCGACTTCGCCGACTCGATCGACGCCAACGCCGTGCACGGCTCCGACGCTGCTGAAACCGCCGCCGTCGAGATCGCCTTCTTCTTCCCGGCCCTGAACGTCTACGCACGCTGATCGGCTGTGGTCAATCTGCTCGACTTCGATCTGGATGCGCTGACCGCCTACTGCGAGCAGCTGGGCGAGAAGCGCTTCCGTGCCGTGCAGCTGTTCCGCTGGATCCACCAGCGCGGCGCCGGTGATTTCGAGCAGATGACCGATCTGGCCAAGTCCTTGCGCGCCAAGCTGGCGTGCGAGGCCGTGGTCAGCCCTTTGCCCGTGTTGTCCGAGCACCGCTCGCGCGACGGCACGGTCAAGTGGCTGTTCGACGTGGGCAACGGCAATGCCGTCGAGAGCGTGTTCATCCCCGAGGACGACCGGGGCACGCTGTGCATCTCGTCGCAGGCCGGCTGTGCCGTGGGCTGCCGCTTCTGCTCCACGGGGCACCAGGGCTTCTCGCGCAACCTGACGACGGGCGAGATCCTCGCCCAGCTCTGGTACGCCGAACACCGTCTGCATGCCCGGCAGGGCCTGGCGCCCACCGACCGCGTGATCGACAACGTCGTCATGATGGGC
>JACCDS010944253.1_pt1 | contig 10923 bp, 8 predicted proteins | sample 7446441 | NCBI WGS metagenome assembly JACCDS01 (sample SAMN15323445, study PRJNA562643) | freshwater metagenome | isolation source: river surface water | place: USA:Blue River Watershed | collected 2017-08-17 | reverse complement strand
ATGTTGCTGACCGGCCCGAACGTGCCACTGAATTCGGCCGTCAGCCCTTGCGGGTGCTCGCGCGAGAACAGCACGTTGGCTGCTACGGGCGCCCTGCCGGGTGCAAAGCGCACCACGGCCAGGTCGATGCTGGGAAACGCCTCCACCGCCGCGCCGCCGCGCCAGCGGTCGGCGGTGGCTTGGAAGTGTTGTGCGCGCACGGCGCGCAGCAGGCCCTGGGCCAGCGCCGTGCTCATGCGTCCACCCGGTGACAGGCCACCAGCCGCCCGCCCACCGGGCGCAGCGCGGGCGCTTCGACCTTGCAGCGGTCCACCGCCAGCGGGCAGCGCGTGTGGAAGGCGCAGCCGCTGGGCGGGTTCAGCGGACTGGGGGTTTCGCCCACCAGCGGAATGCGTGCGCCGCGGGCCAGGCGGTCGGCCTTCTTCAGCACCGGCACGGCGCCCAGCAGCGCGCGCGTGTAGGGGTGCAGCGGCTCGCCCAGCACCTGGGCCTTGGGGCCTTGCTCCACGGCACGGCCCAGGTACATGACCATCACATCGTGCGCCACGTGCTCCACCACCGCCAGGTTGTGACTGATGAAGACGTAGGCCGTGCCGGTGCTGTCCTGCAGGTCCATGAACAGGTTCAGCACCTGGGCCTGGATGCTCACGTCCAGCGCCGACGTGGGCTCGTCGGCCACCACCACGGCGGGCTGCAGCATCATTGCGCGCGCCACGGCCACGCGCTGGCGTTGGCCGCCGCTGAACATGTGTGGGTAGCGGCCCGCGTGTTCGGGGCGCAGGCCCACGCGCTCGATCATCTGCAGCACGCGGTCGCGCCGCTCGGCGGCGTTGAGCGTGGTGTTGATGACCAGCGGCTCCGCCAGCGCCGCTGCAGTGGTCTTGCGCGGATTCAAGCTGGCATACGGGTTCTGGAAGACCATCTGCACACGCTGTCGCAACTGCTTGAGCGTGGGCTTGGTGGCCGTTGCTGCGTCCACGCCACCGATGTGCAGCGCGCCTGCGGTGGGTGGCTCGATCAGCGTCAGCTGCCGCGCCAGCGTGCTCTTGCCGCAGCCGCTTTCGCCGACCACGGCCAGCGTGCGGCACGGCTGCAGCGTGAAGCTCACGCCGTCCAGCGCTTTCACGGTGGCGGCGGGCTGAAAAAGGCCCTGGCGCACGCGGTAGTGGCGCACCAGCTGGCTGGCCTGCATCACGGCGTCGTTCATGCGGCGCCCTGCGGGAAGAAGCAGCGTACGCCTGCCACCAAATTCGGGCGTTCGGTTTTGCAACGGTCTTGCACGCGGCTGCAGCGCGGCGCCAGCAGGCAGCCGGTGGGGCGGTCGTCGCGGCCAGGGACGATGCCCGGCAAGGCTGACAACCGGTGCGCGCCCCGGCTGTGTTCGGGCAGCGCCGCCAGCAGCGCCTGCGTGTAGGGGTGGCGGGGCGCGTCGAAGAGCGCATCCGTCTCGCCCGTCTCCACCACCTGGCCGGCGTACATCACCGCCACGCGCTGCGCCATGCTGGCCACCACGGCCAGGTCGTGTGTGATGAGCACCAGGCCCATGCCCTGTTCCCGCTGCAGGCGCAGCAGCAGGTCCATCACCTGGGCCTGGATGGTGACGTCCAGCGCCGTGGTGGGTTCGTCGGCGATCAGCAGGCGCGGCTCGCAGGCCATGGCCATGGCGATCATCACGCGCTGGTTCATGCCGCCGCTCATCTCGTGCGGGTAGGCCTTCAGGCGCGTCTTGGCGGCCGGGATCTCCACGCGCTCGAACAGCTGCAGCACGCGCGCTTCCAGCGCCGCGCCACGCAAGCCCAGGTGCACGCGCAGCACCTCGCGCACCTGGTCGCCCACGGTGTGGCTGGGGTTGAGGCTGTTCAGCGCGTCCTGGAAGACCATGGCCACGTCCTTGCCGATGATCTTTCTGCGCTGGGCCGCACTCATGGACAGCAGGTCATGGCCGTCGAAACGCAGCGCGCCGGCGGTGACGGTGCCGGGCGCGTCGATCAAGCCCATCACCGCCATCATGCTGACGCTCTTGCCCGAGCCGCTTTCGCCCACGATGCCCAGCAGCTCGCCCGCCGCCACGTCCAGGTCCACGCCGTCCACGGCGGTGAAGCCGTTGAAGCGCACGCGCAGGTTGCGGACTTCCAGCAGGCTCATGAGGCGGACCGCAGCTTGGGGTCCAGCGCATCGCGCAGCCCGTCGCCCATGAGGTTCACCGCCAGCACCGTGACCAGGATGCTCAGGCCCGGCAGCGTCACCGTCCACGGTGCTCTCTCGATGTAGTCCCGCGCCGCCGACAGCATGCTGCCCCACTCCGGCTGCGGCGCCTGCACGCCCAGGCCCAGGAAACCCAAGGCCGCCGTTTCCAGGATGGCCGAGCTGAAGCTCAGCGTGGCCGACACGATGACCGGCGCCAGGCAGTTGGGCAGCACCGTGTCGAACATCAGCCGCAGCGTGCCGGCGCCGGCCAGGCGGCTGGCGGTGACGTAGTCGCGCCCCAGTTCGGCCAGCGCGCTGCCGCGCACCAGGCGCACATAACCCGGCAGCGCACCCACGGCGATGGCGATGACGGTGTTGACGAGCCCCGGCCCCAGGATGGTGATGACGGCGATGGCCAGCAGCAGGCCCGGCAGAGCCAGCAGCACGTCCATCACACGCATCACCAGTGGCGACACCCAACGCGGGTGGAAGGCCGCCACCAGCCCCAGGGCTATGCCGGGCAGCAGCGCCAGCAGCACCGCCAGCACGCCGATCAGCAGCGACACGCGCGCGCCGAACAGCAGCCGGCTCAGCAGGCAGCGGCCCAGTTCGTCCGTGCCCAGCGGAAACTGCGCCAGACCGCCGGCCTGCCAGGCGGGTGGCGTGAGCATGTGCTCGCGGAATTGCTGCACAGGGTCGTGCGGCGCCAGCCAGGGCGCCAGCAACGCGGCCAGCACCACGGCGGCGAACACCAGCAGGGCCAGAAGGGCGCCGCGGTTGGCGACAAAGGACTTCATTCCTGCCGTCCGCGCATGCGCGGGTTCACCACGCCGTACAGCAGGTCCACCGCCAGGTTCACGGCGATGAAGATGAGTGCGCTGATCAGGATGCCGGCCTGCACCACGGGGTAGTCGCGCCGCGCGATGGCGTCGATCAGCCACTTGCCAATGCCCGGCCAGGAGAAGATGGTCTCCGTCAGCACCGCACCGCCCAGCAGGCTGCCCACCTGCAGGCCCAGCACGGTGACGATGGGGATCAGCGCGTTGCGCAGCCCGTGGTGCAGCACCACGCGCGTGGGCGACAGGCCCTTGGCGCGCGCGGTGCGCATGTAGTCCTCGCGCAGCACCTCCAGCAGGGCGCTGCGCGTCATGCGCGCGATCACGGCCATGGGGATGGTGCCCAGCACCGTCGCCGGCAGCACCAGGTGCAGGCAGGCCGACCACCACGCGCCGGCTTCGTCGCAGGCCTGGAGATCGCACAAGGCGGCATCGATGAGCATGAAGCCGCTGACAAAAGGCACGTCGTATTCGATGGCGATGCGCCCGCTCACCGGCGTCCACTCCAGGCCCACGCTGAAGGCCATGATCAGCACCAGGCCCCACCAGAACACCGGCATGCTGTTGCCCACGGTGGCCGTGGCCATCACCAGCTGGTCGAACCAGGAGCCGCGTTTCAGCGCCGCGGCCATGCCCAGCGGCAGGCCCAGCAGCAGGGCCAGCAGCAGCGCGCTGCCGGCCAGTTCCACCGTGGCGGGGAAGAGCACGCGGAACTCGTCGGCCACGGGCTCGCGCGTCACCAGGCTCTTGCCCAGGTCGCCCTGCAGCAGCTGGCCCAGGTAGTGCGCGTACTGCGTGGGCAGCGGCTGGTCCAGGCCCAGGCGGGCCATGAGCGCGGCGTGCTGGGCCGGGTCCAGGCGGCGCTCGCCCACCATGATCTCGATGGGGTCGCCGGGGATCAGCCGTATCAGCGCAAAAGCCACCAGCGTGACGCCCAGCAGCGTGGGCACCAGCGTGGCGAGTTTCTTCAGCAGCAGGCGCAGCATGCGCGTGGACTCTATCGAAATGAAAAGGGGCCCCGCAGGGCCCCTGTGTGCATGGCCTGGCGCGTCAGAAGAACTTGTAGTCCACGCTCACCACGAAGCTGCGGCCGCGCGGATCGGCCACACGCGGTTCCCAGCTGCTGCCCGAACCGGTGTTGGTGTCGTAGCTGTTGGCGAACGGCGGGTCTTCGTTCATCAGGTTCTTCACGCCCAGGATGATGGACGTGTTCTTGATGCCCGTGTACTGCAGGCTCAGGTGGTGCAGGGTGTAGGGCTGCACCTGCGCCGCGAAGTTGGTCACCGTGGCCGTGGCGGCCCCGCTGGCCACGCCCGGGGGCACGTAGCCGCCGTAGCCACCGGTGTACTGCTGGCGCAGCGTGGTGGTCCAGTCGCCGTCGGTCAGCGCGATGAAGGCGCTGTGCTTCCAGCGGATGCCCAGTTCGCTGCTGCGCGTGAACACGCCCACTTCGCTGTTGCCAAACGGCGCGCTGGCGACCAGGCGCGACTTCTTCTCCAGCAGGTAGCTGCCGTCCAGGCCCGCGTTCAGCGTGGTGGAGCCGGCCTTGGTGCTGCCGCGCAGCACCAGCTCCAGGCCCTTGGTGCGGGTTTCGCCGGCGTTGATCCACCGGGTGTCGATGTGCGTGACGGCGCCGCTGCCGTTGCGGATGAAGCGGTTGCTGAACAGCGCGTAGTTCTGGATGAAACCGTTGCTGCCGGTCACGCCCAGTGCCTGGATGGTGCCTTCACGTTGGATGGACCACCAGTCCAGCGTGGCGCTGAACTCGCGCGTGGGCTGCCACAGGATGCCCACGTTGGCCATCTTGCTCTTCTCGGGCTGCAGGTCGGGTATGCCGCCGAAGATCGTGTTGAAGGTGATGGCCGCGCAGCCCGTGGCCGTGCTCACCACGCCGCTGGGGCAGGTCAGCGGGTCGGGCACGCCGGCGCCCGTGTAGGGCGATTCGGTCAGGCCGTTGTACAGCTGGTTGAAGGTGGGCACGCGGAAGCCCGTGCTGTAGGAGCCGCGGAAGCCCAGGCTCTGCAGCGGCTGGAACTTCAGGCTCACCTTGGGGTTGGTGGTGCCGCCGAAGCCGCTGTACTCGTCATGGCGCAGCGACAGGTTGGCTTCCAGGCCCTTGATGATGGGCAGCACCACTTCGCCGAACACGGCCTTCACGTCGCGCTTCTTGTTGTTCAGCGCGTTGGCGTTGTCAAAGGCGGCGTTGAAGATCCAGGTGTTGATGTCGTTGGTGTTGACGCTGTTGTTGCCGTCGAACTTGTACTTCTCCTGGCGGAAGTCCACGCCCACGGCGGCCATGGCGTCACCGCCGGGCAGCTTGAACACGCTGCCGGAGGTGACGAAGTCCGCCTGCGTGGTGGTGTACTTGCCCCCGTACAGCGAGGTGCCGCGGGCGGAGATGGCCTCCAGCGCGGCCATGGCGGCCGGCGTCTGCTGCTCGCCGTCGCGCAGGAAGGGGTTCAGCACGCCGGTGTTGATGAGGTTGGCCAGCCCCACCCAGTTGTGATAACCGCTGCCCAGGGTGGACTTGCTCTTGCTGTAGGCCTGGGAAATGCCGGTGCGGTAGTCCCAGCCGCCACCAAACGGCAGCACGCCTTCGGCGCTCAGCAGGAAGCGGCCGGTGTCGGTTTCGGTCTCGTATTCACGCTGGCCGCAGGCCATGCAACGCCAGCGGAAGGTCATGGCGCGGCCGTTGTTGCCGGCCAGTGCAGGGAAGGCCGCCACCAGTTCGTTGTAGGTGCGCGCATAGCCGGCGCCCGTGCTGGGGTAGGCCAGGTTGCGGAAGGGGCTGGCGGTGCTGGTGCCGTTGGGCAGCGTGATGCTGGCGGTGCCGGTGCCGGAGCTGATCTGGTTTTCCGAGAACAGCTTGTTGGACTCGGACTTGCCCAGCAGCCATTCGGCCGTGACCAGGTGGTCCTTGCCCAGCTTGAAGCTGGCGCGGGTCACCAGGTTGGTGTTCTTCACCGGCTGCTGGATGACGGCGGCGCGGCCCGTGTCGTAGGCGCAGCCAAACTGGCTGGCCGGCGCGGCGGTGGCCGAGTTCCAGATGGTCTCGGCGTAAGGGCCCATGCCGGGCTGCGACGCGCAGCCGGCAGCGCCAGGCAGGTCCAGCGTGTTGACGCTGTTGAGCGAGACGCCGTTGAACAGCGGCCCCAGGCCGTTGTTGGCCTGGCCCGGGCGCGACAGCAGGTTGGGCGTGGTGGTATTCACCACGAACAAGGTGGCGTAGGGCGTGCCGCGCGTGTCGGGCGACAGGCCGCGGTCGGCCTGGAAGGTGTTGACGAAGTCGCGCTGGCTGCCGTCCAGCCGCTTGGCGTCGGTCACCGACAGCGTGGCCAGCAGGTTGTAGCCCTGGCTGTCCAGGTTGCCGATGCCGCCCACCAGCGACGCCTTGTAGATGTCGCCGCCCTTTTGCTGCGTCTTGTCCATCGAGGCCGTTGCGCGCAGCCCGGTGAAGTTGTTGCGCAGGATGAAGTTGATGACGCCGCCCACGGCGTCGGTGCCGTAGATGGACGAGGCGCCGTCCTTGAGGATTTCCACCCGCTCCACCGCGGCCATGGGGATCTGGTTCAGGTCCACCACGCCGCCGTTCAGGCCGTGGGCTGCGATGCGCCGGCCGTTGAGCAGGATCAGCGTTGCGTTGGAGCCCTGGTTGCGCAGGTTGGCGCTGGTGCTGCCGTTGTTGCCGCGCGCCTGGCCGGACACCACGTCGGCGTTGCTGGCCAGGTTGTCCAGGCCGTTGGCGTTGATGGACAGGGTGGCGATCAGCTGCTCGGCGTTGACGATGCCCTGGCGCTCCATCTCGACGCGCGAGATCACCTGGATGGGCAGCGCCGCCTCGTCGGCGATGCGCTTGATGCTGGAGCCGGTGATGACGACACGCTGCGAGTCTTGTGCCAGCGCGTGGCTGGCCATGCCCAGCAGGGCCAGGCTGCCGACGAGTGTGAGTAGCTTCATGGGGGACTTCCTCTGTTTGACTTGTTTGCAAAGTGTTGCCCCGCATTGACCCCTGGGCCCATACGGGCTAACCCATGTTCGGTGCGTCGCGGCAACAGCGTTCCTGCAGACCTGGGCCAGCACAATGCATGCCCGATGAACGCCCCCTCGCCGTCACCCTCACCCTCACCCTGGCGCTGGATACCGCCGCTGTACTTCGCCCAGGGCCTGCCCTACGTGGTGGTCATGACGCTGGCGGTGGTCATGTACAAGAACCTGGGCGTGGGCAACACCGAGATCGCGCTCTACACCAGCTGGCTGTACCTGCCCTGGGTCATCAAGCCGCTGTGGGGCCCGCTGGTGGACCTGCTGGGCACCAAGCGGCGCTGGATCGCCGGGCTGCAGCTGCTGCTGGGTGCGGCCTTCGCCATGGTGGCGCTTCTGGTGCCGGCGCCGAAGTTCCTGCAGCTGACGCTGGCGGTGTTCTGGCTGATGGCCTTTGCCTCGGCCACGCACGACATCGCCGCCGACGGCTTCTACATGCTGGCCCTGCCGCAGCGCACGCAAGCGGCCTTTGTGGGCGTGCGCAGCACCTTCTACCGGATGGCCATGCTGGGCGGGCAGGGCGGTCTGGTGTACCTGGCGGGCTGGCTGGCCGAACACCACGGCGGCCCGGTGGCCGGCTGGGTGGGCGTGTTCTGGCTGCTGTCGGCGCTGTTCACGGTGGCGGCCTTCTGGCACCTGTGGGCGCTGCCGCAGCCGGTGGCGGACGTGCCCGCGCCGCGCCAGGCGGCCTTCTGGGCCGACTTCCTGAAAGTCTTTGCCGCCTTCTTCCGCCAGGGCGACATCGCCCGCATCCTGGCCTTCCTGCTGCTGTACCGCTTTGCCGAGGCGCAGCTGCTGAAGCTGGTGACGCCCTTCCTGCTGGACGCCCGCGCCGTGGGTGGCCTGGGCCTGAAGACGCAGGACGTGGGCATCGCCTACGGCACCGTGGGCGTGGCCGCGCTCACCCTGGGCGGGTTGCTGGGCGGTTGGGTCATCTCACGCGCGGGGCTGAAGCGCACGCTGTGGCCGTTGATGATCAGCATGCACGCACCTAACCTGCTATTTGTGTGGCTGGCCATGGCCCAGCCCAGCAGCCTGTGGCTGGTGAGCGCAGCGCTGGCGGTGGAGCAGTTCGGCTACGGCTTCGGTTTCACCGCCTACATGGTGTTCATGTTGATGGTGGCCGGCGGCGCCGATGGAACCGCCGTGCACAAGACCGCGCACTACGCGCTGTGCACCGGCTTCATGGCCCTGGGCATGATGCTGCCCGGCATGTGGGCCGGCTGGCTGCAGCAGCAGCTGGGCTACACGGCGTTTTTCGTCTGGGGCTGCGTGGCCACGTTGCCGTCGTTTGCGGCCGCGGCCCTGGTGCGCATCGACCCGGCGTTTGGCAGACGGGTCGAGTAGCTCAGCGCTTGTTGAGCAGGCCGCCCAGCATGCCGGCCAGCGCGCCCAGGTCGGGCTGGCCACCTTGTCCACCACCCAGCAGGCCGCCGAGTGCACTGCCCAGGTCGCCCTGAGGGATCTGCCCCTGCGGCGTGAGCTTGTCCACCACCTGCGGCAGCAGCTGCGTCAGCTGGCCCAGCAGGTCGCCGGAGTTCAGCCCCAGCTGGCTGGCCATGCTGGACACGGCGTCGCTGCCCAGCACGCCGCCCAGTTGCTCCGCCGAGATGGGCTGGTTCTGGCCCGTGCCCACCCAGGACGCGGCCACGTCGCCCAGGCCGCCTTGCTGCATCTTGTTGACCAGGCCGGCCAGGCCGCCCAGGCCACCGCCTTGCGGGCCGCCCTGTCCCAGCATGCCGATGACGGCACCCAGCAGGTCGGCGCCACCGCCCGCACCACCCCCCTGGCCGGATGAGCCGAGTGCACCAATGACGGAATCGAGCAGACCCATGTGATTTCTCCTGAGAGGTTGTTGGAGCGTGAGCGTGAAGGCACGGAGTGTGGGCCAGAAGCCCGGCCGGGCCACCGTGCGGACGGATGGGGTCAGGGCAGGGGTCAGGGCAGGGGTCTGGGCAGATGCGGCCTCAGGACAGCGCCAGCCAGGCCAGCACCGCCAGCGGCGCGGTGTCCGCCCTCAACACACGCGGGCCCAGGGCCACGGGCTGGAAGCCGGCACGGCGTGCGGCGGCCTCTTCTTCCGGCGTGAGGCCGCCTTCCGGGCCGCTGAGCGTGAGCAGGCCTTGCGCCGGCGTGGGCAGGGCGGCGGGGGGCTGGGCGCCACTGGCCAGGCTCAGCAGCCAGCGCGAAGCCGCGGTGTCGGCCGGCGGCAGCGTGCCCAGCCAGGCTTGCAGATCGCGCACCGGTTCCACCGCCGGCAGCACGGCGCGGCCGCACTGCTCACACGCGGCCTGCGCCACGGCCTGCCAGTGCACGCGCTTGCGCTCGGCACGCTCGCCGCTCAGGCGCAGCACCGAGCGCTCGGCGTGCAGCGGCTGTATGCGCGCCACGCCCAGCTCGGTGGCTTTCTCCACCAGCGTGTCCATGCGCTCGTTGGCGGGCATGGCCAGGGCCAGGGTCACGGGCTGGGGCAGTTCGCGCTGCACCACCTGGGGTGCGCCCACGTGCACGGTGACGCTGTTGCGCGTGACGGCCGTGACCTCGGCCGCCCAGTCGCTGCCACTGCCGTCGAACAGCGTCAGCACCTGGCCCGGCTGCACACGCCGCACCATGGCGTGGCGCGCCGCACCGTCGGGCAGCGCAAGTTCTGCACCTTGCAGCAGCGGGCTGTCGACGTACAGGCGCATGGCGGGGCCGCTTGCCGTGGATCAGCGCAGCAGCGGCTCGGCGGCCAGCGCCAGTGCGGCCAGCGCGGCGTCTTGGCCGCGGGGCGCCGACAGCATCAGGCCCACCGGCAGCTCGCCGGCGGTGTGGCAGGGCAGCGTGAAGGCGCAGCCGTCCAGGAAGTTGATGGGGAAGGTGTTGCGCAGCAGCAGGCCGTTGGCCTTGAAGAAAGCTTCGTCCGTGGCCAGCAAGGGCGCCGTTTCCGGCGCGACGATGGGCGTGGTGGGGCACACCAGCGCGTCAAAGCCTTGCAGCCGTGCTTCCATGCGGCTGATCCAGCCCGCGCGGCGGCGCAGGATGGTGATGTAGTCCGCCGCGCTCACCGCCTCACCCAGCGCCACGCGGGCCGCCACGCGGTGGTCGAAGCGCTCGCGCTGCGTGTGCATGTCGTCGCGGTGGGTGGCAAAGGCCTCGATGGCCGAGAGGCCGCCAGGCGCGTTGATCTGCGCCACCTCGGCCAGTTCGGCCAGGGGTTGCTCCACGATGACCGCGCCCGCCGCCGACAGCCGCGACAGCGCGCGTTCAAAGGCCCGCGCCACCGTGGCGTCCAGCCCGTCCAGCACCAGCGTCTGCGGCACCAGCAGCCGCGCGCCTTGCAGCGTGCGCGTGGCCACCTGCAGCGGGGCGCCGGCCAGCACGCCGTCCACCACCAGGCAGTCGGCCACGCTGCGCGACATGCTGCAGACCGTGTCCAGCGTGTGGCTCAGCGGAAAGGCGCCGCCCAGCGGCGTGCGCGCCTGCGTGTTCTTGAAGCCCACCAGGCCGCACAGCGCCGCCGGTATGCGGATGGAGCCGCCGGTGTCCGAGCCCAGGCCCGCCACCGCCAGGCCCAGCGCCACCGACACCGCCGCGCCCGATGACGAGCCGCCGGGCACACGCGCCACGGCCTCGTCGCAGGGGTTGCGTGGCGTGCCGTGGTGGGGGTTGATGCCCACCCCGGAGAACGCGAACTCGCTCATGTTGGTGAGGCCGGTGATGGCCGCGCCGGCCGCGCGCAGCCGCGCCACGGCGGGCGCGTCGGCCGTGGCCGCGGGTTGGCCCCGGCGCAGCACGGAGCCCGCCAGCGTGGTGCGCCCGGCCACGTCGTACAGGTCCTTCACCGTCACGGGCAGGCCGTCCAGCGGCAGTGCCGCTT
>JACCDS011249944.1_pt1 | contig 10926 bp, 11 predicted proteins | sample 7446441 | NCBI WGS metagenome assembly JACCDS01 (sample SAMN15323445, study PRJNA562643) | freshwater metagenome | isolation source: river surface water | place: USA:Blue River Watershed | collected 2017-08-17 | reverse complement strand
GTGACAAAATGCTGGCGGCTTTGTTCGCCGTCGCTGACGATATCAATGCCAGCCTGCTGTTGTTCATGAAGCGCCAGCCGCAAAGCGTCTTGTTTGCCGCTCTCAAGGGCGGCGCCTTCCAGTTTCCATGGCGACCACAGGGTTTCAGGTTCGGCCAGCCAGCCCGGTTTTGGCAGGCTGCCGGCGGTAGAAGTGGGTAATAAAATGCGCATGCTCAATACCTTAGTGATTGATTAAATTCAGAAATGTTCGGGTTATGCCAGCCGGGCGGCCCATTGTTCCAGCAGCGTTTTGTACGGCTTGATAAAGTGCTCTTCGGCGTATTTGCCTTGCAGCACGGCCAGCTGGCTGCGCTCGTGGCGGTCGTACACAATGCTGGTTAATGAATGCTGCGGGCTTTTTAAATCCGGCTGATAACGCAGGCCCGCCACCGCATGGGCGTTATAAATCTCCGGCCGGTAGATTTTCTGGAAGGTTTCCATGGTGCTGATAGTGCCAATCAGCTCCAGATTGCCGTAATCATTTAATAAATCGCCGAAGAAATAAAATGCCAGCGGGGCGACACTATTGGCTGGCATAAAATAACGCACGTTATGGCCCATCTTTTTGAAATATTGTTCGGTCAGCGAACTTTCATTGGGCAGATATTCAATGCCGAGCACCGGATGATGATTGGCCGAACGGCGGTACACTTTATTGTCCGACACACTTAAACAAATAACCGGCGGTTTTTTAAAACGGGCCTGATAGGCTTTTGACTGCACAAAATGCTGAAACAAGCGGCCGTGCAATTCACCAAAATCTTTCGGAATACTGAATTGCGGCTGGTTTTTGTTATGTTCCGCCAGCAACACGCTGAAATCATAATCGCGCACATAAGACGAAAAGTTATTGCCAACCAGGCCCGCTGTGCGCTCACCGCTGTGATGGTCGAGGATATAAGTCTGCAGCACTTCAATCGACGGGAAGTGGTTGCCGGCGCCCTCATCTTGCTGCGTCGCCGCTGGCTGGATGTCTGGCGCAATGGTCTCTGGCGCGATGGCGACGGTATTGTTTGAAGAAGTATCCCACGCGGTATCCAGTGCAGTTTGCAGCGCAATATCGACCGAAATAATTTCCAGCTCCACCGAGTAGCGGTCGCCGCTTGGGTTGTCCCAATGCGCCAGTGAATTGAAGCGCTGGTTGATCATCGCCAGCGTATTGCGCAGATTCTGCTGGCGACGCTCACCGCGCGCCAGATTGGCAAAGTTGGTGGTCAGCCGGGTTTGCTCAGACGGCTGATAATGTTCATCAAAACGCAGACTGCGGATGGAAAACGTTAGCTTTGTGCCGGCCCCGGCTGGCTTGGGCTGGGCTGAATTCGGCTGGCCTGGATTCGGTTGGAGTGAATGCTCCTGGGCTGGATTCGCCTGAACTGGATTGGGCTGATATGTACTCATTTGCGCTGTGCTCCCCTGATCTGTCAGCGCGCCATGCCTTGGCCGCGCACCTGATATATGTCTGACATTTGGATGTCTGAACGTCTGAATGTCGATTGGTTAGCACTTTATACGCCGCAGCGGGGCGCAGGAAAAATGAATAATCGGGAATTCTGTATGAGTAAAATTCAAGTGGGCGGCTGACGTAGCGGAAATGAGCAGAACAGCATTGTTGCTGGGACGCAGGAGCACCAGCGGGGTGGCCTGAGTGCGACTTCCAAAATCCTGTGCCCTCTTATAAAGCCTTTGTCTTGTTGTACTCAAGACAAAGCCCACCCTGCAAACTGCAATAAAACAGGGACAGGTTGCTGGTATGCCGGCAAAGTTGCGGTTATAACTAGTGCTCTTTCCATTTAATTCCGACTGAATCGGTCACAATTAAGTGGAAAAAGCACTAGTGCTCGTTCCACTTCGTTCCGACTGAATCGGTCATGATTAAGTGGAAGGCGTAACAGGTGGCCGGCCGGTCCGGTGGAACGCCGGGCAATGTTGATATTCTGCTATGGAATCAGTTGGATGCGGTTTTAGCTGACACTGAGCAATGAACAGGGATTTGATGATGAATGATCGGGTTTTATATGTGCAGCATGTTCTGCTGCAAAACGATGCGGGTTTTGTGATGTCTTTTGCTGTGCGCCGTGCCGACGGGCAACTGGCCCAGGAAACAGAGCGATATCCGGTACTGCAGACGCGGGTACAGGACCTGTCGCAACTGCGTTTTGGCCCGGACCAGCAGCAGTTACAGGTTGAAGAGGAAGTCTGCCCTGTGGTGTATGCGGTGGCAGGTGTGACGCGCGAGGGCCCTGCTGTGCGCTATGCGCCAAATGGGCAGACAGCCGCTTATCTCGTCCGGGGAACGACGTTGGGCTACGACATTCTGTTGCGCTGATTTAGCGGCTGGCAGTCAGGCCTGTTTCTGCTCTGCCAGCTGTTGTTCGATGCGTTTGAGCCGGGCCATCAGTTCGCGTTGTTCTTCGTCGCTGAACAGGTGTTTGTCTTCCACCAAATGCATGATGATGTTGGCGACGATCATCGGGATCACCACAAAAATCCAGAAGTGACCAAACAGAATACCGGCGATGCGGCCGGCCGGAGTCAAGGGCGTCAGGTCGCCGTAGCCGATGGTCAGCGAGGTGACCGTGGCCCACCACAAGCCGTCGGCAAAGTTTTTCTGTTCCAGCCAGGCAAAAGTAGCCGCACCCAGCAGCAGGCTGCAGGCATAAATCAGCAAAATCAGCCACAGCCGGTTGGCGATAGCAATCATCAGTTTTTTCATAGGGATACCATCAGGATCTGAGTTTGTCTGCACTAATCTAATGGGGCGGCAGCACTGTCGCAAGACTGCTGAGCTGTGGCGGGGTAGCGCCGGCTAAAAAAACCGACGCTGTGATGGCATCAGTTGCCAGCGGCTGATGTGGTTGTTTCTTCTTGCGACTTGCCGTCTGTTTGCCGAGCCTGTGGCTCTTCTTTTTTGCGACCGAATGCTTTTTCCAGCTTGTCATAATGTGTCAGAACGTCGTCGACGCCCGGATTATTCACCCGCTCAATCGCTTGCGATGCGACTTCCAGCCCGACCAGCACTGAACAGGCCGCATGGTACCGCAGGGCATCACCAACGGCACCAGGGATGGTATAGCTGCTGTTCTCAGCTTTACGGTCCTCCTTGATTTTGGTGAGGATTTCAGCGCGTCTGGTATGGATGCCGGCCGTGATCACTTCCATCGCCAGATTGGCAAAATAGGCCTGGCTGAGTTCAGAGCGGATCCCGGAAGAAACCGCTGCCCCCGCCGACAAAGCCTGTGCCGATTGCACATTGGTCAGCACGGCGCCGGCACCTGCCAGCAAGGTCGATAATCCGCCCCAAAATACCTCGGTGTCACCCCTGTGGCCGTATAACACACGCATGTAGTGACCACATTTCTGATTTGATGCTGCAAGGACATAATCCTGGATCTCGTTGCGTGCCTTGGCATACTGGACGGCACTGAGAGCTGCAGGGATAGCGCAGTTCTTTTTTGATTCCTTTGATTCAGTTGATTCAGTTGATTCCTTTTGTGCCGTTGAGGCCACTATCCCATGACTGTGTTGGCGGATCAGCTCACAGTAATCCAGTTCGGTAAAACCCGCTTCGGTTTCACTCAGTGACAAACTACTGAACGGGGTATTTTCCTTAAACAAATCGCCGGCGCCGGCGATATTGGTTTCGTTCTTGTTGGTGGTTTTATACAGGTTGGAGCAACCTGTCAGGCTCGCCAGCACGACCAGTGCTGCCGCTTGTCTGTAACTCATATGTCCTCCGGAACTCATGTTTGTGAGGTTTTAGCAGTGCAGCACTGACCCGGATGACGACTGAATATCCCTGTAACCACGAATGCTTTCCATGCCGTCTGGAAGACTAGCAGCTCGGGCTGGTGGATGCTGACCTTTGCTGCTGATTTATCTTTGAGCTAAAGACGGTGCCGGCTGGCGTTGCTGCCGGAGGGAATCAGCAACGCCAGTCGTGCTTATCGAAGGGTGTTTTCAGAGGCGTTGGGTAGCCTGTTGGCAGAGCTTGGGCAGATCGGCTGCCAGCCTTGGCAGCAGGTCGTGGATCGAGTCATTAAGGGTGGTGACGTATTCGCCATCGGCCCCCATCATGTTGGCCTTGGCGTAAAAACCCCGGTACTGACGTGAATCTAACGGCTGGCCTTTGACGCTGTAATCCACTGTCAACGAAGTCACCCCCAGAATATTCATTGATTCATGGTAGGTGTACAACCGCTTCAGCACCGGCTGTACCTGGATGCGCGCCGTCGTGGAGTCTTTGACGGTGTATTGAAACACTGCTTGCAGCGACTGCTGCAACCATGGTGAAACCTGCACCGCCCGCAAGTTGTCACCATTAAACCCAATAGTGGTTTTATTGTGCCGTTGATCCGTGACCGGCAGAACCTCAAAAGCACAAGAGACTGCGCTGAGCTGACTGGCGATGGTTTTGCTGGTTTTTGATGGCATTGTGTCGTAAGTCATTGGCAAATCTATAGTTTTGGCCTGAATGACGCCGCTGGCGGCGCAAAGCAGCAGCCAGGTCGTGCTGAACAGTTGTTTTTTCACAGACATGGCATCAGGCTCCACAAATATTTTTCTTGGCCGGTGTCAGTCTGACACTGGCGATGCTGTACAAAGCGCCGTCTTCAGCGCGCAGCAGTGTGCGGTCGGCGCCATTGCTGATCTTTTTGCCGGTTTGGCTGGCGGAGCCCAGCTGGGTCGGAAACTCAAACTGCACTGTGCCCATGCACTCTTCTTTGGTCAGCGGCTGCATGTCGTACCGCAGATTGGCCTGCAACGTGTTCAGGCTTTGTTGCAGCTGTTCGCGGAACAGTTTGCCGTTGTCGGCCGACCACAGTTTCACCGAATCGGCGCCACCGCTACCGACATGGGGCGACTGATAGAAAAAGTTGTTCATGTAATTGGCTTTGGTGTAATCCATTTTTCCGCCATTGCCGACGTACAGATAGGCCGAAGTGACCGTTTGCAGCACTTTAAAATTGTCGTGAAAGGCGTAGTGGGACGTGATGAACATAAAGCCTTCACCGGTTTTTAAAGTGGCGACCCGTTGTTTGATTTCGGCATCGGGCAGCACTTCAGCGGATGCGGTTGCTGCTGGATCCTGGTGACGAAATGCCGACAACACAGGGTTAATCGACTGCGCAATTAACTGGCGATAGTCGATATCTTCAGTCAGAAAATAGAACTGATTGGTGAGCTGACGCGCATCGTTTGAGCGGTCGTCATTGATGGAAGCGTCAATGGCGGCGGCCAGTAAGCCGCCACCCAGCGCGCCGCTGACATTCGAAACCTCGACTGCAGGTCTGACTTCGTCTTGCGCCACCAGGTTATAAACCTGCAGAGACTGAATATCAGCCTGGGTTTTGCTGGTCATTGGGGTGTATGTCGGTGGGCTGACACAAGCCTGTAAAGATGCTGCGAGCAATGCGCAGCCAAACTTTTTGCTGATCATTATGTATCTTCCATGGTGTTGTTGCTTGGGGTTTACTGTAGTTTAAATTGTTACTTTAAGGTTAATTTTTTGATTATGCAAACCGGGTTTGTGTTATCTCGTCTGTGTCGGGCTCCGGCAAGGCTGCTATGGCTGTGCAGCGGGAGCCCGGCGCGTTTTCTGGCGGTAAAAACGCCAGCCCATTTGCAGTAACATGCTGTAATACATCAACAAAAACAGTGCGATCATCGAATTCCAGCCGATTTGGGTGTAATGCACCAGCCAGTCGGCGCTGGCTGCATTTTCGGCGAGCGGGCGGCCGAGCAGGGTTTGCAGACGGTTGAGTGTGGCGGGTGTCAGCGAAAACAGCACGATATAGCTGAACAGCAAAAATACCAGCAAGGATGCCGTGGTATAGGCCGCCAACACCGACAAACGACGGCGCTGCCAGGCCTGGCGCATGGCTGGCAGCGGGTGTTGCAGAAATTGCTGTAACAAACTGGCGCTGCGCTGGCGCAAATTGGGGATTTGCAGCCAGTCGCTCGCCACCCAGTAACCGTCCATGCGGAAAAACGGGTTCAGATTGTACAGGGTATACAGATTTAACAGCACAAAGGCCGCCAGCAGCGGCGGATAAGCCCAGCAGCCATAAGCGAGCAGATACAACAAGGCCACCAGCCCCTGCACATAGCTGCCGGCCAGGTCGACCACCAGTCGTTGTCGCGCCGGCAAACGCCAGCTTTGCGACAAATCGGCGTAAAACACCAGAAAACACAGATAACCGCCGACGCCGATCCGCACTTCGCGACAGCCATAACGCAAAGCCGCCGCAGCGTGCCCCAGCTCGTGCAGCAACAGCGCCAGCGTCAGCAGCAGCACGGTATGGATAGCTGCCAGGCTGGAGGCTGGCTCGGTTGGCAACTGCGTTGGTGCCAGCAGCAGTGTCAGACAGACATAACAAAAACTCAGGATGGCCGCCAATGCCAGTGGCCAAGCCAGGGCCGGGCTGAACAAAGGCCGCAGGACACGGCTGCACAGCCGGGTCAGCGCCGGGTTCAGCAATGGCAGCTGAAACAGCATATAAGCCGGCTTTTCGGCCCGCCGGGCCGGGCCAGGCTGTGCCGGGTCCAGCAAAATTTGCTGAGGCAGCAGAAATTCGTTGATCAGTTGCTGCAGTTTGGCGCTGTCACACAGTTGCTGATGAGCGTCTATCTGCGCCAGCGGCTGCTGACCGTCAAATTGCAGCAGCAGCTGTTGCAGCTGCGCTTTGATTTGATAACTGGCAATCACCCGGCCGTCGGCCTGTTGCAGCTGGCATAACACGCTTTCGGTGCCGGTCTGCGGAAAAAACTGCACCGCCGGATTGAGCAGATAAACCTGGGACGCATTACTCATCGCAAGGCTCCAGATAACCGGCACTGAGCAGTGCCTGCAACTGTGGCCGGCTCGCTGGCGGCAGTGTAAAACCTGTGGTGAGTTCGGTCAGGTGAGGCTGTAAAAAGTCGGGCAGCGCGATGGCTTTGCCACGGCTGCTATGGACCAGAAAAACCTGCTGCTGTTGCTGATAAAGCCGGATCTGCGCCGCTGGCAGCCGGTAACGACCGGTTTCCGCAGCCGGCTGTGGAGCTGATTGTGGCGCTGGTTGTGGAGCTGTGCCTGCGGCTTCGCTCTGTTCAAGCCAGCGCTGCAGGCATGCGGCATATTCCCACTGTTGCGGGCGCTGGCGTAGCTGGCACCACAAGGCGTCATACAACTGCTGCATACATTGTTGCTGCGCCGTGTCGTCGTTGGCCGGCGCGGCCAGCAATGGCGCAGCCTGGACCACCGGAATATCCCCATCGCTGTGACAAAACAGCGGCAGCAGCGGCAGCCGGAACTGGGCGGCCAGCCGGGCCGCACCAGCCTTGACCCGGATGGTCAGCGGCCCAAATTGCACTGTGGTCGCCCCCTCTTTGCAATGCACGCCATCGGGCCCCATGTTGCCGTCGACATAAATGGCCAGATAACGGCCGGCCCGCACCCGTTGCAGCAATTGGCGGCCGATCCGCGGGTCGTCCACCGCTAAAAGTTCAAAGTTGTCAGCAAAAGCGGCCGGCGCGTCGGCTTTGTGCTGATAAAACTGCTGATAAGCCTGGCCGGCGATCGGGGCACTGAAGGGGATGCCGGCGGCGGCCAGATCGGGTAATAAATCACGGTGTGGCCCCAGATGAAACAGCGCCAGCAGGCAAGGGCCAGTCAGGCTTTGCAGCTGTTGCTGTAAAGCAGGCAGCCCCTGCATCAACAGCCATTGCTGCGGGCTTTGCACCCGTTGTTGCTGACAGTCGGTCAGCATTTGTTGCAGGCGCTGCTGAAAAAGCTGGTCGTTTTGTTGGACATACTGCAGATTCTGCTGAGCCAGCTGGTCTGCTGCCGCGATATTGATGCCGAGCAGTTGTTGGTAATTCACTGCAGTAAAAAAAAGGCGGTCCTGGTTCAGTCTGTCGTTCATTGGATCCTGTTGCCATAGCCATTAGCAAAACTGTTGGGAACGCGGCAGCTGCTTTTGGTAAAGAACGCCGCAGATTGATAGCAGCGCTGCTGCTGCGGTCACCTTTTATTCACCGGGCTCGGCTGAGCCCGGTGTGACCTGTAGTTTCAGATCAGGTGAAACTGCCGAAGGTTATTGATTGCCCAGTTCAGGCGGGCAGTACTCACCGTCGCACCAGCCGTCATTGCCGCCACCACCGCCGCAGAGGCCGAATTCAACGCGTTGTTCCAGTTGCTCGATAGAAAATTCCTGAATTAAATCTTGCGGTTGCATTTGTTCTTGTTGCATCAGTGATTCCTTTTACGGGTAGGCGTTTGCCCATCAGCCGTTGTCGCCGTGGCTGATGAGTTCAGCTCCAACATGTCAGAAATCGCCAGGCTGTCACTGGCAAAAAGATGATAAAAAAGTGATAAAAAATAAATTAGTCACTAAAAATTAACTTTTTAGGTGCCTTTTTACCTGTTTTGGTGTTTCAGCTGCCGCAGCCGTTGGCTGCGATGCAGGGCGATGGTCAGTGGTGTGGCGTGGGGTGAGTGGCTGGCTTTTCGGACTGCCCGCTGGCCTGGGTTGTATCAGGTTCCGTTGTATTAGGTTCCGTTGTATTGGGTTGCGCAGCATTTGGCTCAGTGGCAGTGGGTTTTGTTGCGGCGGGCTTTGTGACGCTGGCTGGCGGCTGAAGGTCGGCGACTGGCACTGCAGGCGTCACTGGCAACAAAGCAGCCACATTGGCATGTGGGATCACTTTGATTTGTTGCTGATGATAGACAAACAAATAGCTGACCGTGCGGGCCAGTACCTGGGCCTGCTCCAGCCGGCGCGTTTGCTGCAGGTCCTGTAATGGGTTAATCAGGCTGATTTGAAACTGCGGCTGTTGGTTGGCTTTGATGCGGCTGGCCAGAGCTTTGGCTTCAAGAAAGGCCGAATTGAAAAAAAACAGCATCGGTATCAGCGCAAAGCAACATACGGTGGCGTTATAAGATTCTGGCCGGTAAAAAAGATCGACCCAGCGCGCAAAACGGCGAAATCGCTGTCTGACCTGCCGATCCAGCCAGAACATCACCACCACCACTACGCAGCAGAACAGGAAATAACCCAATGTCCAGGGATGGCTGACGGCCGCCAGGATAAAGTCAGAGACCTCCAGATACGGCAGGACGTCAAAATCGAACTGGTTAAACAGCGAGGTCACAAATAACATGCCGAGCAGACTGCAAAACAGGTAGCTGAGTGTCAGGACGAGGGCCGGCTGTGCCAGCAGGTATCGCCAGCAGCGGCTGAGCACATCGTCAATCATTTGATCATAAAGGTCGCCATTAAGAGCGGGTTGCCCGCAGGCTGCGCTTGCAGGGAACGTCTCAGGCTGTGTCGGTTGGGAAGGTGTTTGCATCGATGTGCTTCTGACCGGCAGTTGATGTTCTGATAACAACATATTGACGGCACAAACTCAAGGCTGCGCCGTGCTAAGGAGGCATTACCGGTGCATCAACAGACGGAATTGCTTACATTTTTCCGGACGCGACCACAGGAAAACCCGGCAAAAGACGGGCATAGTAGCGCAGATACCGGCTGAGATTGTGGTGAACACGCACTCAGCTGACGGTCATACCAACCTCGCACATCAGCCATTTATCAAAACAAACATCACAGGAGCGCAGCAGATGCAACACAACCTGACAACCACTTCATGGGCTTGCCTGGCCGGCAGCCTGCTGTTTGTGCTGGTGCAACTGGGCTGGCAATGGGCCCATGGTGGCATTGAAGCTCATCATTTGTTTGCCGACCCGAAGCAGCCGGCCTTGTCCAACGCCTGGGGCTTGCTGTTGATGCCGCTGCTGGGCGCCGGTACGGCCTGGCGTTTACGCCGCTCATCGCAGGTGCGCCCGGTGTTGCTGGCGCTGGCCGGCAGCCTGATGTACGGCGCTTTGTTGTCGGTGTTGTTTCTCAGCGGACTGGAATCGCTGTTACTGCCGGCGTTGGGCGTTTTGTTTGTGCTGGCGTTATGGCTGCCGTTGTACCGCGCTGAATATGTGCTGGGATTTGTCGCCGGTTTCAGTCTGGCAATTGGCAATGTGTTGCCGCTGCTGCCCGCGACCCCGATAGTGTTGCTGGCATTGTTGGCGCTGGGGCTGAAAACGCTGTGGCGTCGCCAGCGGGCCGCTGCTTAGCGACATTCGCCAACGACCTGCCGGTCCAGTTCAAATAAATCGGACGGACTGCGGCCACTGAAGGTCAGCTTGCTGCCGGCTGGGTCCTGCAAATCGACGTTGAGCAGGGCGTGGCTGTATTGTTCGGTGATCGCGACCGGTTCTTCACCCGGGCAACCGACATGATAGCCGTGCACAATGCGCCATTCGGTGACGGTCTTACAGACGCGTTTTCCTTCCTGAATTTCACAGACTTCGGTGTCAAAAGCTTCTTCGTAGTCACACCAGCCGTTGTAAGTGCAGGATTCATAAGCCCGGCGCTGCAGTGGCGGGCTGTCGTGTACCCAGTTCAGCCGCAGGCTGCCCTGCAATTGTTGCTGTTGTAATTGCAGCACCAGCGAGCCCTGGCCCCAGTGCACTTCTTTCAGTGCAATCGGCAGTTGCTGCTGGCCTTGTTGCAAGCGTACTTCGCTGACCAGTTTACTGGCAGGCGCGACAGCCAGTTCAACATCGGCCGGACCGGTCTGAAAACGCGCCAGGCCGGGATTGGCCGGGTCCACACTGGCGGCCGCCTGCACCTGCATGTAGCCATTGACGGCGACGGTCTGGCTGCAGCCAGTCAGGACGATGGTTAACAGGATTATCCATAGTTTCATATTCAGTCCCCACCGGTGCGACGCTGCGCTGCGGTTTGCTGATGCCGCTGCTTTGCCAGTTTTATGGTGCTCTGCAGCTGAATGATGGCTGAGTACCGGATAACCGGCCAGCGGAATTTTTTGGCTTTGTGGTGGCGGCACG
>JACCDS010090426.1_pt1 | contig 10928 bp, 10 predicted proteins | sample 7446441 | NCBI WGS metagenome assembly JACCDS01 (sample SAMN15323445, study PRJNA562643) | freshwater metagenome | isolation source: river surface water | place: USA:Blue River Watershed | collected 2017-08-17 | reverse complement strand
GAAAACCGATCTGCGGGATGGATGGACACGGTCAGCAGTACGGGCTCTCCGTCTCGTGTGAGGTAGCGCCGTAAAACCTTCAATGCTGCAGCATCTTCGTGGGCCTTCAATGCCTTGGCCTGGTCAGCCGTCAATTTCCAGCCCTTGACCTGTTGTTCCACCGTGGCCAAGTCCAGGCCAAAGGATTCCTCAAGCAGTTCCGACATCAGAGCCGAGGGGCGTTTTTTGATGGTGGGCAGAATCGAAGCAAAGCGCTCTTCGATGTAGGCATCTGTCAAAGAGACGGCCTCCTCGCTGTCTGCCGCTTCAAAGCGCAGACTCTGGACCAGCAACCATTTCGAACCTGCCTCGCAGCCAAGCTCCTTGGCCAGCGCTTTGTCCATCACCACTTTTTCGGTGCGTTGCACAGCGCGAGCGCATTCCTGGGCCCATTGAATCAGGTCTGGCAGCGAGGACAGATTAGCGCCGTAGCCAGTCAAAGGCTTTTTCGACTCTACCCGTGTCCCTGCGTTTTTCTTGCGCGACACCAGCTTCTGGCTCTCCAGGCTGGACAAAGCTGCACGTACCGTGGACCGGCTGACATGGAGCATGACTGCCAGATCGGGCTCTGCTGGAAGCACCGTGCCCACAGCGTAGCGACCAGAGGCGATGTCTTGTGCCAACTGGTCAGCAATGCGGGCGTAGAGAGGTTGTCGGTCCATGATTGCATTGTAAGGAATGGGGGTATTGACGTCTATATGTTCGAACATATAATATGTCCGAACATAAGGAGATTTCATGCATTCCACCCTCATCGATAACCGTTTCCTGGGCAGCCTGTTTTCCACCCCAGAGATGCGTCAGGTCTGGGCTGACACCGCCACGCTGTCGCGCTACGTGGACACCGAAGTGGCACTGGCTGTTGCCGAGGGAAAGTTGGGCCTGATCCCTTCTGATGCGGCTCAAGCGATTGCAGCAGGTGCACATGGCGTCAAGCTCGACATGGACCGCCTGGAGCGGGAAACCCACAACGTGGGCTATCCCATCCTGCCTCTGGTGCACCAAGTAGCCGAAGGGCTGGGGGCGTCCGGTAAATACCTGCACTGGGGCGCGACCACACAGGACATCATGGACACGGCCTTGGTCCTGCAAATCCGCCAGGGCTTGGAACTTCTCGAAAAAGACCTGCGTGCCGTATCGGTGCAATTGCGTCGTTTGAGCAAGGAATACCGCGACACGCCGATGGCAGGTCGCACCCACCTTCAGCATGCGCTGCCGACCACCTTTGGTCTGAAGTGCGCAATCTGGCTAGGTATGGTGGAACGCAATCTGGAACGCCTGCAAGAGTTGCGCCCCCGTGTGTTGGTTGGGCAGTTTGCGGGCGCTGGCGGTACGCTGGCTTCGCTGGGTACCCGTGGTCTGGAAGTTCAGGCCGCGATGATGGCCGAACTCAAGCTGGGTGTGCCTATGACCACCTGGCACACCGCCCGCGATGGCCTGGCCGAAACCGCGCAGTGGCTGGGTCTGGTGACGATGTCACTGGGCAAGATGGCCTTTGATGTGTCGCTGATGATGGCCAACGAATTCAGCGAAGTGTTCGAACCCTTTGTGCAAGGCCGTGGTGCATCGAGCACCATGCCGCAAAAGCGCAACCCCATCAGTTGCGAAGTCATGATCGGCGCGGCCAAAACAGTTCGTCACTTGGCTGGACTCGCTCTGGATGGCGCAATTCACGACTTTGAGCGTGCTACTGGCCCTTGGCAAGCCGAATGGGTGGCCATTCCTGAAGCCTTTCTGCACACCGCAGGTGCTGTCTCCCAAGCCGTTTTCATGCTCAGCGGCCTAGAAGTTGACACCGTGCGCATGAAGCAAAACCTGGACTCGACAGGCGGCCTGATCGTAGCCGAAGCCGTGATGATGGGCCTGGCCCCCATCCTCGGACGCAACGAAGCACATGATGTGGTGTATGCCGCGTGCCGTACCGCTCTGGAACAAAAGCGCACGCTAGCCGATGTACTCAAAACCATGCCCGAAGTGACCAAGCTGGTCAGCTCGGCACAAATCGATCACTTCTGTGACCCCATCAACTACCTGGGCACAGCACCTCAGATGGTTGACAAAGCTCTGGGCATGCCTGCCCGCTGATACAACCCCAAGGAGACAACATCATGAACTTCAATTCCAAGCGTCGTACGGCCCTGTCTCTGGTGGCTGCATCGTGCCTGGCTGCAGCAGTGCCTTCGGTACAAGCCCAAGATGCTTACCCCAGCAAACCCATCAGCTGGGTGGTTCCGTTTGCGCCGGGCGGTCCGACCGATGCCTTGGCTCGCCACATTGCTGAGCGTGTGGCTCGTGAACTCAAACAGCCCATCATCATCGAGAACGCAGCAGGTGCTGGCGGTACAGTGGGAGCTGCCAAAGTTGCCAAGGCCAAAAACGATGGCTACACCTTCCTGGTTGGTCACATGGGCTACATGGGGGCGGCACCCGCACTCTACAAAAAGCTGGCGTATGACCCGGTCAAAGACTTTGAAGCAGTGTTCCGTTTCCCGGATACGCCGCTGGTGCTGATGGTCCGTAACGATCATCCAGCCAAGACAATCAAGGATTTGGTCGAGCACAGCAAGAAGAATCCTGAGCAGGTGAACATCAGCAATGCAGGCGTTGGCTCCAGTTCCCACTTGATCGCTGCGCTGTTTGCCAATGCTGCCGGGATCAAGGTGACTCAGGTGGCCTATAAGGGCGCAGGTCCCGCACTGGTGGATGTGATCGGCGGTCAGGTCGATGGCATGTTTGACCAGACCAACACGGCCTTGCCCCAAATTCAGCAAAAGAAAGTCCGTGCGCTGGCTGTGACTTCCAAAGTCCGGTTGCCCCAACTCAAAGATGTTCCGACGCTCAATGAAACGGCGGTGCCAGGCTTTGAAGCCAGCACCTGGTATGGCATCTATGCCCCGAAAGGTACGCCAAAAGCCATCGTGGACAAGGTGCAAAACGCCTACCTGCAGGTGATGAAGGACAAGGAATACACCGGCAAGATGGTGACTCAGGCTATTCAGTTGCTGCCTGAAAAGGACTATCTGGGTGCATCCCTGGCACAACACACCGAAGCCGAGGTGGCGAAGTGGCGTGCAGTGGCCGCCCGATCCGGGTTGACGCTAGAGTAAGCGAAAGAGAACGGCTCCTACAAGGAGCCGTTCTCAATTTGGTTGAGTGAAAGCGGCCATTTATATGATTTTGCGCAAGGTCTGCTTCTGGCCGGACTGAGACACTCAACGGTGACTGTTTTATACCCGGCCCAAAGCAGTCGTTTAAAAAATCGCAAGAATGTCGTCAAGGCTACTGAAGTGGGATGCCTTCGTGCTCAGCAACCATCTCCAGCGCTCGCTCAAACATAGCTCTGGCGGTACCTGAAACTGCACTCAATTGGGCGTGAAGATGTGCGTCCTCCTGGCTGTTGTTCAGGCATTCTTGGCTGTACTGCTCAAAGTTGGCCAACTGTGCGATCAGTTCCGCCACATGTCTTGGGCATTCACAAAGCACATTGGTGGACACCCCTGCAACCTTGATCAGGGTTTGATCCGAGTATTTGCGCGGCGGAATCATCACGCCCGTTTGTACAAAGTCGTTAGCTTGCCGCGCATCGACCAAAAGCGTAGCGTTGATGAGCTCCACAAAATCGCTGTCCGATATCGGCTCCCTGCGCACGATCATTCCAGCCATCTTCATTGCTTCAACGACCCTCTCTTGGCCGTAGCTGTAAAGCACGATCACTTGGGGAATGGCGTATTGATCCACCAAACGACGGAGTGACGCGTGTGCAGCCAGGTGCAAGGTATTCACACGAACCAGAAGAATGTCTGGTCTGACTTGCAACGACTGCGCCAAGGCCGAGTCCAGATCCACCAAAGTGTCGGTCACCTGAAAATCAACCCCAGCAATGCGCGACATGAGAGGATTGGCCTGAAATCTGGCAGCCAGTGCCAGGCCGATCACTGCGATAGAAACCGTTCGCAGGGACTTCTCAGATGGAATTTTTCTACCCGTGGACATCCTCTGTTGATTCAGCAGAGCACTCAAATCCGCAGCACCGAGATTTGCCACAGTGCTGATGGCGTGGCCACTGGCTGTCAATTGTCTCAACAAGCTGGCGCGCAGAACATCTTCATCGTTGTACAGGCGATGGCTGCCACCCGTTTTGTCAGGCCGGAACGCACCGTAACGAGTCTCCCAAACGCGCAATGTGGGGACCGGAACCCCACTGAGGCTGGAAACAGCGCCTATTCGGTGCTGATGGCTTGGCGATTTCTTCATACTCTGCATAGGTATTGAATGGAATTTATATGATTATTTAGCTCAAATTCTATTCACGAAGAGTTATCCATGTATGGTTGAGGCATTAACCTGTTCGGATGTGTGTTCATGTTCAGTAAAAAAGCTCTGTTGTGCGTAGACGTCTTAACAACCATAGGCTCCGTTCCACAAGGTGCTGTATTGACAGCCCTGACTCTCGCTGAGAGGTTGTCCATTTCGGTGTCCCATACCGAAAGCGTCGTGCGCCTGCTGAGAGAGGCCGGCTTTGTACGGTCGGTACGTGGACCTGGCGGTGGCTATCAGATTGCTCGAAGCCCCGACCGGATCACCATTTGGGAAGTGGTCAGTGCGATTGACGGTACTGAGGTCGCAGAAGGTTCATCTGTTGGGGTGAAAAGAGCAACCCAGTCGCTCGAAAACGCGCTTGGCCTGGAGGTCAATTCCTTTCTTTCCAAGAAAACCATCGGGGAATTCGTCAGCTCTGATTGGGCCTGGCATGTTCATCCAGTGCAAGTGCGAAGTGGATTTGGCTTCGGACCCAAGCCGACATCCTTGATGCCCGTCGCTCCCAATTCGGTTTTTCAGCTTTCTTCGTTTTTGCAAAGCGCTCATGCGTAAGCATGCAATGCATAAGTCAGGTCGGATCAATTTTCCAAGAAGTAGTCGGTGATTGCTGTGAACCCCAGTGTTCTTTGGATGGTCACTGCCGGATCTGCGCTCGTGCATCAGGTCATGCAAGGAATGACCTGCGAATTGGCGATCAGGGGACTGGATTCATTTTTTCAATCCAACTCTGCAGGAGAAGAGGTAAGCGGACAAGGTGTTGCAGTCATTGAACTGGCTGAGAAGGACGAATTTTCTGAACCGGCTGATTTGAATAATCTGTCCAAGCGATTGAATCGCGCTCTGATCCTGGTGCTGCTGCCCAAGGCGATGGAACACCAAACATCGGCATGGTTGAACGCTGGTGCCGATCGATGCCTTTCGGCTGAAACCAGCATCGTGGTCATTCAAGCCATGATCAGAGCAATGCTGCACCGGTGCTGTGGAGAGCTTGCGACCTATACCGAACATGGGATGCTGCGTTTCGAGCATGACACCAACACCCTTTTTCGCGAAAACACCAGGATTGAACTGACCCACAAGGAAACCCTGCTGGCAAGCCTGCTGCTGCGAAACGTCAATCGCCATCTAAAGCGGGATGAGCTTTTTCAGGTTCTCTGTTTTGACGGGAAAAGAAATTCTGATCCAGCAGTGGTCTACCTGTACATCCATCGGTTGAACAAGAAGATTCGCGGCTACGGTATTCGCATTGCCCACAAACGAGGTTACGGCTACCGAATAATTGACGATCGCCCACACGATGCAGCTTCCAACGCTTTGGATTGGTCATCACAACAGCAAGAGCTGAGCCATCGCATGTTTGATCGTGAAATATTTCGTCAAACATGGTTACGGATCTGATCCCTCAGGGCCACCTCCTCCAAAGATGGATGCCATCACATCAGGCCTCCAATGCTTTCTATCTCTGGCTGAGCACATGAACCTGCTGACTGAATTTCCACCGACACGTGCAGACGCCCTTGCCCGAATCGCTGCAGTGAGTCCTCACGAATACGAGCGGAGCCGAAACTTCATCAATGGTGCAGTGACCGGCTTGTCCCCATACATCACTCACGGCATCGTGAGTCTTTCAGAGGTGCTTGCAGGCGTTGCGCAACGATACCCGCTCAAGGTCCAGCACAAGTACGTATTTGAATTGGGCTGGCGCGCGTACTTCCAGCACGTTTGGCAAGCCAGAGGTCATGGAATATTCAGTTCTCTTCACCATGGTCTATTGCCTGACGAGGCTTACGGTGATCGTTTGCCAACAGACATCCGTGAGGGCATGACAGGCATTCCGGCGATCGATATGGCCGTGCGAACGCTTTACAGCACTGGATATCTGCACAACCATGCTCGGATGTGGCTTGCCAGCTATGTCGTGCATGTTCGCAAAGTGCACTGGCGCATTGGAGCAGACTGGCTTTATGGGCATCTGATCGACGGCGATTTGGCCAGCAATCACCTGAGTTGGCAGTGGGTGGCAGGCACTGGTAGCAAAAAACCCTATCTCTTCAATGCAGAGAACATAGCCCGCTATGCGCCCCAAGAATGGCACAGCCCTGGCAGCCCCATAGATTATTCGTACGAAATCCTGGACCAAGTTGCCAGGCAGACTCGCGGGAACGATGAAGTCAACAAGGCTCATCCCCAGCAGCAATTCGAACCACCATCAATTCATTCAACCCCGTTTGAGTTGAATTGCTCAAAACCCAGCACAGTTGACGTCGCTGGACGCGATGTTTGGCTTGTTCATCCCTGGAACCTGGATCAATCCGCCACTGCGCTACCGAAAGGTACCGTCGTGCTGGGCTTACTGCTGAATGATTTTCACAACAAGTGGCCCTGGAATGAGCGCCGTTGGCGGTTTGTGACAGGCCGGATGTCGCAACTCACCTCGCATGTCTGGCAAAGCGACACTTTGACGATCGTGCAAGCCCTGAAAAGCGCACGCAGTGTTCGCACCACAAACAATCTGCATCTACAACCCTGGATCAGTCAGTTCGCTGAATGTGAACCTGCCGCTTCTCTATTCCCGACAATTGATCGTCGCTGCGATTCGTTCTCCCAATGGTGGCGTCGAGCGACTCAACATATTGAAACAGCTCAAGAATTACTTGGTGGCAACGCACCCACTGACCGACTCTTTCCATAAGTCATACACAAATGGTGCACGCAAGAAGTGAATTCAACTGACAGTGCATGCTGTTTGTCACCAGCAAGTCACCCACTGCACGCCCCCGACTCTTTTATGGGACGGGGAGAAGGATCCGGCTTTTCGAAGATGCTGTGGGCCACATGCTGTCTTCTGACAGCGTCGGCACGAACCATCCATTACAGAAGTGCTGTTGCCACCAGGCCCCGTCACGGTTCCCGGGGCGTCAACGCTCCACCACCCGATCCGCGTCCACCAGCCGCACCCTTTGGTCCACGTAGTAGCCCCCGAATTCGGTGTACTTGAGCACCGCGCATTGGCAGCGGGCGCAGGCATACACATCGCAGCGGTTGAACGGAAAGTAGCCCGGTGCAATCGGTGCGTCAGGTGATTCGTAGCGCGTGCCCTCCGGATGAAACTCCTCGAAGGTCAACTCGGTCTGTCCTTCAGGCACTGCGGGGCGCAGCGTCCCCACAGCCTGCATCTGATCGGCCGGCCAGCGGTCGTCGCTGACACTTTCCCAGCCCTGGCAGGCTTTCAGGGCGCAAGTGCATTGTTCGGGCTTGCCCCGGGCAACTTGGCGAAGTTCCGAGGCATCCATCCCCGACCTCAGTGCCCGTGCGCCTTCATGGCCTTGCCGACTTCCAGCGTACCCTGTTCGGAGCCGACTTTCGGAACGGTCTCGCCCGTGCGGTCGCTCACCTGCGCCAGCGCAGCAGCCAGGCGCTCGGGCACATCGGGGCCAATGCCCAGGTGAACGCCCTGCGTGAGCGTGATGTGGGCCACTTCAAAGCTGCCTGCACCTGCGCAGATGATGGTACGGTTGGGGGCGTCCTCGCTGGCCATGACCAGCATGGCCGGAGACACGGCCTGCGGCTCCAGCGCATCCAGCACGGCCTGCGGCATCAGCCCTTCGGTCATGCGGGTGGCCGCCGTGGGGGCCAGGCAGTTCACACGGATGTTGTACTTCTCGCCCTCGATCGAGAGGGTCTGCATCAGGCCGGCCAGCGCCATCTTGGCGGCGCCGTAGTTGGCCTGGCCAAAGTTGCCGTACAGGCCGCTGGACGAGGTGGTCATGACGATGCGGCCATAGTTCTGGGCCTGCATGATCGGCCAGACGGCCTTGGTGCAATGCACCGCCCCCATGACGTGCACATCCATCACCAGCCTGAAATCGTCCAGCGTCATCTTGGCAAAACTCTTGTCGCGCAGGATGCCAGCGTTGTTGACCAGAATGTCCACGCGGCCCCAGGCGTCCATGGCCTGCTGGACCATTTTCTGCACGGCATCAAAATCGGTCACCGAAGCGCCATTGGCCATCGCCTCGCCACCGGCCGCGCGGATTTCATCCACCACCTTCTGGGCCGCCGAGGTGGAGCCACCCACGCCATGCACGTCGCCGCCCAGGTCATTGACCACCACCTTGGCCCCGCGCGAAGCCAGCAGCAAGGCATGCTGTTTGCCCAGCCCCCCGCCAGCGCCAGTAACGATGGCCACACGGCCCTTGAAATCGATCCCCATGTTCACTCCTTGGTACAACACCGCCGTGCCTGCAGTCTGTTGTCGGGTAGACGACAGCTCCAGGCGCATTTGTCAGCTTGCTACTCTAACGAAGCGCCATACTGGGTGCTGTTGCACGCATGACAGGATCGCTGACGATCCCCACCAAACCGACATGGAACAGAACTTCGAAACCGTCACCACCCCGCCCGTCGATGCGGCCTCGGTGCTGCTGCTGCGCGACAGCGATGAGGGCCTGCAGGTGCTGCTGATGCGCCGTGCGCAGGCCTCGCAGGTGCTGGGCGGTGCCTATGTGTTTCCCGGCGGCAAGGTCGATGCTGAAGACCACTCCGCACAGGCCCTGCAGCACCTGAGCGAACCCCCCGAGCGCCTGCGCGAGCGGCTGCAGGAATCGGCGCTCGAACCGCCCCGGGCAGCCGGTCTCTTCATGGCCGCCCTGCGCGAGGCCTTTGAAGAGTGCGGCGTGCTCGCCGGACAGGACGCCGATGGCCCGGCACTGGCCCGGCAGCTGCGCGAACAGCTCGACCAGCTGGGCTGGCACCAGAGCCTGCGCCAGACCGGCCAGACCCTGCGCACCCATGACTTGCTGCCCTGGTCGCGCTGGATCACGCCGCGCCAGCCGGCCGTGACCAACAAGCGTTTCGACACCCGTTTCTTCGTGGCCCGTGTCTGCGACGACCAGGTGGCCAGCCATGACAACTTCGAAACCACCGACAGCGTCTGGCTCACGCCCTTGCAGGCCCTGCGGCGCTATGCCGACGGAAAGATCGACCTGGTGGCGCCGCAGATCATGAGCCTGTACGAGCTCAAGGCCCACCGCACGGTGGCGCAAGCCCTGGACGAGGCCCGCGAGCGTGCGCCAGCCCTGATCGAACCCCACCCCTTTGACCAGGACGGCCAGCGCATCCTGTGCTACCCCGGCGATGCCAGCCACCCTGTGGCGCAACGGGCCATGCGCGGCCCCACGCGGCTGCTGTTCACCAAGGGGCGCTTTGTGCCATTGGGCGGAATGGCCGAGCTGCTTGACTAAAATTGAAGCCATTGGAATTCAATTTTCAACATCCCATGAGCACCGCCCCCTACACCTGCCTGAGCATCGATCGCGCCCTGGAATACGTGGCGGATCTGGAGGGTGTGCGTGTGCTGCTGGGCACCTTGCAACAGTCCCTGCAGGACGATTTACCCCGGCTGCAGGCACAGCTGGACGCCGGCAAGCTGCCCGAAGTGCAGCGGCTGCTCCATCAGATCAAGGGTTTTGCGCCGGTTTTCTGTCCGGACGGGCTGGTGGCCGAGGTGGTCCGCGTGGAAGGTCTGAGCAAGGGCGCCGACCTGCAGGCCGTGCGGGCCGCCTACACCCATCTGGGGCCGCAACTTCAACGCCTGCTGGCCGAGGTGCGGGCCCATCTGGCCTCGCCCCGCTGAAGCCTCAAGCCGACCGCTCCATCCAGGCCTGGATGCGCAGCGGGTCGTGCACCAGTCTCAGCTCATCGAATGCCGCCTGGGCTTCGGGGTAGGTGCGTCGCAGGTAATTCAGCCACTGCTTGAGGCGCCCGGCACGGTGGCGGGAGGCCACCCGGGCGCAGACGTTCTGCCAGAAACCGGGCATCAGCCCCCGGATGACCGACCAGGACACGACCGCGCCGCCGGTGGCGGATTGCGCAATCGCCAGCGCCAGCCCCGGATCGCTGACCAGGCCCCGCCCGATCATCAAACGGTCACAGCCCGTCACCTCGCGGCAACGGCGGGCATCTTCCACCGACCAGATCTCGCCATTGGCCACCATGGGCAGCTTCACACACTGGCGAATGTCGGCAATACGGTCCCAGTAGGCGGGTGGCCGATAGCCGTGCACCTTGGTGCGCGCATGCACCACCAGATCGCTGGCGCCACCGGCCTCGATGGCCTGCGCGCAATCTTCGGCCAGGGCATCGTCCTCGTAACCCAGCCGCATCTTGGCCGAGACCGGAATGTGCGCGGGCACCGCACGGCGCACTTCGCTCACGATGCGGCCGATCAGCTCGGGCTCCTGCAGCAGCACGGCGCCTCCCCGGTGTCGGTTGACCGTCTTGGCCGGGCAGCCAAAGTTCAGGTCGATGCCGGCCGGCGCCAGCGCCGACAGCGCCTGGGCGTTCTCGGCCAGACACATCGGATCGGAACCCAGAAGCTGCACCCGCACCGGCACGCCCGCGGGCGTGCGGCTGCCATGGCGCAATTCAGGCACCACGCGGGTGAAGGCGCGCGGCGGCAGCACGGTGTCGGTGACGCGGATGAATTCGGAAACACACAGGTCAATCCCTCCCACGCGCGTGAGCGTGTCGCGCAGGCCGTGGTCGAGCAGGCCTTCCATCGGGGCCAG
>JACCDS010017225.1_pt1 | contig 10928 bp, 8 predicted proteins | sample 7446441 | NCBI WGS metagenome assembly JACCDS01 (sample SAMN15323445, study PRJNA562643) | freshwater metagenome | isolation source: river surface water | place: USA:Blue River Watershed | collected 2017-08-17 | reverse complement strand
AATAAAGGTGAAATAATGGGTTGTAGTAATCCACATCCACATGGTCAAATTTGGGCTCAGAACTCGATTCCTTTAGAAGTTGCCAAGGAAACGACTCAGCAAAAATTATATTATGAGAAACATAAGGTAAGTCTTTTGTCAGCTTATGTAAATGTAGAATTGAAACAGAAAGAACGTATTGTATATGAAAATGATTCATTTGTTGTTATTGTTCCATTTTGGGCTATTTGGCCTTATGAGACGATTTTGATTTCAAAACGCCACGTAACAAATTTGGTTGATTTCAATTCAAGTGAAAAAAGAGATTTAGCAATTGCGATTAAAGAAATTACAACTCGATATGATAACCTGTTTCAAATTTCATTCCCATACTCTTCAGGGATTCATCAAGCACCGATTAATCAAGGGGATTTCTCAGAATGGCACTGGCATATGCATTTTTATCCTCCATTATTAAGGTCAGCGACGGTAAAAAAGTTCATGGTGGGATATGAATTATTAGCTAATCCTCAACGGGACATTACCCCAGAAATGGCGGCAGAAAAACTTAAAAATGTAAGTAGTATTCATTACAAAGAATATATATGAAAAAGTCTATTTTAATTACAGGAGGGTTAGGGTTTATTGGATCTCATACAGCAATTGAGTTAATACAAGAGGGATTTGATGTGGTTATTGTAGACAATCAAGTCAATTCGGAGTCTTTTATTCTTGATCGAATTGAACAGATTACAGGCTATTTGCCTGTGTATTATTGTTTGGATGTTTGTGATGAATTAGCTATTGGACAAATTTTTGAAAATCATCAAATTGATGCAGTTATTCACTTTGCAGCACTAAAGGCTGTTGGTGAATCAGTTGAAAAACCAATAAAATATTTTAAAAATAATATCAACTCATTATTATCCATTTTGAGTGTCATGGAGATGTTCAATTGTTCGTCTATAGTATTTTCTTCATCTGCTACGGTCTACGGTGATGCAGATAAATTTCCAATTGATGAGACATTTCTATTCAAAAAATCACTTTCTGCTTATGGTAGTACAAAACAGTATGGTGAAGATATTTTAGAGAAGGTTAGTAAAAGTTCTACTATTAAATCAATGGCCCTAAGGTATTTTAATCCGGTTGGAGCGCATCCGTCAGGTTTATTAGGTGAACTTCCAATTGGGAAACCCAATAACCTAATGCCTTATTTAACTCAATTTGCGGCAAATAAATTAGAAAATTTTACTGTTTATGGTAATGATTATTCAACAAAAGATGGAACGTGTTTGAGAGATTATATACATGTTGTGGACCTAGCAAAAGCACATGTAAAATCTTGTATTTATCTTCTTGAAAATAGTAATATCAAATCATTTGATGCGATTAATATTGGAACAGGAAAAGCAAATTCTGTATTTGAGTTGATAGCGAAATTTGAAGAAGTTAATCATGTTAAATTGAATTATAAAATTGGGAATCGACGATTAGGAGATGCTGAGGTGATTTATGGATCTGTCGATAAAGCATATAATGTTCTTAATTGGAAAGCGGAGCTGACATTAAATGATATGGTTCGAGATGCATGGAATTGGCAATTAAATATTTCTTAAATAATTGATTTAAAAGGTAGATTAGATAGACTAATTACTCTTAATATTGATACGTCAAGAAATTAGTTCTGTCCTATTTTGTTTTTGACATTCGTTTAAGGAACAAAAGAGAATAATTAGTTTTTTAATTAAGGTTGAATTAGAACATTTTTGATTCTTTTCAAAAAAACCTCCCGAGATATTCACGGGAGGTTTTTTGTTTGGAACCCATCTTGAAGAAGCGATACATCGCGTCCCTACACTAATTCCTTTATCTTCTTCTCCGTCCCACTTTTCAGACGGTAATTCGTCAAACGCTTATCCTCTTCCGATGGGATGCGTTCGATGCATTCTTGAATACCAAAATGCGATTCTATTTTTTCATTGATCTGCTTGATCATCATGAAACGAATGCGTCGCTGGCTCTCCTGCGATTTGGTATCACAGTCTAAAAGCATATTGAGCTCCTGAGTGCTTATCGGACGGTTATCCTCTTGGACTAATCGGTTCAATAGTTTTACTTCAGAAGGATCTAATTTCATACTTTTCGGAGTTCTTTGACGGATAAATAGCCAAGCAAAAAATCCAAAAATAAGCAGTCCGATGGCCGCATAATAATACATGGAATAGTCTTTTTGGTAGAATTTTCCGAAGTAGGAAGCCTTTTTGATAAGTGCATTGACAGGAATCGAAACCACTGGACCTTGCTCCCCATTGTGGTAATAAAAAATTGTATCGTGCCGAGCATATTGCCTTTCTCCTCCTTCAAAATAGGAGCTATTGTCCCGGTAGATATAAATTTCGTTTTTTATTGGGTCTATGATGAAGAGGCGATCTCGGCCCATAAGTACGAAATGGGCTCCATTCCAATACATAAACCGATACTCTTTGATCGGTAAATCAGCATTGATTTCACCTAAATTTTCCCATTTTTTTGTCTCAAAATCGAATCGATAAAATGCGCGTTCAATATCGATTCGCTCATTCTCTAGGTAGTTTTTATGATCTCCACCACCTGTAAAATAGGCATTTTCTGCGTCCGAGTACCCCTGGAAACCATTTGCCATCGCTTCGGGTCCTTGGTTCTTTGGTCGTAGAATTTCCCACTCTTTTGTTTTGTCATCGAAATAAGTGATCTGACGATTGTAACTCCACATGCCTTCGCCCCCAATCGAATACAAAATGTTCTTCCGGTAAAATTGAGACGCACCAAAATTATGCCCACTGTGAATTGTTTGATCAATCCGTTTAAGATTGGAATTATTTATTTCAAAATCATACACGAGGCCTGTTCCTTGAACCGTAAAACGAATCGAATTTTTAGTTGGGAAAAAATACCGGGAGTTATTATATCGATAGAGTAAGGTCTTCAGTTCCTCCCCATCCACCGTAAATGGATTTATTTTTTTCCATAGGTTGGAAGGTAATTGCTCCTCAATAAACAAATTTTCTAAATTCAAACGCTTGCGAACATGCGTGTTCGGCTCAATCCATTCCAACGAATTCATCAAGGAATAGGCTGAATGTATCGGTCCTAAACCGATCACCAGGCAAACCACGAATAGACGAAACCGCTTAACCATCGTTATTTCAAAATTCTGAATTGATACGGAGCAAAATGCATGTATTCATGATCCATGCCCACCGTCAACGTTTCTTTCGTCCATAAATCAGTCACCTGCGCTGGACGTGTACCAAAGCTATTTAATACATACCACGTTAGGGCTTGCGGTGATGCGCTGAAATTGAATAAAAAGAATACTTTTTCTCCTTCATGAAAACGTTCAAATCCGATGACGGAGTTGTTGTGAATTTCAAGCCAACGGGTATTTTTGAGATCAGCAAGGACCTTCAAGGATTTACGTAATGCGATTAATCGTTGCATTGCTTGAAACACTTGCTGTTCGATGGATCCTTTTTTATCTATAAGTTCCGCGCGTTTCCAGTCGATGATCGGCCGATGCATCCAGCGATTATCATAACTTTTTCCTGGATCTTGTAGATAAGAATAGTCATTGGTATAAGCTACCTCATCTCCATAAAACAACATCGGTAAGCCACCCACAAACATGGATTGCGCTTGCATCAATAAAATCTTATCAATAGACGTTTGTATCAGAGCCGCGTCCTTCGCTTCAATAGCTGATTCTAAACCACATAAGGAAGCCAATGAGCCAGATAAACGAGCGTCTTGCGTTTTAGGATTTATCGCAAATAAGGCACCTTTTGCCGGAGTACCCGGGAAAGTTCCGCTGTAATAATTTTTGATGTAAGAACGATGATCATACGGAGTGAATCCCGCTTGCTCAATCATGTAATCATCATATCCTAAACCAATGTCATCATGGCAACGGGTATAAGTCAACCACGTTGCACCCAATGGTTTACGCTGTAATTCATGTTGGGCATTATTCATAATTCGAATATCTCCGGTCGCCAAAGCATCCCATTGTACCGCCATTTGCGTCGCATTGTAGGCAAAGTCGCATTCATGGGTTGCATATCTTCCTGTACCGAAATACTCCATAATCTGCGCTGGGGCAACAATCGCTTCGCCCAAGATAGCCATGCCTGGCGTAGCCACTTCGACGCACATTTTGATCAATTGCAATAATTGATGTGCTTCGGGTAGGTTCTGACACGTTGTTCCCATTTGTTTCCAAATGAATGCAGGTGCATCGATGCGCACAACATCCACACCCAAATTGGCATAGAAAAATACATTGCCAAGCATCTCCACAAATACCTTGGGGTTTGTGTAATTCAAATCCCACTGGTAATGATGAAAGACTGTCATCACCCATTTATCGGCTTTTTCATCATAGGTAAAACTACCCGGCGAACTTTCTGGAAATATTTCAGGCATCGTCTCATCCATCAAATCCGGGATGCGGCGATCATCGTACATGTAAAAATAGTCCTGGTATTCTTTGATTCCTTTCTTCGCTAATTTCGCCCATTCGTGGTGATGCGAGGTATGATTGAGAACGATGTCAATCATCAAATACATGTCTTTTTTTTGTAATTCAGCCTGAAAAGCGCGCAAGTCATCAATCGTTCCTAAGCGATCTTCCACCACTCGGAAATCTTCCACCGCATAGCCACCATCACTTTCCCCTTCCGGGCTTTTAAACAAAGGCATCAAATGTAGGAAATTAACGCCTAGTTTTTCGAGGTAAGGAAGTTTGGACGGCAGGTTGTTGATTTGGCCAGCAAAACGGTCCACATACAAACTCATACCCACTAATTCCTGACTTAAGAACCAGGTGCCATTTTTTTCTTTCTTGATGTCACGCTTTTTCAAAGCCTCAGAACGATCGAGGTGTGCTTGGCAAATGGAATTTAATAAGCTTTGGAACAAATCCGCGGCCAAGGGGTGAGACCCGTAAATGCCATGAAAATGCGTATATATATCATCTAGGTTCGCTGTAAAGCGTTCCTGAAATGCTGCGTCTTTAATTTTATGCGTTTTGATTAGCTCATAGAGCTTCTTTTGTAGGGCCGAATTGTACACGGTTGATTAATTAAATATGCTGTTATTCAAATGTTTAAATGCCTCCATGGCGCCCATGTATTCACATGTACGTGCACCGGCTTTGTTGGCATTCTGGATTAAACCATTCCAGTCATTCCAAGTAAGTGATTCTGGTTTCAGGGCATCACGATCGAGCTGGTATAATACGGCTCCCACAAATGCGTCACCCGCACCCGTAGTGTCCGTTGGCTTAATCTGGATGCTCGGAATGATATAGGTTTTTCCACCTAAACCAAGCAGCGTACCTTCCTTGCCTAGGGTAATTGTAAATACGCCAGGGATATTGCTTAGTAGGTTTTCGGCCGCTTCTTCTAGGGATTTTTTGCCTGTAATGAGCATCGCTTCTTCATCACTTAATTTGGTAAAATGCGCTTGCTTGAGAAATGTCCAAGATTGTTTGATGAAGCTTTCTTGTTTATCACCAAACAATAAATGCCGGTAATTAGGATCAAAACTGATTGTTTTTCCTTGGGTTTTAGCAGCTTCTAACAAGTGATAATAGGCAGCATTTAAGGGGCCATCTAGAAATGCAGTGGCAGATCCGAAATGAATGATGTTCGTCTGGCTTAGGTCGATTTGATTGACTTCGTCCACGGTTAATTCCGCATCAGCTCCGCGGTTAAACACGAAATCGCGCTCGCCGTCAAGCATTAAGGATACAAATGCAAAGGTGGTAAAGTGATTCGGATCTAAATGTACGTGGTCAGTATTCACGTGGAATTCAGCCATCACTTGTTTTAATTGTTTTCCAAATGGGTCTTGCCCCACTTTCGCCGATAAGGCCACGGAGCCACCTAAGGCACCGATTGCCGCCGCCACATTCGTAGGGGCACCACCTGGTTTTTTAAGAAAATTTTGTCCGTCTGATAAGCTCGAGCCTTTGTCGGTACAGATCATATCGATCAAGGCTTCTCCAATACACAATACACTCATTAGGCTACTTTGGTTGGGGATTGTTTAATAAAAGCGGTTGCTACAGCCGCTATGGCTAATAAAGCACCTGCAAAGGTAATCGCATTTCTTGGATCTGAATCTAAGAAATTTTGAAAAATCGCCCCAAACGTAAGCGTTTGGATGATCATTGGAATCACAATCATCATGTTGATGATCCCCATGTAAACCCCATAACGTTCTTTCGGTAAGTCATTTACAACCAATAAATACGGCACCCCCATCATGCTCGCCCAGGCAACACCAAAGCCGATCATCGGTGCAAATAATAAATATTTGTCATGAATAGTTGGAATGATCATTAAGGAAACGGTTGCTGCCAAAAGACAAACGATGTGCACATATTTGGGCCCGATTTTTTTGGCTAAGGTGACAAGACCAAAGGCCGACAAAAACGTGACGATGTTGTAAAATCCATTCACTAAACCTGTCCAGGCTGCAGCCTCTTCATATAACTTAATGTTTTCTTCAGAAGATGTATTCCAAACCGAACGTGCAATACTTAAGGGTACATATTGCCAATAAATAAACAATGCATACCATTGGAATAAATAAACCAAAGCTAATTGCCACATGATTTTTGGCATATCTCCGATGGCATGGATGATCTCTTTAAATGGGGCCAATACCGATTTGTCGGCCGCAGCAAGTTCCGTTAATTCTTCTTCGGTAGGGGGAATTTCGGGTGTTTTACTCACTGACCATAATACAGAACCGATGGAACAAACAGAGCCTACGAAAAATGATCCGTACACCCAGTAAGGAATACCGTCACCACTTTGCCCAGTAATGGTTTTTTGGAAAACGAATAAGGATACATTGGCTAAGGTGATGCCCAAACCTGTGAAGAAACTTTGGGTTAGAAACCCTTTCGCCAATTGGTCACTCGGAAGTTTATCGGCAATAAATGCGCGATACGGTTCCATAGCCGTGTTATTAGCTGCATCTAAAATCCACAATAAGCCAGCGGCCATCCAGATCGTCGAACTAAATGGAAAAGCAAAAAGGCATAAGCTGCATAGAATGGCACCGATGAGGAAGAAGGGCTTGCGCCGACCGTATTTCGGGGACCACGTTTTATCTGAAAGTGCTCCAATGATCGGTTGGATCAAAAGTCCTGTCACAGGACCGGCTAAAAATAAGAGGGGTAATTCACCTTCTTTGGCGCCTAGAAAACTATATAAGGGGCCTACGGCCGTTTGTTGCAATCCGAAGCTGTATTGAATACCGAAAAAACCAACGTTCATGTTGATGATCTGGCTAAAACTTAGTTGAGGTTTTGTAATAGACATTCCAATAGGTTTATTTTCAGATTAAATTTAATTAATCTGTGGTTTATGGACAAACTGTTCTAGTCTGTTGGCCTAATATTCTTGCGATAAGGGGTGAATCATGAGTTCGTCAATGACCACATGCGGGGGCTGATTCATGATGTAATAGATGCTGTCGGCCATATTTTCAGGGCTCAACCAATCTGCATGAGATGGGTCGCCTTGCGGGTCTGCATGAAAATGGGAATCAACTAATCCAGAATAAACGGTAGAAACTTTGATACCATTTTTGCGAACTTCTTTACGCACGGCTTCCGTAAAGGCATGTTGGGCATATTTCGAGGCACAATACAAAGAACCACCATCGAAAACTCGTTTAGCAACATCCGATGCGATGGTGATAAGGTGTCCTTTTTTGGCTTCCCGCATGTGGGGTAGGACGTGTCGCGTGCACAGAAAAGTCCCTTTGACGTTGGTGTCAAATACCTGATCCCATTTTTCGCTCGTATAACTTTCAGTCGGACCGAACGCCCCCACACCGGCATTGTTGATTAAGAAGTCGATTTTTTGGAAGGTATGTGCTGTCTTTTCGATGGCCAATTTGACAAAGGCTTCATCGGCAATATCACCTGCAAAGTAAAGTGGACGATGACCAATTTCCGTAATCTCAGCCGCTAGGTCCTTGAGTTCGCCTTGATTTCTAGCAATCAAGCTAAGTTGGAAATTATGTCCAGCAAGTAAAAGGGCCAAAGCACGTCCAATTCCTTTGGAAGCGCCCGTTATAATGGCGGTAGGGTAGTTTTGGTTCATAAACAAACATACAAAAATTGTCCTAGAGATGGAATGGCTGCTGGGGAATCAATTGGATTAATTTGTATTTATTTCATTTATTTGTGGATGAAACAAATCGTTTTCTTAGTTAATCCACATAAGAAACAGGAGTTGGCCGGATATGTAAGCTGGGTTGTCAACTATGCTCCTGATTGCCAGATATCTGTTTTTGAACAAGAATGGCCTGAGACATTGTTGGGTTTTGATCAAGTTTGGGTCATGGGTGGGGATGGCACCTTCAATTATTTTGTCAATCGATATCCTTCCTGCTCCTTGCCCATCGGCCTATTTAAAGGTGGAACGGGTAATGATTTTTATTGGAAACTTTTTGGTGACCGTTCGAGAGAATCTCATTTGGCTTGCATATTGGAAGGTTTGAGTCAAAAATGTGATGCCGGACAAGTCAATGACATGCTATTTTTGAATGGTGTGGGGATTGGAATTGAGGGAGAAGTATTGCGCTCGATGGAGGCAATTCGTTACATCAAAGGCGGATTAGGCTATTATTTAGCTGCTATCCCTGCTTTATTTAAATTTAAGCACTATCGGATTTCAGGCCTTCCTGTCTTTTTATGTATGGTATTTAATTCGGCTCGTGCCGGTGGTGGATTTCATTTTTTTCCCATGGCTTCGATTGAAGATGGGGAATTGGATATGTTGGTTTGCGAGCCTCTACCCATTTGGAAGCGCTTATTCTACATGCCCATCATTCAGTCGGGAAAGCACGTGGGCTTACCTTTTTTGACATTTTCGCGGATACGCCAACAAACCATATCGTGTGATCGCGTATTGCGCGCTCAAGTGGATGGAGAAGTATTGGAGTCAAATACATTTGATTTTAAGGTTCTTCCGGCTAAATTTGATTTTATTAAACCTCATTAACATGATTCGGAATATACTATTAGCCTGCACGGCGATCTGTCTGGCAGTGTCAACTCAAGCGCAGGACGCAGACAAGAAAAAAGTGTTTTCACGTTTGGTGGAACGCGAAACTCAATATGGGCAAATCGCTCAAAAAATATGGAATTATGCGGAAGTCGGGTATAAGGAGAAGCAAAGTTCTACTTTACTTCAAGAGACTTTGCGCCAAGCAGGATTTACCGTGGAGGCGGGGGTGGCGGATATTCCAACGGCCTTTGTTGCGACTTTTGGTCAAGGAAAACCGGTCATTGGAATCATGGCGGAATACGATGCCTTACCAGGTTTATCGCAAGATTCAATTCCAACCAAGCGCAGTGTAGGTGGTAATTCGGGTCATGCCTGTGGTCACCATTTATTTGGTACGGCGTCTGTGGCTGCGGCCATTGCGGTTCGTGACTGGATGAAGGAGACGGGTCAAAAAGGAACGATTAAATTATATGGCTGCCCAGCTGAAGAGGGTGGTTCAGGGAAAGTATATATGGTGCGGGCTGGTTTATTTAGTCAGGCGGATGTGATGTTACATTGGCATCCGAACGATGAGAATACGGTTTCGGCTTCGTCTTCTTTGGCTAATAAAGCTGGTAAATTTCGTTTTTATGGCTTGTCATCGCATGCGGCGGCATCACCGGAAAGAGGTCGTTCGGCCTTGGATGGGGTAGAGGCGATGGACCACATGGCGAATATGATGCGGGAGCATGTACCTTCATCGACGCGTATTCACTATGTGATTACGAATGGCGGGAAAGCTCCCAACATCGTTCCTGATTTTGCTGAGGTATATTATTATGTACGCTCCCCACAACGTTCCGTCGTGGCGGATGTTTGGTCTCGATTGGAGAAAATTGCGGAGGGTGCCGCGTTGGGAACAGGCACGCGATATGAGGCAGAGTTGATCGGTGGAGTCTATGAAGTTTTGCCTAATCAACATTTAGCTAGCGTGATGGGTGCAAACCTGAAGGCCGTGGGTGGTTACACGTTAAATGCCTCTGAACTTGCATTTGCCAAGCAATTGCAACAAACGGTTGGGATGGAGCAAGTGGATTTAGCAACGACCAATCAAGTATTTATGGATCGTCCGGATCCAAGTGGCGGTGGATCCACGGATGTAGGGGATGTGAGCTGGGTGGTGCCTACGGTCGGTTTGGGTACCGCGACTTGGGTTCCTGGAACCTCCGCGCATAGTTGGCAAGCTGTCGCTGCCGGCGGCATGTCGATTGGCCGAAAGGGGATGATGGTTGCTGCCAAAACCTTAGCAGCCACTGCGATCGATTTATTCAAGAAACCTGTGTTGATCGAGGAGGCGCGTACAGAGTGGTTGACCAAACGCGGAGGCGCTGAGTTTCAATACAAATCGTTGTTGGGCGACCGTAAACCCGCTTTAAATTACCGCGATTAATTTAATCAGTTTTTTCGAGCCGGTTGTGATTGAAAAACCGTAGCTTTTTGCCGCCCTTTACCTTTGGCAAACCTTCAAGGCTTGCCAAAGGTGCGGCAAGACTTTTTTTTTATTTTATTTCATCGTAATATTGCAATGTAATAATTAAACGATGGGATTAACCAAAACAGATTTGTTTACCGATGAGCAAAATGCAATCGCCCAAATGGCGAAAGTGTTAGGTCATCCGGCGCGCGTGGCGATTTTGCAGTATTTGGTGAAGTCGAAAACGTGCATCAATGGCGATTTGATTTCGGAACTTGGGCTTGCTCAAGCGACTATTTCCCAGCACCTGCGTGAGCTAAAAGAGATTGGCTTTATTCAAGGCACCATTGAAGGGGTGTCTGTTTGTTATTGCATTAATCCAGAGAAGTGGGCAGAATTTAGCCAACTATTTGGTTCGTTTT
>JACCDS010078728.1_pt1 | contig 10932 bp, 6 predicted proteins | sample 7446441 | NCBI WGS metagenome assembly JACCDS01 (sample SAMN15323445, study PRJNA562643) | freshwater metagenome | isolation source: river surface water | place: USA:Blue River Watershed | collected 2017-08-17 | reverse complement strand
GGTCGGCCCCGGCAAGGCGCTCGACACCGACCGTTTCTTCGTCATCGGCGTCAACAACCTCGGCTCCTGCTTCGGTTCCACGGGCCCGATGCATACCAACCCCGATACGGGCAAGCCGTATGGCGCGTCCTTCCCGGTCGTGACCGTAGAAGACTGGGTGCATGCGCAGGCGCGGCTGGCCGATGCGCTCGGCATCCGGAAATTCGCCGCCGTGATGGGTGGCTCACTGGGCGGCATGCAGGCACTGGCCTGGAGCATGCTGTACCCGGATCGTGTCGGCCACTGTCTGGTGATTGCATCGACGCCCAAGCTGTCGGCACAGAACATCGCCTTCAACGACGTCGCGCGCCAGGCCATCCTGACCGACCCCGATTTCCATGCCGGCGATTTTTACGCCCATGGCGTGGTGCCCAAGCGCGGCTTGCGCGTGGCACGCATGATCGGTCACATCACCTACCTGTCCGATGACGATATGGCCGAGAAATTCGGCCGCGACATGCGGAACGCCGATTACCAGTTCGGCTTCGGCGTCGATTTCGAGATCGAATCCTACCTGCGCTACCAGGGTGACAAGTTCTCCGAGTACTTCGATGCCAATACCTACCTGCTGATCACCAAGGCGCTCGACTATTTTGATCCGGCCCGCGCCTATGGCGGCGACCTTGCCGCTGCGCTGGCCAAGACCCAGGCTGAATTCCTCCTCGTGTCCTTCTCCACCGACTGGCGCTTCGCGCCCGAGCGCAGCCGTGAAATGGTGCAGGCGCTGGTCAAGAACGACCGCCGCGTCACCTATGCCGAAATCGATGCGCCGCACGGGCATGACGCCTTCCTGCTCGACGACCCGCGTTACATGAACGTCGTGCGCTCCTACTACGACAAGGTCTGGCAGCAGCTCGGCAGCACCGCAGCCCTGCCGGGTGCGAATGCCGGGACCGCGGCCGGCAAGGAGGCCGCATGATCGCCGAGCGTTTTGCCGGCCTGCGCGCCGACCTCGCCTTCATCGCGCACTGGGTCGCCCCCGGCTCGCGCGTGCTCGACCTCGGTTGCGGCGATGGCGCGATGCTCGAATACCTGCAAGTGGAAAAACGCTGCAGCGGCTACGGCGTCGAGATCGACGATGCGAAGATTCCGCGCTGCGTGCAGCGCGGCATATCGGTGATCCAGCAAGACCTCGAAGGCGGCCTTGCGATGTTTGCCGATGATGCATTCGACACCGTGCTCTGCCTGTCGGCGCTGCAGATGATGAAAAACGTCGAAGGCGTGCTGCGCGACATCGCACGCGTCGGCCGCGAAGCCATCGTGTCCTTCCCCAACTTTGCGCACTGGCCGCACCGGCTGTCATTGCTGACCGGCCGCATGCCGGTGTCCGAGAGCCTGCCCTATGCGTGGTACGACACGCCCAACCTGCGCTGCGCGACCATCCGCGATTTCGAAGAGCTGGCCGCCGAGGTCGGGCTCGAAGTCATCGAGTGCGTCGCGCTCAACGACAGCGGCGACCCGGTTTCGTTCCTGCCGAACTGGCGTGGAAGTCTGGCCGTGTTCCGGCTGCGGAAACGCTGAGGCCCGGCGCAAGCTCAACGGATGAACACCGACACTGCCGACACCGCGAAGGACGCGCCTGCCACCGGCTGGCGCCACTACTTCAGCCGCAAGATGCTGACTTGCGTGATGCTGGGCTTCACGTCCGGCCTGCCGCTGTTCATGCTCTACAACCTGCTGTCCGCCTGGCTGAAGGCTGAGCAGGTCGACCTGAAATCCATCGGCCTGTTCGCGCTGGTCGGCTTCCCGTATACCTGGAAGTTCGTCTGGTCGCCGCTGATGGACCGCTTCCATTTTCCGCTACTGGGGCGTCGCCGTGGCTGGATGTTCGTCACCCAGCTGGCGCTGCTGGCCGCGATTGGCAGCTTCGGCTTTTATTCACCGCAGGACGAGCTGACCGCGATCGTCGTGCTGGCCGGGCTGGTGGCCTTCCTGTCGGCCAGCCAGGACATCGTCATCGATGCCTACCGGCGCGAGTTGTTGTCCGAGCACGAGCAGGGCTCGGGCACGGCGTTGTTCGTCAATGCATACAAATTGTCGACGCTGGTGCCGGGCTCGCTGTCGCTGATCCTGTCCGACTTCATGAGCTGGCAGATGGTATTCGGCATCACCGGCCTCTTCATGCTGCCCGGTATGCTGACCACGCTGATGATCGCCGAGCCGCAGATCTATGGCACGCCGCCGCGCACGCTGCGCGAGGCCGTGGTCGAACCATTCCGCGAATTCATCCATCGCAGCGGCTGGTCGCATGCGCTGCTGATCCTTGCTTTCATCTTCCTGTACAAGCTTGGCGACTCGATGGCGACTGCGCTGGCCACGCCGTTCTACATGGAGCTCGGATACACGCGTACGCAGATCGGCCTGGTCGCGAAGAATGCCGGGCTGTGGGCCAGCCTCGCCGGCGGCATCCTCGGTGCGGTTTGGCTGGAAAAGACCGGCGTCAATCGTGGGCTATGGATCTTCGGCGTGCTGCAGGCGGTGGCCATCCTCGGCTTCGCGCTGCTCGCGCAGACCGGTGTCGGCGTACCGGCCGGTACCGAACCGGATACCGTGCTGCTTGGGCTGGTAATCGGGCTGGAAGCCTTTGCGGTCGGCCTCGGCACCGCGGCGTTTACCGGCTATATCGCCACCACCACCGACCAGCGTTACACGGCGACGCAATTCGCGTTGTTCACCAGCCTGGCGGCGGTGCCGCGCACCTTCTTCAATGCCGTCACCGGCTTCATCGTCGCGCAGACGGGTTGGTTCGAATTCTTCCTGATCTGCTTCGCGCTCGCGATCCCCGGCATGCTGCTGCTGCCGAAGATCGCGCCATGGAATGCCAAGCCGTCCGGCGAGGCGTCGCCCGACTGACGCCAGGCGCCACGACTTACGCGCCGCCTGTCATCCCCTGTGCCTCGGCCGGCTGCCCGCGCAGCCGGCGGTTCATCCGGCGCAGCCAGCCTTGTGCATCATCGATGAAGGTATAGACTGCCGGCACCACCAGCAGCGACAGCAGCGTCGACGTGATCAGTCCGCCGATCACGGCCACCGCCATCGGCGAGCGGAAGCTCGGGTCGGCGCCGAAGCCCAGTGCCAGCGGCATCATGCCCGCGCCCATCGCGATCGTCGTCATCACGATGGGGCGGCTGCGCTTGTGGCAGGCATCGACCAGCGCGTCGAAGCGGCTCATGCCTGCGCGGCGCGCGAGAATCGCATAGTCGACCAGCAGGATCGAGTTCTTCGTCACGATGCCCATCAGCATGATCAACCCGATCATCGACGGCATCGACAGCGCCTTGTTCGCCACCAGCAGGCCGACGAACGCGCCGCCGATCGACAGCGGCAGCGCCGCCAGGATCGTGAGTGGCTGCATGAAGTCATGGAACAGCAACACCAGCACGCCATAAATGCATAGCACGCCGATCAGCATCGCGATGCCGAAGCTCGCGAACAACGCCTGCATCTCCTGCGCATCGCCCAGCTCGGCGATCTTCACCGACGGCGGAAGGTTCTTCAGTGACGGCAGCGCACGCGCCTCATCGTTCACCTCGCCCAGCGAGCGGCTACCCAGTTCCACTTCCAGCGTTACGTTGCGGCTGCGGTTGAGGCGGTCGATCTGCGCCGGGCCGCTGTCCATCGAGACGGTGGCGACATTGCCGAGCATGACCGGGCCGTTCCGTCCCGGCACCATCAAGCGCTCGATCGCCGACAAGTCCGCGCGCACCGCATCCGGCAGCTTCACGCGGATCGGCACCTGACGCTCGGACAGGTTCAGCTTCGGCAGGTTCACGTCATAGTCGCCGGCGGTCGCCACGCGCACCGTCTCGGCAATGCTGGTGGTGGTCACGCCGAGATCGGCCGCGCGGGCCGGATCGGGCCGCACGATGATCTCCGGCCGCACCAGTGATGCGCTCGAGTTCACGTTGCCTATGCCCTGCAGCGTACGCAGCTCGCGCTCGGCCGCGCGCGCAGCTGCGTTCAGCGCCACCGGGTCTTCACTGCGCAACACCAGCTGCATCTTCACGCCGGTGTCCGGCGGTCCGACCGTGAAGCGCGCGCCGGCAATACCCGACAGCTTGTCGCGCAACTGGGTCTCGATCTGCTGCAGCGATTCCTTGCGCTCGTTGCGGTGAATGACATTCAGCGTCAGCACCGCGCGCCGCGCCTCGGCCGCCGCGCCCGGCGCAAACGCATCGCCGCTGGAGCCGCCGCCGACCGAGTTGAAGACGCTCTCGATGCCCTTGACCTCCATCGCTGCCAGCCGCGCCTGCTCGGCGGCCGCGCGGGTCTCGGCCAGCGTGCTGCCCGGCGGCAGTTCGACCGTGATCTGCGTCTGGCCGCGGTCGGCCGGCGGCACGAAGCCGGTCGGCAGTAGCGGCACCAGCATCAGCGAGCCGACGAAGAGTAGCGCCGAGCCGATCGCGGTCACGATGCGGTGCCGCAGACACCAGCGCATCATGCGCAGGTAGTTGCGCATCAGCCAGCCATCGGCCTGCTGCGCGTGCCGGGTCGGCTTCAGCAGGTAGGCCGACATCATCGGCGTCAGCAACCGCGCGACCACCAGCGACGACAGCACCGCGATCGCCGCGGTCCAGCCAAACTGCTTGAAGAACAGCCCCGGCACGCCGCCCATGAAGGCCGTCGGCAGGAACACCGCGACCAGCGCGAAAGTCGTCGCGATCACCGCCATGCCGATTTCGTCGGCGGCTTCCAGCGCGGCCTGCATCGGCGTCTTGCCCATCTGCAGGTGGCGCGCGATATTCTCGATCTCGACGATCGCATCGTCCACCAGCACGCCCACCACCAGCGCCAACGACAGCAGCGTGACGGTATTGATGGTGTAGCCAAACCAGGACAGCGCGAGGAAGGTGGGTATTACCGACAGCGGCAAGGCCGACGCTGCCACCAGCGTCGCGCGCCAGTCGCGCAGGAACCACAGCACCACCAGCACCGCCAGCAGGGCGCCCTCGTACAGCAAGGCCATCGAGCCTTCGTAGTTCTCTTCGATCGGCGCGGCGTTGTCAATCACCTGCGTGATGGCGAGCTGCGGATGTGCCTGCTGCAATTCCTTCACCGCCTCGCGCACGCCGTCAGCCACCATCACCTCTCCATAGCCCTTGGTGCGCGAGATCTCGAAGCCAACCACTGGCTTGCCGTCTTGGGTGGCCTCCGAGCGCGGCTCGGCGACGGTGTCGCTGACCTCCGCAATCTGGTCGAGCCGCACGCGGCGGCCGTCGGCCAGCGGGATCTCGAGCAGCGCCAGTTCGCCTGCGGTCTTCACGGTCGCGATCGTGCGGACCGACTGCTCGGCGCCCGACACATCGCCGCGCCCGCCCGGCGCCTCCTGCTGCACCTGGCGCAACCGGCGCGACACGTCGATCGCCGTCACCTGCAGCGCCGCCATGCGCTCGGCGTCGAGCTCAATCCTGACCTCGCGCGACACGCCGCCGATGCGCTTGACCGCGCCCACGCCTTTCACCGACAGCAGCCGCTTGGTCACCGTGTTGTCGATGAACCAGGAGATTTCCTGCAGGTCCGGCGCGCTGCCCGAGGGTGCCGATCCCGGGGGCGCGGCCGTCACGCTGAAGGTCAGGATGGGCCGCCCGGCCGTCGATACCTTGGTCACCGACGGATCGCGCAGGTCGGCCGGCAGATCGGCGCGCACCCGCGCTACGGCATCGCGCACGTCGTTGACCGCATCCGACAGGTTCTTCTCGAGGATGAACTCGACCGTGATCGTCACCTGGCCGTCGAGCACTTTCGCATAGATGTTCTTGACACCCTGCAGGCTGGCGACCGAATCCTCGATCTTGCGCGCGACCTCGGTCTCGAGCTGTGCGGGTGCGGCGCCCGGCAGCGACGCGACCACGTTCACGATCGGCAGCTCGATATCGGGAAAGTCCTGCACCGCATTCGAGCGGAAGGCCAGCAGGCCGGACAGGGTCAGCAGCGCGAACAGCAGGATCGCCGGCACCGGGTTGCGGATCGACAGCGCGGAAAAGTTCACGGTCGCTCCTTATTTCGCGCCGGCTGGCTTCGCCGCCGCGATGCGCACCATGTCGCCGTCATTCAGGAAGCCCGCGCCCGCCACTACCAGGTCCGACTCCAGCGTCATGCCGTCGGTGATCTCAACCCTGTCCTTCAGGTAGCGCCCGGTCTTCACCTTCAGCTGCGACACGCGGCCGTCCGGGTTGAGCCTGAACACATAGCTGAAGCCGTCGCGCACCACCACCGCCTGCTGCGGCACGGTCACGCCATTGCCGCTGCCGAGCGCGAACTCGCCGCGCGCGAACATGCCGGCCTTCGCCGGTGCGTCGCCGGCGGCGGCAGGCGCGAGGTCCACGTATACCAGTGCCGAGCGGTTCTGCGGGTTCACGGTGGGGCCGATCATGCGCACCCTGCCGGTCATCCTGGTGCCGTTGGCCGCCTGCAGGGTCACCGGCGTGCCGGGCTTGATGCGCGCCAGCTCGGTCGCCATCACCTCGGCGCGCCACTCGAGCCGGCCCTTGCGAATCATGCGGAACAGCTCGGTACCGTTGGCGACCACGGCGCCGACAGTGGCGGTGCGCGCCGAGATCACGCCATCGTCCGGCGCCAGCAGCTGTGTGAACTTCAGCCGCAACTTCTGCGCGGCCATTGCCGCTTCTGCGGCAGCCACGCGGGCCTTCGCAGTCTGTTCGGCGGTCTGGTACTGATTGATCTGCTGGGTGCTCAGCGCGCCGGTGTTGGCCAGCGTGCGCGCGCGCTCCGCATTCGACGCCGCCTCGGCCAGCGTCGCCTGCGCTTCGAGCAGCGAAGCCTTCGCTTGTGCGAGGTCGGCCTGCACGGTGTCGTCCGAGAAGCGTGCCAGCAGCTGGCCGGCGCGCACGCGGTCGCCAACGTTGACCAGCACCTCGGTCAGTCGCAGTCCGTGGGCCTCGCTGCCGATGCTGGCCTCTTGCCAGGCGGCGATGTCGCCATTGGCGGCCAGCAGCTGCGGCAGCTGCGTGAGCTGAGGGCGCGCGGTGGTCACGGTCAGCACCGGCTTGGCCGTTGACGCTTGCGTCACGGCCTTGTTCGAGGCCGGCTGGTCGGTGGCGGCGGTACCGGCACGCGGCAGCAGCCAGCTGGCGGCCAGCACGATGCCAAGGGTGGCGATGGTGGCGATCGCGGGGCGGCTGGGTTTGGGCAGATTCATCGGTCGGACTTCCTGGGCGGGCATTCGTTGATTCGGTTCAGTTGCCGGTACTGCTGCGGTCAGCGGTCTTGCCGCCCGCGAGGTTATCCGCTTTGGCGGTTTCATCGGCGCCGGGTGTCGGCAGTGCTGCCGGCGCGCGCCAGCCGCCGCCGGCGGCGCGGTACAGCGCAATCCAGGCGGCGATGCGCTCGCGCTGCAGGCCGACCAGTGCGGTCTCGGCGGCCAGCTTGCTGCGGCGTGCCTCTTCCAGCTCGAAGAGGCTGGCCATGCCATTTTCGTAGCGCTGCTGCACGGCAGTGAAGGACGCCGTAAAGCCTTCGATCGCGACCCGCGCATCGTTGCCGCGTGCGGCGCTGCTGTCGAGGCTGACCAACGCTTCCTCGACTTCGCGCACGGCGCGGCGCACGACAGCGCGGTAATTGCTCGCAGCCTCGTCATAGCGCGCGGTGGCTGCGTCGATATTGGCGCGCCTGCGACCTCCGTCGAACACCGGCAGCGTCAGCGCGACCGGGCCGATGGTCCAGCTGTTCAGATTGATCGCATTGCCGCCGCTTTCGAAGCGACTGCGGCCGATGTTCCCCGCCAGCGTCAGGCGTGGGTAGCGTTGTGCGTGGGTGGCGCCGACCTCGTTGCTCGCGGCCGCCACCTGCAGAGCGGCGGCGTACACATCGGGGCGCTGTGCGAGCGTTTCTGCCGGCAACGATGGCAGCGCAACCGGTGTTGGCAGAGCATCGCGCGGCGCGTTCCCTGCCTGCTGCGCGTCCAGGCGGGCGCGCAGTCCTGTCTCCGGCAGCCCGGTCAGCATCACCAGGATCTTTACGTCGATATCGCACTGCGCGCGCAGCTGCGTGACGCGGCTGCGACCTTCGGCAGCGCTGGCGCGCAACAGCGCCGCATTGGCTGGCGACTGGAAGCCGGCGTTCGCGGCCAGCTCGGTCAGCCGCGCCGTTTCAGCGCGCGATGTGGCATCGGCCTCGGCAATCGCGAGCAGCCAGCGACAGCTGCGCCATGCGTAATACTGGTTCGCGACTTCGGCCGCGACCGAGACCCGGGCCTCGTGCCAACCGGCCTCAGCGCCGGCAAGCCGCTGTTGCGCGGCGTCACGCGCCATACGGTTCGCGCCATACAGGTCGATTTCCCAGCTGGCCTGTACCGTGCCCTGGTACACATTACCGCCAGGGAAAGGCGGAAAGGCGCTGCGGCGCTGCGCGCTCAGGCTGGCATCCACCGTCGGCTGCAGTGCGGCGCCCGCCGCAACGCGTTCGGCATTGGCCTGCGCGATGCGCGCGCGGGTACTGCTGATGTTGCCGTTGACCGCTTGAGCCGCGTCGATCAGTTCGACCAGCAGCGGGTCTTGCTGCTGCAGCCACCAGTCCGACAGCGATGCGAGCTTGCCGTCGTGTGCAAGCGCGGCCTCGCCCGGCAGCGGCGCCACCCAGGCCTCGGGCGCAGCCGCAGCCGGCGGCGGCAGCAGCGCATTGCCCATGCCGCAGCCGGCGAGCACGGTGCAGACGAAGGAAGACATCAGGACAGGGACAAGCAGTCGTACAGGTCTCATGGCATGGCCTCGGAAGTCGTCGCGCATTGTGCCAGCAACGACAACTCCATGCTGCGCTCCGTGCCCCACAGGCTACACCTCAGGCTACACTGTCGGCCGATGAAACATCCCTGTCATTTTCCTTCCCGATGCTGAACGCGCTTTGGCTCGGCTTCTTCGCCATCGCTGCACTCAGCGCCGGCTGGCGCGCGCTCGCACAGGGTGATGTCGCCGTCTTCCAGGCCATGGTCGACAGCCTGTTCGCCATGGCCAAGCTTTCCGTCGAGGTGATGGTGCTGCTGTTCGGCACCCTGACCTTGTGGCTGGGTTTCCTTCGCATCGCCGAGCGGGCGATGCTGGTCGATGCGCTGGCGCGCTGGCTGTCGCCGCTGTTTGCGCGGTTGATGCCCGAGGTGCCCCGCGGTCATCCGGCACTGGGACTGATCACCCTCAATTTCACGGCCAATGCGCTCGGCCTCGACAATGCGGCCACGCCCATCGGCCTGAAGGCGATGCGCGAGCTGCAGTCGCTCAATCCCGAGCCCGAGGTCGCCAGCAATGCGCAGATCCTGTTCCTGGTGCTGAATGCGTCGTCGCTGACGCTGCTGCCGGTGTCCATCTTCATGTACCGCGCGCAGCAGGGCGCGCCGGATCCGACGCTGGTGTTCCTGCCCATCCTGCTGGCCACCGCCGCTTCCACGCTGGCCGGGTTCATGTCGGTGGCGTTCATGCAGCGGCTGAAGCTGCGCGACCCGGTGGTGCTGGCCTGGCTGCTGGGCACGGCGCTGCTGCTGGGCGGCTTCATCGCGCTGCTATCGACGATGACGACGGCCGCCATTGCATCGCTGTCCTCGGTGCTGGGCAATGCGGTGTTGTTCGGGCTGATCCTGCTGTTCCTGTTGGCAGGCGCATGGCGCCGCGTCCCGGTGTACGAGGCCTTTGTCGAAGGCGCGCGCGAAGGCTTCGAAGTCGCGAAGAACCTGCTGCCCTATCTGGTGGCGATGCTGTGCGCGATCGGCGTATTGCGCGCGTCCGGCGCGCTCGACCTGCTGCTGCAGGGCCTGCGCCATGTCGTCGATGTGGTCGGCCTGGACCATCGCTTTGTGGATGCGCTGCCGACAGCGCTGGTCAAACCCTTCTCCGGCAGCGCCGCGCGCGCGATGCTGATCGAGACCATGAACACGCATGGCGTCGACAGCTTCCCGGCCTTGCTGGCCGCGACCGTGCAGGGCAGCACCGAAACCACCTTCTATGTACTGGCCGTCTACTTCGGCGCGGTCGGCATACAGCGCGCACGCCATGCGGTCGGGTGCGCGCTGCTGGCCGACCTCGCAGGTGTGCTGGCCTCGATTGCGGTCTGCTACTGGTTCTTCGGCTGAGCGACGCGCTCCTGCGCTCGCGGGCCGCATGCCCCGTATTTCGTATCCTCGTATCCCGGTATCCCCGCCTTCCGTCCCGCTACGCCTGCCCGCTACTTCAGCGTTGTATCTGCTGCCGGAATTGCAGCGGCGTCATCCCCTCGGCGCGGCGGAAGGCTTTCACAAAATTGGTGGGCTCGCTATAGCCCAGCGTGGCGCTGATCTGCGATACGCCCAGCGCCGAGTGCGCCAGCAGGCGCTTGGCTTCCAGCAGCACGCGCCGCTCCACCAGTGCCTTTGGCGATGCGCCGCCAAGCGCTTCGCAGGCCCGCGCCAGCGTGCGCGTCGAGCATCCGATGGCTGCCGCGTAGCCGGCCACCTGCCGCGATTGCAGATAGCCGGATTCGAGCGCCTGCAGGAAGCGGCGATACACGCGCAGCATGCCGGCCGGTGCCGGCTCCACCTGTATCCCTTCGCGCGCGGCCGCCAGTTGCAGCAACAAGGCCAGCAGCAGGTGGCGGGTCGCCTGTGTCGACAAGGCATCGCCGGCGCGCAACGCGCGGTAGGCCGTGGCCAGCGCCGTGATCGTCGTGCCGACCTTGCGGCGCTCTGCTGCCGGCAGCCGTATCGCCTCAGCCGCGCCGTGGCCGAGCGCATGTTCCAGCGCCGCTTCGGGCGGCACGAATTCCGAGGTGAACAGGACGACCCAGCCGGTGGCCCCGCTGTCGCGGATGAATTGCTGCACCTGTCCCGGGCGCAGCAGCAAGACATCGCCAGCCCGACAGCTGTGGCGCACGAAATCGATGTCGTGCACTGTCGATCCGGATTCGATCAGCATC
>JACCDS012335294.1_pt1 | contig 10933 bp, 10 predicted proteins | sample 7446441 | NCBI WGS metagenome assembly JACCDS01 (sample SAMN15323445, study PRJNA562643) | freshwater metagenome | isolation source: river surface water | place: USA:Blue River Watershed | collected 2017-08-17 | reverse complement strand
GGCGTGTCGATGTCATTACTGGCCCCGGCAATGCCTGGGTGGCCGAGGCCAAGCGGCAACTTTATGGCGTTGTCGGCATTGATATGGTCGCTGGCCCGTCCGAAATTCTGGTGGTGGCCGATGGCCAGAATAATCCCGCCTGGATTGCTGCCGATTTGCTGAGCCAGGCCGAACATGACCCGACCAGCCAATCCATCCTGATTACGGATGACGCCGCCTTTGCCGATGCCGTGGCCGCAGAGGTTGAGGTACAACTCTCTGAATTGGCGAGCGAAGCAACCGCGCGCGCCAGTTGGGCCGCCAATGGCGCGATTATCTTGGTGAGTGATCTGATTGAGGCTGCGCCCTTGATTGACGCCCTGGCGCCCGAGCATCTGGAACTTGCGGTGGAGGATCCAGAGCCGCTGTTCAATGCCGTGCGCCATGCCGGCTCCATCTTCCTTGGGCGTCACACGCCCGAGGCCGTGGGGGATTATGTCGGCGGGCCGAACCATGTGCTGCCAACAGGACGTCGGGCGCGTTTCTCCTCCGGGCTGTCTGTCCTTGATTTTATGAAGCGCACCAGCTTTTTGGGCTGTACGCCTGCGGCCATTCAGGCCATTGGCCCGGCCGCCGTTGCGCTGGCGCGTGCCGAAGGGCTGCCCGCCCATGCCCGATCCGTTCAGGAAAGATTGACCAAATGAGCCGTGCCCGTTCCGCCGCCCGCCTTGCTGCTGTGCAGGCGCTGTATCAGCAAGAGATGGAAGGCACAGCGCTCGCCCCGTTGCTGCATGAATTCCATATGCACCGGCTGGGCGCGACGATTGAGGATGAGACCTATGCCGAGGCAGAAGTCGATTTCTTCAATGATGTTGTCAAAGGCGTTGATGCCCGGCGCGACGAAATTGACGCGCTCATTGCTGGCAATCTGGCCGAAGGCTGGGCGATTGACCGGCTAGACCGGCCGCTGCGGCAAATTTTGCGTGCCGGCGCTTATGAATTGCTGGCCCGCGCGGACATCCCCACAGGCAGCATCATCAATGAATATCTGGATGTCGCCCATGCCTTTTATGACAAAAAGGAAAAGGGCTTCGTCAATGGCGTGCTGGATGCCATTGCCCGCACGGCACGGAGTTAAGCGTTTAATTTAGCGGCTATATGCTCCGACCTTCTCAGGCCGGAGCCGCTCAAAACGCGATCCTCAAAACGGAACGTCGTCGTCCAAATCGCTGTCAAACGGGCTGGGCGAGGTGCCGCCAAAATTGGCATTGCCCCCTGAGGCGCCACCACCAAAGCCGCCGCCGCTGCTGGCGGGCGCACCGCCACCAAACTGGCTGCCGCCGCCTTGGCCGCCACCCATGCCACCGCCAGCACCGCCACCTTCGCGGCCCGACAGCAGAACCAATTCTCCGCGGAAACGCTGCAACACAACTTCTGTTGTATAGCGATCATTGCCGTTCTGGTCCGTCCATTTGCGGGTTTGCAGCTGACCTTCCAAATAGGCCTTCTGGCCCTTGCGCAGATAATTCTTAGCGACCTTGCCCAGATTTTCGTTGAAGATCACAATATTGTGCCACTCGGTCTTTTCCTGCCGATTGCCATCGCGATCATTCCATGTTTCCGATGTTGCGAGCGTGAAGCTCACCACTTCACCGCCATTATTCATCGACCGTGCTTCGGGGTCCTTCCCCAAATTGCCGACCAAAATGACCTTGTTGACGCTGCCCGCCATCTTCTCTCTTCCTTCACTATCCCAATAAGGCTGTTGCCGCCCAGTATGTAACGCCTGCTGCGACATATGCCAGCGCGAACAGATAGCTGACCATGATTACGGGCCATTTCCATCCATTGGTTTCACGCCGGACCACGGCAATGGTCGAAATGCACTGGGGGGCAAAGACAAACCACGCCAGAAAAGCGAGTGCCATGGGCAAAGTCCACCCCGCGCGCAGCCGCTCACGCAGGCCTTGCTCCGTCGCCGCCTCATCCTGTGCATCAACGGCATAAGTTGTGGCCAGTGCCGAGACAGCCACTTCCCGCGCCGCCATAGCGGGGATCAGCGCCAAGGCCATGTCGCGGTTAAAGCCAATCGGCGCAACGACGACTTCGAGCCCATTGGCAATCCGCCCGGCAATTGAGTGATCAATCTGGCTCTTGGCCGAACCGGCGGGCACTTGCGGGAAGCTGAGCAACGCCCACAGCACCATCGTGGTGAGCGCAATAATCGTCCCCGCCCGCTTTAAAAAGGCTGCCGCGCGCTGCCACAGGCCCAAGGCCACATCGCGCAATTTGGGCATTTGATAGCGGGGCATTTCCATCATGAACCCCAGGCTCTTCCCGGGCACCATCGTCCGCCGGATGACCAAGGCCGCCAGCATCGCGCCCAATATGCCCGCCACATAAAGGCCAAAGAGAACAAGGCCCTGCAAGCCAATACCCGGCCCAACACTGCTATTGGGAATGAAGGCCCCAATAATGACAGCGTAAACAGGCAGGCGCGCCGAACAGGTCATCAACGGCGCAATCAATATGGTCGTTAATCGATCACGTGGGTCTTCGATCGTGCGTGTTGCCATGATACCCGGAACAGCGCAGGCAAAGGACGAGAGCAGCGGAATAAAGGCCCGGCCCGACAGGCCAACGCCTGCCATGAGCCTGTCCATAATGAAGGCCGCCCGCACCATATAACCTGAGGCTTCGAGCAGCAGAATGAAGGCGAACAGCACCAAAATCTGCGGCAAGAACACAATCACGGCCCCAACGCCTGCAATCGCGCCATCAATTAGGGCTGAGCGCCAAAGCGTATCAGCCATGTTGGTGCGCACAGCATCCGACAAAAGGCCCAGCCAGCCTTCAATCAAATCCACAGGCGCTTCGGCCGCGGAATAGACCAGCTGGAACATCGCAAACAGCGTTGCGAACAAAATGACAGGCCCCAGCAGCGGATGGAGCACAACAGAATCAATGACGCGCGTGATTTTGCGGCCCGGGCGTTCTGCCTCAATGGCACGTGCCGCAATTTGCCGCGCCGCACTGCGCACATCGGCTGGCTGGCGCTCTGCTGTGGTGCTGGGTGATTTGGCTGGGGAACGGACCGCCTCAGTTAGCAGCGCCCGCAGCTCTTCTGTCCCACGCTTGCGCACGGCAACAGTTGGAACAACGGGAACACCCAATTCTTCCGACAATTTCTGGGCATTGAGCGTCAGGCCATCGCGCTCGGCCAAATCCACCATGTTGAGCGCGACAATGGCAGGCAGGCCCAGCGCAATCAATTCAATCGCAAAGCGCAAATGATTATCAAGATTGCCCGCATCAACCACAATAATCAGGGCGTCAGGCTGACGCTCGCCCGCTTGCTGGCCCATCACGACATCGCGTGTCACCGCTTCATCCGGGCTGGTGGGGTTGAGGCTATAGCTGCCGGGCAAATCTACCAGCTCAACCGGGCTGCCATCGGCCAAGGCAAAGCGGCCCGAATGACGTTCAACGGTCACGCCGGGATAATTGCCCGTTTTCTGCCGCGCGCCGGTGAGCGCATTGAACAAGGCGCTTTTCCCTGCATTGGGGTTGCCAACCAGCGCGACGAGGGGCAGCGTGCTCATGCGGCCTCCACGTCAATTGCAGCCGCATGGGCGGCGCGAATGGCCACTGTCATCCGCCCAACGCGCACCGCTAAAGGGTCCTTGAACAACAGCCAGCCGCGATGCAGCGGCTCTACTTCCACGCCCTCATCAAAGCCCAAACAGCGCAGGCGATGGCCTTCCGCCTCGCTGAGTTGCGACCAATGAATGCGCGAAATGCGGGCAGTGCGGTTCAGCGGCAAAATGTCGAGCTGCACGGGCGATCCTATATGTTAGGGTCAATATCTTAGAGTCTAGTTGCGATTGATTATCATTTGCTTGGGGCAATGGCCAGCGATTCGGCTCAGTTTGCGGGGTAGCGCAAACGCCCCAGAAAACGGGCCATGCTAAAATGACGCGTGGGGCTGCTGGTCCAGCGCGCCTTAGCCTTTTCAAACTGCATGATATTTTCAATGCGGCGGGCCAGAAAGGCGCGTGTTTCCGCCCAATCTTCGCTGTCATCATTCACGAAAACCAGCAGCGTCGCTGTATAGACAGACCCCAAAATCGCCCGCTTAGTATAATGATTATAGTCAACTGACTGGTCACCAGCTGCGCGCCACATGGCATCCGCAGCGCGCCAGCCCAGCTGCGCTGCCTGCTTGGCATGGAGCGGATTGGCCAGCCAGGTTTGTGCCCGGCGCAGCGCCTCACGATGCGGGGCCAGTTCGGCCAGCCGCGCTTCAACAAGCGCCGTTATGCGATCCCTAATTTTCATTGCTGCCAGTTTTTCAGCAGGCAGCGCCAGCCGCATTTGTGCATCAATATGGGCAAACCAAGCGGCAATCATCTGGCCTGCGCCATCTGGAAAGGCGAGGCGTGCAACATCGCCATCCAGCCCCAGCCGCGCCGCTGTGGAATCCAGCGCAGTGGCCGTCCAGCCATCAAAAGCCGCTTCGGCAGGCAACATGGCTGCCAAATGGCCGCGCACATCCTCCAGCGTCATCTCGTCAAAGTTCACAGCCACAGCGAAAAACGCCTTCCCAGCAATAAGGTGACAGCCCTTAGATGGAGTGATAGGACTGGTACGTCAATCAATGCACCAATTTATGGGGGTCGTCACTATGGCGAAATTTTTTGGAAACCTGAACGCAGTTCTGGTCGCCGGCCTTGTGCTGATGCTGGCCGTGCTGATCGGCGTGCAAGGCAGCCTCGATGCCAATTATCTCTGGCGCTGGGCGCACGTGATCTCGGGCATTATGTGGATCGGCCATTTATATTATTTCAACTTCACGCAAATCCCGACCATGCCGAAAATTCCGGCTGAGCTGAAACCGGGCGTGTCGAAGCATATCGCTCCAGCCGCGCTGTTCTGGTTCCGCTATGGCGCGTTGGCGACCATTGTGACCGGCATCGTCGTTGCCATTCAGGCCGGCTATGCGCATCAGGCCTTCACGCTGCAACCGCCGTTCCGCACGATCGGCATTGGCATGTGGCTGGCGCTGATCATGGGCTTCAACGTGTGGTTCATCATTTGGCCGAACCAGAAAAAGGCGCTTGGCCTCGTCGAAGCCGATGATGCAACTAAGGCAAAGGCCGCCACAACGGCCATGATGTTCAGCCGCACCAACACGCTGCTGTCCATTGCCATGCTCTATTGCATGATCTCTGCCGAAAGCGGCTATTGATCCTTTGATCGGTCGGGCTGGCGCACCAAAATCAGCGCCAGCCCGATCATCACGGCCCCAACCCAATCAGCAGGGGCCAATGTCTCGCCAAAGCTAATCCAGCCCATTGTGGCCGAGACAACGGGTTGTGTGAGCAGCGCCAGCCCAAAGACCAAGGGGCTCACCCGCCCCAAGGCAAACACCATCATTCCCTGACCAATAAGCTGGCTCACCACAGCCAGAGCAATCACGGGCGTCCAGTTGCGCGGCATGATTTGCTCGCCCAGCAGCAGGGCAATCAGCAACAGCGGGCCAATTGTTGCCAGCGTTGACCACGCAAGCAAGGTCCAGCTTTGCAAATGCCGTCGCGCTTGCGCGACGAACACCAGATACACTGTGTAGAAAATACCCCCGGCCAAGCAGAGCATATCGCCCAGCAAATGTTCTCGACTTAACTCGGCAGACCGGCCCACCAGCAATATCGCGCCGGCAGCCGCAATAGCAAAGGCCAGGCCTTCGCGCCGGCTGGGCAAAGCGCGCGCCATGAAGAAACCCCAAATCGGAAAGAAAAGGCTGGCCGCATTGGCAAATAGCGTGGCGTTGGCAAGTTTGGTTTTCAAAATGCCAATATGCCACGCTGCCAAGTCTGCCGCGAAAAACAGGCCAGACAGAACCATCGTCCAATAGAGGGCACGGCTGGGCAAAAGCAGCGGCTGGCGACGCAGCCCGGCAATCAAAAACAGCACGGGCGCGGCCAAGGCCATACGCCACATGGCCGAGGCGCTGGGCCCCACATCGGCCATCCGCACCAACCATGGGCCAAAGGCCAAGGCAAAGTTCCCAAGGAAGAGCGCACCCAAGACAGCGAGACGCCCCCCCGTTTCAAAATCCGGTGCCGCGCTGGTGTGTGCAGGTTGCTGTTGCCTCGTCCCCATTCCCCCCATATCCCGAACCCCGACCCACAAAGCAACACAACAGGGGAGCCCATGCCGAATCTTTTCGATCCCATTGATCTTGGCGACATTCATTGCCCTAACCGCATTCTGATGGCGCCGCTGACACGCGGCCGCGCAAGCCCGGGCCATATCCCCAATGATATGATGCGCCTTTATTATGAACAGCGCGCCTCAGCGGGCCTTATCATCTCAGAGGCCACGGGCATTTCGCAAGAAGGGCTGGGCTGGCCCTCGGCCCCCGGCATCTGGACCGAGGCCCAAACAGAAGGTTGGAAACCGATTACCGAAGCCGTCCACAAAGCGGGCGGGCGCATTATTTTGCAACTTTGGCATATGGGCCGATTGGTCCATTCCAGCTTTAACAATGGCGCGCCCGGCGTCTCAGCGTCGGCCACCACAGGCCCCGGCCATGCCTATACGGCCACGGGCAAGCAGCCGCTGGAACAGGCCCGTGCCTTGCGGCTGGATGAAATGCCCCGCGTGGTGGCAGATTATGTGAAGGCTGCTGAAAATGCGAAGGCAGCAGGCTTTGATGGCGTGCAGATTCACAGCGCCAATGGCTATCTGCTCGATCAATTTCTGCGAGATAATTCTAACCTGCGCGATGACGCCTATGGCGGCAGCATCGACAACCGCATTCGCCTGATGCGCGAAGTGGCCGAGGCTGTAGCCGGTGTCTGGGGCGCCCGCCGCGTCTCGGTGCGCCTCTCGCCCAATGGCGATTCACAAGGCGTGGATGATAGCAATCCAGAAGCACTCTTCACGGCGGCAGCGGCCGCGTTGCAGACCATTGGCATTGGCTTTTTGGAACTGCGTGAACCCGGGCCGGATGGCACATTTGGCAACACCGATGTGCCCAAACAATCGCCCGCCATTCGTCGCGTCTTCACCAACCCGCTGGTGCTCAATTCTGACCTTACGGCAGAAAGCGGTGCCGCCTTGGTCGCGTCAGGCCAGGCTGATGCCGTCAGCTATGGCCGCCCCTTTATTTCCAACCCTGACCTTGTCGAACGCATCCGCGACGGCAAGCCTTGGGCGGCTGATAATATGCGAACATGGTATTCCGCAGGCCCTGAAGGCTATACGGATTATCCAACGGCAGCGTAAACGGGCAGCGCCCTCCCTAAATGGGGAGGGCGCCCCGCAATCGCGGCTTAGCCGCCAAATTGGCTTTTCAAATTGAGCAGGGCAATGGCCGCTTTTGCCGCCTCGCCGCCCTTATCTTTCTGCTTGGGATCAGCGCGGACCAGCGCTTGCGCCTCATTTTCAACAGTCAAAATACCATTGCCAATGGCGAGACCATCCATGGTCAGCGCCATAATGCCACGAGCGCTTTCACCTGCGACAATTTCAAAATGATAGGTCTCGCCGCGAATGACGACACCAATGGCCACAAAGCCATCATAGCGGCCCGTTTCCGCCGCCAGCGCAATCGCGCCGGGGATTTCCAAGGCGCCGGGCACGGTGATGACATCTGCAATATGTCCTGCCTCTTCCAGCGCACCCTGTGCGCCAGCCACCAGCATATCATTCAGATGATCGTAAAAACGGGCTTCAACAATGAGAAAACGGGCCATGATTACGCCTCCGGAATCGGGCGTTCGCCCACAATATTAATGCCATAGCCCTCAATGCCGACAACATTGCGATGCGCGTTGGTCAGCAAGATCATGTCGTGGATGCCAAGATCCGCCAAAATTTGCGCCCCAATGCCATAGTTGCGCAGGTCCATTGCGGGCGGGCGGCCCGTTGCAGCCCCCACTTCGCGCGTCAATTGGTCAGGCTCGCTGGGCATCAGCAGCACAATGACGCCAGACCCAACTTTGCCAACTTCCTGCATGGCACGCTGCAAGGTCCGCTTACGTGGGCCAGGCGCGCCCAGCACATCCGAAAAAATCGACATGCCGTGCATCCGCACCAATGTCGGCTGGTCCGGGGTGATCTTGCCCTTTTGCAGCACGATGTTGACGGAGCCATCCACCTTGTTGCGATAGGTTTTGGCCGTCCATTCCCCACCATAATCAGACACAAAGGGCGCTTCCGAAACACATTCAACCAAATGGTCATTCTTGCGCCGATACTCAATCAGATCACGGATCGTGCCCATTTTCAGATTGTGCATCCGCGCAAAGGACACCAAGTCATCCATGCGCGCCATGGTGCCATCATCTTTCATGATCTCGCAGATCACGCCCGATGGGTTCAGGCCAGCAAGGCGCGAAATATCAACCGCGGCCTCCGTATGGCCAGCACGCACCAGCACACCGCCATCCCGCGCGATAAGGGGGAAGACATGGCCCGGCGTGACAATATCATCACGGCCCTTAGAGGCATCAATTGCGACAGAAACGGTCCGTGCCCGGTCACCTGCCGAAATCCCCGTGGTAACACCTTCGCGCGCCTCGATAGAGGTGGTAAACGCCGTTTCATGCCGCGTGCCATTGGCCCGGCTCATCAGTTCCAGCCCCAGCTCATCAACGCGCTTCTTGGTCAGCGTCAGGCAAATCAGGCCGCGGCCATGCGTTGCCATGAAGTTGATGGCATCAGGCGTTGCCATTTGCGCGGGGATAACCAAATCCCCTTCATTTTCGCGATCTTCATCATCGACCAAAATGAACATCCGGCCGTTGCGGGCTTCTTCGATAATTTCTTCAATCGGGACGAGCGCAGGGCTTTCATCCGTCGCAAACAGATAAGCTTCCAGCTTGCGCAGCGTTTCGGCCGTCGGATTCCAATCGGGTTGATCCAAATCGCGCAGCGGATTGGCGTGAAGGCCAGCAGCACGGGCGAGACCAGAGCGGGAAAGGCCGCCCTCAGTCACAAGCTTGCGAAGCTTTTCGATAAGTTGCGTGGACATGAGTCGGGTTAATCACATCATGATGTGATCGTCAATGCGTGTTTTCACATTACCCTGCAAAGGCTGGGGGCTTTCACACAGCACCCCAGCCCCTGGCTTACGCAGCCCGGCTATGCGCCTTATTTCGAGGCTTTAATCCAGCCATCAATCTTCTTTTCCAGAACCGCCAGCGGCAATGCGCCAGTGTTCAACACCTGATCGTGAAAGGCGCGGATATCAAATTTGGCGCCAAGTTCCGTCTCTGCCTTTTTGCGCAGGCGCTGAATAGTCATGGCGCCTGTCTTATAGGCCAGGGCTTGGCTGGGGATGGCAATATAGCGTTCCACCTCAGCAGTCGCATCGGTGCGGCCCATGTCAGAGTTTGACAGCATATATTGAATGGCCTGATCGCGCGTCCAGCCCTTGGCATGAATGCCCGTATCGACAACCAGCCGCATGGCCCGCAGCATCTCGTCTGACAATGTCCCAAAGCGCTGATATGGGTCTTTGTAAAAGCCCATTTCATAGCCCAGAGTTTCAGAATAAAGCGCCCAACCCTCAACATAAGCGGTGTTGCCGCCAAAGCGCATGAAATTGGGCAGGGCTGCATTTTCCTGTGCCAAGCTGATCTGGAAGTGGTGGCCCGGTGCGCCCTCATGCAGATAGAGCGTGGTCATGCCCGGCGTGGTGCGGCTGGGCAGATCATAGGCGTTGAAATAGAAAATACCGGGTCGGCTGCCATCAGGCGTGCCCTGCTGGTAGGAACCGCCGGCCTCATATTTCTCACGAAATTCTTCATAGGGGCGGATTTCGAGCGGCGCTTTGGGCAAGGTGGAAAAATAGGTGCCAATTTTGGCATCCACTTGCTTGCCAATATCATAATAGCCCTGCGTCAGGGCCTCGCGGCTCTCTTTCTTAAACTTGGGGTCATTGCGCAGATAATCAAAAAATTCCGCCAGCGTGCCCTTAAAGCCGACTTCCTGACGAACCTTTTCCATCTCGCTCTTGATCCGCGCCACTTCTGACAAGCCCGTCTGATGGATCGTTTCGGCATCCAGCGGCAATGTCGTCGTATTTTCAATGCTAATGCGGTAAAGCTCGACCCCGCCCTTCATGGTCGACAGGCCCACTGTCTCGCGCGCTGCAGGCAGATAATCATTTTTCAAGAAATCGCGCAGGCGGCGATAGGCCGGATAAATGCCCTGCTCAATAATGGCCTTATAGTCGGCCGTGAGCCGGGCTTTATCCGCGTCGGAAAAGCTCGCCGGCAATTGGGTGATTGGCCCATAATAAGGCGAGTCCGTCACAGACTGTGCCAATTGAGAATCCAATTGGCCAATGACGTTGTTAATCGTCATCTTGGTCTCAACAATGCCCGCTGCCTTGCCCTCGCGGAACCGCGCGATGGCGCGATCAAGGTAGATAATGAACTCACGGTGGCGCTTCAGCGCATTGTCATAATCCGCAACAGTCTGGAACGGAGCGCCGCTCTTGCCGCTAGAGAATGTCGGGTAGAATGTGTGAAAGCCGTAAAAATGGTTCAGCGGGCGAACGGCATTCAGCTTTAGAATGTCAGGGCGATAGCCAATGGCTGTCTGCTCGGTCTGCCACTTGAACACATCATAGGCAATTTGGTCTGTGGGGTTCAGCTTGGTCCGGTCAATCTTGGCGAGCCGCGCCATATCATTCTCATTCGCCTGTTTTTCAGCGGCGAAATAAGCGTCGGTAATATAATCCCCAAAGCGATCCGCATAACGCATATCGCCGCGAAAAATGCCGTATAGCGGGTTGCGTTGCAGCGACGCTTCATCGCTGTCTTTAAACAATTGGTGCAACTCTCGCGCGGCGCCATTTTCTGCGCCAGCCGATTGGGCAGCCACAGGCTGCGCAACAAGCGCAAGCGGAGACAAAGTTGCAAGAAACAGAGCTGTAAGG
>JACCDS010222918.1_pt1 | contig 10933 bp, 8 predicted proteins | sample 7446441 | NCBI WGS metagenome assembly JACCDS01 (sample SAMN15323445, study PRJNA562643) | freshwater metagenome | isolation source: river surface water | place: USA:Blue River Watershed | collected 2017-08-17 | reverse complement strand
TAATCGCCATCGCGACCGTAAAATCAGACCTGACCTGCATCGCAGCTTCGTTGGCCAGCAAATCACCGGACAATTGCCGGTAGCGCTGGCCATCAACCAAAATCGAGCCAAACTGGCGCGCATAGTCACGCGCAATGCCAACGATCTGGCACCTGACCAGCTTGCCACCCAAGGGCAGCGTGATGATTTTGCCGAGCGTGTAGCCATACAGATCGGGCATGGCTTCGGACACGTGTACCGGCACCAGATCGGGCAAGATTTGTGCGGCGGGCAAGCGTTCAACCAGCGCCGACTGTTGTAACTCGCGCGCCAGCAAGGCGACCGGGGCACGGTTCGGGTCCAGCGTCAGGTTTTGTGAGCGCTGCGGCGAAAATTTGGCCAGCGCGGGCAAACTGGCCAATTGCTGCTGGGCGCTGGCATCGAGTGCGTCATGGGCGCGCAAGTACAAATCAGCAGGTAATACTTGTTCGAGCCACTGGTCGAGCGACGCGCGAAAGCTGTGTACCATAATCGCCATCGACACCATCAGACCAAAACTGGCCACCAGCCCAGCCAGTGCAATGCCAGCCTGACCGGGGTGGTTGGACAGGCGCGCCAAAGCCATCGTGAAGAGTGGGTGCGGCCGTTGCCAAACCAGCAGGCGACCAAACAGCGCCTGACACAGATGCGGCAACAGCGCAATCGAACCGACCAACAGCAAACCAATCGCCAAATAGGCAAACAGCGGCAGTTCTGCCACCGCAGGCAATAGGCAAAACACGAGCGCCAGCAACAGCGCGCCAACGGCCAGATACGGGCGGCCAAGCGGCCGGATACTGGCCTCGCCCGCCTTCAGGCTCTGCGCTGGTGGCAACCCGGCACTGTGCCAGGCCGGAACCGCAGCCCCGGCCAGAGCCACCAACAAACCAAGCGTGGCAAAGCCGAGCGCGGGCAGCCATTCAAACTGCAACTTCACGCCACTGTCGGCAAAATACCCGGCCCCCAAATCGGCCCCAAAATGGCGCACCGCGAAACTGGCCAACCCATAGCCGATGCCAACCCCGGCCAGCGCCCCGAGCAAACCGGGCAAGCCACCTTCGAGCAAAATTTGCCGCAGCAACTGGTGCCGCTGCCAGCCCATCACGCGCAACAGGGCAAACTGCGAGCGGCGCACGATGACCGACAATGCCTGATTCGAAAACACCAAAAAAGCGCCGGTCAACAGCGCGATCAGGGCCAACAGCGACAGGTTGACCCGATACGCGCGCGACAAATTGCCCGCCCGCTGTTCGCGCTGTTCCAGTTCAGTCAGGTTAAATGCGCCATGCGGCTTGAGAAAATCGGCTAATTGCGCGCGCGCTGCCTTGCGTTCGACGCCCGCCACCAAGCGCAATTCAATGCGCGAGAGTTGGCCAAGCCGACCAAAGCGCCACTGGGCGCTGGCCAGATCGAGAATGCCGATGCGCTGGCCGGGCCGGGCATTGGCCACGCCGCCAGCAATGCGCCAGTTTTGGCCACGCCAGGTCAGGGTTTGGCCGGGTGCCAGCTTGAGCGAACTTTGCACGGCGGGCGAGAGAAACAGGCTGTCTTCAGCCAGCGCAGAACGCCACTTTCCGTCTGATACGCTGCCGATTAAATCACTGCCACCCGCGCGTAACACGTCGATCCCGAGCAGGGTCAGGCTTTGTTGCTGGCCGGGCAGGGTTTCGCGCAATTCCAGCACCGGGTAGGCATTGGCCACCAGTGGATGGCGCGCCAACAGGGGAAATATTGCTTCGTCAAAGGTATCGAGTTGCCCCCGCACCTGTAATTCGGATTGGCCGGACAGGCTTTTAATGCCCAGCGCAAATTCATCGACCGCAGCGCGGTTGATCAGGTCAATCGCATAGCCGAGTGCGACGCCCAGCGCAATGGCCAGCATTGAGATGATGATACGCAGCCGATGGGCGCGCCACTCGCTTGCCAGTAGCCAGCGCGCCAGCATGACTAGCCGCCAACCGGCAGGCCATTGAGCAAATAATGGCGCAACTGGCCATCCAGATCGAGCGCGATAAACCCGCCCTTGTGTGGCTCGTTGTCACAATCCCAGTCCGGCAAAACATGCCGCACTTGACCTGCGCTGCCTTGGTGAATTGCCGGGCGATGGGTGTGGCCGTGAATCATCAGGCGGGTGCCGGTCAACTCGAACAGTTGCTCAATTGCCGCGCTATTGACATCCATAATCTCGGCACTTTTGCTGCGCTGCTGTTCACGGCTGCCTTGCCGCATGCCTTCGATTAAGGCCTTGCGCTGCGAGAGCGGCATCGCCAGAAACTGGTTTTGCCAGGCCAGATTGCGCACCCGGGCGCGAAAGGTCATGTAGCCGGTATCGTCCAGACATTGGGCATCGCCATGGGCCAGACAAATCGGTGCGCAGGCTGGCAAATCATCAAACTGTAATACATGCGGTTCGGCCAGCAAGGTGGCGCCGGTGGCCCGGGCAAAACTGCTGCCGAGCAAAAAGTCACGGTTGCCCGCCAGCCAATAAATGGCCACGCCGCCATGGGCCAGCGTGCGCATCGCCTTGACGATGCTATGGTTGCACGGGTCGGCAATGTCGTCATCCCCGGCCCAGTATTCAAACAAGTCGCCCAAAATATACAGCGCCCCGGTTTTGCTGGCGTGCTGCTGCAAAAACGTGAAAAACGCCGCCAGCGTGCGCGGCATGCCAGCCTGCAAATGCAGGTCGGCAATGAACAGGGCACGGGTGGCTAGCCGTCCCGGGGACTGATGCAAGGGCAAAGACGGTGCCATGACGGTTTAAACGATCTCGATTTTTTCGATGATCACGTCTTCCACCGGTACATCACCATGCGGCCCGGCCCGGCCGGTTTTGACGGCTTTGATGGCATCGACCACTTCGGTGCCAGAAACGACCTTGGCAAACACCGCATAGCCCCAGCCATCTTGGCCCGGATAGTCGAGAAAGCTATTGTTCGAGACATTGATGAAAAACTGGCAGGAAGCCGAATGCGGGTCCGAAGTACGGGCCATGGCCAGTGTGTACGGTTCATTTTTCAAGCCATTTTTGGCTTCGTTTTGAATCGGCTTGCGCACTGCTTTTTGCTTCATGCCCGGTTCAAAGCCGCCGCCCTGAATCATGAAACCATTCATGACGCGGTGGAAAATGGTGCCGTTGTAGTGACCCGCTTCAACGTATTCGAGAAAATTCTGGCACGACAGCGGGGCCAATTCGGTATTGAGTTCAACGGTCATGACACCGTGGTTGGTGGTAATGGTAACAGCCATGATAATCCTTGGATTGGGGTGGGTTGATCGGTTGAGGCTTAAATGGTTTGGGTTGTTTTGGTTTGCCCGGTTTGTGTCGGGGTTATGGTAACAGTTTTGCGCTTTCCACAATCACCGGTTCGACCGGTACATTGTGGTGCTGGCCGCGCACGGAAGTGGGCACGGCCCGGATTTTATCGACCACGTCGGTACCAAGGACGACCTTGCCAAACACCGCATAGCCAAAGCCATCGCGCCCCGGATAGTTTAAAAACGCATTGTTGTTGACGTTGATGAAAAACTGGGCCGTGGCCGAGTGCGGTTCATTGGTGCGGGCCATGGCGACGGTGTACAGATCATTCGACAGGCCGTTCTGCCCTTCGTTTTGAATCGGCGCGAGGGTCGGTTTTTGAACCATGTCCTTGTTAAAACCGCCACCTTGCACCATAAAGTTGGGCATTACGCGGTGAAATACGGTGCCATTGTAAAAGCCGCTTTTGACATACCGCATAAAATTGGCGCTGCTTTTGGGAGCCTTGTCCGGATTGAGTTCGAGCACGATCTCACCCAGATTGGTTTTGAGCAAAACCCGTGGCCCGGCGGGTGCGGCTGGCTGAGGGGTCGGGATCGGGGTCGGCGTCGCCAAAGGCGGTGGCGGCGGTGGCGGCACCGCTTCGGTGGTAGCCGGAGCCACCGGAACCGGGGTCGCCGAAGGAACTGGGGTAAGGGGAGTAACTGGAGTAAGGGGAGTAACTGGACTAACGGGGCTGGTTGACGCACTGGCCGGGGCCTCATCGGCGGCAAAGGCCGGGGCCGCTACACTGGATAGCGTGCATAGTAAAACGGCAAGGGCGCGGGTAATCAGAGCACGGCGCATGTCAACTCCTTAAATATTGGCTTCGTAAATAATTTTCCAATTGGATCCTTCCTTGATCCAGTATTGGCGCTTGCGAATGGTATTTTTTTCTTTGGAAGACAGATTGTCCTGGGTAAAGGTCGAGACCAGCATATTGTCATTGCCGGGATAGCGAAACAGCGTCACTTCCCTGAGCTTTACCGCCAGATCGGGCCAGCCCGAAAGCATTTGGCGGCTTTTGACAAACCAGGTATTGAGGTTTTCACCCTGGCCGGATTTGAAGCGGTTCGAGTACTGGGCCAGCAACTTCGACAAATCCTTGCTCTCGGTTGCAATGCGCCAGTTTTCCAGCAAATTGTTGGCCATGGCGCGTTCGGTTTCCCATCGGGTACGGTTGACGAAATCGACCCGCTCGGCAATCACGACCGGGGTTTTGCCGATTTCAATCGAATCGAACAGCTTTTCCATATCCGGGTTGGTCAGCACCACACAACCATCGGACGCCAGTGGCGGACGGCTGAAGTTATTCGGCGGAGTGCCGTGCAACCAAATCCCGGAACCACCCCGGCCATTGAACTTGTCCCACTCGTTCGGGTAATTGATCGGCAAGGCACCGGCACCATAGAAATCGGGCAATTTGGCCTTGGGCAGGCGGCTGGTAATGTAATACACGCCAATCGGGGTTCGTTGATCACCCTCGCGCAACTTGTTGATGCCGAAACGGCCATGCGAGATATAGTAATCGCTCAAAAACTTGATCCGCCCGTAATGGTGTTGATACACGTACAGCCGCGCCTGCCGGGTATCGATCACCAGCGCAAATTTTTGGTCGTCGCGCATCTGCAACAGTGCGCGCGGAATCAAATCCGGGTCGGGCCGGTCGCGCAGTGATTTTAAGCGTACCCGGGCTTCTTTTTTCAAATCCTGCAAGCGCTCATTGCCAGCCGGGAGGCCACTGCCAAAGCCGGTAACCGGTCTGGCATGCATCAACAAAATGTCGGCCCGCACCAATTGCCCGAGGCGAAACGTCGGGTAGGCTTCGACCAGCCTGTCGGCCTTTTGCCGTGCTGCCTGCAAATTGGCATTGGCCAACTCGCGGTAAATTTCTTGCAACAACACATCGGGGTCAGGCTTGTTGTTCGGTTGCGACGCACCTTGCGCACTGCCCGGGGCGGTGCTGCCAAGAACAAAGGTAGCTGCGGGGGTAACCGAAGGGGTGGCGGTAGCGGTAGCGGCAGTCACTGGCGTGGCTGAACCACTGCCGGTTTTGGCCGGATTCGCGCAGACCGGGATCGGCCCAATTGACCAGAGCAGGCTGGTCAAGAATAACGCAACGCCAGTGCCCCTTGCACCGATCCGTTGCCGGGAAGAACGAACAAAGTACCCCATCAGCTTGCCGATTGCTCCCGCTTGATCAACCACTTGCCGCCCTGCTTGACCAATACCACGGTTTTGCGGCTGTTGGCGGTGAGCTTGTCCGAGGTATAGATTTGGCGAAATTTGATGGTGGCGGTTTGGTTGTCCACTGTCACCTGCGCGGCTTCAATTTGCACGCTGATCCGGCCCTTGCTCTCGATCCGCTTGCGCCGTTCGTCGGCCCAGACCTTGCGTGATTCACCATTCGGGGTCTGGAAGCCATCGGCATAACTGTTCAGATACGATTTCATATCCTTGCCGCTCCACGCTCTGGCCCAACCTTGCAGCGCCCGCAAGGCTTCATCCCCCTCGTTCGCTTCCGGCTTGGCCTTCTTTGGTTCCGGTTCGGCCTTCTTCGGCTCTACCTTTTTCGGCTCTACCTTTTTCGGTTCTGGCGTGACCAACGGCGTCGGTGCCGGTGTGGTCGTGGGCTTGGTGTCAGCCTTGGCAATTTGCAGCGGTGCCGGTGTGGTCGCGGGCTTGGTGTCAGCCTTGGCGATTTGCACTGGTGCCGGTGTGCTCACCGGAGTAGAAAGCGGGGTAGCAGGCGGGGTGCCAGCCTTGGCCGCTGCCACCGCTACGGTCGATTTTCCGGTCGCCGGAGCGGCACCAGCGAGCGAGGCCTTGGTGGTGCTCATGGTCGAGACCAGTGCCAGTTTCTTTTTGGTACCGGTATTGCCAGCGTCGAGTTGCAGCGCCTTGTCATAGGCCTGGGTGGCCAGTCGGGCATAGTTATCTGCCTGCAAGGCTTTTTCATAGGCCTGGCTGGCCAGCTTGGCATACACATCACCCAAATTTTCATAGGCAGTGGCATAGGTCGGGTGGGTCTTGATGGCCGCTTCGAGTGCGCCCTTGGCTTTGTCATATTGGCCATTTGAGGCATATAACACCGCCAAATTATTATACGGTTCAGGCAGATCCGGGAAATCCTCGGTCATTTTGACGAAAATGTTGATTGCTTCGGCATTCTTGTTTTGCTCGGTAAAAATCAAGCCTTTCAAAAAGCGCATTTGGGCATCTTTCGGGCGCTGCACCAGCGCGGCATCTACCTTGGCCAAGGCTTCGTTAAATTGCCCGGCACGAATGTGTTTGCTAATATCACCAAACTCGTCGGCATGAGCCACATTGCAAGCGAGCAACAGCGTGCCGCCGATCAAGCCGGCGCGAATTGTGGCAGAAATCCCGTCACGAATTTCCCCCCCCAATCGGGCCAAGAACAGCATGGGCAAATGGAAAACCGGCGCGATTTGCTGCCGGAAACTGCGACCTGTAAAAGAGAGCATGGGTTTTATCGATGATATACTGATGCGAAGTTCGCCATTCTATCAAAGAAGCGCGTGATTTGGCATTTCTTGCATGCCTTGCCGCGTATTGTTGGATCGATGGTTGTTGCCGACGCGACAGTGGCGGCGTTAATTTGCACATAAATACTGAAATTGGCAATGAATAATATCAAAATATACAATACGCTAGCGCGCGAGAAACAAACTTTTGTTCCAATGCAACCCGGAAAAGTCGGCATGTATGTCTGCGGCATGACGATTTATGATTATTGCCATATCGGCCACGCCCGCATGATGATGGCGTTTGATGTAGTCTATCGCTGGCTTACGGCACGCGGCTATGAAGTCAATTATGTGCGCAACATTACCGACATCGACGACAAGATTATCCGCCGCGCATTGGAAAACGGCGAAACGATTGGCGAGTTGACCGAACGCTACACCCGCTTGATGGATGAAGACACTTCGGCCCTTGGCATTTTGCCTGCCAAACAAATCCCGCGCGCCACGCAATATGTAGGCCAGATGCAAGAATTGATTGCCAAGCTGGAACAAAACGGTCTGGCCTATCAATCCGAAGATGGCGATGTGAATTTTGCCGTGCGCAAGTTTCCCGGTTACGGCAAGCTATCCGGCAAATCGCTCGACGATTTGCGCGCCGGGGAGCGGATTGATGTTAACAGTACCAAGCGCGATCCACTCGATTTTGTGCTCTGGAAAGCGGCCAAGGAAAGTGAACCGGAAGAAGTGAAGTGGCCCTCCCAATGGGGTGTTGGCCGTCCCGGTTGGCATATTGAATGCTCGGCCATGGCGTGCAGCCTGCTGGGCGAACAATTCGATATTCATGGCGGCGGCATGGATTTGCAATTCCCGCATCATGAAAATGAAATTGCGCAATCGGAAGGCGCATACGGCCACCCGTATGTCAATTACTGGCTGCACAATGGCTTTTTGCAACTGGACAATGAGAAAATGTCGAAGTCGCTCGGCAATTTTTTCACGATCCGCGACGTCTTAAAATTGTACGATGCCGAGGTAATACGCTTCTTTATTTTGCGCGCCCATTACCGCAGCGAACTCAATTATTCGGATGTGCATCTGGATGATGCGCGTGGCGCGCTGACCCGCTTGTATACGGCATTGAAGGAAGTCACGCCCGACAGCGAAGCGCTGGATTGGCAAGAACCGTTTGCGGCGCGCTTTGCCAACGCGATGGATGATGATTTTAACACCCCGATTGCCACCGCCGTACTGTTTGAACTGGCCGCTGAAATCAACCGCAGCAAGTCGCCAATTCTGGCGCGCCAACTCAAGGCACTCGGTGCCACGATGGGTATTTTGCAGCGCAACAGTGCCGAATTTTTGCAAGCCATGCCCGGTAGCGCCGGTGGCCCAAGCGTCGCCGAAATTTTGGCGCAAATTGCGGCCCGCACAGCGGCCAAGACAGCGCGCCAGTTTGCTGAAGCGGATCGGATTCGGGCCAACTTGCTGGCACGCGGAATTGTGCTGGAAGACAAGCCGCAAGGCGTGACAGAATGGCGGCGCGCATGAGGGCTGTCGCGCCCCCGGCCGCCACCACACCGCCGTATTGGGAGCAGGCCAAAACCGAATTGATGGCACGCGACCGGATCATGGCCAGACTGATTCCCCAGTTTGGAGACTTGCATCTGGTCGGTCGGCGCGATCCATTTGTGACGCTGGCACGGTCGGTGGTCGGCCAGCAAATTTCGGTCAAATCAGCCGAAGCGACCTGGCAGCGGTTGATGCTGCTGTGTCCCAAATTCACCCCGCCCAATGTATTGCAGGCCGGGCCGGATGCGCTGCGCGCCAATGGCTTGTCCAAGCGCAAAGCCGAATACCTGCTCGATCTGGCCGAACACTTCCGCGACAAGCGGGTGCACGTGACCAAGTGGTCGGAAATGGAAGACGAAGCGGTGATTACCGAACTGGTGCAAATTCGTGGCATCGGGCGCTGGACCGCTGAAATGTTTTTGATTTTTAATTTGTGTCGGCCCGATGTGTTGCCGCTTGATGATGTCGGCTTGATCAATGGCATCAGCACCAATTACTTTTCCGGTGAACCGGTGTCACGCAGCGATGCGCGTGAAGTGGCGGCCAACTGGCAACCGTGGCGCACTGTGGCCACCTGGTATATGTGGCGCAGCCTCGATCCGACGCCGGTGCTGTATTAGAAAGGTTGGTCGGACAGGCTAACCTCCGGGCCAGCAAAAAAATGACCGCTTGCTTCAGCCTGCCGCTTTGCATATAATGTGCGACCAGCAAATCGGCGCGCCAAAACATGCTATGCTGCTGCTGAAAGTTCCGCTTCAAGGTAAGCAAGGCAAGGCAGCGGCTTTCAGGCAGCGCACATCAGGCAAGTCCGATCACTGCACTCTTTAAGGGATGATGATGAACAAAAACACTTTCCTCAGTTTCGAGCAACCAATCGCCGAATTGGATGCCAAAATCGAAGAACTACGCTTTGTGCAAGATGATTCAGCAGTTGATATTTCCGAAGAAATTGAACGGCTGGCCAAGAAGAGCCAGCTCCTGACCAAAGACATTTACGCCAAACTGACGCCATGGCAAGTATCGCAAATTGCGCGTCACCCGCAACGGCCGTACACCATGGATTATGTGAACGGCATCTTTACCGACTTCCACGAATTACACGGCGACCGCAGCTTTGCCGACGATCAATCGATCATCGGCGGTTTGGCCCGTTTTAACGGCCAGTCCTGCATGGTGATCGGCCACCAAAAGGGCCGCGATACCAAGGAACGGGCGATGCGCAATTTTGGCATGTCGCGCCCGGAAGGCTATCGCAAGGCGATGCGCCTGATGAAACTGGCCGAGAAATTTGGCCTGCCGATTTTCACCTTCGTCGATACGCCCGGTGCCTTCCCCGGGATTGATGCCGAAGAGCGCGGCCAGTCCGAAGCGATTGGCCACAATCTGTATGTGATGGCTGAATTAAAAGTGCCGCTGATTGCCACCATCATCGGTGAAGGCGGTTCGGGCGGAGCGCTGGCAATTGCGGTCGGTGATGCGGTGCTGATGCTGCAATATGCGACCTATTCCGTGATTTCACCCGAAGGCTGTGCCTCGATTTTGTGGAAAACCTCCGAACGCGCAGCCGACGCTGCCGAAGCACTGGGTTTGACCGCACACCGGCTTAAAGCGATGGGCTTGATCGATAAAATCATCAACGAACCATTGGGTGGTGCGCATCGTGATCCAAAGCAAATGGTCAGTTTGCTCAAGCGTGCGCTGGCCGATACCCTGCGCCAGTTCCAGGGCATGAAGACCCGTGAATTGCTGGCCGCACGCCATCAAAAATTGATGAGCTATGGCAAGTTCAAAGAAACCTCGTCGCTCGGCGAATAAACTGCGCGGCATTCAATACCCTGTTTTAAGTACGCTGTTTTAAGTACGCTGTACTGGTACGCTGTTTTCAGTAACGCTGTTTTTAGTACCGCTGTCTTCAGTTATGCTGTATTAACCACGCGGGTCGGCCTGCCAGTGGCGGGCTGCTCCTGCCGGGTGCGCCGCCCTCCCCTCCCGGGCCAATACCATCGTGCCAAGCGCATCCGACCATTTCACGCACAGCATGGCCGAACTGGCCAACGCCTTGCCACACCTGTTTGCGGCCAACCCGTTGCGGCTGGCCGTCGCCTATAGCGGCGGTGCCGATTCAAGCTGCCTGCTGCATTTGGCGCATGACTGGGCCAAGCAATATGGCGCAAGCCTCTTCGCCTGCCACGTCCACCATGGTTTAAGTGCGCATGCCGATGACTGGCTGGCACACTGCCAGCAGTGCGCCGCCGCGCTTGGGATCGAGTTTGCCTTTGAGCGCATTAGCCTGCCCGGCACGGCCAATCTGGAAGCGCGCGCACGTGCAGCGCGCTATGCGGCACTGGCGCGCATGTGTGCCGCGCAGCAGGCGACACTGCTGCTGTGCGCGCACCACCAGCAAGATCAAGCCGAAACCGTGCTACTGCAATGGATGCGCGGCGCGCAACCGGCCACCGGTATGGAAGCACTGAGCCAGATCGGGCCAGCATCCAGCCCGGACGCGCTGTGGCTGGCACGTCCCCTGCTAAACTGCGCGCGCCCGCTGCTGTTGCAGCAT
>JACCDS011699150.1_pt1 | contig 10935 bp, 10 predicted proteins | sample 7446441 | NCBI WGS metagenome assembly JACCDS01 (sample SAMN15323445, study PRJNA562643) | freshwater metagenome | isolation source: river surface water | place: USA:Blue River Watershed | collected 2017-08-17 | reverse complement strand
TGACTTATTACGCCAACGGGCAGGACATGCACATGCACAGCGACCACCTCGTGTGGAAGGTGCGTGCCGCCCTGCGTGCCAACGACTGGCAGCAGGTGCACGACAGCATCGCCGCTTTAAGCGAATCACAGATGCGCGACCCGACCTGGATCTACTGGCGCGCCCGCGCCCTGCTCGCGCTGCAGGCCACCAACGCCGAACTGCGCGCGCGCACCCTGCTGCAGTCCATCGCCTCGCCACGCGGTTTCTACGAGCAGCTGGCCATGGAAGAGCTGGGCCAGCGCATCAGCGCACCGGCCGCACCGGCGCCGCTGAGTGAGGAGGAGCTGCAGGCCGCGCGTGACAACGAAGGCCTCAAGCGCGCGCTGCACGCCATCGGCATCGGCCTGCGCACGGAGGGTGTGCGCGAGTGGAACTACAGCACCAACCTGCACCAGCGCGGCGGCATGAGCGACCGCGAACTGCTGGCCGCCGCCGCCGTGGCCTGCGAGCTGCACGTCTGGGACCGCTGCATCAACGCCAGCGAGCGCACCCGCTCGGTGATCGACGTCTCGCAGCGTTTCCCCACCCCCTTCCGCCAGGAAGTGCAGCAACGCGCCAGTTCCACCGGCCTGGAGCCGGCCTTCGTCTATGGACTGATCCGCCAGGAAAGCCGCTTCATTCCCGACGCCAAGTCCGGCGTGGGCGCGGCCGGCCTCATGCAGGTCATGCCCGCCACCGCACGCTGGACGGCCCGGCGCATCGGCATGGCCAACTTCAAGCCCAAGCAGATCACCGAGCGCGACACCAATATCGCCATCGGCACGGGTTACCTCAAGCTGGTGCTGGAGGCCTTCGACGGCTCCATGCCCCTGGCCGCGGCAGCCTACAACGCCGGCCCCAGCCGCTCCAAGCTCTGGCGCGGCCAGACCGGGGACCCGCTGCTCGAAGCCGCCATCTGGACCGAAAACATCCCCTTCGGCGAGACGCGCGACTACGTCAAGAAGGTACTGGCCAACACGGTGAACTACGCCGCCGTGCTGACGGGCGAGCCCCAGTCGCTCAAGGCCCGCCTGGGCTTTGTCGGCCCGCTGGGCGTGGACAAGCCCGAACCTGCCGAGGAATTGCCATGAACGCGCACGGCCGCTCCGAAGCGTTCATTCCGCAGCGCGCAGCGCGGAGGTTTTCCGAATGAAACGGGTGGTCTTGCTCGGCGGCACGGGTTTCGTCGGCCGCCATGTCTGCGAACACCTCGCCCGCCTGGGCTGGGCCATGACGGTACCCACGCGCCGCGCCGCCAACGCCAGCGCGGTGCAGCACCTGCCGCGCCTCACGGTGCTCGAAGCCGACGTGCATGACGAGGCCACGCTGCGACAGCTGCTCGTCGGCCACGACGCGGTCATCAACCTGGTGGCCATCCTGCACGGCGATGAAACCGCCTTCCAGCGCAACCATGTCGAGCTGCCGGAAAAACTGGCACGCGCCTGCCTGAGCACCGGCGTGAAACGCCTGGTGCATGTCAGCGCGCTGGGCGCCGAACCGGCCGCGGCCGACACCGCCCCCTCGCGCTACCTGCGCAGCAAGTCACGCGGCGAAGCCGTGCTGCAGCAAGCGGCTGCCCAGGGGCTGCAACTCACGGTGCTGCGCCCCAGTGTGATCTTCGGCGCCGACGACCGCTTCCTCAACCTCTTCGCCGCGCTGCAACGGGTCTTCCCCGTGATGCCGCTGGCCGGTGCCAGCGCCCGTTTCCAGCCGGTCTGGGTCGAGGACGTGGCCCGCGCCATGGTGCATTGCCTGCAGGACACGCGCACCATCGGCCTGACCTACGAACTCGGCGGCCCCAGCGTCCACACGCTCAAGGAACTGGTGCAGCTGGCCGGCCGCGCCGCCGGCATCCGCCGGGGCCGCGGCCGCCCGGTGATCCCCCTGCCCAGGGCCATCGGCCGGCTGCAGGCGCTGATGATGGAGCTGGCCCCGGGCCAGCCGCTGATGAGCCGCGACAACCTCGATTCGATGCAGGTCGACAATGTGGTCACCGGCCGTGTGCCCGGTTTCGCCGCGCTGGGCATCACACCCACCGGCCCGGCCGCCGTGGCACCGGCCTACCTCGGCAACGGCGACCCGCTGCTGGCGCTGCGCAGCCGCTTCCGCCGCCGCTGACCGCTCTGCGGCGCTACCATGGTGGCCTCTCTGGAGGCGCCCATGCTCAAGCTCTACATCGGCAACAAGAACTATTCGTCCTGGTCCATGCGGCCCTGGGTGCTGCTGCGCCAGGCCGGCATCCCCTTCGAGGAGGTGCTGGTGCGCTTCGACGGCTTCGACGCGAGTTCGCAATTCAAGCAGTCCCTGGCCGGCCTCACGCCCACGGGCAAGGTACCTGTGCTGACGGATGGCGGGCTGGTCATCTGGGACACGCTGGCCATCGCTGAATATCTGGCCGAGTCATACCCCGAGAAGCAGCTCTGGCCGCAGGACCGGGCGGCCCGCGCCCGCGCACGCAGCGTCTGCGCCGAGATGCACGCCGGCTTCAGCGCCCTGCGCAGCCACTGCCCGCAGAACATCGAGGCCTCGCTGCCCGAGGCGGGCGCGCTGATCTGGCGCGACCAAGCGGCGGTGCGTGCCGACGTCGAACGCCTGGTGGCCATGTGGAGCGAACTGCTTCTGGCCCATGGCGGACCGCTGCTGTTCGGCGGCTTCAGCATCGCTGACGCCTACTTTGCGCCGGTCTGCATGCGGCTGAAGACCTACGGCCTGCCGGTGCCGCCCGAGATTGCCGCCTACGTGGAGCGTGTCGCCGCCCTGCCGGGCGTGGCCGCGTGGATCAGGGACGCGCGCGCAGAGCAGGACTTCCGCGCCTTCGAAGAACCCTACCGTTTGAAACGCTAGACTTCCAGCCATGCAGATCTACATGGTGGGTGGCGCGGTGCGCGACGCCCTGCTCGGCTTGGCCGTGAAGGACCACGACTGGGTGGTGGTGGGAACCACCCCCGAGGAGATGGCCGCCCGGGGTTTCGTGCCCGTGGGCAAGGATTTCCCGGTCTTCCTGCACCCGGTGACCAAGGAAGAGCATGCGCTGGCGCGCACCGAGCGCAAGACGGCGCGCGGCTACAAGGGCTTCGCCGTCCACACCTCGCCCGACGTGACGCTGGAGGACGACCTGGCGCGGCGCGACCTGACCATCAACGCCATCGCCGTGCACCACAGCCAGTGCCGGCCCGACGGCAGCTTCGACCCGACGCACCTGACCGACCCCTACCACGGCCAGCGCGACATCGAACACAAGGTGTTTCGCCACGTGACGCCGGCCTTCCGCGAAGATCCGGTGCGCATCCTGCGGGTGGCACGGCTCTCGGCGCGTTTCACCGACTTCACCGTGGCCCCCGAAACGATGGCGCTGATGCGCCACATGGTGGAAGACGGCGAGGTCGACCACCTGGTGGCCGAACGCGTCTGGCAGGAGCTCAGCCGCGGCCTGATGGAAGAAAAGCCCTCGCGCATGTTCGACGTGCTGCGCGCCTGCGGCGCCCTCAAGCGCCTGCTGCCCGAGGTGGACCGCCTCTGGGGCGTGCCACAGCCCGAGCAGCACCACCCCGAGATCGATACCGGCCTGCACCTGATGATGGTGCTGGACATGGCTGCCCGGCTGAAGGCCCCCTTGACGGTGCGTTTCGCCTGCCTGGGCCACGACCTGGGCAAGGGCACCACACCCACGGAGGTGCTGCCGCGCCATATCGGCCATGAGGAGCGCAGCGCCCGGCTCCTGAAAAGCCTGTGCGAGCGCCTGCGCGTGCCGATCGACTGCCGCGAGCTGGCCGACGTGGTGGCGCGCGAGCACGGCAACATCCACCGCAGCGGCACGCTGGGCGCCACCGCCCTGCTGCGCCTGCTGGAGCGCTGCGACGCCATCCGCAAGCCCGCGCGTTTTGCCGAGGTGCTGCTGGCCTGCGAGTGCGATGCCCGCGGCCGCCTGGGTCTGGAGCAGTCGCCCTACCCGCAGGCAACACGCCTGCGGGGTGTGCTGAAAACCGCGCTGGCCCTGCCCACGCACGAGATCGCCGAACACGCCCTGGCCCAGGGTCACAGCGGCAAGAAGGTGGGCGAGATCATTCACGCGGCCCGTGCCAGGGCCGTGGCGCAGCACCTGGGTCTGCCGCACGAAGACCAGGGCGGCCCCCCGGCCGAATAACCCAGCGGCCCGCTCGGGTGCTGCAAGCGTCCCGCCACCCGGGTGATCCTGGCCGCATGATGGGCGCATGGCCACTCCGCCCCGCAACCCTTTCAACCCCCCACTGGCCGAGGGCGTGCGGCGTTTCGGCTTTCGCAAGTGGTACGAACGTGAGCTGCTCTCCAGCCATGCCCACCTGCTGCTGACCCTGCTGTGCAGCATCGCGCTGATCGGCATGCTGGAAGTCTTCAAGGGTGGCACGCTGGAGGAAAAGCTGCTGGACGTGCTGCTTTTCGCCGCCAGCGGCGCCATCGGCCTGTGGTCGCTGCGGCGTTACCTCTACCTGCTCATGCACGCCGAGGAAGTGGCCAACCAGGCCAACTGCCCGGACTGCGGTGCCTACGCCCGTTTCGAGGTGCTCGGCGAGGCTCGACGCAGCAGCCGGACCGAGGTGCGCTGCCGCGCCTGCACGCGCGCGTGGACCATCGAGGCCTGAAACATCTGCTCAGCGCAGATGGGATTTGACCCAGGCGGCGATCTGCGCCGGCGAGGTCATGGCGCCGGGCTGGCGCGCCACCTCGCGCCCGCCCACGAACAGCGCCAGCGTGGGGATGCTGCGGATGTTGAAGCGCGCCGCCAGGGCCTGCTCGTCCTCGGTGTTCACCTTGGCCAGACGCACCTGGGGCTCCAGCTGGGCCGCCGCCTGCTCGAAGGCCGGCGCCATCATCCGGCAGGGCCCGCACCAGGGCGCCCAGAAATCGACCAGCACCGGCAGCTCGCCGCGGCCGATGTGGCGCTCGAAAGACCCGGCATCCAGCGCCACCGGCTGGCCGGCAAACAGGGGCTGGTGGCAGCTGCCGCAGTCAGGCCCCTTGCCCAGGTCATCGACCTTGACGCGGTTGGTGGTGTGGCAATGTGGACAGACGATGTGGCGTGTTTCGCTCATGGGGAGCCCCTTTCTTCTCGCCAGATAGGGGTGAGGGGTATCTAATTCAAGGCCCCCGCCAAGGGCTGATCCCGCCTGTTTTCCAGTGCGGCCAGGGCTCAGATGAAACGGGCGATACCGGCGGCCACCAAGCTCAGGATGATGGTGGTCGTGAAGGGCAGGTTGAACTCGCGGCCGAAGAGCGTAAAGTTCAAGTCACCAGGCAGGCGACCGAATCCGATCTTGCGAAACCACGACGTGAACGAGTTGACGATCAGCAGGACGAAGAAGATGACAAGCAGCCAGCGAAACATATCGTTCCTGTGATGCGCTGTATTCAGGGGATACGCTGGTGCGGCGCGCATGCATGTCGCAGCTCAGGGTTCAAGTATCTCATGCGCAAAAAGTCCGGGTGCGGTCAAATTTGTTAAGGTGGGGGGGCAATGCAACGGTTACCCAGCATCACACGCGACACCGCACTCTTCCTGGACTTCGATGGCACGTTGGCTGATCTGGCCCCCGAGCCGGATGCGGTGCATGTGGAGCAGGGCCTGGTGACGATACTTGCGACCCTGTACGAAGCACTCGAAGGTGCACTGGCCATCGTCACCGGCCGACGCCTGTCGGACCTGGACCGTTTCCTGTCGCCGCTACGCCTGCCGGCCGCCTTCGAGCATGGCGCGCAGTTCAGGCGCCTGGACGGCCAATTGATCTGTCTGGCAGCGCCCGATCTGCGTGAGGCCCTGGGTGCCGCCCAGGCATTGGCTCACCGCCACCCGGGGCTGCGAGTGGAAGCCAAGCAAACCTCCGTAGCCCTGCATTACCGCCATGCGCCGGACCAGGAAGACCTGTGCCGCGAAGTCCTGAGTGCCGTGGTCAGGCAATCACCGGGACTGGAACTGATCGGCGGTAAATGCGTCCTTGAAATCAAGCAGACCGGCATCGACAAGGGACGTGCCATAGAGGTGTTCATGAACGAAGCCCCTTTCCGGGGACGTCAACCCCTGTTTGCCGGCGACGATGTGACCGACGAACTGGGTTTTGCCGCAGTCCAGGGCATGCAAGGCCAAGGCGTCAAGGTCGGCACTGGCCCCACCACGGCGCAATTCCACTGCGACAGTCCGCAGGCCTTGCGTTCATGGCTGAGTTTTTCCGCCAAACTGGTCAGCTCACCCCCCACCCGAAGGCGGGCATGAGCGTGCAACACGCTGTCGCCACCATGACCGCCCGGTGTCCTGAAAGGAGCAAGCGATGACAGCCGTTGATCCTGCTGCCGCCGGTTTCCGCCCCAACGCTGAATCCAGCCTGGCACTGGGCCTGATCGGCAACTGCGCCTACAGCGCCCTGGTCGACAAGCATGCCCGCATCGTGTGGTGCTGCCTGCCACGTTTTGATGGCGACCCGGTGTTCAATGCCCTGCTGCACCCGGCCGGTGCGCAACAAGCCAGCGATTTCGCGATCGAGATCGAAAACCTGGCGTCGAGCCGCCAGTGGTATGAGCCGAATACGGCGGTGCTGCGCACCGAACTGCGGGACACCGAAGGGAACGCCATCGAGATCACCGATTTTGCGCCTCGCTTCACCAGCCACTTGCGGTCGTTCCGTCCCATGATGCTGGTGCGCCGGGTACGCCCGGTGCATGGCTCGCCGCGCATACGCGTTTCCCTGAACCTGCGCTACGACTGGGGACGGGAGGAACCCGTCGTGACGCGGGGCAGCAACCACATCCGCTATGTCGGCGACGCCATGACGCTGCGGCTGAACACGGACGCCCCGATCTCCTATGTGCTTTCGCGCCAGCCCTTCATGCTGACACGCGAACACAATTTCCTGCTGGGCGCTGACGAAACACTGCAGGACGGCATTCCCGATACCGCCCGGCGCTTCGAACAGGAAACCGTCTTCTACTGGCGACGCTGGAGCCAGCGCCTGGGCATCCCGCTCGAATGGCAGGACGCCGTCATCCGCGCGGCCATCACCCTCAAGCTGTCGCAGTTCGAGGACACGGGCGCCATCGTGGCGGCCATGACCACCAGCATCCCGGAGGCCCCCGGCAGCGGCCGCAACTGGGACTACCGCTACTGCTGGCTGCGCGACGCGTTTTTTGTGGTGCGTGCGCTCAACAGCCTGTCCGAAGTCGCCACGATGGAGGAGTATCTGCGCTGGCTGAGCAATGTCGTGGTGGCCGAACGCAGCGGTCACATCCAGCCCCTCTATGGCATCGGACTGGAAGACGAATTGCCGGAGACCATCCTGCCCCACCTGGGCGGCTATCGCGGCATGGGCCCGGTACGTCTGGGCAACCAGGCCTACGAGCATTTCCAGCACGACGTCTACGGCAACATCGTCCTCGGCTCGGCCCAGGCCTTTCTCGACCAGCGCCTGCTGCACCGGCCCGGACTGGCCGAATTCCACCGGCTCGAAAAGGTGGGTGAGCAGGCCGTGCAGGTCTACGGCAACCCCGATGCGGGCATGTGGGAGTTGCGCTCCCGGGCCCGCATCCACACCTCGTCGGCCCTGATGAGCTGGGCCGCCTGTGACCGCCTGGCCAAGATCGCCGGCGCGCTGGACCAGCCGCAACGCGCGGCGTACTGGCTGGACCATGCCAGGCGCATGCGCGAGGAAATCCTGCAACGCGCCTGGTCCGAGGAGCGCCACGCCTTCGCCGAAAGCTTTGGCGGACGGGAACTGGATGCCAGCGTGCTGCTGATGGCCGAGGTCGGCCTGATCGATGCCGATGATCCGCGTTTTGTCGCGACTGTGGAAGCTCTGGAAAAGACCCTGTGCGATGGCCCCTATATGCGGCGTTACGAAGCGGCCGACGATTTCGGCAAACCGGAAACCGCTTTCAACATCTGCACCTTCTGGCGCATCGATGCTTTGGCCCGCATCGGGCGCCAGCAGGAAGCCCGCGCCATCTTCGAAACCATGCTGGCCGCGCGAAATCACCTGGGCCTGCTGTCCGAGGACACCCACCCCGTGACCGGCGAGATGTGGGGCAATTTTCCGCAAACCTATTCCATGGTCGGCATCATCAACGCCGCGATGCGCCTGTCCGCGCCGTGGGAGACCCAGATCTGAGGCAAGATATGTCACGACTCGTTGTCATCTCCAATCGCGTGGCCGACCCGCGCAAAAGCGCGGCCGGCGGCCTGGCCGTGGCCCTGGGCTCGGCCCTGCAGGCCAGTGGCGGGCTGTGGTTCGGCTGGAGCGGCACCATTGTTGAAAACGGTGCCCCCGGAGAGGGCCAGCTGCACACCCAGCAAGCCGGCCCGGTGACGCTGGCCACGATCGACCTGAGCCGCGAAGACCACGACAGCTACTACCTGGGCTACAGCAACAGCGTGTTGTGGCCGGTGTGCCATTACCGGCTCGACCTGGCCAATTTCGACGCCGGCTACTTCGACGGCTACCAGCGTGTCAACCGCCTGTTCGCACGCCAGCTGATGTCGCTGATCAGGCCGGATGACGTCCTCTGGGTGCACGACTACCACCTGATCCCGCTGGCGGCCGAGTTGCGCGACCTGGGTTGCACCAACCGCATCGGGTTCTTCCTCCACATTCCGCTGCCGCCCCCGCTCATCCTGGCCGCCATCCCGCAGCACGAATGGCTGGTGCGCTCGCTGTTCGCCTACGACCTGGCGGGCTTCCAGAGCGAGGCCGATCTGCTGCACTTCTCGCGTTACGTGCAGGCCGAAGGGCAGGCCGAGGCGCTGCCCGACGGCCGCTACCGGGCCCATGACCGCACGCTGCGGGCCGGCGCCTTTCCGATCGGCATCGACGTGGACGAGTTCGCCGCACTGACCCATGCGCCCGAAGCGCGTGACATGTACGAGCGCATGCGCAGCGAATACTCGCGCCGGCGCCTGCTGCTGGGGGTGGAGCGGCTGGACTACTCCAAGGGCCTTCCCCAGCGCATCATTGCGTTTCGCAAGCTGCTGAAGCACTATCCCGATAATCTCAACAGCACCACGCTGATCCAGATCGTCTCACCCAGCCGCGAGTCGGTCAGCAGCTACAACGACCTGCTGCAGCAGCTCGAAAGCCTGTGCGGTTCACTCAACGGCGACTACGGCGAACTCGACTGGATGCCGGTACGCTACATCCACCGCAACGTGGCACGCAAGCGCCTGCCCGGTTTGTATCGCGTCGCCGAAGTTGCACTGGTCACCCCGCTGCGTGACGGCATGAACCTGGTCGCCAAGGAGTTCATCGCCGCCCAGGACCCGGCTGATCCCGGCGTGCTGGTGCTGTCCCGCTTTGCGGGTGCTGCCGAGCAGTTGAAGGAAGCCTTGCAGGTCAACCCCTATGACACCAGCGGCATGGCCGAGGCCATCGAGCAGGCCCTGATGATGCCGCTGGCGCAACGCCAGGAACGCCATCAGCAATTGCTGCAACGTATCCGTACGCAGGACGTGCACTGGTGGCGGAGCAGCTTCCTGAGCGCCCTTCAGGAAACCAGCGCCAGCGCCGCGTAATCGCCCAGTTCTGCGCCAAGGCCGGTGCTGACCAGTGAAAAACCGGCGGTCAGCGCCGGCAATCGCCCCGCGATGTACGACTGCAAACGTGGCAGCAGAAAGTCGCGGTTGTGCCAGTACACGCCGCCCCCCAGGCTGATGCGCTCCAAGTCCAGTGTGACGACCAGGTTGTAGAGCATGCGGCCCATGATCCGGCACAGTTCGTCCACGGTTTGCAGTGCCACCGGCTCACCGGCACGCGCGGCAGCCATCAGCGCTGGCGTGTCCATGCCAAAGCGACGCTGCATTGCATTGCCCGCCACCAGCGCCTCCACGTCGCCGCGATTGCCACAACCGCACAAGGCACCGCTGGCATCATCAGCGACAAAGGTATGACCGGCATGGCCAGCGTTGCCGTTCTTGCCGCGCAGGATGCGGGCATCCACGCACAAGCCAATGCCGACGCCCGTGCTCCAGGTGACGTAAGCGCAGTGGTCCAGCCCCTGCAAAGCCCCCCAACGTCGCTCGGCTTCCAGCGCGGCCACCGCATCGTTCTCGATACGGACCCGGCGATACCGTTCACGCAAGGGCGCCTCCAGCAGCACGCTGGTCCAGTCATTGGGCAGGCCGCGATCCGGCCCGGCCAGGCCGCCGCAGATATTGGGCGCCGCCAACTCCACCCGCGCCTGGTTCAGCACGAAGGGGCCGCAGGAAGCGACACCCAGTTGCTCAATGGCGGACTCATCCACACCGGCCCGCGCGCAGGCCTCGGCCAGCAGACGCAAGATCTGCTGCGCCACGGCGTCAGGCGCTCCGGTCTTGACGGTGGATTCATTCAGGCGCACCTGCACTGCGGGGCGCTGCAGGTCATCCAGGCCCGCGGCCAGACTGACCGAGATCTTGGTGCCGCCGATGTCCACGCCTGCCTGCATGGTTCAAAGCGTGTGGGTACGGTCGCCGGCGGAAAAGCCCAGGGCCAGCCAGGACTTGCCGGTGCCCAGGCCGATGACCTTGAACAATTCGCCCATCTCGTGTTCCATGATCAGCTTGTGCGCCTGCGCACGCGCCGGCAGCTCGGCCTGCTCCATCAGCTGGGCCAGCCCGCAATTGAGCAGGAAGCGCGCCTGCGAGCCGTAGCCCAGCACGGACAGGCCCGCCTCCTGCGCCGCCAGGGCGATGCCCGTGAAATTGACGTGGGCCGTGATGTCCTTGAGCCCCACCTCGACCAGCGGGTCGGCGTCGGCCCGGTGACCGCGGTGGCACATCACCGTGCCCATGTGGCGTTGCGGGTGGTAGTACTCGGCCTCGGGAAAACCGTAGTCGAGAAAGAAGGCCGCGCCGCGCTGCAGCCGCCCGGCCAGGGTGCGCATGAAGGCCTCGGCCTGCGGATGGATCTCGGTCAGGTAGTC
>JACCDS010732135.1_pt1 | contig 10937 bp, 6 predicted proteins | sample 7446441 | NCBI WGS metagenome assembly JACCDS01 (sample SAMN15323445, study PRJNA562643) | freshwater metagenome | isolation source: river surface water | place: USA:Blue River Watershed | collected 2017-08-17 | reverse complement strand
TCTTTCTTGAAATTTGTTGAAGACGCTAATCAAGATCCTAAATTCTCTGGTATTTTCCCTGATAGAACTGGTAAAAATATTTTGAAAATATCTAATGGTACAGTTTCTTTAATTGATAGAGAGTCTAATAACGAATATGTTCTTTCAATAAAAGTTGATGAAATTAAAGAAAAAATGATACTTGGCGATTTACCAAATACTTCAATCAAATATTCAGTAGAACAATTGTCTTTACATGAAACAGTGAGAAATATTTTATTATCAAAAGAAGCATTTAACATTAAAAAAGTTGATGTTCCTGATTCATTAAGCCATTTATCAAAAGAAATGAATTATTTCATGGAAAACTATCACTTTGATAGCACACCTAATGAAAACTTTGGTCATTTTCTTGAATATGTTGGATTTGAAAATCAAAAAATATATGAAGCAGAAGATTCTATTGTAGAACTAGCAGAAAAATTCCTTGAAGCTAATAAAGCAATTCAAACAAAATTTGCTGATGCTTGGGTTTATAAAAAGATACTTACATTACATGATCCAATAAAAGGTAAAATAACTGATGATGTTGTGGATATATTGTCATATCAAACAGACTTACCAAAAGAAAAAGTAAAAACTGTATTAAAAGATGCTGTTGATTACAAAGAAAAATTTAACTTAGACCATACGCTTGTTCATGAAGTACATAATAACATTGTTTATGATAAAGAAGGTTTAGGTGATGTTATGGTTGAATCTATTTTGACATTAAAAAGATTGGCTGATACAAACTATAACTCTTATATGCATGATTCAGAATATACAGTAAAATTGTTTACATCAAATGCTTTAAAAACAACAACACAGCATATTCAAAGAAAAATGAAAGATTTAGCACTTGATTCTTATAGTGCAAAACAAGCAAGGTCTTATAAGAGAAAGATTAAATCAGATTTTGTTGATCAAGTTAATATGAAAGCATTAGATTTAGTTAAATTTAAGCTTGAAATTGATATTTTACCACAAGATACAAGTGTCTATGGAATACCTAAAAAAGAATTAAGTATTCCTGAGATTGATGATTTGTCTGAAAAGCTAACATTTGTTTTAAAAAACGAACAACTTTTAAGTTCACTAAAGAAATCAAAAATGACAGCAAAAGCTTCTGAATCTGTAAAATTAATGCTTGAAAGAAATATTCCGAAATGTTTGGAATACAAGAAAGAGATAATGGAATCATTAAGTTCTGTATACTTCGATAGAAAGGATGCAGAAATGAAGAAAATTACCTCTATGATGTTTGACGTTTCTTTAGGTTCAATTATAGATATTCCAGATTATGGTATGGATGAAACTGATAAAGCAATATTCATGGGTGTTCTTGACAAGTATGAAGAAGCATTCAAAAAAATGAATATTCCTTTTAATAGAGTTGCAGGTGAAGCATTTGTAACTGGATTAAATTATGGTCAACCATTTACACCAGAAGAGTTAGAAATAGCTAAAGTTGCTAAATATGATGAAAATGGATTAAGAGATTTCGACTTTTTGAGAGAAGTAAAAATAATGAGAAGAAATGTTATGGATTGGGCTTTTAAAAATGCTCCTGAAGTAATATATAATACATTAGACAAAGGTTATGAAATAAATCTAGATCTTAGCAATAATAAACCTAGAAAATATGATAATTTTGTTATGAAATTATAAAAAAATGAGGCTTCGGCCTCTTTTTTATTATATTGATTTTTTCTTATTTATATATTATACTCTTCAATAAATAATTGGAGGGATACATGGAGCAATTTAGTGATGATTTTTCAAATATTATTAATGATGCAGCCCAGTTAATGTTTAATCAAAATCAAAAAAAATTAACTGCTTTGCATATATGTTATAGTTTTTTTAACAATAATGACATTAATCAAATATCAAATAAATATATTAATGATCTAGATAGTTTTAAAAAAGAATTAATATCAATAACAGAAAGTTATGATAATAAATTATGTGAACCTGATTTAAGTGAAGAATCTAAACAACTTCTTCATTATTGTATTACAAAACTAAGCAATCAAAATTCATCAGAAAATATAAAAATTGATTCATTTGATTTTATAGAGGCTCTCATTGAAAAAAATAACGAATCTAATTTATTTGAAAGACATGGAATTACTATCGAAAATTTGAATAAAATAAAAAGTAGCTATAAAAAAAGAATGATAAAGATTACAATTAAAAAAACAAAAATGAGACAAGGTTTAAATGACAACAAAAAAGTAACAGATGAAAAACTTATAGAAGATAAAAATGATATAAGAAATTTCATTACAGATTTAAGTGAAAAAGTAAAAAATGAGAAACCATTGGTCTTTGACTTTGATAATAAAATTGATGAATTAATAAACGTATTATTGAGAAAAGAAAAAAGTAATCCTCTATTAATTGGTTATCCGGGTGTTGGTAAATCAATATTAGTAGAAGGATTAGCTCTTGCTATAAATTCAAGAAAAGTACCAGAGAAACTAAAAAATAAAAAAATTATTGAGTTAAATTTAACGACTCTTGTATCAGGAACAAATTTTAGAGGCGATTTTGAAAAAAGATTTGAAAATATTATTAAATATCTAGAAGAACAAAAAAATGTCATTGTTTTTATTGATGAAATACATTGTATGAAAGGTCTTGGTAGCACTGGTTCATCTAAAGGTGAACTAGATTTTTCTAACATGATTAAACCTTATTTATCATCTGGTTCTATTTCCTGTATTGGTGCAACTACTTTTGATGAATATAAAAATTCAATAGAAAAAGATAAAGCTTTAGACAGAAGATTTAAGACTATTCAACTGAAAGAACCATCTGTTGACGTAACAAAAGAAATTTTATTACATAAGAAAAAAATATATGAAAATTACCATGGAACAAAAATAACAAAAGAGAACTTGTTTAATTTAGTTGATTTGACAGAAAGATTTATAACAAAAGGTCATTTTCCAGATAAGGCTTTTGATGTACTTGATATGAGTATGTCATCAGCACAAAAGGAAAATTTAAATAATGTATCAATAGATTTAATTATAGAAACAATTTCTAATATAAGTAATATAGATAAAGACCAAATAAAAGGTCAAGATAGTGCTATTATTAATTTAGAGAATGAATTAAGAAAAAGAATATTTGGACAAAATGAAGCCATAAAATCAATATCTGAAAAACTCCTTATAGCAAAAACAGGTTTTTCAAATCCATTAAAGCCTCTAGCTTCATTTTTATTAATTGGTACTACTGGTGTTGGTAAAACAGAAGTAGTTAATGAGTTATCTAAGCAAATGAGTATGGAATTTTTAAGACTAGATATGTCTGAGTATTCAGAAAAAGGTTCGATTTCAAAACTTATAGGAACAAGTGCTGGATATGTTGGATATGAAGATGGTGGAAAGTTAACTGATTTCGTTATAAGAAACCCACATGCTGTAATACTTCTAGATGAAATTGAGAAAGCAGATAGAAGTGTATATAACTTGTTTCTTCAAATATTAGATTATGGAAAAATAACTGATGGCATGGGTAGAAGTATTGATTTTAGAAATACCATAATATTTTTTACAAGTAATGCTGGTGTACAGGAATTAAGTACAAGTAATATTGGATTTACAAATTCTAATACTTATAATTTAGACAAGTTTGAAAAAGCAGTTACTAAAACGTTTTCACCTGAGTTTTTAAATAGAATTTCCAAAATAGTTACTTTTGAAAAATTAAATAAAGATTCAATGTATTTATTAGTAAATAAGAATCTTAATTTATTGAAACTAAAACTTAAATCAAAAGAAATTGAAGTTGAATTTACTAACGCAGTTATTGAAGCCATTGTTAAAAATGGATTTAATGAAAAAATGGGAGCAAGACCACTTGAAAGATATGTAGAAGACAATGTAACTTTTTTAATTGCAAAAAATATTATTCAAAAGAAAATGAAATCAAAATTAAAATATAAATTAGATTTCATAAATAACGAATTTATACTTGTTAAATAGCAGGTATAAATTTAAATAAATAAAAAAAGGCTCTAAGAGCCTTTTTTTTATTCCAAACAAATTACTTATTAACTTTTTCTTTCAAGGTTTTACCAGCACGGAAAGCAGGTGATTTCAACGCAGGTATGATCATTGGATTGCCATTTTGTGGATTACGACCTTTACGCTCTTTTCTATGTTGAACATGGAAAGTACCAAAGCCAACTAAACCAACTTCATGACCTTCTTCAAGACTTTCAGTAACACTTTGAAGAACTGCTTCAACAAATTGCTCAGCTTCAACTTTAGAACAATCCATTTTAGATGCTACACTATTAATAATATCTTGCTTTTTAACTTTCATATTTATCTCCTATCTAGATTAAAAAAGGTTGTTTTTTTAACAACTTAAATTTGAGTATATAAACTTTTTAGCTAATGTCAATAAAATAACTCTATTTTTTGTTTTTTTTTAAAGATTTTCTTTTTTTTAATATATTTTCTTGACATTTTGTTTTTAAATAATATCATTTTCAATTAACTGATAGATTATTTATCGTTTTTTGTTAAAGGAGTGAAAACATGACAGAAAATTTTGCACAACTATTAAATGATTATACTTTCGATATTACAGAAGGGCAAGTTATTGATGCTATTATTACAGAAGTTAAAAGAGACATTGTTGTTGTTGATATTAATTTCAAAGGTGAAAGTGTTATTGCTAAATCTGAATTCTTAGATATAAATGGAAAATTTAATTTTAACGAAGGTGATACCATTAAAGTTTTTGTAGATAAGCTTGATAATGGTGAAGGTGAAATTGTTCTTTCTTATTCTAAGTATAAAGAAATGCAACAATGGAAATATTTACATAAAGCGTTTAAGGAAAATACACCTATAAAAGCAAAAGGTGAAAAAGCAATACGAGGCGGAATCATTGTATCTCTTGACGGAGTTCCAGGCTTCCTACCTAATTCACTTGTTGATACAAAACCAGTAAGAGATCTTGAGCAGTTTGTTAACCAAGTTTTTGAAGTTAAGATAATTAAGATTGATGAAGATGATAAAGCTATACTTGTTTCAAGAAAAGCAGTGTTCTCTGAAAATCAAGAAAGTCCTCAACAAATACTTTCAAAAATAACAGAAGGTTCAATTGTTAAAGGTTCTGTTAAGAATATAACTGAATATGGTGTATTCGTTGATCTTGGTGGTGTAGATGGTCTATTACACATAACTGATATATCTTGGGCAAGAATTGATAATCCTTTTGATCTTTTCCAAATGGGACAAGAAGTAAGTTTACTTGTTAGCAAGTTTGACCCTAAAACAAAGAAAATATCATTATCATTAAAAGCATTAGATAATACACCTTGGACAGGATTCGTTTCTGAACATAAAGTTGGTGATATTATTGATTGTAAAGTTGTAAAAGTTGCTGATTATGGTTGCTTTGTGATTATCAATAATAATCTTGATGGTCTTATTCACAATACAGAATTGTCTTGGAGTGAAAAAAATGCAGTACCATCTGATCATCTTACAGAAGGTCAAAATACAAAAGCACAGATTATCGAAATTGATCATGAAAAATGCCGTGTTTCTTTAAGCTTGAAGAGAGTTGAGAATAATCCATGGGATAATTTTTCAAAAGAACACCAAATAGGTGATAAAGTTGAAGCTGTTGTTAAAAGCTTAAATGATTTTGGTGTAGTAGTAGAGTTAGAGAACGGTTGTGAAGCAACAATTCCCTCAGAATATACATCTTGGAATCCAAGAGAAAGATTTTCTACTCCTAATTTAAAAGTTGGAGATAAAGTTAAAACTGTTCTTAAAGAATGTAATCCTATAAAAGAACGCATTCAATTAAGTATAAGAGATTTAACAAAAGATCCATTGGTTAAATATCAGGATAGTAATCCAGTTGGAACAGTTGTTGATGGTAAAATTGTTGAAGTTTCAAACAAAAATCTTACAGTTCAAATAGCTGATGATATTTTTGGATTGGTTAAAAATGTTGATGCTGGTATTGCTCAAACTGATACTTTAAAGTCTCTATTTAAAGTAGGTGAAGAAATAAGAGCTAAAATAACAGGATTAAATGGACGTTATGTCAATCTATCCATAAGAGATTTACTTAAATAAAATTTAAGTGTTATAATAAAATAAGAACTTCGGTTCTTATTTTTTTTTACTTTAAATTATGTTTATCCTTGATTTTATCTTTATTTAAAGTATAATTCGATTAATTTACTGCATGGGGATAAAATGATAAAAATTATAGCAACTATAAAAAAGATAAAATATTACGACCCTGATACTGGTTATTCTATATTTCAAGTCCATAATAAAGATTTTAACAGTTTTGTTTTAACTGGATCTACTTTTCAATTAGATGAACATGAGTGTATTGAATGTAGTGGTGATTGGATTATCAATAAGAAGTTTGGTAAACAATTTAAAGCCGAAGATATAAAGTTATCAAAACCAGATACATTAGATGGTATAAAACAATATTTATCATCAGGAATATTACCGGGTATTGGCCCATCATCTGCTGATAAAATTGTAGCTTATTTTAAAGATAGAGTGTTTGATATTTTAGATAATAACCCATCAAGGCTTTTAGATGTTCCGGGTATTGGAAGAAAAACTTTAAATAAAATAATTGAAACTTGGAATGAAAAACGTGTATCTCCAAATATTATTAATGAAATTTGTGAATATGGTCTAGAATTTTCAAATGCTTTAAAACTTTATAAAATGTTTGGTGAAGATGCTATTAAATATTTGAAATCTTCACCTTATGAATTATTAAAGTCAATGAAAACACTATCATTTGAAGATATTGATAGAATAGCATTAAAACATGGACATTCTAAACAAGATGGAACAAGAATACTTATGGGTATTCTTCATGTATTTAAACTTGAAGAAGATGGTCTTGGAAATTGTGCAATTGAGCATAGTCAACTAATTAGTAAGGCTTTAAAACTATTAAAAATAGAACAAGAATTAATAGTTAAAGTTCTTGAATTAGGTTTAAACGCAAACTACTTTGATAAGACTATTGTAAGTGATATTGAATATTGGCAAAGTTTTAAAATAAGTAAGCTTGAAAATGATGTAGCTTATTTCTTGAAACAATTATGTAAATCAAAAGCTTATTATGATAAAAATACTGAATCTGATCTTGATGCTAAAATAGAAAGAGAAGAGAAAAAATCCATTAAATTAAATGATCAGCAAAAAAATGCAGTTAAGCAATCATTAATGAATAAGGTTAACATTATTAATGGTGGCCCCGGTGTTGGTAAGACAACTGTATTAAAACAACTTATTAACATTGCTAGACGTGATGGATATAGTGTTTTGTTATGTGCTCCAACAGGTAGGGCAGCACAGCGTATGTCAGAATCAACACAAATGCCAGCCCTTACAATACATCGTTCATTGGATTACAATCCATTAGAAGGTGGGTTCATGAAAAATATTAACAATCAATTAGATGCTGATTTTATTGTTATTGATGAATTCTCAATGGTTGACATATATTTAATTCATAGTCTATTAGCTGCAACAAACAAAAACTCACATGTAATTTTCATTGGTGATACTAACCAACTATCAAGTATTGGCCCCGGTTGCGTATTAAAAGATCTGATAGATAGTGGTTGCATTAGCGTATCAAGAGTTACAAAGATTTATAGACAAGCCGCTGAGTCTAAAATTATTGTAAACGCACATAAAATAAATCAGGGTGAGATGGTTGAAACAGAATTAGAAAAAGATAAAAAATCTGACTTTTACTTTTTATCTACTAAAAATGATGAATCAACTATTGATAAAGTTAAAGATTTAGTAACTACAAGAATTGAATCTGCCTTTGGAATAGATCCTAAGACAGGTATTCAATTATTAACTCCTATGCATGATGAGACATTAGGAACAAAAAATCTTAATATAGAAATGCAAAAAATACTAAATCCTACAGATTGTGAAGGAATTAAAAAAGGTGTTTTCTTATTTAAGAAAAACGATAATATAATGCAAATTAAAAATAATTACGATAAGATGGTTTTTAATGGTGATGTTGGTTTAATTGAAAGAGTTTCCAAAGATGGTGTTCTTGCTGTTTTTTCTGAACAAGAAGTCTTTTATACAAAGAAAGAGATGGAGGAAATAACTTTATCTTATGCAATTACAATTCATAAATCACAAGGTTCTGAGTATCCGGCTGTTATTATACCTATTTCTCATAAATTTTCATCAATGTTAGATAGAAGTTTACTTTATACTGCTGTAACTCGTGGAAAAAGTTTAGTAATAATTGTAGGAAGTAAATCACTTTTTGAAAGAGCCTTAAAAAATGAAATATCAAGAAAACGTAACACATGTCTGAAAGAAAAAATATTCCATGCTTTTAATTCTTAATAAAAATGATAAAATAAATAAAAATGGAGATTGAAATGCATGTAGTATTATCAGGTTTTGCTGGCGTTGGTAAAAGTAGCATAATAGAAAAGACACATAGAGAATATAAAAATGTTTTTATTTGTCCAGAAAGTGCAAGAGAAGTAAATTATACAAAAGATTTTTACGATTTGAGAAATGATACAAACAATGAATTTTTTCAAAAGTCTGTAATGGATAATGAAATTATGAAAGTAATGACAACTAGAATAAATAGAATTAATAATGTTATTTATGATAGATGTATTTTAGATAATTTTGCATTCGCAGAAATATTTTATGGTTCTGATCGTGTCAATTATAACAAATTTGATAAATTTATTGTAGAAACAAAAGAAAGATTTGAACTTGAATATTTATATGATTATATATTTTTTATAAATTCTACTGAAAATGAAGATTTTATAGCAAAAAGTATATTAAATGATCCATTTAGACAAGCAACAACATCCAGTGATGTAAAAGAATGGATAAAAAAATCAAAAGAATGGGAAAAAATTTATTTTGAATTATTTTATAGAATGGATGGGGTCGCAAAGGCTGTTAAGAGAATAGATCATTTTATTGATAGCTCCAAATATAATTTTGAAGTTGAACAATTGTTAGAATCAGCATTCAAAATTTAATAAAAAGTTGTTTTTTTAAGAAAAAAGACTTGATTTTTATTTTAAATGTTATATCTTTATAGTAAATTATTTTTTTAGAGAGAGGTTAAATTATGGCAAAGGCAGCTAGTGAGGTGAAACCTATAATTAGGTCGATTGATGTGGGATTTGGATATACAAAATATTCAAAAGAAGTAAATGGTGAGATTAAATATGATAATTTTCCATCTATTGCTCCACGTTCATCAAAAATAGAGAATTCAGATTTATCTATGATAAATGAAAGAGATACAGTCATTGTAACTGTTGATGGAACAACATATGAAGTTGGCCCTGATAGTTTATTACTTGAAACAGCAGACACTACAAGAACATTAAATGATCAATATATTCATACTGCTCAGTATAAAGCATTAACATATGGTGCATTAGCTTATATGAATGAAACAGTAATTGATTTACTAGTTGTTGGATTGCCAGTATCAAATTATGAAAGTCATCATGAAGGTTTAAAGAGAAACTTGTTAGGCGAGCATAAGATCAATGAAAAACTAACCTGTACTATTAAAAATGTTCTTGTAGTTTATCAGCCACTTGGTGGATTAAAGCATTGTATGTCTTTATCAGAAACAACTCTTGCAAGCCATGATCTTAAATATTCAATGAATTTAATTATTGATCCGGGATTCTTAACTGTTGACTTCTTACTTGCTAACGGCAATAAAATTATAGAAAATAAGTCAGGTGCTCATAATGGTGGTGTATCAAGAATATTGAATGCTATAGCTGAATCAATTACTAAAAAGATTGGTAAAAAATATGATAATTACAATGCTATTGATAGAGCATTAAAAAGAAGAAAACTAAAGATAGCTGGTAAAGAAGAAGATTTATTAGAGCATATAAAAAACACAAAGTCAGTTATTGAAAGTCCTATAACCTATATGAAGAACATGATTGGTGATGGTAGTGACATTGATAACATAATTCTTCTTGGTGGTGGTTCAAATATTTTTGAAAAAACATTAAGAGATAATTTTAAAGAACATGAAATAATTGTTGTTGAAGATCCATCATTTGCAAACGTAAAAGGTTATCAACTGATTGGAGAAGAAAATTACAATAAAGTTATTGCTCAAAACGAAACAAAATAATTTTGATGTATATAAAAAAAGACTTCCAAAGAAGTCTTTTTTCTTTTCGCTTGAAATAACTTCTATTTGTTGATAAAATAATAATAACTAATATTTATAAAAAACATGATATTCAAAAAAGCTATATGGATGTTCTTTGCCCTTTTTATTGGATTCTCAACAATAAACATTCAAGATGTACAAGCTGCTGAAGGTTATTTCTCCAATGCCGCTGAAAGTGAGGGTTCAGATTGTGGTGTTTCTGGTGGTGATATGGTCGCTGCCAAGAGCTTTTCCATATGTAAAGAAGATTTAGCTTATAATATTTTGTATATGGCTTTTTCAAAAGTTTTTAATGAATTTGATGTTCTAAAAGCATTCGTCTTTGAAAATGCAGGTGCCTTAGATTCAGAAGGATATGCAAGTAATATGGGTGGTGCAATACTTGCTATAATACTAGGTGTAACACAAGTTGTTTTCATAGCAGGTGCAGTTGTACTAGCATTAGCAACAGTTAAGGTAATATTTAACTCTGCAACATCGGGTGAATTTTTAGGTAAAGGTGTGAATAAGGTATGGCTAATTTTACGATCATTATTAGTTATATTTTTAATATTTCCTGTAGGTACAGTTTCTCTGGCACAACTTTTTGTTTTAATGGTAGCCTTATTTGCAATAATGGGTGGAAACTTCTTTTATGGTTTATTTTTAAGTACAGTACAAAAAGAAGC
>JACCDS012231476.1_pt1 | contig 10939 bp, 12 predicted proteins | sample 7446441 | NCBI WGS metagenome assembly JACCDS01 (sample SAMN15323445, study PRJNA562643) | freshwater metagenome | isolation source: river surface water | place: USA:Blue River Watershed | collected 2017-08-17 | reverse complement strand
GTTGAGGGCTCCAGCAGCCCGGGCCATTTGTGTAGCGCGACCACGATCGAATCTGAAAGCAACCATGAACCTGATCCAAATCCTTGAGCAAGAAGAAATTGCTCGCCTGAACAAAGAAATCCCTGAGTTTGCACCTGGCGACACCGTGATCGTCAGCGTGAAGGTGGTCGAAGGCAACCGAAAGCGTATGCAGGCTTATGAGGGCGTGGTGATTGCCAAGCGCAACCGCGGCCTGAACTCCAGCTTCATCGTTCGCAAGATTTCGAACGGCGAAGGCGTGGAGCGTACTTTCCCGCTGTTCAGCCCCCGCATCGCCAAGATCGAAGTCAAGCGCCGTGGTGACGTGCGCCGTGCCAAACTGTACTACCTGCGTGACCGCAGCGGCAAGTCGGCTCGCATCAAGGAAAAGCTGGGCGCGTAAGCCACCGGTTCATTCCCCAAAAGCCTCCCTTCGCGGAGGCTTTTTTGCGCCCGTGAATGCGATACTCCGGCAGAGCTCAACCCCATTGGGTATCACATGCCGATCACTGCCACCGACGCACCACCAATGCCCCGTGTCCTGCCGCCAGACGATGCGCTGCGCGCCACCCTGCACAACGAAATCCATGCCCGGCCATCGGCCCGCATTCGGCTGCCGGCGCTGATCGTGTATCTGGCGGTAGACAACGACGGTGTCACGCGCGAACAGGAGTGTGAGCATCTGCGTCGGTTGCCGGGGCTGGAGCAACTGACGCCCACCGATCTGGCGGGTAATTTCTTGCGGCTGCGCTTGCCAGGTGGCACCCTCAAATGGGAGCGACATACCGAATTCACCCGTTATTCGATGGTGCAGCCCCTGCCTGAGGGGGCGCAACTGGGTGCCCGCAACCCGGAACTGCACAGCCAGCTCATCGTGCCAGACGCCTGGTGGTCGGGGGTGCCCGGGCGGACCTTTTGCGCTATTCAGCTTGCCATGGTCGAGGGTGATTTGACCAACCCGGAGTTGGTGCTTCCTCTGGCGCGCGACTGGTTCGACGGACAGCACATCATTGGCTCGCTGATGGGCGCAAGTGGTCACTCCATGGCCATCACCGATTTCGTGCTGCGCCCCAGTGGCTTTGAGCGCATGCTCGTCATTGCCCCCAGTGACACCTCCGAGACCCGTGCCGGTCGCATCTCGGCCAGGCTGATCGAAATCGAAACTTACCGCATCATGGCGCTGCGAGGCCTTCCGGTCGCCAAGCAACTGGGGCCTGAACTCGCGCAGGCCGAGCGGCAGTTGGCCGACATCACGGCAGATCTGGAGCGCAAGTCGTCCTCAGACCAGGCGATGCTGGACACCCTGGTTGCCCTGGCTGCGCGGGTGGAGAAGGGGATGGCGCAGCATGTGTACCGGTTTTCGGCCACTCGCGCATACGAGGATCTGGTGGCGCAGCGCATCAGCGAGTTGCGCGAGCAGCCCATCCCGGGCACGCAGACGATCGGTGAGTTCATGCAACGGCGGTTGTCACCTGCCATGGCCACCGTGGCGTCGACTGCGAAGCGCCTGAGTTCGTTGTCGGAACGGGTAGCACGCACCAGCGCCTTGTTGCGCACGCGGGTGGACATCGCCACCGAGGTTCAGAACCAGCAACTGCTGGAAAAGCTCACCCGCGGACAAGAACTGCAGCTGCGCCTGCAATCCACGGTGGAAGGTTTGTCCATCGCGGCCATTTCGTACTACGTCATCAGCCTGATGTTGTACGGCGCCAAAGCGCTGAAAACGGCGGGCGTGCCCATACATCCGGAAATGACGGCCGGTGCCTTGATCCCTTTGGTTCTGTGGGCCGTGTGGCGAACGACCAAGCGCATCCACGAAAAGCTGCACGCCAGCCATTAAAAAAACGCCCTGCGCCGTCGAAGGGCGCAGGGCGTTGCAAGTCCCTCACTCCATCGTCATTGACTGCTGAGGTATTCCGACACCGCCGCCATTTCCAGCTCCGTCATCTTTTCAGTGATGGCGTGCATCACGGCATTGTCGTTGGTGCGCTCGCGTTTGTTGAACTGCTTGAGTTGGGTGAACAGGTAGCCTGAGAATTGACTGGCCAGGCGGGGCAAATGCGCCGCGCCTTCGCCAGCTGCACCGTGGCAACTCGCGCACGCGGGCACACCGCTGAATTTATTGCCATGGTGGTAGACATAGCGCCCCACCTGCGCCAGTTGGGGGTCTTTGGCTTCTTCTGTGGGCGGGCGCATTCTGGCGTAATAGAGACCCAGTGCCATCATTTCGTCTGGGGTCAGCTTGGCCACCATGTCTGCCATGGCGGTGCTCTTGCGCTGCCCTGATTTGAAGGCCGCCAACTGCTTCGCCACGTATTCCGCATTCTGTCCGGCCAGCCGCGGGAACACTTCGCTGGTCGATTCGCCCTGCGCGCCGTGACACAGAAAGCAGGAGCCGCCAGCGATTTTCTTGGCGCGGGCTTCATCGGCTTGGGCGTGGGCTGCGCTGACCAGCAGCGCACCCAAACCAATGCCCAGCACTGTTCTTGCAACTTGCAACAGTGACTTCATTGCATAACCTTTTGCTGATATTTACAGGTCAAAAAAAGCCCCGGCGCGCCGGGGCTGGCATCACCGTCACACCAGGCTGTCGGCCCAGATGTTGCGAGCCCAAGCCAGGGCGTAGCGGCCTTCCAGCTCGCTGGCGGCGGAAGACACACCGCCCGAGCCTGGAACCGTCAACATGGTCTTCTTTTCGGCGTCGTAGCGGTGCACGCTGGCCACGTGCACCACGTCCTCATCGGTCACAAAGCTGTAGCAGGTGTTGGCATAAAGGGGCAGTTGAGGCGGCTCCTTGCCCATCAGCAGCGACACCACGGCTGCCGCGCAGGTTTTGCCGTGCTGGTTGGCCATGTGCCCAGACTTCGGCATGGCTGGCGCGATCTGAATCGCATCACCCAGCACATGGATGTTCTTGGCGGCCTTCGATTCAAAGGTCAGAAAATCGACTTCGCACCAGCGCGCGTTGGCGGTGGCCAGACCGGTTTTCACCGCGATGTCGCCCGCACGCATGGCGGGCACCACGTTGGCCACCCCGGCTTTGAAGTCGTCGTTGAACTCGAACTTCAAGGTGTTGGTGCTGGCATCCACATCCACCACATTGTGCTTGGGACGGTACTCGATCATGCCTTTGTAGTGCTCGTCCCATGCTTTCAGGAACAGCCCCTTCTTGGACTGGATGTCGTCGTTCGCATCGAAAATGACGACCTTGCTCTTGGGCTTGGCCTTCTTGAAATAGTTGGCCACCATGCAGGCACGCTCGTAGGGGCCGGGCGGGCAGCGGTAGGGCGCCAGTGGAATGGACAGGGCGTAGACGCCGCCATCGGGCATCGCTTCAAGCTGTTTGCGCAGGGCGACGGTCTGTTCCCCGGCCTTCCAGGCGTGAAGCACCTTGGATTTCGCTTCGGCTGAGGCCATTCCGGGCAGCGTGTTCCACAGGAAGTCGATGCCAGGCGAAACAATCAGACGATCGTAGGTCAGTTCGCCACCGCTGGCCAGTTTGACCATGCGCTTGTCCGGATCGATGCTCGCCACCATGTCGCGGACGATTTTCACGCCGTGGTTTTTCGACAGCCCATCGTAGGGGGTGGTGATGTCGGCAATGGTCTTGCTGCCCTGGATCACGAGGTTGGAAATGGGGCAGGAGATGAAGGCTGGGTTGGGTTCGATCAGGGTCACCCTCACCTTGCCCTCGGAGAACAGGCGGGTGTATTTGGCGGCAGTGGCGCCGCCGTAGCCGCCGCCCACCACCACCACGTGGGGGCCGCTGCCCCCACCGGTGCTGGCGCAACCGGTGACCAGACCCAGAGAACCCAGCGCAGAACCCGCTGCGAGCGTTTGTACAAACTGACGGCGTTGCATGGCGGTGCTCCTTATTTCTTCTGGGCTGCGAAGTAGGCGGTGATTTCGCGGATCTGTTCGTCCGAGTAACCCTTGGCGATCTGGTGCATGATCGTCGCGGGTTTGCGACCGCTCTTGAAGTCGAGCATCTTTTGCGCCATTTCGTCTTTGTCTTTGCCAGCCAGAGACTCCATGCCAGGTTGTGCACGACCGTCGGTGCCGTGGCAGTTGGCGCAGGCGGCGGCCCACACCTTGACTTGAGCGACCTGGGCCTGAGCAGTCAGGGCCAACGCACCAAGCACGCAAGCGGTCAAGGCCTGAAAGGTTCGTTTCATGGATGTCTCCTGGAGGACTTGAAGATCAGTGATTGCTGATATACGGAATTCGACCGAGTTTAGCTCTCTTAAACACGACCAGCTTACAGGGTAAGTCCCAGTGGTGTGGCCGGGTGTTTCAATTTTCGAGTGACCTGGGCGGTCATGCCAACAAGGCCTCTGCGAATTCTCGGGCGTTGAACGTTTGCAGGTCTTCGAGCTGCTCGCCCACTCCGATGAAGTACACCGGGACCTGACGCTTTTGATCCCGCGCCCACATGGCAATCGCCGCCAGCACTCCGCCCTTGGCCGTGCCGTCCAGCTTGGTCACGACCAGCCCAGTCAGGCTCAGCGCCTGGTCAAAGGCCTTGACCTGGGCGAGTGCGTTCTGGCCTGTGTTGCCGTCGATGACCAGCAGCACTTCATGCGGTGCGGAGGCGTCGGCTTTTTGCACCACACGTTTGATTTTTTTGAGTTCTTCCATCAGATGCAGTTGTGTCGGCAGCCGGCCTGCGGTGTCGACAATGACGACGTCCTTGCCACGTGCTTTGCCAGCGCTGACCGCGTCGTAGCTCACAGCGGCGGGGTCACCACCGTCCTGACTGACGATTTCGACCGTGTTCCGGTCTGCCCAGACGCCGAGTTGTTCCCGAGCTGCGGCGCGGAAGGTATCGGCTGCCGCCAGCAGTACCGAGGCCCCAGCCTGTGAAAGGTGCCAGGTCAGCTTCCCGATGGTGGTGGTTTTACCGGCACCGTTGACACCGGCGACCATCAGCACGGTCGGGCCATCGGGTTGCGCGCCAATCGGCAGTGCCTTTTCCAGCGGCTGCAGCAATTCCGTCAGCGATGCAGCCAATAGCTGCTTGACGCTGGCGGGCTCGGTTGCTTTGCTGGCCTTGACGCGGGCTTTCAGGTCGTCGAGCAAAAAGGCCGTGGCCTGGGTGCCCGTGTCGGCCATCAGCAAGGCCGCTTCGAGCTCCTCGTACAGCACGTCTTCGATGCGCGTACCGGTGAACACCGTGGTCAGGCTGGTGCCCGTTTTCTTGAGGCCGGCACTGAGCTTGCTGAGCCAGCTTTTGCGCTCCGGGGCCGGTGCACCCGCGGTCGTTACAACCGGTGCCGCTGTCGGCGCGGCTGGACTGGTTGCGGTCAACGTAACTTCGGCAGGAAGTGCTTCGGCAGCTTTGGGCTCCGAAGAGAAGAATTTTTTCTTGAGGTAACTGAACATTTGGTCTGTTTCTGGAATCATCGCATTCTATGAAACCCACAAGATTCCGATGGCTCGCTGCGCTGTGCCAGATGCTTGGCATGTGCGGGCTCTGCCTCGCGCTGCCAGCGTTGGCCCAGCCGAGCGTGTTCACACTGTCCAACGGCATGACTTTGATTGTGCAGCCCGACCGGCGTGCGCCCACGGCGGTGCACATGGTCTGGGTACGTGTGGGGTCGATGGACGAAAGCGACGGTACCTCTGGGGTTGCGCATGTGCTGGAGCACATGTTGTTCAAGGGGACTCCCAGACTGGCTGAGGGTGAGTTTTCGCGTCGGGTGGCAGCCGCCGGCGGCCGCGACAATGCATTCACCAGCCGCGATGTCACCGCCTATCACCAGCAAGTGCCGGCTCGTCAACTCGAAGCCATGATGGCGCTGGAAGCGGATCGGTTCGCCCACAACCAATGGTCGGACGATGCGTTCGCGAGAGAGATGGGCGTGGTGATGGAGGAACGCCGCCAACGGGTGGAGGAGTCTCCGCAAGCCCAGCTGTTCGAGCTCTTCAGTGCCACCGCGTTCAAGGCGCACCCCTACCGGCGCCCCATCATCGGGTGGCAGAGTGATTTACAGTCTCTCGCCCCAGACGACGTGCGGCAGTTCTACCGTCGCTGGTACGTGCCGGCCAACGCCGCTGTGGTGGTGGTAGGCGACGTGAATGTGGCGCAGGTGCGAGACATGGCAGAGCGGCACTACGGTCGCATCCCGCCCGCTGCGGTACCAGCGCGCAAACCGCAACTGGAACCGCAGCAGTTCGGTGTGCGGCGCGTGACGTTGCGAGGCCGTACGCAGCAGCCTTTGTTGTTGCTGGGCTACAAAGCCCCCTCTCTGGCTCACCCGGATGCCACAGACCCTGCCAGTCGTGACGCCTTGGCGTTGACCTTGCTGTCTGCCGTGCTGGATGGTCACAGTGCAGCTCGCCTCGAGCGCGCGCTGGTGCAAGCTGGTCAGGGCGGCGAGCGTGTGGCGGATCAGGTGGGGGCTTCTTTCGGCTTGTCGGGGCGTGGCCCACAACTGTTCATGCTCAGCGGTGCGCCGGTGGAGGGTGTCGACCCTGAGCGGCTGGAAGCCGCCCTGAAAGCGGAGATCGCCCGCGTTGCGCGTGACGGCTTGTCGCCCGCAGAACTGGAAAGGGTTAAGAACCAGTGGTCTGCCAGCGAAGTCTTCAAGCGCGATTCGATGTTTGCGCAGGCACGCGAACTGGGCAGCCATTGGGCCCAGGGTTGGTCGCCCGCAGCGTCTGACCGCATCTTGCAGCGCCTGCGTGCCGTCACGGCCGAAGAGGTGCAATCGGTGGCTCGCCGCTATTTCTCCGACGATCAGTTGACCGTCGGCCTGCTGTTGCCGGAGCAACGACCGTGAAGTCAATATTCTCCTCTTCTGCACGCCGTCCGATAACGCTGGTGGCGTTGTTTGTGGCGGCGCTCACGGTGATCACCGCTCACGCAGGGTTGCCCATCGAGCACTGGGTGCGATCTGATGGTGCCCGGGTGTACTTGGTGCGAACCGATGCCCTGCCCATGCTGGATGTGCAGATCGATATCGATGCCGGCAGCCGCCGTGATCCGGCACCGCAAGCTGGCCTGGCGCAGGTCACCGCTGCCATGCTGGCCAAGGGCAGTGGTCAGGTCGGTGATCGTCCGGCGCTGGACGAGAACGCAGCCGTTGAAGCCTGGGCCGATCTGGGCGCGCAGTTCAATGTCCAGGCCAGCAGCGATCGGATGAGCTTTCAGTTGCGCACGCTGGTGGAACCCCGTGTGCTGTCTGCTGCGGTGGCATTGGCCAGTCAGCAACTCGCGGCGCCCACGTTCCCCGAAGTGGTTTGGGGCCGCGAGCGCCAGCGCTTGACAGCCGCCTGGCGCGAGGCTCAGACGCGCCCAGACGTCCTGGCCGAGCGGCGCTTTGCTCAGGCGGTCTACGGCCCCCACCCTTATGGACAGGAAGCCCGTCCGCAGACCTGGGATGCGATACAGACCGAAACCATGCGCACCTTTTACCGCCGCCATGCCCAGGTGTGTGGTGCTCGAGTGACCCTGGTGGGACAGGTGGATCGCGCTGCTGCTGACGGCGTTGTGGACCGGCTGCTGGTGGGTTGGACACCTCACGGTTGCGCCGCGCTGCCTCCGGTACCCGAAGTGCCCGAGACGTCTGCTTCCGTCGATCTGCGTTTGCCCTTCGATGCAGCGCAAGCCCAGGTGCTGATGGGGCAGCGCGGCATGGCCCGCAGTGATCCCGATTTTCTGGCACTCACTGTCGGTAACCATATCCTCGGTGGCGGCGGTTTCACCTCCCGCCTGATGCAGGAGTTGCGCGAAAAGCGCGGTTTGACCTACGGCGTACAGAGCTATTTTTCACCTGGACGCCACGCTGGCGCTTTCGTCGCCAGCGTGCAGACCCGACCTGACCAAGCGCGCGAGGCGGTCGAGCTGCTCAGGCGTGAGTTGCGGCGCTTTGTCACCGAAGGACCCACCGAGCAGGAGCTGATCGATGCCAAGGCTGCACTGGTCAACGGTTTTGCCCTTCGGTTGGACAGCAACCGCAAGTTGCTGGACAACGTGGCCGCTCTGGCCTGGAACGATATGCCGCTCGATTACCTTGACCGTTGGACCACGCTGGTTTCGGCGATCGGGCGCGAGCAGGTGGCACGTGCCCTGGGGCGGGTGCTGCATCCCGACCATTGGATCACCGTGGTGGTCGGGGGAGCGCCTTGAAGCCGCGCAGTGCATCGGCTGTGGCGCCGCGTTCGGTGGGCGAGGTTCGCATCATGGGTGGGCAATGGAAGCGCAGCAAGCTCGCCGTGCCGGTCAGCCCAGGGCTGAGGCCCACGCCCGATCGGGTGCGCGAAACCCTGTTCAATTGGCTGGGCCAGGATTGCAGCGGCTGGCGCTGCGTCGATGCCTTTGCAGGCAGTGGCGCCCTCGGTTTCGAGGCCGCGTCCCGCGGTGCGAAGGAGGTGTTCCTGATCGAATCCGACCCTGCTTTGGCGCGTGGCTTGCGAGCCAATGCCGAGCGCTTCCACGCCGAACACATGCGGGTACTGAACGGCGATGCGTTGGCCCATATGTCGCGATTGGCGCCTGGTGTGTGGGACGTGGTGTTTCTGGATCCACCTTTCGATGTGGCTCCCCTGTTCGAGCGTGCCATCGCCCAGGCCAGCCAGTTGCTCGCGCCGACAGGTTACCTGTACCTCGAAGCGCCTGTGCCCTGGACCGATGCGATGCTGGCGCCTTGGGGTCTGGTGTTGCGTCGGCAGGGCAAGGCGGGCATGGTGCATTACCACTTGCTGGAGAGGGCAGGGGCCAGCGGCGATAATCCAGCCCCATGACCGATACCGCCTTGCCTCGCCGTACCGCCGTTTACAGCGGCACCTTTGACCCGATCACTTTGGGACACGAGGATGTGATTCGCCGCGCAGCGGGTCTGTTCGACGAACTGATCGTGGCGGTCGCGGTGGCTCACCACAAAACCACCCGATTCACGCTCGATCAACGCATGGCCATGGTGGCTCAAAGCATGCAGGCCTGCCCCAGCGTGCGGGTGCTGCCGTTTGAGGGGTTGATCATGGATTTCTGCCGCGATCATGGCGCTTGCGCGGTCGTTCGTGGCATCCGCAATGTCGCTGATTTTGACTACGAAGCGCAGATGGCTGCCATGAACCGCAAACTCTTGCCCACGGTCGAAACGGTGTTTTTGCTGCCGCAGGCCCAGCTTCAGTGCATTTCCAGTACGCTGGTGCGAGAAATCGCCAAACTGGGTGGTGACGTGTCCGAAATGGTCAGCCCAGTGGTGGCCCAGCAATTGCGTGTGGTCACCGGCGCGGTCTCACGTTGACGGAGTTTTGCCATGGCATTGATGATCACTGACGAATGCATCAATTGCGATGTGTGCGAACCGGAGTGTCCCAACCAGGCCATCTCCATGGGGCCCGAGTACTACCTCATCGATCCGGGCCGCTGCACCGAGTGTGTCGGACATTTTGACGAACCCCAATGCGTCCAGGTCTGCCCGGTCGAGTGCATCCCGGTTGATCCCGCGCACGTCGAAAACCGCGAGACGCTGTGGCAAAAGTACCAGCGCCTGCAAGCCGCCGCCAAGGCCTGACAGCCGCTGTCCGATTCAGGCTGAACCGACGGACGCTTCGGGGTTGGGTTTTGGCGGTTTCGGTCGAGGAGGTTTGGTGGTGTGGATGGTGGCTGTCGCCTTGTCCATTCGACCGGCCAGTAAATCGGGCAATGCCTTCAAGGCCCGGTCCAAGCCAGTTTGCAGGGCCTCACGCTGTTCGGGCGCAGGTTTCTTCAGCACCCAGTTGGCCACTTCGGATTTGTGTCCCGGGTGTCCGATACCAATGCGCAGGCGCCAATAGTCTGCGCTGCCCAATTGCGCATGAATGTCGCGCAGTCCATTATGGCCAGCGTGTCCGCCGCCTTGCTTCAGCTTCATCTCACCGGGCATCAAATCCAGTTCATCGTGCGCAACCAGGATTTCTTCGGGACTGATTTTGAAGAAGCGCGCCAGCGCCGCCACCGATTGACCAGAGCGGTTCATGAAGGTCATGGGCTCCAGCAACCACAGCGGGCGCCCGTCGTGGTTGACCCGTGCCATCACACCGAAGTAACTGCGTTCAGGTTGCAGGGTCGCTTTGAGTTCGCGCGCCACCGCATCCACCCACCAGAAACCGGCGTTGTGGCGTGTATCTTCGTATTCCGGGCCTGGGTTGCCCAGACCGACCAGCAGTTTGATCATCGTTCTAGCTTAGCGCAGTCATGAAAAAGGCCCGCAGTGCGGGCCCTTTGTAGTGGTGGCAAAGTTGTCAGCAAAAGAAGATTACTTCTTCTTCTTGCCCTTCTTGTCGTCAGCGGCGGCCACGGGTGCAGCAATCACTTCTTCCACCGGCTCCACCAGGGTGGCGATGGTGGGGTTCGGCTTGCCGTGCGTGACCAGCTTGATGCCAGCGGGCAGCACCAGATCGTTGGCGTGGATGGACTGGCCTTTGGTAACCTGGCTCAGGTCCACTTCGATGAACTGGGGCAGCTGGATCGCCAAGCACTCGATTTCCACTTCGGTGACCACGTGGTTCACGAGGCACTTGTCCTGCTTGACCGCCGGCGAGTTTTCGGCATTGATGAAGTGCAGCGGGACCTTCTTGTGCAGACGGGTTTTGTCGTCCACGCGTTGGAAGTCCACGTGCAGCACTTGCGGCTTGAAGGGGTGGTATTGCACAGCGCGCAGCAGCACCTTTTCCACTTGGCCGTTGAGTTCCATGTCCAGCACGGCGGCGTGGAAGGACTCTTTCTGCAGCGCGTGGTACAGCGCGTTGTGATCAATTTCGATCGTGGCGGGGGTGGCGTTGCCACCGAACACGATACCGGGCGTGCGGCCGGTGTTGCGCAGGCGGCGGCTCGCACCCGTGCCCTGCTTGGCGCGCTCAAAAGCGACGAATTGCATGGTCTAACTCCATAGTTGGCCTGGCCGCGACCAGCCTAGGCCTGTTGGTAAAAACG
>JACCDS012507251.1_pt1 | contig 10940 bp, 9 predicted proteins | sample 7446441 | NCBI WGS metagenome assembly JACCDS01 (sample SAMN15323445, study PRJNA562643) | freshwater metagenome | isolation source: river surface water | place: USA:Blue River Watershed | collected 2017-08-17 | reverse complement strand
ACTGCCTTGTCGATTCCGGGCGCGGTCATCATCACCCTGGCGGGTGGGGCGGTGTTTGGCTTGTGGTGGGGCTTGTTGATCGTGTCTTTCGCGTCCACCCTGGGGGCTACCGTGGCATTCCTGGCTTCGCGTTTTGTGTTGCGCGAATGGGTGCAAGTCCGTTTTGGGCAGCGCCTGGCCGATATCCAGGCGGGGGTGGAGAAAGAGGGGGCGTTTTATCTGTTTACCTTGCGCTTGATCCCGGTGGTGCCGTTTTTCCTCATCAACTTGCTGATGGGCCTGACGCGGATGAAGGCCTGGACGTATTACTGGGTGAGCCAGTTGGGCATGCTGGCGGGCACGGCGGTGTATGTGAACGCGGGCACACAGTTGGCGCAGCTCGATTCGGTGCAGGGGATTCTGAGCCCGGCACTTTTGGGCAGTTTTGTTTTGCTGGGCATCTTCCCCTTGCTGGCGCGGCGCGTGGTAATGGCCATTCAAAAGCGAAAGGTCTATGCGCGCTGGGTCAGTGTGCGCCCCAAAGCCTTTGACCGTAATTTGATCGTGATTGGCGGTGGTGCGGCAGGCCTGGTGTCGGCCTACATTGCCGCAGCCGTCAAAGCCGAAGTGACCTTGATCGAGGCGTACAAGATGGGTGGCGACTGCCTGAACTATGGCTGCGTGCCGAGCAAAGCCTTGATCAAAAGCGCCAAGCTGGCCCATCAGATGCGCCATGGTGCGAAGTACGGCTTGAGCGACACAGCGCCGCGTTTCAGCTTCAAGGCCGTGATGCAGCGTGTGCAGGATGTGATCCAGGCCATCGAGCCGCACGACAGTGTGGAACGCTACACCGGCTTGGGCGTGGAGGTGCTGGAGGGCTACGGCAAGCTGGTGAATCCGTGGACGGTGGAAGTGACCTTGAACAACGGCCAAGTCCAGCGCCGGACCGCACGGAGCATTGTGATTGCGGCAGGCGCACGCCCCATGGTGCCGACCTTGGCGGGCCTCGATGATGTGGGCTACGTCACCAGCGACACGCTGTGGGACGAGTTTGCCAAGCTCGATGACATCCCCAGGCGCATCGTGGTGTTGGGGGGTGGGCCGATTGGCTGCGAGCTGTCGCAAAGCTTTGCCCGCTTGGGCGCTCAGGTCACGCAGGTCGAGATGAGCGAGCGCATCATGGTGCGCGAAGACGAAGAGGTCTCTCGCTTGGCGCGTGACGCGCTGGAGGTCGACGGTGTGCAGGTGCTCACCGGGTACCAAGCGTTACGCTGCGAGCGTCGAGGAAGCGACAAAATTCTGGTGGCCTCCAAGCAAGGGCAAGAGGTGGAGATTGTTTTTGATGCCCTGGTCTGCGCCGTGGGACGTGTGGCACGTCTGCAAGGCTATGGCCTCGAAGACATTGGTGTGCCCACGCACCGCACCGTCGAGACCAACGAATACCTGCAAACGCTCTACCCCAACATCTACGCCGCAGGCGATGTGGCCGGGCCTTACCAGTTCACCCACACGGCGTCGCACCAGGCCTGGTATGCGGCGGTGAATGCGCTGTTTGGCGACTTCAAGTCTTTCAAGGTCGACAACCGCGTGATCCCCTGGGCCACCTTCATCGACCCCGAGGTGGCGCGGGTGGGCCTGAATGAACAAGAGGCGCAAGCCCAAGGTATTGCTTACGAAGTGACGAAGTACGGCATCGACGACCTGGACCGGGCCATTGCCGACAGCGAAGCCCACGGTTTTGTGAAGGTGCTCACCGCGCCGGGCAAAGACCGCATCCTGGGTGTGACCATCGTGGGCGCACACGCAGGCGATTTGTTGGCCGAGTATGTGCTGGCCATGAAGCATGGCTTGGGCTTGAACAAGATTTTGGGCACCATCCACACTTACCCGACGATGGCCGAGGCGAACAAGTACGCGGCCGGTGAATGGAAGCGGGCGCACGCGCCGCAAAAGATTCTGGCTTGGCTGAAGAAGTTCCACGATTGGCGGCGCGGATGAATCCGATGTTGAAACCTGTCCCTGCGCTGCTGGCGCTGGGCATGGCCTGCGCCACGGCATCTGCCCTCGCGCAAAGCCTTTCGCCTTTGGTGCCTCCCGATGGCGATGCAGTCAGCACTTGGCGTTTTGTCGGCTTCCCGAAATCCAAAGCCGACATCCCGCACACCCGCTTTGAATGGGTTGATGTGCAAGGCGAGCGGGCACTGAAGGTCAGCACCCGCGCGTCGTATGGCACCTGGGTGCACGACCTGCCCAAAACCGAACCTGGTCGATTGCAATGGCGCTGGCGTCTGGACCAACCGCTCACGGGCGGCAAGAGCGTCGCCGACATCTTTATCAAGGCGGCTGATGATGCGGCACTCAAGGTGTGCGTGATGTGGGACCATCCGCTTGACCGCGTGCCTTTTTGGGAGCGCGCCCTGTTGCGCATTGCCCGCAGCGTGAGTGGCGAAAACTTGCCTGCGGCCACGTTGTGCTACGTCTGGGACAGCACTTACCCGGCAGGTCAAAAAGGTGCCAACCCCTACACCCAGCGCGTGCGCTTCATCACACTGCAAGGCAAGGATGCGCCCTTGGGTCAGTGGCAAACCGAAACGCGCGACGTGGCCGCTGACTTTGCGAAGCTGTTTGCCGATGAACTGCCCGCAGGTGCATCGGTACCCTCAGTGCGTGCGGTGTTGATTGGCGCTGACAGCGACAACACAGGCAGTCAGAGTGTGGGCTGGGTCAAGGGGCTGGACTGGGCTCGTTGAACCACAAGCGTCGGTGATCAGCTTTTCGGAGGCTCTTCTTTTTTGTCTTCTTTGACTTTGATGCCGCCGAGGTCCAGCACCGCATCGGTCACGATGTTTTGCGGGCCCTTCAACATCAGGATATCGAAGCCGAGCCGTTTGTATTGGTGTTCAGGTGCGGGCGGGCCCAGCTTGAGCAAAAGAGGTGTGGGTAGATCTTCCGGTCTTTCGGAGTTTGGCAAGGGCTGGCGAAGTTTCCAGTCGCGCTCCTTGATTCTGGATTCGCAATTGCTGCCACGTTTGACCATGCCCTTGGGACATTCTCCTGGACCTCGATTTTCTTCGAAGTAGGTCAGAATCTCGTCTTTTTGACGGCGACCAAAAAAGGCGTCGGGTACTTCGGGTTTGTCTGTCAAAGCTGCCATGGGTGCTTGCACGATGACGGGCTGCACCGTGTTGTTCCCTGCGGCAGCAGCGGCAGGCAGGCCGGCCGCCGCAGTCACCACTGGCGCAGGCGCGGGTGGTGGTTGTGCGACCTCGACAGAGGCGCGAACTTCCTTGCCTTTGGAGGTGTACATGGCAGCCATCATGTCGGGATTGTTGGCAATTTTGGCTTCGATCAAACCGTCTACGTTGCCCGCCACCTCAATCGTGTCGGCTGTGCCGAGCCATGTGGCACGGTTGGAGGCAATGGCGGCCAATTGCGCTTGCGTGCAGCGCGTGCCTTTTTGTTTCAGCCAACCGTTCACTTTGGCAATGCGCTCGCCCACATCGTGGGTCAGCAAGGCCAGAGATCTGAATTCAGCGACCAGGCATCCGCCTGCCCGGGTCTGGGCCAGGCAGGGAAATGAAGGGCCAGCATCGTCATGCCAAGGCCCACCAGGGAAAGACGCCAGTTTTTCATCAACAGTCCAAGGCCAGTGCATCCAAAACATTCAACCACATCCTGATATCGGCAGCAGTCCAGGAATCTTGAGTTTTCAGGCGCTCAATGCCGCCTGCACGGCAAGCAATAGCCCATCTATTAGGTCAACGCTTCCAGCATGGACAAGTCGATGTGTGAGCCCTGAACGGTTTGCGAGTCATGACAGGGCAGGCATGAACCGGATCATCGGGCATTGATGCCGAAAGGAACCGAGGTTGCCTCAAACATTCAGTTTGTTTGTGCTGACGCAGCCTTGGGTGTCTCAGTGCCTCTGCAAAAACTGGTAGCCACCATTGAGCAAGTACATCACCATCAAACTCAGACTGGCCCAGCTGCACACATGGCCCACACGCGAGGTGGGCCGGTGGATCAACGCCAAAATGACAACTGTGCTCATCAAGGCTGCTGTGAGTGCGGATACCCAATGACGTTCCGAGATATGCTCGTAAAGCGGACCCTGTAGATAAGCCATATCGTCCAGCGCCAAAATCAGTACATCAAACAGATTGCTCCCCAGCAAATTGCCGACGGCCATGTCCAGTGCACCCATGCGGAGTGCAGCCAAGGTGGTTGCGAACTCGGGGATGGAGGTGGACAAAGCCACCAACAGGGTACCCACGAACGAATTGGACCAGCCCATTAGCGCTGCCAGTTCTACCCCAAGAAATGGCAGCCAGATGCCACTGATCACAATCACGACAGCCGATATGACGTAACCTGTCAGCGCTATCTTGAGAGGCCGGACACTGGTGACGGCTATGGCCGCTGGGCGATGGCATTGCTCAACCCGATAGAGGAACTTTATGGCTAAAGCATACAACCCCACCAGAAGAAAGCTGCCTGTACTGACATGGCCAAGAGAAGGCATGGCGCCTTGACTGCTCAGGATCAAAATGACAGCGGTGGCGACCAAGAGCAAGACACCCAGACTGGCAGGTAGAAGGTGGTCCCGGTTGACTACGGCAAACAACGGCGATTTGCGGTACAGGGCATCAATCATTGCCAGAATGGTCAGATTGACGATGCAACTGCCCAAAACATCACCGGCAGCGATGTCCGGTGCTTGTGAGATCGTCACTGCGCTCAGTCCCGTGACCAGCTCGGGCAAAGATGTCACCGTCGCCACGAGGATCAAGCCACTCCAGTTGCGTGACAAACCCGTGAGTTCAGCTAGTGCATCGCCATAGCGAATCAAACGCATGCCTGCGTAGCCGATCAGTGCGGAACATGACACAAATTCGAGCCAGACCAAGGTAAGCGAAGACATGGTTGGAGTTTAATCACTTGAACACACTCCGCTTTGATTTGAATCGTGTTTGCGTTGACCAAGCCGATCATGTCTCTTGCATCCACCCTTTCTTGACAAAATTTTTGAACGCCTTGCGCACACCTGTCCCCGCCACGCGGGTATTTGGCATTTATTCCGTTGTTGGGCTCATTCATCACTGAACCGGCTGCGATGACACTGGCTGTCCATTTGCTGCGCGACATCTGTATCCAATCGATGCAAGTACGTCACGCTTGGAGCTTTGTTCGTCAACATGGCCATTGACGACACTTTGACAACCATCCTGACACGCCACAACCAGGATATGCATCACGTTCAAGAGAGTTGCAAGATTTTGAGTACTTCGCGCAAGTCTCGACCCATGTGATGCGGTGCCGGGCCAATGGCTTCTGGCGGCAGGCCCTGGCGGTTGACCCACAAGGTGGTGAAGCCAAACCAGGTGGCTCCCAGCGCGTCCCAGGCGTTGCTGGAGACAAACAGCACTTCGGCCGGGGCAAAGCCAAAGTGGCCCTGCACCAGGTGGTAGCTCATGGGCGTGGTCTTGAACTGGCGCACGCTGTCCACCGACAGCACAGCGTCCAAGCAACCAGCCATGCCCGCACTGCGCATGGCCGACTGCAGCATCTCGGGACTGCCGTTGGACAAAATGGCCGTGGCGATGCCCCGTTGGCGCAGGGTCTGCAAAACGCCCAAGTTTTCCGGGAAGGCTGTGAGTTCGGCGTATTGCGCCATCAGCGCTTCTTCGTTGGCCGTTGTGTGCGCCAAGCCCAAACGTGCCAGCGCATAGCGCAGCGATGCACGCGTGATGTCCCAAAACGATTGGTAATGCCGACTGCCTTTGGGATCAGGGTCACTCAGCGAGATCAGGCGTGTGTACTCGAGTTGCTTGTCACGCCACAGCACTGACAGGGCTGCGCCCTGGCCGGGGTAAAGCTTTTCGGCCAAAGTGCCAATGGCATACACATCGAACAGCGTGCCGTAGGCATCGAACACTACCAATTGAATGGCCATGGTTTAACCGCCTCCTCGGTGGCTAGGTAAGTCAAAGAATTTTTGCTGTCCGTAACGCGTCTTGTCGTCCATTCCCTGGAACGCGAAGTGCACTTGCAACTGCGGTATACGCAGCAGCCCGCTGCTCAGCTCGGTCGCGGTGCAACCCATGGTGCCGTCGAATTGTTCGGGAACGTGCGTAGGCGTCATGCTGCAAAAATTCGGGGATGAACCCCAATTGTCGTGGATGTCGGGTCCATGGCCTGCGTTGGATGTGATGGTGCTTAGGCGACTTTGTACGGCGCAAAGCGCTCGTCCACCACGGTACCAAAAGCGTGGTTGGAGAAGTTGCTGAGCACTTTGACCGAGATGGCCAGCACGATGTAGAGCAGGTCACTTTCCTGGTAGCCTGCCGCCAAAAAGGCCTGCACTGCGGGCGGGTCCGGTTGGCCATTGGTTTTGACCATGGTGGTGGTCATGGCGTACAGCGAAGCCAGTTTGGCGTCGGCAATGGGCTGGCCTGCGCGAATGGCTTGCAGCACGTCTGGGGCGAGCTTGGAGACTTTGTCGGCGATCATGCTGTGCGCGGCGGTGCAGTAGGTGCAACCGTTGGCCTGACTCACGGCCAGAAACACCACCTCTTGCTCGGGCGCGCTCAGGCCGGACTCTTTGCGAAACAAGGCATAGCCATGGAGGTAGGTGCTGAGTACGGCCGGGGCGTTGGCCATGTTGGCATACATGTTGGGGATGAAGCCGACTTGCGCCAGGGCTGTGTCGAGGATGGTTTTTTGCGCGCCCTGCGCGCTGGCATGGTCTATGGGCTTGAGGTTCAGAATGAAGGCTTTCGACATGGAGGGCTCCTGGTAGTGCATAAAGAAAGAGCATCGTATAAGCCCCATGCCTGCAGGAATTGACCATTCGTCTCAGGGTCTTGACCGTGGTGGGCGTATATGCGTGACGCGTGGCGTGCCCTGTATTGATTGCCACCAAAGCCCACTTTGACGCCACCATAGGTATCCTCCGACATTGGCCGAAAAGTTCATGACCCATTGCGACAAGCGCATGGTGCGCCGAGGCGGCTGATTGTTTTCAGACCGCTATCGCATCTTCATGATTTGACGGGCATTGACCATGTCTTCCAGACAAAGTTTCTCTTGTGCATTTTGCAAAAGTTGAACTGCGTTTCGGCGAATGCTGCGTGCGACATTGATTTCGGCTTCTGTGACCTTGGCATCGTCACGCAGATTCAGGACGCGAAGCGCACCGCTCCCATATTGATTCTTGATGGTCTGATCCAGCTCGGCAATTTCTTTTTCACATTGGCTTTTGTATTGGGGCACGGGTGGCTTGAGGTGCCAGCGGTAGTAGTAATTTCCAAACGCCAACAGCAGAACAAAAGCGCCGATGAAAATTTTTCCAGAGTGGTTGGAGATGATTCTTTTCATGGTGCATTCACTCGCCAATCATCAAAGTTGTTGCAAGGCTTGCCAGGGTCTTGTTTCCACCGCTGTCAGCCGCAGCTCGCCCGCCAGTGAAGCTCTGATCAGGCGAAGCAATGTGTCCATGCGTGGTTCGATGGTGCCCGCAAAGCACCACTGACCCGTACTGTTCCAAATGACGATGCTTGGGAAGCCCTGCACATCAATGTCAGACAGCACCTCATCATGATCCTCAATGTCTGTCCACCGCCATTCGTGTTCGGGCTGCTCGGACTGCATGTTCAAAAACGCGGTTTTGAATTCACGACAGATCACACACCAATCAGCGCAAAGGCACCAAATGATCAAATTGTGTGGATGTTCGGCTGTACGCATGACAAAGATGGATTTTGGACAGTCCATCTTAGGCGTGAATTTCTTAAAGTCCGTGTTTCAGACACTCAAGCAGTTGACCGAAAGTCTCAGTCCTCAGCTGTGGGTCCATTTTTTGAAGCCGCCATCAGCCAGGCGCCCGGTGAAATGCCCAGTTCACGGACAAAGGCGCGGGTGAACGCGCTGGCACTGCCATAGCCCACGGCGTGCGCAGTTTGCTGAATGCTTTGGCCTTGCTGCATCAGCTGTTGGGCGGTCTGGATGCGCCACTGGCTCAGGTAGTGCGCCGGAGTATGGCCGAGCACGGCCTTGAAATGGTGTGCAAAGCGTGCACGCGACATCCCCGCCGCAGCGGACAGGCGTGGCAAATCCCAGTTTTGTGCCGGATTGTCGTGCACGGCGCGCAAGGCCTTGCCCAGCTTCGGATCGGACAGGCCGGACAGCAAGCCGCCCGAGGTGATGGATTGGGCCATACAGTGGCGCAGCAGCTGCAGGATCAGCACTTCGCACAAGCGGTCGAGCACCGCCTGGCGGCCAGGCTGGTCCTGAAAAGCTTCTTGTCGCATCAGGCCCAGCAAGGCCCTCATGCCCGGCAGGTCCGACAGTGGCACCTGCACCACGTCGGGCAGCGAGGCGCTGATCGGGTTGTGCACGCCACCGCCCAGGGCAATGGCGCCGCACACCACCTCGGCTCCCGCAGCATCATCGGCCAACAGTCTGTGCCATTGAGGCCGCGGCAAGAACAGCACGGTGGGTTCGGTCAGGTGCACATCGACTCGCCCCAGCATGTGCAGCGTGACGGGCCCGCGCTCGATCAGGTGCAGGTGCCCCTTGAACACATCGTGCTCGAAGTCGTGCAGGCCGCAGAGGTTGCCGCTGTAGAAAACGCCCGCCCGCAGGGCAATGCGTGACAAGACTGAACTCAGGGCGTCCATGTAGGGGGCTCTGCGCAGATGCTCAAACCAAGTGCCCGGTTTTCACCAGGATCAAGCAGCCCTCACGGCTGAAGGGTTGGTGCTGGCTCATGTGGGGGCTGCGCAGCCAGCTGCCTGCGGGGTAGTCGCCGTGCTCGTCTGAAAACACGCCCTCGACCACCAGAATTTCTTCACCGCCCCAATGCCGATGCGGGTTGAAAAACGTCTGTGGTGCCCAGCGCACCAGGGCGGTGTTTTGTGTCTCGAAGGTGTGAAGTGGCAACACCTTCAGGCCACCAACCAAGCCTTGCCGCCAGGTGCTGCGGCGCGTATCGATGACCACACGCGCATCGTCTCGTGCATCCAGGTGCCGCAGCTTCACAAACAGTGTGCAGCCTTCGGGTGAGGAAGGCGCGTGCGAACTTCCCACCGGGTTGTGGATGTAGGTGCCGGGACCGTACACCCCATGTTCGTCGTGCAGCGTGCCTTCGAGCACCAAAATTTCTTCACCCTCGCCATGTGTGTGGCGGGCAAAGGCCGAGCCGGGTGCATAACGCACGATGGACGTGGCGCGTGCCATTTCGCCACCGTCGCGCGCGAGCATGCGGCGCGACACGCCCGGAGCGGGCGATGTCATCCAATCGAGCGAGGGGCTGTGCACGACGCAGCGTTGGCTCCAGTCGGCGTTGAGCGTTAAGTGTTCTGTGGTCATGTCGTTTGAGCGCCTCAGGTTTTCAGCAGCACTGGCTCGATGGCCTCGCCTTGTGCGGTGATGCGGCCGATGATGGCGGTGTGTGCGTAGCCTGCCGCCTTCAGTGCTTGAACACAATCTGCCGCTTGCGCCGCGGGCACACTGGCCAGCAGGCCGCCGGCGGTTTGCGGGTCGAACAACAGGGGGTAGCGCGGGTCGCTCAAGAACTCGTCGGCATTGCGCAGGGCGCGACGCAGCCGCACATTGGCCGGTTGCAAGGAGCTGACGATACCGGCTTTGACACAGTCCACCGCACCGTCCAAGAGGGGCAGGGTGCTCATGTTCAGCTCGGCGTCCACGCCGGACGGCCGGGTCATCTCCACCAGATGGCCGAGCAGACCAAAGCCGGTCAGGTCGGTGCAGGCTGTGGCGCCGTGGGCACGCAAAATTTGTGCGCCCTGCTGGTTGGACTGCACCATCGATTGCAAGGCGGTAGCGATCCATCGACCCTTGGCCGCATGGCGTGCGTGCGCCGCAAACAAGGTGCCGGTGCCCATGGGTTTGGTCAGTAGCAGCACATCGCCCGGCTGCATGCCGACTTTGCGCATCACGCTGTCCATCTTCTCGTCGATCAGGCCGTTGATGGCAAAGCCCAGGGCCAGTTCTGCGCCCTCGCCCGTGTGGCCGCCCACCAATGCGCAGCCTGCGGCGTTCAGCACCTCGATGGCGCCGCCCATCATCTGCGTCAGAAGGTCTTCGACCTTGCTCTCCAGCCCTGGCGGTACGGTGACCACGGCGGTGGCGGTTTGGGGTTCGCCGCCCATGGCAAAAATATCGCCCAGCGCGTGGTTGGCCGCCACTTTGCCAAACAGATACGGGTCGTCGATGAAGGCCCGAAAAAAGTCTACCGTCTGCACCACAGCCATGCTTGGCGGCACGCGCACCACAGCCGCATCGTCTGGTGAATGCAAGCCGATCAGGACATCCGCGCGCTCGACCGGATGCAAGCTGCCCAGTGCGCGGGACAAGATATTGGCGCCCACTTTGGCACCGCAACCGCCGCAGCGCATGGCGATGGCCGAGATAGCCTGCAAGGATTCTTCGGAGGTCAGGCTCAGGCGTGTGGTGGGCGCTTTACCTTGTGCCTGGATGTCCTTAAGCAATTGCCCCATCGACCGCATGGCGGACTGCAAATTGGTGCCAGGCGCTTGGAGCGCCATGTCGGGCAATTCGGTGAAGCGGCGCATGAATTGGCGGTCAATCCGGTCTTTCCAGCGCCACACCCAGTCACCACCCAAGCCCCAGGGTCCGCGCGAACCCACGGCATAACGGTTGCCCGTGGAAATCAGGGCCAGCCAATGGCGTTGAGGTCGGTAAGTCAGCAGTTTCTGACCACGCAGACTGCGGCGCAAATTTTCGGCCAAAGGCTTGGCCATGCGCACAGCAAACACACCGGCTTTTTCCAGCGGGCGTTCTACAAACGAGGCAATATCGCCCGCCGCGAACACCAGCGGGTCGTTCAGGGTTTGCAGCTGGGGACGCACCAGAATGAACCCTTGTTTGTCGAGCGCCAGACCCGTGCTCTGCAGCCAGGCGGGGCCACCGGCCTGGGT
>JACCDS011498068.1_pt1 | contig 10942 bp, 10 predicted proteins | sample 7446441 | NCBI WGS metagenome assembly JACCDS01 (sample SAMN15323445, study PRJNA562643) | freshwater metagenome | isolation source: river surface water | place: USA:Blue River Watershed | collected 2017-08-17 | reverse complement strand
TTCACCACCAGCTTGCGCATCGCATTGCCGCTGCGGAACTGCCATTCGCGTATGCGGCCGTTGCGCGGCCGGCGGTACGTAAGGCATGCGTGCGCGCCCAGCTCGTCGGGTGACTTCGGTACGCCGTGCTGCGCGAGGTAGCGGGGCGCCGCGCAAACGACATAACGCGTGAGGGCCAGCCTGCGCACCGCAAGACGCGAGGACTTCAGCTCCCCGATCTGCACCGCCACGTCGAGGCCCTGTTCCATCGTGTGCGGCACGAAGTCCGTGCACACGATCTCCAGCGACACCGCCGGATACTGCATCACGAACTCCGGCAGGTGCGGGACGATCCACATCCGGCCCAGCGCCGAAGGTACGCCCACGCGCAGCACGCCGCTCGGCACGCGGCCGGCGCGCCCCACGGCCAGCTCGGCCTCCTCGAGCGCCGAGGCGATCTGCTTGCAGCGCGTATAGAAATCGTGGCCCTCAGCGGTGAGGTCGAGCCGGCGCGTGGTGCGGTTCAGGAGCCGCGCCGCCAGCCGCCGCTCCAGTCGCGCGAGCGTTGCGCTCACCGCCGCGGTCGACACGCCGAGCGTGCGTGCCGCTGCGCTCAACGAGCCGGCCTCCACCACGCGCAGGAACACCAATATGCCGTGCAGGCTTTCCATGGCAACGCCGCCTGTGATTGTTAATGCACTGCTTAACAGTGATTCTACCCCTCGCCGGCTACCGTCGCCGGGCGGCCGGCACTAGACTCTTTCGCTTGGCCGCGGCGCGGCCGGAAGAATGCGCGGCGAACGCGCTACACCGCAGAGGAGTCGGGCGATGCATGCAGCAGCGGGGCCGCAATGGCGGTGATGCTCGGTTACGACGCCATTGCGGGCGTGATCGGCATGCGCGAGGCGATCGATCTCCTCGAGCGCGCGCTGCTCGACGAGGCGGCCGGACAGACCGCCGTCTCGCCCAAGTTCGTCACCAATTTCCAGGCCGGGTCCATGCGCATGCTGGTTGCCGCCGATCATGCGGCCGGGTATTGCGCGACCAAGGCCTATAACACCACCGAAGGCGTAGGCACGCGCTACGTCGTGTCGCTCTACCGCCTTGCCGACGGCGAGCTGCTCGCGCTGATCGACGGCCAGTCGATCACCGATTTGCGCACCGGCGCCGCGAGCGGCGTCATCGCGCGCCGCGTGGCCATCGACGAGCCGGTCAGCGTCGGCATCATCGGATCCGGCCACCAGGCGGTGATGCAGCTCGAAAGCCTCGCCGCCGTCTATCGCATCGCTTCGGTTGCCGTCTACAGTCCCACCGAGCGCAACCGCGCGGCGTTTGCGCAAGGCATGTCCGCCCGGCTCGGCATACCGGTCACGGCGGAGTCGAGCGCCGAAGGCGCCGTTCGCGGCCGCACGGTCGTCGCGTCGGCGAGCAGCTCACGCAGCGTCGAGCCGGTTGTTCGAGGCGCCTGGCTGGAATCGTGCCGCCTCCTGTGCGCCGTCGGCAACACGCGCCCGTTTGCGGCCGAAGCGGATCTCGACTGCTTTCGCGATACCGCTTTGCTGGTAGTGGACAGCGTGCACGCGCTCGAAGAGGCCGGCGAACTGCGCGAGGCGGTGAAGCAGGGCGTCGTGACGGACAGGAATCACGCGACCCTGGCGCAAATCGTGGCCGGCAAGGCCGCATTGCCGCAGCGCGGGCGCGTCACGTTCAAGTCGGTCGGCACGGCGCTGCAGGACCTCGCGCTCGCTGTCCGCTATTACGAATTGCTGGGGCGCGACGCAGCGCGGCACGCGGAGCCGCAGCTTGCGAGCTTGCGCCGTCCGGTATCGGAAAAATTCGTGCGCGATGCGCGCGCCTCGGGCAGAACGTAGCGACTATTGAGGAAGACGAGATGACCATCACCCTGAAAGGCGTCATGCAGGCCCCGGTGACACCGCTGAAGGACGACTTCAGCTTCGACCCGGACGGCTTCGCGAAAATGGTGGACTTCCATGTGCGGCATGGCGCGCCGGCGATCGCCTGGCCGCACCACAAGGCCGAGTCGCTCAATCTCACCATCGCCGAGCGCAAGCTCGGAGCGGAAATCGCGGTGAAGACCGTGGCGGGGCGCGTTCCGGTATCGATATTCACCGGGACGCTGTCGGAGGAGGATTCGCTCGAGATCGCGCGGCATGCCGAGAAAATCGGCGCCGACCTGCTGCTGGGCATCTCGCCGTATTGCCGGCGACCCACTCAGGAGGAGATCTACGACTCGATGGTGCGCATCGCCACCTCGACTTCGCTGCCGTTCCTCACGTACAACTCGCCCTGGCGCAACGGCGAGGGCGTGGAGTTCACCGGCGAGCTCACCGCCCGCCTGATCGAGCGCCTGCCGCAGTACATCGGCATGAAGGACGCGAGCTTCCACAGCGAGAAGTTCCTCGAGATCTCGCGCGTCGCGCTCGCTATGCGGCCCGGCTTCGCCATCATCATGGGGGTCGAGCATCTGCTGCCCTCGTATGCGCTCGGCGCGTGCGGCTCCTTTTCATCCTCGGGCGCGATCGCGCCGAACCTGTGCAACAAGTTCTTCGCCGCGCTGGAAGCTCACGACTGGGCGACGGCGCGCGAATGCCAGTACAAGATTTCGCGGCTGTGGCGGCTCTTCAAGGAGCAGTATCCCTCGTCGCTCAAGGGCGCCATGATCATGATGGGCCGCCCGGTGGGGCCGACGCGCTCGCCGCTGCCCACCGCGAGCAGGGAGCGCATCGAGTACCTGCGCCAGCAGCTCGAGGAGCTCAACATCCTGCAGACCGAGCCGCACGGCTGGTAAGCGCGCGTCATCGGCCGCCACTCATCACTCGACATCGAGAACGCCATGCCGACATTCAATCCCGGACTCGTACACACGCCGGTCACGCCGTTCAAGGCCGATCACGCGGTCGACTACGACACCTACGCCAAAGTGCTCGAATTTCACATCCGCAACGGCGCGGATGCGCTCGCGCTGCCGATGCCCGAAGGAGAGGACATGAGCCTCACGGACATGGAGCTGCGCGAGCTCGTCCAGTTCGCGCTGAAGCAGGTGCGCGGGCGGCTCCCCGTGATCGTGCACGTGAGCGACGCGGGTACCGCGATCGCCGTCGCGCGGGCGCGGCATGCCGAAAAGAACGGCGCGGCGGCCATCGTGTCGCATCCGCCGTACTTCTGGCATCCGAAGCCCGCGATGACGGTCGAGCACCTCGTGCAGATCGGCTCCGCGGTGAAGCTGCCGTTCTACGTCTGCAATCCGGTGGTGGAGTCCGCCGGCACGCACCTGTCCACCGAAACGACGCTGCAACTGCTGGACAAGCTGCCGAACTACTGCGGCGTGGTCGATTCGAACATGGACTGGGTGTACATGACGGAAGTGCTGTCGATGGGCCGGCAGGCGCGACCGGGATTCCAGCTGCTGCCGGGCACGGATTTCATGGTGTCCGCCGGCTTGATCGGCGGCAAAGGCGCGTTCTCGCCGCTCTCCGCCATCGCGCCCCACCTCGCGCGCAAGCTCTACAACCTGTGCGCGGAGGAGCGCTACGTGCAGGCGCGCAAGCCGCAGGAAGACATGGGCGCGCTGCATCATCTCGTCAAAGCGAACGGCCTCGCGGGGCTCAAGGCGGCGATGCGGGCAATGGGGCGCGACTGCGGCGTGCCGCGCCCGCCGGCGCGCTCGCTGAAGGAAGTGGAAAACGTGCGGCTCGGCGAGATGTTGCATGCGCTGCCGTTTCTCGACGCGGAGCCCAAAGGCTGGTAGCGGCCAGGACGCAGCGGAGGCGACGCATGCGATACGTGACATTGGCGCTCGGAGCGTGCCTGGCGGCAGGCGCCGTGCAGGCGCAACCGTATCCCACCAAGCCGATAAGGGTGGTGACGACCGTGAGCGGCGGCGGCAACGATCTCGTCGCGCGCCTCGTTCAGCCGAAAATCGCCGAAACCCTGGGCCAGCAGATGGTGATCGACAATCGCGGGAGCATCGGACCCGAGATCGTCGCGCGCGAGAAGCCGGACGGCTACACGCTCCTCATCGCAGGCGGCAATCTGTGGACGCTGCAATTCCTGCGTCAGCAGGTGGCGTGGGATGCCGAGCGCGATTTCGCGCCCATCACGCTCGCCGGCACGCTGCCGAATCTCATCGTCGTGCATCCGTCGCTGCCGGTGAAGAGCGTGCGCGAGCTGATCGCGCTTGCGAAGAAGCGGCCAGGCGAGCTCAATTACTCCTCGGGCACCACCGGCGTATCGACGCACCTCGCCGCGGAGCTTTTCAACGTGATGACGCGCGTGGCCATCGTGCGCGTGCCGTACAAGGGCGGCGGCCCGGCAATGAATGCGCTCATCGCCGGCGAAGCGCAGGTGAGTTTTCCGAACGCCGGCTCGGCCGCTCCGCACGTGAAGTCGGGCCGTGCGCGGGCGCTCGCGGTTTCCACGCCGCGGCCGTCCACGCTGTTTCCCGATCTGCCCACCGTCGCGTCGGCCGGCGTGCCGGGCTACGAATGGGTCGCGATGATCGGCTTTTTCGCGCCGGCGAAGACGCCCAAGCCGGTGGTTGATGTGGTCCATCGCGAGCTGGCCAGGGCGCTCATGCAATCGGACGTGCGCGAGCGGCTGATGATCTCGGGCGTCGAGGTCGCGGCGAACACGCCCGAGGAATTCACGGCGATGATCAAGACCGACATCGCACGCACCGGCAAGCTGATTCGCGAGGCCGGCATAAAAGGCGAATAACCGAGGAGCAGGAACATGAGACAGCAATACGGGAGGCGAGCGCGCGCATTACGCGGCGCGCTCTGCGTGCTCGCATTGGCGCCCGCCGTTGCATGCGCGGCGTATCCGGAACGGCCGGTGCGGCTCATCATGCCCTCGCCGGCGGGCGGCGGCACCGACACGGCGTGGCGCAGGATCACGCCCAAGCTCTCCGAAGTGCTCGGCCAGCAGATCGTCGTCGACAATCGCGGCGGCGCTTCGGGAAACATCGGCGCGGAGATGGTCGCGCACGCGACGCCCGACGGCTACACGCTGCTCGCCTGCATCGCCTCGCATGCGATCAACCCCCTCATCATGAAGAAAGTGCCCTACGACCTCGACCGCGATTTCGCGCCGGTGACGCTCGCGGTCGTCGTGCCGAACATCCTGGTGTCCCACCCGTCGCTGCCCGCCCACAACACCCGCGAGCTCGTCGCCTACGTGAAAGCGCGTCCGGGCCAGGTGCAGTACGCCTCCGCGGGCGTGGGCAGTGCGCCGCATCTCATGATGGAGCTCTTCGCCAACATGGCCGGCTTGCGGATGATCCACGTGCCGTACAAAGGCGCGGCGCCGGGCCTGACCGACGTGATCGCGGGCCATGTGCCGATGATCGCGAGCAACATTCTCTCGACGCTGCCGCACGTGAAAGGCGGGAGGGTCCGCGCTTACGGGGTGACGAGCGCGAAGCGCTCGCCGGCCGCGCCGGACATACCGACGCTCGCCGAAGGCGGGCTCGCCGGCTACGAGGCCGTGCAGTGGTTCGGCATGCTCGCGCCGGCCGGCACGCCGCGGGAGATCGTGATGAAGCTTCATGGCGCGGTCGCGCAGGCGCTCAATGATCCCACCGTCAAGCAGCGCTTCGTCGACGACGGCGCGGACGCGGCGCCGAGCGCGAGCCCGGAGGAGTTCCGCGCGTACATCCGGGCGGAGTCGAAAAAATGGACCAAGGTCGTGAAGGAAGCCGGCATCCGCGGCGACTGACGCGGCGGGCCTTCGCCGCGCCCTATCTCAGGAGAGCAACCGACCCATGACGATTACATTGCGAGGCGTGATGCAAAGTCCGGTCACGCCGCTCAAGGCGGACTTCAGCCCCGATCCGGAAACGTTCGAGCGCCTCGTGGACTTCCACGTGCGCACCGGCGCGACCGCGATCTCGTGGCCGCATCACAAGGGCGAGTCGCTCAACCTCACGATCCCCGAGCGCAAGCGCTTCGCCGAGGCCGCGGTGAAGGCGGTGGCGGGGCGGGTTCCGGTGTCGATACACGTGAGCGCGCTCGCGCTCGAAGACACCATGGACCTCGTGCGTCACGCGGAGAAGATCGGGGCCGACGCGATCATCGCGATCACGCCGTACTTCTGGAATCCTTCGCCGCGCGCGATTTTCGACCATTTCGTCCGCCTGGGTAATGCCACGCGCTTGCCGCTCATCGCCTACAACTCGCCCGGCTACCTCGAAGGCGTGGAGTTCACCGGAGAGATGACGGCTCGCCTCATCGAGCGCCTGCCGGGCTTCATCGGCATGAAAGAGGCGAGCTTCGACAGCGAGAAATTCCTCGAGATATCGCGCGTCGCGCTGCGGGTGAAGCCGGACTTCGCCATGATCGCGGGCGTCGAGTTTCTGCTGCCGTCGATACCGCTCGGCGGGGCGGGCTCCTATTCCTCCGCGGGCGCCATCTGTCCCAGTCTCTGCGTCGCGCTCTACGAAGCGTGTGTGCAAGGCGACTGGCCGCGCGCGCGGGAATGCCAGTACAAGCTCTCGCGGCTGTGGGACCTGTTCCGGGATCAATACCCTTCGTCGCTGAAAGGCGGCATGGTGATCATGGGGCGTCCGGTGGGTCCCACGCGGCCGCCGTTGCCCACGGCCGGCAAGGAGCGCATTGCGCACATCGAAAAGGAACTCGGCGAGCTCGGCATACTGGACAGCGAGCCGCACGGCTGGTGAGCAGCGCCATCCGTCACTCGTCACTCATCGGTCATCACACACACATGCCTACATTCAAGCCAGGACTCGTACACACTCCGGTGACGCCGTTCAAGCCGGACAATGCGGTCGACTATGACGCCTATGGCCGGCTCATCGAATTTCACGTGAGGCACGGCGCCGACTCGCTCGCGCTGCCCATGCATGCCGGAGAGTCGGTGAGCCTCACCGACGCGGAGCGGCGCGAGCTGCTCGAGTTCGCGGTGAAGCAGGTAAAGGGACGCGTGCCGGTAATCGCGCACGTGAGCCAGTCGGGCACCGAGATGGCGGCGGAGCTCGCGCGCCATGCCGAGCGCACCGGGGCTGCGGCGATCGTCGCCACGACGCCGTATTACTGGACGCCGCCCGCGGCCATGCTGCTGGAGCATTTCGCGCAAATCGGCTCTGCGGCCAGCCTGCCGTTTTTCGTCTACAACACGCCCGACGAGCTGCCGGGCAACAAGGTCACGACGGACCTCGTGCTGAAGTTGATCGGGCGCCTGCCGAACTTCGCCGGCGTGGTCGACGCGAGCCTCGACTGGCAGTTCATGATCCAGGTGCTTGCGGCGGCGAAGCGCGTGCGCGCCGGCTTCCAGCTCGTGTCGGGTACGGAATACATGATCTCCGCCGGCGCCATCGGCGCGAGCGCCGTTTTCGCGCCGCTGGCCGGCGTCGCGCCGCGGCTCGTGCGGGAGCTGTACGAACATTTCCGCGACGACCGCCACCACCAGGCGCGCGCGACGCAGGAGCAGGTGGCGGAGTTGCGCCAGATCGTGCATCGTTCGAGCGTCGCCGGCCTCAAGGCCGGCATGTGGGCCATGGGACGGGATTGCGGTGCGCCGCGCGCCCCGCTCGAACCGCTGCCCGCACGGGACATGGACGCACTGAAAGACAGCCTCGCGAGTCTCGCAGCGTTGCGCGGCTGCCCGCGAGGCTGGTAAGGAGAAAGGCATGGCCGAGAACAACACGAAACCCGTGGCCCTCGTCACGGGCGCCTCCTACGGCATCGGCGGTGCGAGCGCGCTCGCGCTTGCACGCGCGGGTTACGACCTCGCCGTGACGGCGACGCGCGCCGACAATCTCGCCGATACGGTGGGGGCCGTGCGGGCGTGCGGCGCGCGCGCGGTTGCGCTGGCGATGGACATGCGGTCGCAGGACAGCATAGAGCGCACGGTGGCCGAAGCGGTGCGCGCGCTCGGGCGCATCGACGTGCTCGTGAACAACGCGGGCACGACGGCCGGCGGCCGCGCCCTCGACGTGACGCCCGACGAGTGGCGCACGATCATGGACACCAATCTCACCGGCACTTTTTTCATCACGCAGCAGGTCGGCCGGCATCTGGTCGATGCCAAGCGGCCGGGCTGCATCATCAGCATCACGTCGACGCACGGCATGATCGGGGCGCCGCAGCGCTCGGCGTACGGGATATCGAAGGCGGCCGTGATCCATATGACGCGCATGCTCGCCATCGAATGGGCCGAGCACGGCATACGCGTCAACAGCGTGGCGCCCGGACGCGTGGACACGCCCTCGCCGCTGCGCGCGGCGCACTCCGCGGATCCGAAGTACATGGCGACCGTCGTGTCGAAAATCCCTTTGCGCCGCGTGGCCACTTCGGAAGACGTGGCGGGCGCGGTGGCTTACCTGGCAAGCCCGCAGGCGTCGTACATCACCGGCCAGACCCTCGTGCTCGACGGCGGGCTGACGTCATATTGACGGTAACTCTCGCTGGCGGCGAGAACTCCTGTGCGTTTTTACGGACCAACATCGCAAATGCGTACAGGAGAACAACATGAACACGACGCACGCATGTGCAGCATGCCTGTTCGCCGCGCTGGCACTCCAGTGGTCTGCGGCGCTCGCCGATGAGCGGGCCGACTATTACCGGCGTGCTGCAATGCGGGATACGGAACTCTTCCAAACGCTCGACCGCGATGCCGACGCTGTGGTGACGCGCGCCGAGGCGGCGGGCGACCTGACGCTCGGCCCGCGCTTCGACGACGTAGACATCAACCGCGACGGGCGGATGACGCGCGCGGAGCTGCAGGACTACATCCGGCGGCACTACGGCTTAGAGGGTGCCATGCCCTCCAGCGCCGCGGCGCGGTGACGGGTTTTCGCCGCGGCGGATACAGTCGTACGAAGACCCGACGTCGAGAGGCGCTGTGGTCCTCATGCTAGACTTCCCGGCTATGCGGCAGTGCAACCTGGCTCACGCTGCCTGAAGAGGAGAGCGCACGCCGGACGTGTCAATGCGACCGGCCGGCGATGCTCCCGAGCGCAAAGGGGAACATGAGGCACGTTGTTTTGCGTTGGTGGAGCCGGCGCGGCGAAATGCATCTCAGCATCGCTGCGTTCAGTGTTGCGCTGATCGGCATCGTCTGGGCCATCTTCATCGTCGAAAATCACACCGAGCGCCGCGAAGCGATCGCCACCGCGGTCAAGCAGAACTCCAACCTCGCCGTCGCCTACGAAGAGCACGTCAGCCGCACGGTCAAGGGCCTCGATGCGGTGCTGCGTTTCGTGCGCAGGGAGTATGCGCGCCACGGCCCGGGCATGAACCTCGGGCAATACATTGCAGAAACGGCGACCGATCAGAAGCTCTTCACCATCTTGAGCGTGGTGGACGAGCACGGCGACATCGTGCTCAGCACGCAGCACGTTCCCCCCGTGAACTACGCCGACCGCGAGCATTTCCGGTTCCATAGTCACCGCGACGCGGACGACCTGTACATCAGCAAGCCGGTATTCGGCCGGGTGTCGAGCACCTGGCAGATACCGATGACCCGGAGAATCACGAGGCCCGATGGGAGTTTCGGGGGCATCGTCGTCGTGTCCGTCGATCCCGGCTACTTCACTTCGTTTTACCAGAAAGCGGAATTGGGCGAGCAGGGCCTCGTCGCGCTCGTCGGGCTCGATGGCACCGCCCGCGCGAGGCGCGTGGGCCAGGTGGTGAGCTTCGGCAACGACATGTCGCATAGCCGGCTGCTGAAGGCGTACCTCGGGGAAAGCGTCGGCAGCTTTTTCGAGCCCGGCGGTTACGAAAATGTGGCGCGCTACATCAGCTATCGCACCGTGGCCGGGCTCCCGCTCGTGGTCGCAGTCGGCGCGGCCGAACACGAGGTGCTGGCCGAGGTTCGCCGCAACCGCAATCGCGATTATGCGATCGCGACGGTGATGAGCGCGGCGATCCTCGCGTTCGCAATGCTGCTGACGGCCGCGCTGCGGCGGCAGAAGCGGGCGACGGCGGCGCTTGCCGTGAGCGAAGCGCGCTTGCGCGCCACCTTCGAGCAGGCCACGATCGGCATTGCGCACATTTCCCTGCAGGGGCGCTACGTGGCGGTGAACCGGCGGCTGTGCGACATGTTCGGCTATACGCGGGACGAGCTGCTCGGGGCGGACGCCACCGCGATTCCGCGGTGCGAAGCGCTCGACGCCGAGGCGCGGATGCGCGAGCTGCTCGAAGGAAGGATCGAGGCGTATTCCGCGCCGAAGCGATATCTCCGCCGAGACGGCGCGGCGATCTGGGGCAACGGCACGCTGACCGTCGTTCGCGATTCGGAAGGCGGGCCGATGTACTTTTTGTGCGTCGTCGAGGACATCACCGAGCGGCGTCGGCTGGAGGCCGAGCTGCGCGAGCTGGCGACGACCGACATGCTGACGGGGCTGCCGAACCGGCGGCACTTCGTCGCGCGCCTAGAGGAAGAGCAAGCGCGGCTGCAGCGCTTCGACCTCGAGTGCGCCGCGCTGCTGCTGCTCGATCTCGATCATTTCAAGCGCGTGAACGATACCTACGGACACGCGACCGGCGACGCCGTGCTGCGCGAATTCGCAACGCTGATCCGCAACGGGACCCGGAAAATCGATGTGGCGGCGCGCATCGGCGGCGAGGAGTTCGCGATCATCCTTCCCGGGGCGACGCGTGCGGCGGCGCTCACGTTCGCCGAGCGGCTGCGGGACAAAGTGGAAGGCGCACCGATGACGCACGAAGGCCGCGAGGTGCGCATCACCGTGAGCATCGGGGTTACGGCGATGAAAGCGGATGACGAGCACGCGGGGGCGGCGCTGGTGCGTGCCGATACAGCGCTGTACCGCGCGAAGCAATCCGGCCGCAACTGCGCGACGGTGGACGCCTAGAGGCCCAGCTTTGATCCAGATTAAGAAAGTCCGTCGCTCGCATCGCGGAAATTCGTTTTATGTCTTAGCATTCCCCACAGGCTGAAGGTCGTTATTTTCACAATCCGAAAT
>JACCDS011053732.1_pt1 | contig 10943 bp, 16 predicted proteins | sample 7446441 | NCBI WGS metagenome assembly JACCDS01 (sample SAMN15323445, study PRJNA562643) | freshwater metagenome | isolation source: river surface water | place: USA:Blue River Watershed | collected 2017-08-17 | reverse complement strand
TGCTGGCTATACGCAGGAGGTCAACTTTCGGAGTGTTCCATGACTGCTGTGGACATCTTTTGGACTTATCTGCAGATGCCTTCGGCGCAGGTCGCCGTGGTGTTTCCCTTCTTCCTCAGCCTGTGCGCGCTGGTTCTTTCGTCCCGGGTGCCCCTGGTCATCATGCTGTGGTGGGCGGTGTTCACCGGTGTCTCCAGCCTCACGGCACGCTGGGTCCACTCGCCCGATGGCAACGAGCTGTTCATCGTCCCCTGGTTCCTGCTGCTCGTGGTGGTGACAAGCTACTTCGGGCATCGCTGGTCGCCAGCACACGCTTACTCGCTGAGCTTTCTGTCGGTGTTCTGTGTCGATGTTTGGCAGGCCTACCTGCTGTCGTTGACCGGCGTCATCCCGAGCACCGGGTTCTTCTACGGTGTCGGCGGCGCGGGGTTTGGCGACGGCCTGTTTCTGATGCCGTTTGCGGCGGTCGCACTGGTCGGCTACATCGCCTGGCGACGAGGCGAGGTGTCGCTGATGCAGTTGTTTGCAAGAAAGGGGAGGGGCCACCATGCATCCCCGCATCCGTGAGGAACTGCTGCTGCTGACCCATCCGGAGCGAGGCGTAGCGGCCTGCTGCTACCTGGTGGAGCTGTTCGCTTGGAGTTGGCTGCTCGGGACGTTTTCGCCCTTGCTGGTCGCCATCCTGAGCGGTGTCTGCTGGTGCTGGACCTACCAACGCCTGAACGCATGGCATCGCTCGCTCTTGCCGCCACCCGCGGCGACGCGCCATTCGCGCTGAAACCTTCGAGGCACCGTTCGCGGTGCCTCTTCCTTTTGGGGCACGCCCTCCTTGCATTTAACCCCCGGCTCTACACGCCTGAAACCCTCTTCGGAGCCGTGTCATGAGCCAAGAAATGTTCGTCAATGCGCAGGCGCTCGCCTCGCTGCCTTCCCTGTCCCCCGTGCTGGTACGGGCGTGCCACCTTGCGCACGAGCAAGGCGGTCTCACGGCCGGGCAGTTCCTGCAATCGCTGAGCGAAACAGACATCGACGCACTGCTGCACTACGCGCGTCAGGCCCAAACCGACTCTGAAGCCCTGATGGCCTTCAGTCTGTTCACCGTCGTTCTGGCCAACGGCGAAGGCTTCTGCGTGACGGTGCAGGACAACCTGTCGGTGCTGGTGCGCCGCGTCATCCTGATGGTGCAGGCCGAGATGCTGCATCGCGAGGGCCTGCTGCAGCTGCAGCATGCAGCTGTCAGCCTCGAAGCCTTCGACATCAGCAAGCTGCCGCTGTCCGACAGGGGGCGCCAGAAGTTTGGTGGCGTCAAGGTCATCGCCACGCCCATCCCCGGCAAGGAGGCCAGCTCCTCCAATCCGGACGCTGCCAACTGAGTCTGACAATGGGCGGGCATGTCGCCCTGACGGTGCTGGCCCACGCGGCCACGGTCGGTCTGTGGACTCAGGCGCCGGCGTGGCTGCGCCTGGCCCTGTTGACGCTCAACGGCATCAGCTTTCTGGTCTGGTCGTGGGACAAGGTGCAGGCCCAGGCTGGCCGTGCCCGGGTGTCCGAAGCGGTGCTTCACGCATTGAACCTGCTCGGCGTTGCCGGAGCCACGGTGGCACGCGTTGCGATGCGCCACAAGACCCTGAAATCCGGGTTCTCGCTCAGCGCCTTGGCGGGGGTGCTGGCGCTGCTGGCGCTCTGTGGCCAGTTTGCCTGAGCAGCCCGCAAACAGCCCGTCCGGAACTCAGGGCCGCATGCCCAGCTTGCGCGGCACATCGCCGCCACACAACGTGGCGTTGCGGGCGTACTCTTCGGGAGAGTCGATGCTTCGGTGAATCGCGTCGACCTCCTTGAGCTTGGCTTGTGCCCAGGGGAACCAGTCCTTGGACATGGCGGCCTCGAGCTGGACCTTCATCTCCTGTTGCGTGCCATAGAAGATGCGATTGCCAAACGCTTTCTTCAGCTCCATGCTCAGCGCATCTGCAGTGGCCTCCAGTTGCGATTGGTTGGCGTTGACGTGCCGCAGTTCGTGCTGCGCGATGTGACCGAACATGCAGCCTCCCTGCGGAAACTCGCGAGCGACGTAAACAGTCTGCGGGCTGACGCTCAGCTGTACCGTGAATTGTGGCCTCATGCACGCACGACCTGTTTTCTGGTCCACCAGGTAGTTGCCTTCCCAGCGCATGGACGTTGAATACTGGGTCGCGGTCAGCCCGATGTCGATAGGGGCCCCTTGCCCCCTGTTTGCATGCGGTCCCATCTGGGTCAACTCCCGCGCCGGCTTTGTGAAGTCGTAGAGAACGCGACTGGGGCCTGCTTCGACCTGCACGGAGGTGGGCTTGAGACGTTGATTGCATTGCTCCGACCACCAGGCGTCGGTCTCGGCCGCCAGCGCGTAGGTGGCCACGCTGACGTAAGACGTCTCCTGAGCGGTCTGGAATTCCAGGATGCGGGGTTCCACCCGGTCGTGCTGGCCGCAGGCCGACAGGGTTGCCAAAGTCGTCAGCAGCGCAAGGGTGCGCAGGCGAGTTGAGTTGAAGAGCATATAAACGGGGCGTGTCCTGGGCCTCCGTGTAGGCGAAAGCTTTAGCCGGCGACCTTGAAATTGCTTGTGTCTAAATACGTTTTAAAGTAAACTAACAGAATAGTTAGACACAACAACTTCACAGGACACCACATGGGACTCGACGTCTATCTGCACAAGTGCGCCAACTTCGAAGCGACTCGCGCGGCCGAGAACGCGGCCGAAGCCGAGAAGACTGCGCGGTGGGAGGCTGCGGGCGACTACGACCAGCTCTCTGCCGAGCAGCGCACCGCCATCAGTGCACAGTGCGACGCCATCGACCAGAAATACGGCCTGACCGGCGAATATGGGCGTCACGCCGACATCGAGAGCATCGAGCGGCCCAGTGCCCTGTATCCGCAGCACCTCTTCAAAGTCGGATACTTCCGAAGCAGCTACAACGGCGGGGGCATCAACAACGTGCTCGAGCGCCTGGGCGTGCCCAACCTGTACGACATCGTGCAGCCCCAGGAAGACGACTACTACGTTCGCTGCGACTGGGCACAGGCGCTCCAGCGCGTAGATGCCGCCATCGCCCAGTTCAAGGCGACGCAGGAAGGCCCGACCGCCGGCATCGACGTCATGCCCATCCGGTTCAACCACTTCATCCCCATGGGCGAGCTGCCCAAGAGCGAACGCGAAGTGCTGGCCATCATGGCCAAGCACCTGGCTCGCGAGCATCGAGGTGGCGGGTATGGCTGCCGCGAAGGCGACTTCTTCCCCGAGGGGCTGAAAATTGTGGCGGCCATCCCTGGCGTCGACGACACCCTGGGCACCCAGCCGTGCGTCTACTTGGCCTACGAGAAAGCCTCCAAGGGCGAGGACGACTGGTACCTGCAGGCGCTGCGCATCGTCAAGGAGACGTTCGAGTACGTGCTGGCCCAGCCCAACCCCGAACACTTCTACTTGACTTGGAGCTCCTGAGCCGACGCCGCTGCACGGGCCTCCCCGAAAAAGGAGGCTCGGCTGCTGCGCGGTGTACGCGAGCACAACATCCCAGGGTAGGGCTCGGTCGCGGGCGGCCGCCCGATACCAGAGGTTCACGACGATGCAGATTGCACCCTTTACTCTGGTCCGCGACGCGGGCCATGGTTGGCTCGCCGTTCCAGTGACGGAGCTAACGCGGCTGGGCATCAGGTCGCAGATTTCCAGCTGCTCGCCTGAGAAGGATGGCCTGCAGTTCCTGGAGGGGGACTGCGACATGGAGACCTTCCTGCACGCGCTGGACGCTCGTGGCGAGCAGCGGCCAGCCGTTGAGCATCTGCAGGTCGAGGACTTCTGGCCGGACGTGATGGGCCGGCCCCGCTACCCCTCAATCCCTGGACGGTGAGGCCAAAGAAAATCGCGCCCAGGTGGGCGCGATGAAGGAATGAATCAGCGAGTGCTGCTGGCCAGGCCGACGTCGTGCTCGACGTGAACCGGCTCGAAAGCTTGGTCGGCACGCAGTGCCGCTTCGTAGACGAGGGCCTGGTACTGCACGCCGGCGTCATCGGGCAGGGCGAAGAAGCGTTGGACGAGCGAGTCGTCACGAGTCACTTCGAACACGCCGTTGCCCAGCTGTTGCCAGGGAAGGTGCGACAGGGCGTAGTCATCTGCGCTGGGCACATCGCCGCCGACAGCCGTCAGCAGGAAGTGGTGGCGGATGCGCACGCTCATCGGTGACTTTTCCAGCTCGGGAAGGGTCACGCAGTTGAGCTTGACGGATTGCAGTTTCGGATTGGCCTCGAACCAGCCCAGCAGGTCGTGGGCGAATCGAGCCAAACTGGTGAAGCGCGGTCCGGGCGTCGTCGGGTTCTGGGCTCGCTCCACGGCGTCGTCGAACGACGGACCGTGAAGAAAGAATCGGTTGTTGAACATGTTGTCCTCGGAGGTACGGAACGTACTGACATCGTATAGCGACCCCGGCGCGCCAATGAAAACAGCCGCGCGGGGGTACCGAGCGGCTGTTGAATGCGTGTCTGGAAGCAAATCCTTGTGAGATGAGCGTTGGCCAGACATGCCGGGAACATGTCAGGCGGTAACCACTTTCCCAGTTTCAGTCAGCAAGGCCGACTGCAGGACGCGGCCGCTCGCAGCGCGTTGGTACGCGGTGCGAATGGTCGACAAGGTGGACTTGCTGATGCTGCCCGTCTTGCGGATTTGCGTGTTGGGGACAACACAAACCCGCGAGGCGTCGTAGCGGCAAGGCTTCGTCCAGTTGGCCAGCTTCATGTCTGCAGCGTTGAAGCGCTGCGGGCAGTTGCTGTGTTCCTTGAGGCTGGTGGTGTACACCAGGATGCATCCTTGAGGCGTGGCCTCCAGGACAACCGAGTAGTGGTTCAGTACTTGCCCATCTTGCGTGGCAAAAGCACCCAGGACCACGTCGCCGGCCTTAAACAGTTGAGTTTGAGACATATCCGTTCTCCAGATGAAAAACGGGGGCGACGTGCCCCCTTGTTGAAAAGAGGGCGCTGGGTATCAGGTCCTTGAACTTCGTATAGCGACGTCGGGGTCAAAAACCGGGGCTATACGTCTCGAAGCCGCAATGCGGTCGAATCAACTCACGCGATGCAAGGAGTGGATATGCGTGGTGCAGGTGGTACCAACGGTGGCGTTGGGTCTTTTTTCTTGGGCTTGACCCTGGCTAGCGCAGGGCTGTACCTGCTGCTGCACAACATCACCGTGACCAGCGGCTTCAGCCTCGGCTACCCGCTCTACCGCTTCTCGGTGTGGCACAGCCAATGGAGTCTGACCTCCGGCTCTATGCTCATCCCGCTGGTGCTGGGCATCGGTCTCATCTTCTACAACGCCCGAAACCCGTTGGGTTGGGTGCTGGCGCCGGGGGCGCTGCTGGGCATCATCTTCGGGGTGCTCATGAGCCTGAACATCTCGATGCGAACGATGAGCCTGCTCGACCTGGTGCTCATCCTGGGACTTTGCGGCAGCGGCCTGGGGCTTTTCGCGCGGTCGCTGCGCTCTCACTGAGGTATCGACCGGCGAGTTGTCCCCGGAAACGGTGGATAACCCTGTGGACTACGCAGGGACAAGCAGGTCTCGCCGGCCACGTAGTGGCCTCTGTCCTGAATGCCCGCCAATGCGGCGCGGACCCTGTGCGTAAGCCGCAGCCGTGTCCCCCTTTCCTGAGCTGCTATGAACACATCCGACTTGTTGTCAACCCTGAAGTCGCTCGAGTGTGAGCTGCACGTGCCGACGGCCCGCAGCGACCGCCACCGCCTCGACGCCTTGCTGCATAACGCCTTCCTGGAGTTCGGGCGGTCTGGTGCCGCCTATCGCAAGCAAGACATCCTGGACCGGCTGCCGGCCACGCGCGACCACGCCTGCGTGGTGGCCGACCGCTTCGAGCTCCGCTGTCTGGGAGAGGAAGCCGCGCTGCTGAGGTACCGGGCGGCGCACCGGCTCGCCGACGGTCGCCTGGACCGCTTCACGCTGCGGTCCTCGGTGTGGGAGAGGTCGGCGCAGGGGTGGCAGATGAGCTTCCACCAGGGCACGCCGACCGAGGCCTACGAACCTGATGTCAAGGGGCCTGGCGAGAGCTGAGCTCTGCGCACACCATGAAAAAAGGGACCCCTAGGGGTCCCTTTGAAGGTTGGCACGCAGTGGTAGTCACTCGAAGTGCTTGGGCTGGCAGTCCTGCATGAACCGCACCGTCATCGATGTCGACAGGTGCAGGTTGTCGCGGGTGAGCCCTTCGTCCTGGCTCTTGCCCAGTGTGATGGCCTGGCGCAGTGCGTTCTTGATTTGACGACCGTTCAGCGGCAGTTGAGCGAACTCGTCCAGCCTGAAGTCCACCTCCGCACCGCTCAAGGCGGCACGGGTCAGCGTCCTCCAGACTTTCAGGCGGTCCTCTTCGTTGAGCGCCTCGTAGCGGATGCCCAGCGAAACGCGGCTCAGGATGGCCGGGTCGAGGTTGGACGCCCGGTTGGTCGTGAGGAACAGCACGCCGCGGTGGTACTCCAGCTCGCGCAGGAAGATGCCCACCAGCGCGTTGCGAACCACGTCCTGGGGCGTGCGACGCTCCAGGAAGATGTCCGCTTCGTCCAGCAGGACGACCGCGTTCCAGCGTTCTGCAGTCTGCAGCGCCGCTTTCAAGGCCTTTTCCAGCTCGTCGGGCGTAGTGCCCAGCTCGCCGACGTTGACCACGTACAGCGGGCGATGCTGCGTCTCGGCGACGGCTTCCGCCGTCAGTGTCTTGCCAGCACCCGGAGGGCCGTAGAGCAGGAAGACCGAGCCGCCGCTCTTGCCGTCGATGATGTCGGAGAACGAGCCTTCGGAGTGCTTGACCAGCGAGTACACGGTCTTCTTGACCTGTTCGTCCAGCACAAGCTGTTCGAAAGCCTGGTCGCGGAAGTCGATGTCGCTCAACTCGTCCAAGCTCAGCAGACCCCAGGTCTTGTGCGTGAACGAGAAGCCTTGCGCGAACTGCGGGAAGAAGCACAGGCAGTCCTTCAACTCGGCAGGCAGGGCCTGGGCCGAGTAGTCCGGACCGAACGCGTTGTCGCCACCCGCGATGCGGGGCACGGTCTGCGCCGAGCCCAGGGGGTCGACGATGACACGGCCATGCAGCGGCAGCTCCATCACGTTCCAGCCCCGCTGCACACGCAGTGCGCCGTCGCAGCGAGCGTAAAGCGCAGCGCTGCTGAGACCAAGGTACTTCACGCCACGCTGCTGCGCGTGTGCACGCTCCTCGTCGCTCATCAGAATGACGCTCGCGTTCTTGCGCGTGATGCGCTCGCGCTCGCCCATGCCGATGCTGCCGCGGTACCAGCTGACGCAACCGTTGTTGCGCACGCCGAGGTAAGCGGTGCGCAACACCAGCTGCACCCCGAAGAAGCCACTGCGGGCCTCGATGTCGGTGACGACGCAGGGCATTTCACCGTTGTCGGTCTGGTGCATGATGGCGTCGCCCTGGCGTACACCCAAGAACAGGTCGCGCGAGGTGTAGCTGTCGGTGCGCAACTTGGCGCGCGACTGCTCGTGCTCGGCCAGCAGGAATGCCTGGAGTTGCTTGACGAATTCGCGAGCAGGCTCACTGAGGCTGCTCAGTTCGTCCTGTGCGATGGCGCGGGCGTCTTCATTCGGACCGTCGTCGAACAGGGTGTGGTGCAGTGCCGGCGCAATCAGGGCGCCACGGCTCAGCCCGGCCTGGTCCAGCGCCCACACGAAGGCGGCGCCGACTGCGATGAGGCGGGTGACGACACCCTGTTGTTCACGGGAGTCGATGTACGGAAAGTTGTCGGCTTCGTTGAGCTCGTTGACCAGCTCCGTATCCGCCGTGAAGGTGACAACGGTGCTGGACAGGGTGAACGTCGAGTCGGTTTTTTGTTGCATGCAGCTTTCCTCTTGGAATTGTTGTGGTCCTGCCTCGGTGTAGCCACGTACGTCTGTCCCGAGCGGTGCGAGCACAAAGAGGAAGGCCTCTTGCACCGAGTGGATGCAAGAGGCCGAATCGCGCATGAGGGTCTAAGCGAGACTCAAGCTGAGTCTCAAGGGGCTTTCCTGGGGCATGGGGTTGCGAAAACCCTTGCTGGGGTGCGGCACTGCGGGTGGCAGTTCCGAGCAGGTGAGGGCAACCGGGTCCGACAGGCAGATGTTGCCGTCCTCGGAGAACAGGATGTTGCCGTCCTGATGCAGGTCGAGCACAGCGTGTTCTTCCTTGATGACCTTGGAAATCTCGGTGAAGGCAGGCCGCAGCGATAGCACGTTGCGTCGCGCCAGCACACGAGCCACCAGGTAGGAGCCCTTCCACCCGCGGTAGCCGAGGGTCGAAAAGTAGTTTTCCAGCCCTGTCGCCATGATGCGAAGGTAGTTGACTTGGAGCAGCTCGGTGCGCGTGCGAGGAGGCCTGAGCTTCTTGAGCACGAAGCCCGTGTAGGTGATTTCATCGGCGTCCTTCGCGCACTCTCCCAGTAGGTAGGTCACCTGGGGCAGCCCCCGAACCGGTTCGCGCTTTTCCATGCAGGCCGTCAGCAAGCTGATGGACGGCATGCAGCAGGTCATCTTGATGACCTGCGGTTCGCCGCGTGGTCGGAACAATGCATCCGCCGCCTGTGATTTGTCTTCCAAGAACAGCACCCTGGAAAAGGCACCGTCTTGATACGCCGTAGGGACTTGCTCGTCCAGCAACTTCTGGAGAGGGCCGGTTGGATAGGCCCTCAATGTCTGGTGAAGGTTCATCCTGTTTCCTTAAATTCTGTCCTACTCCTTATAGGAGCAAGCAGAAAAACAGGTGGGCGTGCAAGCGCGTATAAAACGCCAAGCTATACAACGAGAACACTTCTCATAGCGTTCTCCTCCCTTCTGCAGCTCGCTGCAGCTTCGGCGGTTTGCCGGCCCCCGCACCTCCTCGTGAGCTGCGGGGTTTTTCTTTGGCGAGCGAGAAAGCGACAAGAGCCCCGGACGGGTCACGTCGCAGGGCTCTTGTCGCTTTGGCTTTGGCCTTGACCTTAGCGGCGGCGGTAGCCGCTCATGCCACACCAGCCTCCTGGCGCACCGCCGCGAGACGGGCCGCCATACTTGCCGGTGTTGCCGCGAGGGTCACTCTGCAGCTCATGGCTGCGAAAGACGCCGGTGTCGACCGGCTCATCTCCGGTGGTGAATACGACATGGTATGACCGCTCAGCTTCCTGCCCGACGGCAGCGTCGCCAAAGCACATCACGAAACCTCGCCGACCTTTGTGAGGTCCGTCGAGGACGAGAACACCGTCGCCTCGGCTGAAGCGTCGGTCCTGGCGCGCACGCGCCAACTGTTGGTAGGGAGTCATCTATCTTGCTCACTGCTGGAATCTGCGGTGGCAAGCGCTAGGCGCTTGCCTCGGTTGTTCCAGCAGCCGCGACAAGCAAAAGCATTATAGCATTGCGGGCGACCGGCCTAAAGAAAAAGCGAGCCCATGAGGGCTCGCTTGAAGAGCATCAGCGCAACCGTTGGTTGACGGCGTCGATGATGGCGCCGACGTCGCAGGCGTAAAAGCCGGCGGAGTTGGCGGAGTTGGTTTCAATGACCTTGAGACCGTTCGGCGTGTCGGCCACGTCGAGGGTGTAGGCTGCGTTCGGCCCCCAGTGGTCGGCGCAGGATTGTGCGAACGCGGCCACTTGGGCGGGCACCTCGGTGCTTGACTGCACCCGGTCGCCGAGCTTGTAGCGCGAACCGGCCACCACCTGCCCGCCGATGACGAAAAGGCGGTATTCCGCCCGGATGTCTGTCAGCGGTGCGAGCACGACACGGTCTTGTGGCCGAAGCGTGACATCACGCTCATCGGACACTTTGGCCACGCCGGCGCGGAAGTCTTCGAACGCCTGGCGAGTCATGACCGTGCCGGCAAACGACTTGTTGTCGAGCACAGGCCGTATGAAAAACGTGTCTTCGACAGGCTCGAGCTCGTCGAGCCGTCCGCACAACGCACCCGCGTTCAACGCCAGCGAACCATAGCGCGCAAGCATCAGCTCGTAGTCCAGGTTTTCGTCGTAGTAGCCGGGCTGCCAGCCGCGGTTGCGGGCGACGACGCCCAAGCCCGTGCTGCCGTAGGCGAACACCGGTCCGGTGGGGTCGGCCACCTCGTTGTCCAGCAGATGGAAGAAGGGGACCAGGCGCACGAGGGTGTAGGGCACCCCACGCGCCTCGAGCAGGGCACGAACATGGTCGCGCGTGTCAGGGTTGATGAGGTTGGCCTGGAGCATCCAGTGCATGGGGTTCCTTTGCGCAGAGAAGAATGAGTCCTGACAGTGTGTAGGGAGCCGCCTTTGCACAAACCCGGGTCACTATAGAGGGGATGTCACGCACCCTGTCCCTGTTGCTGCTCTGTCTGGCCGCCTGGTCCGGCCCGTCTTTCGCTGGCGAGTCGTTCACCAGCGGCACGCTGGTCGCGCAGGTCGACGGCTCGGACTGTGAACTCTGCATCCGCCTGGCGCGCACGAGCCTGGAGAAGTTGCCCGGCATACGGCGCGCGCAGGTGGACCCGGCGCGCCACCAGGTGGCCGTGGAGCTCGACGGCAAGACGGCCGTGGATTCCGAAGCGCTGCTCCTGCTGCTGTCCCGAGCTGGCTACGCTGTGCGCAAGCTGACGCTCTACCCCGCGCCACGCTAAAGCGCAGGTCCTATACGAAGGGTCCGATTTCAGGACCTGAGGACCATTGATATGCCAAGTCGTGAAACCGTCAGCCTGTACTACCGGGCTGGTACCTCAGACAAGGTCTACCACGTCCAGCTGGAGCCTTCGGGCACCGGGTGGCTGGTCAACGCACAGCATGGCCGTCGTGGCGGAACGCTCACCGAGCTGACCAAGACGCCCACGCCCGTGTCGTTCGGGGTGGCCAAGTCCACCTACGACGACCTTGTCTCGCAAAAGAAAAAGAAGGGCTACACCCCCGGCGCATTGGCCGGCAAATCGGCTGCGGCGTC
>JACCDS011836182.1_pt1 | contig 10944 bp, 6 predicted proteins | sample 7446441 | NCBI WGS metagenome assembly JACCDS01 (sample SAMN15323445, study PRJNA562643) | freshwater metagenome | isolation source: river surface water | place: USA:Blue River Watershed | collected 2017-08-17 | reverse complement strand
GGCGCGTTTCGAGAAGGTGCTCTCCTCCGAGCAGATCACGACCCTGATTGCTACACTCGGCACCTCGATCGGCGCCGATGAATTCAACATCGACAAGCTGCGCTATCACCGCATCATCATCATGACCGATGCCGATGTCGACGGCGCGCACATCCGCACGCTGCTGCTGACGCTGCTGTACCGCCAGATGCCGCTTTTGGTTGAGCGCGGCCATGTGTACATCGCCCAGCCGCCGCTGTACAAGGTCAAGCATGGCAAGGACGAGCGTTACCTGAAGGACGACCTCGAAGAGGCTAGCTACATGATGCAGATCGCGCTGCAGGATGCGGCCCTGGTGCCGGCCGAAGGCGCGCAGGCCATCGCCGGCGATGCGCTGGCCGAGCTGGTCCGCAAGTACAACACCGCCAACGCGATCATCATGCGCCTGTCGCGCGCAATGGATGATGCGGCGCTGTCGGCCATCATGAATGGTGTGACACTGGACCTCGCCGACAGTGCCGCGGCCGAGGCCTCGGCGCTGGCGCTGGCAGTCGCCATCAATGATCCGTCTGTGCGGGTTGCGGTCAGCTCGGATGAGCTCTCGGCCAAGCACATACTGCGCGTCGAGCGCCGTCATCACGGCAACCTGAAGGTCAGCGTGATCGATGCCGAATTCGTCGACGGCCCCGACTACGGCGTCCTGGCCGAGGCTGCCGCTACCTTCAAGGGACTGATCGGTCCGGGCGCGATGGTTCGCCGCGGCAGCGGCGATAGGGTCAAGGAATCCGCGATCATCGATTTCCGGCAGGCGATGGCATGGCTGCGCGACGAGGCCGAGCGCGGCGTGTCCAAGCAACGCTACAAGGGCCTGGGCGAAATGAATCCTGAGCAACTGTGGGAGACCACGATGGATCCGGCCGTGCGCCGCCTGCTCAAGGTGCAGATCGAGGACGCGATCGCGGCCGACCAGATCTTTACCACGCTGATGGGCGATGATGTCGAGCCGCGCCGCGCCTTCATCGAGTCGAACGCGCTGGCGGCAGGCAATATCGACGTCTGAGTTTTATCGGGCAACGGACGGCAGGCCTGTGAGACCACGTTGGCTACTGGCCGCAGCAGCGAGCAACATCAAGCATCAGCAAGTGGTCGCACAAGTTGGTAAAAGGTAGCAAGCAGCAGCAAGAAGCGGCGCGTTGGCCGAGCATACGGCCGATACGATAAAAACAAAGAGGAAAACGTATGAAGTGGCTGATCTTGCTCCTCTGGAGCCTGACTGTCATGTATGGCCAATTGCGCGGTAAGGTGCGCCATTCATGGCGTAAGGCATTTCTTGATCACTCGACCCTGCTGGCGCCGATCAATACGCTGATGGTATTGAACTCGCGCGTGCCGGTCACGCCCTATGTACCGGTTGACGCCATCCCTGAGCTAAAGACCATCGAAGACAACTGGCAGGTGTTCCGCGACGAGGCGCTGGCGCTCGCCCAGATGCAGCAGATCAAGGCGGATCAGACGCATACCGACATTGGTTTTAACTCCTTCTTCAAGTACGGCTGGAAGCGTTTTTACCTGAAATGGTACGACGCGCAGCATCCGTCGGCCGAGGCGCTGTGCCCGCGTTCGGTCGCTATCCTGCGCAGCATTCCGTCGGTGAAGGCGGCGATGTTTGCGGAGCTGCCGGCGGGCGGCAAGCTGAACCTACACCGCGATCCCTATGCCGGCTCGATCCGCTATCACCTAGGGCTGGTGACGCCGAATGATGATGCGTGCTACATCGAGGTTGACGGCCAGCGTCATAGCTGGCGCGACGGTCAGGGCGTGATCTTTGATGAGACCTATCTGCACGAGGCACACAACCGCACCGAAAAGAACCGCATCATCCTGTTCTGCGACATCGAGCGCCCGCTGCGTAGCCGCATCGCGACCTTGATTAATCGCTGGTTCAGCCGCCATGTGATGTCGGCCGCCAGCTCACCGAATGACGACAACGACAAGGTCGGCGCGATCAACCGCCTGACCCACCTGCACTTTCTGGCCGACCAGAAGCGCAAGCAGTTCAAGGCCTGGAGCCCGACCGCTTATAAGCTGACCAAGGTATTGCTGTTGGCGGCGGTAGTGGCTACATTCTTGTTCGTCTGATGGGCGGCACCGACATGATTTCCCCTAAACGATCGCATTATGGGAGGGGGAGCGACCGGAAAACCAGCCGATGCCATGAACTTGCAGGCCGCGCGCGATGCGGTCTAGGTAAGCGCTTTAGATCTCAATCTTGGTGCCCAACTCGACCACGCGATTGGGCGGAATCCTGAAGAAGTCCGAGGGTTTGGCGGCGTTCTGCATCATCCATGCGAAGAGCCGCTCGCGCCATAAGGCCATGCCGGGCAAATTGCTTGGGATGATAGTGTCGCGCGCCAAGAAGAAGGTAGTGTCTTCCATCACCAGCGGATCGTCGAGCAGGGGTTCGATTTGCTGCAACACCTGATCTACATCTGGCGTTTCCTTAAAGCCGTAGACAGCGCGCGCGAGATAAATCTTTCCGCCGAGTTCCGTAAGGGAGAGCCGCTCGCTTTCGCTCACATAAGGTACATCCCAAATCGACAACTTCAGGAAGATGACCCGCTCATGCAGGATGCGGTTGTGCTTCAGGTTGTGCAGCAGTGCGATCGGCACGAAATCCAGATGCGGAGTCAGGAACACGGCTGTTCCCCCTACCCGGTGTGGCGGATGTGCGAGTAGCCCTTCGACGAAATCCTTGATGTGGATCGCATCCTCGGACAATCGCTCGCGCAGCAGCCGACGGCCGGTATACCAAGTCGTCAGCATGACGAAGCAAATTGCGCCCAGCACCATCGGGTACCAGCCACCATCTTTTATCTTGATCAGGTTCGCTGTCCAGAACGATAGGTCGACAACGAAAAATAAGGCGATCAAAGCGGTAACCAGCGCTCGTTGCATACGCCATTCATTGCGCATCACCACGGCCAGCATTACGGTCGTGATCAGCATCGTGGTCGTCACCGAAATGCCGTAGGCGGCGGCCAGGTTGCCCGACTCACGAAATTGAAATACAGTGAACAGCACTAGCACCAGCAGCGTCCAGTTCACGGTCGGCATGTAGATCTGGCCGCGTTCGGTATCAGACGTATGCAGGATCACCATGCGTGGCAGGAACCCCAGCAAGATACCCTGGCCAGCGAGGGAAAACGCGCCTGAAATCACCGCTTGCGAAGCAATCACGGTGGCCGCCGTTGCCAGCCCGATCATGGGCCACACCGCCCATGCCGGCAGCATCATAAAAAAGGGGTTGCTGATGCCCTCTGGGTGGGCGATCAGGAAAGCGGCTTGGCCGAGGTAATTCAGCAGAAGGCTAGGCAGCGCGACCAGCAACCATGCGAGGCGCACCGGCTTGCTGCCAAAATGCCCCATGTCCAGGTACAAGGCTTCGACACCGGTGACGACCAGCACCACGGAGCCCATCACGATATATGCGAGCAGTGCATGCTCGCGTACGAAATCGATGGCATACATCGGCGACATGGCGAGCAACACTGCGGGGTTTTGCTGGATGTTGTACACCCCGGCAACTGCCAGCGCCGAGAACCACATCAGCATGATGGGGCCGAACCAGCGACCGACGGCTGCCGTGCCATAGCGCTGCACGCTAAAAAGCAGGATGATGATCATCACGGTCAGCGGGATTACCGCCTGCTTCAGGTCCGGGTGCACGACCTCCAGGCCCTCAACCGCTGACAGAACCGAGATCGCCGGCGTGATGACAGACTCGCCGAGCAGCATGCAGGCACCGAGGGCGCCGAGCATCAACAGCATCCTGAAGCGGCGCGGCTTCTTACGAGCCGAGCGCAGCGCCAATGCCATCAGTGACAACACACCGCCTTCGCCGTGGTTGTCGGCACGCAGCACGAAGGTCACATACTTTAGCGTGACCACCAGCGCCAGTGACCAGAAGATCATTGAAATGATGCCGAACACGCCTGCTTCAGAAAAAGGTATGCCGTGCACGGGCGCGAAGCATTCCTTTAATGCGTAGAGCGGGCTAGTGCCGATGTCGCCAAATACCACGCCGATGGCGGCCAGCGTTAGAACGGCGATGGAGCTGTGATGATGCTGTGCGTCCGGGTTCAGCCGGACTGGTTGCATAAGGGGGGAGTCGGAAAACTCGGGGTTACTGATGGCCATGCTGCCTTTCGCGGCGCCACCCGCGTAACTTAAGTTCGGCGGGCAGTGCTCAATCGTGTCGATCAGAGGTCGGACCGCACGGATAATTAACGGAACGACGAGGATCCGAGCTGCCAATCAGATCTTGGGCCACCAGGCATCAGGAAAGCATAAGGATGCATTTGCGGCGCGCGTCTTTATCCCGCCAGAGTGAGGTCGCAAAAACGATAGCCGATACCGGTTTCGGTCAGCAGCAGTTCGGGTGCAGCCGGGTCCATTTCTAGTTTGGCGCGCAGCTGGCCCATATAAAGCCGAAGGTAATGTACATGCTCGACATACTCCGGCCCCCACACATCGCGCAGCAATTGCCTGTGCGTGACGACCTGACCCGCCTGTACTAGCAGGCGTGACAGCAGCTTGAATTCCGTTGGCGTCAGATGTACCTTGTGGCCCTGGCGGCGCACTAGATGGCGTGATAGGCTGATTTCCAGTTCGCCGATGCGGAACTCGCCGCTGTGCGGACGGCCATCAGCCGACAGCCGCCGCAGCGCGACGCGCATGCGCGCCTTGAGTTCGTTGATACTGAAAGGCTTGACCAGATAGTCGTCAGCACCTGCATCGAGCAGATGGACCTTGCTATAGTCATCTTGACGTGCGGAGATTACTAGCACCGGCAAGGTCGAGTGCGCGCGCGTCCAGCGAATTAATTCGCTGCCGTCGCCGTCGGGCAGGCCCAGATCGACGATCACTAGTCGAGGTACACCGACCTGGTCACTGACCAGATAGTTCTGCAATACTGTCTGTGCATGCGCCAGCGTAGCGCTGGCATCGACCGTGAAGCCGTCCATCTCGAGCGACTGCTGCAGCGCATGCCTCAGTTTCAGGTCATCTTCGACCAGTAGCACACGTGCGTTCATGCGCCCTGCTCCACCGGCTGCTCCGGCTGTTCCGCCAACGGTAGTGACAGCGTGACGGTGGTGCCGCCACCAGCTGTGTCGGTAATCGTCAGGTTCCCATGATGTACTTGGGCAATCGCACGGCATACCGCCAGTCCGACACCGATACCGCGACGCATGCCGCCGTCGACCGGCGTGGCCTTGGTTTCCACTCGCTGAAAGATATCGAAAACCCGGTCTTTCCATGCGTCCGGTATCCCGTAGCCTTGGTCTTCCACCTGAATTAGCAAGGCATCCTGATCACACTGCGCGCTGACGACGACAGCAGCGGGTGCGGCGCTAAACTTGAGTGCATTGTCGATCAGGTTGTCGAACAGCTGGTTCAATAGCCCAGTGTCACACCGCAGCAGTGGCATTCGCTCAGGCAGCACCACTTGAACCACCCGCTGCGGATGATTTCGCCGCGCGCGCGCGCAGACCGTACCCAGAATCTCCTCCAGGGACTCCCAGTTCATGGGCAGGTCAATGTTCTGACTGTCAAGGCGTGCCAGTTGCAGGGTGTTGGTGGCCATTCGATGCAACTGGCCCGCCTCGTCGACGATCATAGTCGCCAACTGTCGGATCTCTGCCGGCGAGGCGCGGCCTGCCTGCTCGGCAATCACGGATGCCGAGCTCATGACCGTGGTCAGCGGAGTTCGGTAATCATGCGAAATCGAGGTTAACAGCATGTTGCGTAGTTGCTGGTTTTGTGCATGCTCACGCGCGATGCGGGTCTGCCGCTGATGCTGGGCTTCGCTGTCGGCGGCGCGGCGCGTCAACGCCATCAGGTAGCTAATCACGCTGCTGACGGCTAGCATGGTGATTAGCAGGATCATGTCCTGCCGCAAATCGACGGTAAACGTGAACAACGGCGGCACGAAACTCCAATTGAACAAGCCCACGGCTAGCGAACTAGTCAAGATTGATGCCGTCGGGCGCAGCCACAATGACGCGACAGCGCTGGCCAACACCATCAGCAGGGCTAGGTTGCCAAGGCTGACGCTGGGTTGCAGCGCCAGCATCAGGCCCCACGACGCTAACCAAACGGTGGCCGGCGCCCATCCGTTCAGTCCGGCCAGTCCGGCCAGCAGGCGCGGCGAGCTGTTCGGCATTGGCGCTGGTGGCGGCGTGCGCAACGAGTCGGGCACAGCGTCGGGCAAGAAGGAAGACGGCGATCCGCGGGCGGCATGGTCGGCGGCATGGAGGGCTGGATCGGTCGCAGCGCGGCGTGCCTGCGACGCTGCGTCCATGCCTGTCGCCGACGGCGCGGGGTGGGTTTGCATGTCTGGATTATGCGCAGGGAGTTGCTGCCAAGCAAGGATGCCGCACTGCCAAACCGTGTTCGATCGCAAGTGCTGGAGTTTTTACAAATAAGCACAAGTGAATCAACGATAGATATCGGTTTTGACTTTTCAGCTTGAATATACTGCGGCAACGCACCATTCCCGGCCCGCCGTGGGTCATTGCGCGCGCTGTCGCCACCTTTTCGTTGTCATTTATGTCGCTGCAAGCCATTGTTTTCGACGCCTACGGCACGCTCTTCGATGTGTATTCGATCGGCGCGCTGGCGGAACGCTTGTTCCCCGGAAAGGGTTCGGCGCTGGCTGAACTCTGGCGCGACAGGCAGATCGAGTACACAAGGCTGCGCACGCTGTCGAACACCTACAAGCCGTTCTGGGAAGTGACTCAGGATGCGCTGGTCTTCAGCTGCCGCAAGCTCGGGCTCGACCTCACGCTGGATGCGCAGAATCAGATCATGGGCCAGTACGCACGATTGCAGGCTTTCCCCGAAGTCGCCCCGGTGCTGCAGGCGCTGCGCGCGCGCGATCTCAAGCTGGCCATTCTGTCGAACGGCAATCCGCAAATGCTCAATGCCGCCGTCACCGCCGCCGGCCTGTCTGATCAGATTGATTCCGTGCTGTCGGTCGATGCGGTGCGCAAGTTCAAGACGGCGCCCGAGGCTTATCAGCTTGGGCCGGACCGCTTCGGCGTGGCGGCAAAAGACATGTTGTTCGTATCAAGCAATGGCTGGGACGTGTGCGGCGCCGCATGGTTCGGCTACCAGACCTTTTGGGTCAATCGACCCAATGCGCCATTAGAAGAACTCGGGGTGACGCCGAATGGTATCGGCCGCAGCCTCAATGACTTGCTTACCTATATCGGGAAGGGGGAAACCACATGAACTCAATCAGCAAACCGGAAAGACAGAATCTGATGACCACTCGCATCAACGCCCACGGCTTGCAGGTCGACCAAGTCCTGCATCGCTTCATCGAGGACAAGGTCCTGCCGGGCACCGGCATCGCCAGCGATGCCTTCTGGCAGGGCTTCGCACAGATTGCCAACGAGCTCGCGCCGAAGAATGCCGCGCTGCTGGCCGAACGTGATCGCTTGCAGCTCGAGCTGGATCAGTGGCACCGCAATCATCCGGGCCCGATTACCGATGTCGCTGCCTATCGCGAATTTCTCGAGTCGATCGGCTACCTGCAGCCGGTGCCGGCAGAGGTGAAAGTCACCACCGCCAATGTGGATGCGGAGCTCGCCACGACCGCCGGCCCCCAGCTGGTGGTGCCCATCCTAAACGCACGCTATGCGCTCAATGCTGCCAACGCACGCTGGGGTTCGCTGTATGACGCTCTTTACGGCACCGACGCTATCCCCGAGACGGATGGCGCGACCCGCGCCGGCGCCTACAACCCGGTGCGCGGCGCCAAGGTCGTTGCCTTCGCACGTAACTTCCTCGACCAGTCCGTCCCGCTCGCTCAGGGCTCGCACGCTGATGCTACCGGCTACCAGGTCGACGGCGGCAAGCTGCTCGTCACGCTGAAGGATGGCAGCAGCACCGGCTTGAAAGATGCTGCGAAATTCGTTGGTTATCAGGGGGATGCCGCTGCGCCTTCGTCGGTGCTGCTGAAGAACCATGGCCTGCATATCGATATCCGCATCGACCGCGACACCGCGATTGGCAAGGATGATGCCGCCGGCGTCGCCGATGTCGTGATCGAGTCGGCGCTGTCGACCATTCTCGATCTGGAAGACTCGGTGGCCGTGGTTGATGGCACCGACAAGGTCGTTGCCTATGACAACTGGCTCGGCATCCTCAAGGGCACGCTGGTCGAGTCCGTCAGCAAGGGCGGCAAGACCTTCGAGCGTACGCTCAATGCCGACCGCAGCTATACCGGCGCCAATGGCCAGCCCGTCAAGTTGCACGGCCGCTCGCTGCTGTTCCTGCGCAATGTCGGTCACCTGATGACCAACCCGGCGATCCTGCTGGCCAATGGCAACGAGATCCCGGAAGGCATACTCGATGCGGTCGTTACTACCACCATCGCACTGCATGACTTGAAGCGCCCGGCCACGCAGGCGATCGGCAATACCCGCACCGGCTCGGTCTACATCGTCAAGCCGAAGATGCACGGCCCGAAGGAAGTGGCATTCGCGGTCGAGCTGTTCGGTCGTGTCGAGCAGATGCTCGGCCTGCAGGAAAACACCGTCAAGCTCGGCATCATGGATGAGGAACGTCGCACCTCGACCAACCTCAAGGCCTGCCTGAAGGAAGCCGCCGCGCGCGTTGCCTTCATCAACACCGGCTTCCTCGACCGCACCGGCGACGAGATGCATTCGTCAATGACCGCAGGTCCGATGATGCGCAAGGGCGACATGAAGACCTCGACCTGGCTGTCGGCCTATGAGCGCAGCAATGTGCTGAATGGCCTGTCCTCGAGCATGCGCGGCCGCGGCCAGATCGGCAAGGGCATGTGGGCCATGCCGGACTTGATGGCAGCGATGCTCGACCAGAAGGTTGGCCATCCGAAGTCGGGCGCCAACACCGCCTGGGTACCCTCGCCGACCGCAGCCACGCTGCATGCAATGCACTATCACGCGGTTGACGTGTTCGAGGTTCAGCAAGAACTGGAAAAGGTCGATGCGGCCGCCGAACTCAAGAAACTGCGCGATGAATTGTTGATGATCCCGGTCGTCAAGAGCCCGAGCTGGAGCGCTGCTGACATTCAGCAGGAGCTCGACAACAATGCACAAGGCATCCTCGGCTATGTGGTGCGCTGGGTGGAACAAGGCGTGGGCTGCTCGAAGGTGCCCGATATTCACAATGTCGGCCTGATGGAAGACCGCGCAACGCTGCGCATCTCCAGTCAGCACATTGCAAACTGGCTGCTGCATGGCATCGTCACGCGTGCGCAAGTCGAAGAGACGCTGGCGCGCATGGCCAAGGTGGTCGACGGCCAGAATGCCGGCGACCCGGTCTACCGTCCGATGGCCGATAAGCTCGCCACCTCGCATGCCTTCCAGGCTGCCAGCGATCTGGTGTTCAAGGGTCTCGAGCAACCGGCCGGCTATACCGAGCCGCTGCTGCATGCGTGGCGCCTGAAGTTCAAGCAAGAAGTGACGGGCGTCTGATCATACTGCATTGCCCCGAAAACGCCGGCCACTAGCCGGCGTTTTTCTTGCTGCCTCAGCGTTAGCAAAGGCGGTAGCAAATAAAAAATGCCGGGCAAATGCCCGGCATGGTCATCTGTGCTGTGCCCAACGGCGTTTGCCGCTCGGCCGTTGGCCGTCAGGCGGCCAGCTTCACGCTCTCCTGCGCCGGTGCAGATGTACGGATCAGGTGATCGAATGCGCTAAGCGCCGCTTTCGATCCCTCGCCCATCGCAATGATGATCTGCTTGTACGGCACCGTGGTCACGTCGCCGGCAGCGAACACGCCCGGCACCGAGGTCTGGCCACGCGCATCAACCTCGATCTCGCCGCGCGGCGACAAGGCCACTGTGCCCTTCAGCCAATCGGTATTGGGCAGCAGGCCGATCTGCACGAAGATGCCCTCGAGCTCGATGCTCTTCGATTCGCCGCTCTTGCGATCGGTGTAGCGCATGCCATTGACCTTGTTGCCGTCGCCGGTCACTTCAGTCGTCTGCGCGTCAGTGATGATGGTCACGTTGGGCAGGCTGCGCAATTTGCGCTGCAGGACTTCATCCGCGCGCAGCCTCGCATCGAACTCAAGCAGCGTCACATGACCGACAATGCCGGCAAGGTCGATCGCTGCCTCGACACCGGAGTTACCGCCGCCGACCACCGATACGCGCCTGCCCTTGAACAGCGGGCCATCGCAGTGCGGGCAATACGCCACGCCCTTGTTCCGGTATTCTTTCTCGCCCGGCACGTTCAGCTCGCGCCAGCGCGCGCCGGTCGCGATGACCACCGACTTTGCCTTCAGGCTGGCACCGCTGTCGAGCTTCACTTCAATCAGCTCGCCCGGTACCAGTGCCGCGGCACGCTGCAGGTTCATGACATCCACTTCATAGCTCTTGACGTGCTGTTCGAGCGCGGCCACCAGCTTGGGGCCTTCGGTCTCCTTGACCGAGATGAAGTTCTCGATGCCCAGGGTATCGAGTACCTGGCCGCCGAAGCGCTCGGCCACCACGCCGGTGCGGATGCCCTTGCGCGCCGAGTAGATCGCTGCAGCCGAGCCGGCCGGCCCACCACCGACGATCAGCAGATCGAACACTTCTTTCTGCGCGATCTTTTCTGCGTCACGCGCGGCAGCGCCAGTGTCGAGCTTGGCGAGGATTTCTTCCAGCTCCATTCGGCCTTGACCGAATTTCTCGCCATTGAGCATGATGGTCGGTACGGCCATGATCTGGCGTGCATTCACTTCATCCTGAAACAGCGCGCCATCGATCATCACATGCGTGATGTTCGGATTGATCACCGACATCAGGTTCAGCGCCTGCACGACTTCCGGGCAGTTCTGGCAGGACAGCGAGATATAGGTCTCGAAGTGAAAGCTGCCTTCGAGCTGACGGATCTGCTCGAGCACCTCATCGCTGGCCTTCGGCGG
>JACCDS012157441.1_pt1 | contig 10945 bp, 10 predicted proteins | sample 7446441 | NCBI WGS metagenome assembly JACCDS01 (sample SAMN15323445, study PRJNA562643) | freshwater metagenome | isolation source: river surface water | place: USA:Blue River Watershed | collected 2017-08-17 | reverse complement strand
GCTTGGGCTTCGGGCCGGATGTGCTGGGCATGGGCAGGCTCCTGTCGAGAAAAGTTACCGGCACTGTACGCCCTCTGTGGCGTCCGCGCCAGTGTCTGGAACAGGCGTCTGGCCGGGGAGGAGCTGGGCTAAACTCACCCGCTGGTCTATAGCCCGGGCTGAAACGGCCCGTCCAGGGGATTGCATGATTCTTGTCACCGGCGGCGCTGGCTTTATCGGCGCCAATTTCGTGCTCGACTGGCTGGCGCAGTCGGACGAGCCGGTGCTCAATCTGGACAAGCTGACCTACGCCGGCAACCTGGAGAACCTGGCGTCCTTGCGCGGTGATGCGCGCCACGTGTTCGTGCAGGGCGACATCGGTGACAGCGCGCTGGTGGCGCGCCTGCTGGCCGAGCACCGGCCGCGTGCCGTGCTCAACTTCGCAGCCGAGTCGCATGTGGACCGATCCATCCATGGGCCGGAAGACTTCATCCAGACCAATATCGTGGGCACCTTCCGGTTGCTCGAGGCCGTGCGGGCCCACTGGGGCGGCCTGGACGAGACGGCGCGGGCGGGTTTTCGTTTCCTGCACGTCTCGACGGACGAGGTCTACGGTTCGCTGGCGCCGCAGGACCCGGCCTTCACCGAGCGGCACCGCTACGAACCCAATAGCCCCTACAGCGCCAGCAAGGCCGCGAGCGATCACCTGGTGCGGGCCTACCACCACACCTACGGCCTGCCGGTGCTGACCACCAACTGCAGCAACAACTATGGCCCGTATCACTTCCCGGAAAAGCTGATCCCGCTGATGATCGTCAACGCGCTGGCGGGCAAGCCGCTGCCGGTCTATGGCGACGGCATGCAGGTCCGCGACTGGCTCTACGTGCGTGACCACTGCAGCGCCATCCGTCGCGTGCTGCAGGCCGGAAAGCCGGGCGAGGTCTACAACGTGGGCGGCTGGAACGAAAAACCCAATATCGAGATTGTGCAGACCTTGTGCGCCCTGCTCGACGAACTGCGTCCGCGCGCCGACGGCAAGAGCTACCGCGAGCAGATCAGCTACGTGAAGGACCGCCCGGGCCACGACCGACGCTATGCCATCGACGCGCACAAGCTCGAGAAGGAGCTGGGCTGGAGGCCGGCCGAGACCTTCGCGTCCGGCATCCGCAAGACCGTCCTGTGGTACCTGGACCATGCGGACTGGGTCGCGCACGTGCAGTCCGGGGCCTACCGCGAGTGGGTGCAGAAGCAGTACGCATGAAGATCCTGCTGCTCGGCAAGAAGGGCCAGGTCGGCTGGGAGCTGCAGCGTTCCCTCTCGGTGCTGGGCGAGCTGGTGGCGCTGGACCACGACAGCACCGACTTCTGTGGGGACTTCACCAACCCGGCCGGCCTGGCACACACGGTGCGGCAGCTGCGACCCCAACTCATCGTCAACGCCGCCGCCCACACGGCGGTCGACAGGGCGGAAAACGAGCCGGAGCTGGCGCACACCATCAACGCCCACGCACCCGGCGTGCTGGCCCGGGCCGCCCGGGAACTCGACGCCTGGCTGGTGCACTACAGCACCGACTATGTGTTCGACGGCAGCGGCAGCCGGCCCTGGAAGGAGACGGATACGACGGCACCGCTGAGTGTCTATGGTCGCAGCAAACGCGCCGGCGAGGAGGCGATCCTGGCCAGCGGCTGCCGCCATCTGATCTTCCGTACCAGCTGGGTCTATGGGGCCCGCGGAGGCAACTTCGCCCGGACCATGCTGCGCCTGGCGGCCGAGCGGGAGCAACTCCAGGTGATCGACGACCAGATCGGTGCGCCGACCGGCGCCGACCTGCTGGCCGACGTGACGGCGCATGCCGTGCGCCATGTGCTGCCGCAGCAGCGGCGCAACGACCTGACGCCTTCGGGCCTGTACCATGTGGCGGCGTCCGGTGAAACGAGCTGGCACGGTTACGCCCGCTTTGTGCTGCAAAGGGCGCAGGCTGCCGGACATGCGCTGAAGGCCGGACCGCAGCAGGTGCAGCCGGTCCCGACCACCGCCTACCCGACCCCGGCAAAACGGCCGCACAATTCGAGGCTGGACACACAACTGCTGCAGAACACCTTCGGCTTCAGGCTGCCGCCCTGGGAGGCCGGCGTGGCACGCATGCTGGACGAAATACTCTGAGCGACCCCGGGAAAGCGACCATGACACAACGCAAGGGCATCATCCTCGCCGGTGGCTCCGGCACCCGGCTGCACCCGGCCACCCTGGCCATCAGCAAGCAGCTGCTGCCGGTCTACGACAAGCCCATGGTCTATTACCCGCTGACCACGCTGATGCTGGCTGGCATGCGCGACATCCTGCTCATCAGCACGCCGCAGGACACGCCGCGTTTCACCCAGCTGCTGGGCGACGGCAGCCAGTGGGGCCTGAACCTGCAGTACGCCGTACAGCCCAGCCCGGACGGGCTGGCGCAGGCCTTCATCATCGGCGAGTCCTTTGTGGGTGACAACCCGAGCGCGCTGGTGCTGGGTGACAACATCTATTACGGGCACGATTTCCAGACCCTGCTGGGGCATGCCGTTTCACGCACCAGCGGCGCCACGGTTTTTGCCTACCACGTGAACGATCCCGAGCGTTATGGCGTGGCCGAGTTCGATGCGCAGGGGCGCGTGTTGTCGCTGGAAGAAAAACCCAAGGTTCCCAAGAGCAACTATGCCGTCACCGGCCTGTATTTCTACGACCAGCAGGTGACCCGGCTGGCCAGGAGCCTGCGTCCCTCGGCCCGCGGCGAGCTGGAGATCACCGACCTCAACCGTTTGTATCTGGAGCAGGGCCAGCTGAACGTCGAGATCATGTGGCGCGGTTATGCCTGGCTGGATACAGGGACGCACGACAGCCTGCTCGACGCGGGCCAGTTCATCGCCACCCTGGAGCGCCGCCAGGGCTTGAAAATCGCCTGCCCGGAGGAGATTGCCTGGCGGCAGGGCTGGATCGACAGCGGGCAGCTCGAGCGCCTGGCCCAGCCCCTGGCCAAGAGCGGCTATGGCCAGTACCTGCTACGCCTGCTGAACGAGAAGCGTCCTGACTGAAACCGTCCATCATGCGTATCACCCCGACTGTCATTCCCGACGTACTGATCCTCGAACCCCGGGTGTTTGGTGATGCCCGTGGCTTTTTCCTGGAGAGCTACAACGAACGCGCTTTCGGGGAGGCCACGGGCTTGCAGCCCCGTTTCGTGCAGGACAACCACAGCCGTAGCGCCAGGGGCGTGTTGCGTGGACTGCACTACCAGATCCGTTGCCCTCAGGGCAAACTCACGCGCGTGGTGCGTGGCAGCGTGTTCGACGTTGCGGTGGACTTGCGCCAGTCCTCTCCGACCTTCGGGCGCTGGGTCGGGGTGGAGTTGAGCGAGAGCAATCACCGCCAGCTCTGGGTTCCGCCGGGGTTTGCCCATGGTTTCCTGGTGACCAGCGAGTCGGCGGATTTTCTTTACAAGACCACTGACTATTACGCGCCAGAGCATGAGCGCTGCATCGCCTGGAATGATCCGGCGATCGGTATTGAATGGCCGCTCGCAGCAGCCCCTGTGCTGTCGGGCAAGGATCAGCAGGGCCAGTCGCTGGCCCAGGCAGAGGTGTACGCATGAGTCTCATCATCCATCCCGTCGTCCTGTGCGGTGGCAGTGGCACACGCTTGTGGCCGCTGTCGCGCAAGGCCTTCCCCAAGCAGTTCATCCCCCTGCTGGGTGAGAAGTCGCTGTTGCAGCTCACGCTGGAGCGGGTGGCTCCCCTGGCCCGCGGGCAGGCCGAGGCCGTCACCTGCGTGGCCGCCGATGAACACCGCTTCCTCGTGGCCGACGTGGCGACGCAGGCGGGCCTGAGCGTGCGCCAGATCCTGGAGCCACAGGCTCGCAACACCGCGGCGGCCATGGCGCTGGCGGCCCTGGCGGCCCCTGTGGATGCTCTGCTGCTCTTCTGTCCGGCCGATCACCACATTCCCGATGCGGCCGCCTTCTGCGCCATGGTGGAGGGGGCGGCCCCGGCGGCACAGGCCGGTCGCCTGGTGACCTTCGGCGTGTTGCCCAGTTTCCCCAGCACGGCCTACGGCTACATCCAGAAGGGTGCGCCTAACGGTGCCGGCTTCCAGGTGGCCCGTTTTGTCGAGAAGCCGGCCCAGGACAAGGCGCTCGAGTTCCTGGCCAGCGGCCAGTACCTCTGGAACGCCGGCATCTTCCTCATGCGTGCGGTCGACCTGTTGCACGCCTTGCAGGTTCATGCGCCGGACATCCTGGAGGCCTGCCGCCAGGCCATGCGTGCTCCGCAGCGTGACGGTCTTTTCCTGCGCCCCGATGCACAGCTGTTCGCGGCTTGCCGCAGCCAGTCCATCGACTACGCGGTGATGGAGCGGGCGGACAATGTCAGCGTCTATCCCTTCGCCGGTGTCTGGAGTGATGTGGGCAGCTGGAACGCCGTGGCGGCGCTTGCCGAGCCGGATGCTGATGGCAATCGGGCCGGCGGCGAGGTGCAGCACGCCCATCATCTGCGCACCCGTGACACCTACATCCACGCTGGCGGTCAGCGCCCCGTGGTGGCCCTGGGGACCCAGAAGCTGCTGGTGATCGACACCCCCGATGCGCTGCTGGTGGCCGACGCCAGCCAGGCCGAAGCGGTCAAGGAGGTCGTGGCCAAGCTGGAGGCGCTGGATGCTGCCCAGGCCGTGCAGCACCGTCGAGTAGCCCGGCCCTGGGGCTGGTACGACAGCATCGACCTGGGGCCACGCCATCAGGTCAAGCGCATCACCGTCAAGCCCGGTGCGGCCCTGTCCCTGCAGATGCATCACCACCGAGCCGAGCACTGGGTGGTGGTGAGCGGCACGGCCGAGGTGACCAACGGGGATAAGGTGTTGGTGCTGGGTGAGAACCAGAGTACTTTCATTCCCATCGGGCAGAGGCATCGCCTGGCCAATCCGGGCAAGGTACCGCTGGAAATCATCGAGGTGCAGAGCGGCGGGTATCTTGGTGAGGACGATATCGTGCGGTTCGAGGACGTCTACGGGCGGCAACAGGCGTGACGGAGACACCATGAATCTGGATGCGGAGCTCATCGCAGTCATCGGCCTGGGTTATGTCGGCCTGCCCCTGGCCGTCGAGTTCGGCAAGCAGCGGCCGGTCATCGGCTTCGACATCAACGCCGCGCGCATCGCCGAGTTGAGTGCAGGCCGTGACAGCACGCTGGAAGTGGCTTCCGGGGAGTTGCAGTCGGCGCATCACCTGCGTTTCGTCCATGATCCCGAAGCCTTGCGCAACTGCAAGGTGTTCATCGTCACCGTGCCCACGCCCGTCGACCGGGCCAACCGTCCCGACATGACACCCCTGGTCAGGGCGAGCGAGACGGTCGGCCGAGTGATGCCCGGGGGTGCCGTGGTGATCTATGAGTCCACGGTGTACCCGGGGGCCACGGAGGAGGTCTGCGTCCCGATCCTCGAAAAGGAGTCGGGTCGTAAGTTCAACCTGGATTTCTTCTGCGGCTACAGCCCGGAGCGCATCAACCCCGGGGACAAGGGGCATCGTTTGCCCGATATCAGGAAGGTGACCAGCGGCTCCACCCCGGCCGTGGCCCAGGCCGTGGATGCGCTGTACCGCCAGATCATCACGGCCGGCACGCACCTGGCCAGCAGCATCAAGGTCGCCGAGGCCGCCAAGGTGATCGAGAACACCCAGCGTGACGTCAACATCGCCCTGATGAACGAGCTATCCCTGATATTCCATCGCCTGGGCATCGACACACTGGAGGTGCTGGAGGCCGCCGGGACCAAATGGAATTTCCTGCCCTTCCGGCCCGGCCTGGTGGGCGGTCATTGCATCGGCGTGGATCCCTATTACCTGACGCACAAGGCCCAGGAGCTGGGCTACCACCCCGAGGTGATCCTGGCGGGCCGTCGCATCAACGACAGCATGGCGGCCCATGTGGCCGACGAGGTCGTGAAGCTCATGTTGCGTCGTCGCCTGCCGGTGCTGGGCAGTCGCATCCTCGTGCTCGGTCTGACCTTCAAGGAAAACTGTCCGGATCTGCGCAACACCAAGGTGGTGGACATGGTCCGTGCCCTCCGTGCCTACAGCGCCGAGGTCGACGTCTACGATCCATGGATCGACGTCGCAGAAGCCCGCCATGAATATGGTCTTGCGTGCCTGCAAGAGCTGCCGGCCAGCCCGGACTATGCGGCCGTGGTGGTGGCGGTGGGCCATCGCCAGTTCGTGGAGATGGGACCCGCGGCGATTCGGTCCCTCGCCGGGCCGGCGGGGGTGGTCTACGACGTGAAGGGCATCCTGCCGCAGCATGCGGCGGATGGTCGCCTGTGAAGGTCCTGGTGACAGGAGCCGCCGGCTTCATCGGCATGCACGTGGCCCAGCGGCTGCTGGCGCGCGGCGATACGGTGGTGGGCCTGGACAATCTCAACGATTACTACGATGTGTCGCTCAAGGAGGCGAGGCTGGCGCGTCTGGCGCCGCATCCCGGCTTTTCCTTCCACCGCCTCGATATCGCTGATCCGCAAGGTATGGCCAGCCTGTTTGCGCGGGAGCGTCCGCAGCGGGTCGTCCATCTTGCGGCCCAGGCCGGGGTCCGGTATTCGTTGACCCATCCCCACGCCTACATCGACGCCAACCTGAAGGGCTTCATGAATATCCTGGAGGGGTGCCGTCACCAGGATGTGCAGCACCTGGTGTACGCCAGCAGTTCCAGTGTGTACGGTGGCAACACGGCCCTGCCCTTCAGCGAGCACCACAACATCGACCACCCGGTCAGCCTGTACGCAGCCACCAAGAAGGCGAACGAACTGATGGCGCACACCTACAGCCATCTTTTCAGGTTGCCGACCACCGGATTGCGGTTTTTCACGGTCTATGGTCCGTGGGGGCGGCCCGACATGGCGCTTTTCCTGTTCACCCGGGCCATGCTGGAAGACCGCCCCATCGACGTTTTCAACCATGGTCGGATGGTGCGTGACTTCACCTATGTCGACGACATCGTCGAAGGCGTGATGCGTGTCCTCGACAGGCCGGCGGAGCCGGCCGGGGATTTCGACCCCGGGCGACCGGACCCGGCCACCAGCAATGCGCCGTATCGTGTCTTCAACATAGGCAACAACCAGCCGACTCCGCTGATGGACTACATCCAGGCGCTGGAGCAGGCCCTGGGTATCACCGCCCGGAAAAATTTTCTTCCGATGCAGGCAGGGGATGTGCCAGCCACGGCGGCCGACACGGATGAGCTCGATGCCTGGATCGGGTTCAGGCCCGACACCCCGGTGGAACATGGCGTGCGTCAGTTCGTGGCCTGGTATCGGGACTATTACCGGTAACCTTGCAGGATCTGCGGGAGCCGCACCCGGACTGCCGGCGTGGTCGCCCTAGCCCAACGGAAAACTATGCATTTACCCTCCGTGCGTGCGATCCTGTCGTCGGCGGCGCTGTTCAGCCTGCTGTCGTTGCTGCCCAAACTCCTGTCGCTTGCGAAGGACGTCATGGTGGCCGCCCGTTTCGGCGCCGACCATGTCCTCGATGCCTATTTTCTGGCCTTCGTCCTCATCGCCGTCCCGATTGCCGTGCTGATGACGGCGCTCCACACAGCGCTGGTCCCCGCCCTGGTGGAAAGGACGGAGCCGGACCGGGCCGCTGCCTTGCTGGCTGGCGCGCTGAAGCTGGCCCTGCTGGTGCTGGCGCTGATCCTGCCCATTTGGCTCCTGGTCCTGCCCCCGCTTCTGTCCCTCATGGCGCGAGACGGCGCGGAGCCGCTGATCCTGCAGGCCTGCTGGTGGATGATCCCCTATTACTTCACCAGCGGGATCAACTGGTTGCTGCATGGCGCGCTGCAGTCACGGCGGACGTACTGGACCAACGCGTTGCTGCCGGGCCTGTTTCCCCTGGCCACGCTCCTGATCCTCTGGGCTGACGGAGGGGCCAGCCTGGAGCTGCTGGTGGCCGGTACGGTGGTGGGCAGTGCCCTGGAAACCCTGATCCTGCTCGGGCTCCTGCGCCGCAAGGGGCTGCTGCGCTGGGGCGGGGTGAACGACGGAGGGCTGGGGCGGGTGGTCCTGTTGGCAACCCCGCTTCTCCTGAGCGGCCTGATCAACGCTCTGGCGCCGGTGGTCGAGCAGATGATCGCCTACGGTCTGGGTGAGGGCGCCGTTACCGTGCTGAACTACGGAAACAAGGTTCCCGCCGCTCTGAACACCCTGCTGCTCACGGCGATCGGGACGGTCGCTTTCACGCATTTTTCGGAGTTGATCGGACAGCGCGAGTGGAGCCACGCGCGCGCCCTTTACACGCGCCTGGTGGTCCTCCTCTTCGGTGGCGGTCTGGCCGCGGCGATCGCCGGCGCCCTGCTGGCGTCGCCCGTGATCGGTTTCCTCTTCGAGCGGGGTGCCTTTTCATCCGACAACGTGCGTGAGACGGTCCTGGTGACCCGGATGTACCTTGCGCAGCTGCCCTTTTTGCTGGTGGGGATGGTGGCGACCAGGGTGCTGGCTGCGTCGTCTCAAACCCACACCATGGCGTGGATCGCGGGACTGCAGTTCCTTGTCGGGGCCGCAGCAGCCTATACACTGGGTGCGCACTGGGGTGTCGGCGGCGTGGCCCTGGGCACGACCCTCGGCGGCATTGGTGGCGCCTGCCTGATGAGTGCGTACGCCTGGTCCAGGCTGGGACGCGAAGACGCCAAGAGCCGGGCGTGACCGGTACGGCACAGCGGCACGGCAGACCTCCGGGAGAAAATCAGCATGTCCAAGACTGTCGCGATCGTCCAGTCCAACTACATTCCCTGGAAAGGTTACTTTGACATGATCGCTGCCGTTGATGAGTTCATACTTTTCGACGACATGCAGTACACCCGCCGGGACTGGCGCAACCGCAACCAGATCAAGACGCCCCAGGGTGTGCAGTGGCTCACGGTACCGGTTCTCGTGAAGGGGAAATACCACCAGAGCATTCGCGAGACCGAACTGGACGGTGCCGACTGGCCGGTGAGCCACTGGAAGACCCTGGTGCAGAACTACCGGCGCGCGCCTCACTTTGAAGAGGTCGCCAGCTGGCTCGAACCCTTGTACTTGGGCAGGTCCTACACCCATCTGTCGCCTCTGAACCAGACCTTTCTGGAGGCCATCTGCGCCTATCTGGGCATACAGACCCGGATCACCCATTCCTGGGACTATGTCTTGCAGCCGGGGAAAACGGAGCGACTTGTTGGCCTGTGCCTGCAGGCCGGCGCGACTCGCTACATTTCGGGACCTGCGGCCCGGGACTATATCGAACCTCAGGTTTTCGACGAGGCCGGTGTCACTCTGAGCTGGTTTGACTATGCTGGATACCCGGAGTATCCGCAGCTCTGGGGCGACTTCGCTCACGGGGTATCCATCCTGGATCTCCTGTTCAACTGCGGGCGCGATGCACGTCGCTATATGAGGTATCTGCCATCATGAAACTGTCGATCGTGGCGACGCTCTACCAGTCTTCGCCCTATGTTCAAGAGTTCTACCGTCGGGCCAAGGCCGTAGCGTGTGCGTATGCGGGTGACGATTTCGAAATCATCCTGGTGAACGACGGGTCGCCAGACGACAGCCTTGCCCTGGCCGTGCAGCTGGCCGAGGCCGATCGTCATGTGGGCGTGATCGACCTGTCGCGAAACTTCGGCCACCACAAAGCCATGATGACGGGCCTGGCCGCGGCGCGGGGAGATCGTGTTTTCCTGATCGACAGTGATCTGGAGGAGGAGCCGGAATGGCTGCCCCTTTTTGCCGAGGAGATGGAGCGGCAGGCGTGTGATGTGGTCTACGGCGTGCAGCTTCGTCGCAAGGGTGGCCTTTTCGAGAGGTTCGCGGGTGGCCTGTTCTACAGGCTCTTTCGTCTGCTCACGGGGATCGCCCAGCCGGATAACATCGTGACCGCGCGCCTGATGACACGTCGGTATGTCAAGGCGCTGGTGGCACACCGCGAGCGGGAGCTGAACATCGGTGGCCTCTGGGTCATTGCAGGTTTCCAGCAGGCGAGGCTGGCGGTGCGCAAGCATGCGACCAGTCCGACCACCTACACCCTGGGGCGCAAGTTCAGCCACCTGGTCAACGCGGTCACCTCCTTCAGCAGCCTGCCTCTGGTCTTCACCTTCTATGCCGGTCTCCTGATCTCGGTGTCGGCTGCTGCCTTCATCGCCTATCTGGCTTTCCGCTACTTTTTTGTCGCCACGCCGCCGGATGGTTACACCTCCATCATCGCCTCGATCTGGCTGTTCTCCGGGTTGATCATCTTTTTCATGGGCGTCCAGGGCATCTACATCGCCAAGATATTCTCCGAGGTGAAGCGGCGACCCTACACCATCGTCCGCGAGACCTATGGCCCGGTTCAACTACAAGGTGACGGAAATGAAGCAGACCGCTGACGTGCCCGAGGCTTCTTATGGCGTGCTGACGCGCGACCAGCCCAGTTCCGGCGAGGAGGAAGCGGCCGAGCAGGTTCGTCGCCTGGGTTATGCAGTTCTCGACTCCGGATACGGACCGGCCCAGCTTCAGGCACTTTCGGAGCGATTCGAGCAAGCGCATGAGAGCTATCTGGCCACCTGGGGGGCGGAGCGCTTGCGGGGCCTGAACGAGCATTGGACCATCAGGGCCCTGCTCACGCACGCCGATGCGATGTTCATGGATCTTGCGGTCAACCCGGTGTTGCTGAAGGTGCTTCGGCTGTTGATTGAGGGCAAGTTCATCCTCAACCAGCAGAATGGGATCATCAATCCTCCGGGGGAGTCGTACAACCAGGGCGCGTGGCACCGCGATCTGCCTTACCAGCATTTTGTGTCGAGCAGGCCGTTGGCAGTGAACGCACTCTTTTGCATCGACGATTTCACGAAGGACAACGGATCGACCTTTGTGTTGCCGGCGTCACACAAGATGGAGGCTTTCCCGTCGGTGCATTATGTGAAGAAGAATGCTCTGCAGGTGG
>JACCDS010636158.1_pt1 | contig 10945 bp, 10 predicted proteins | sample 7446441 | NCBI WGS metagenome assembly JACCDS01 (sample SAMN15323445, study PRJNA562643) | freshwater metagenome | isolation source: river surface water | place: USA:Blue River Watershed | collected 2017-08-17 | reverse complement strand
GGGAGCGGCACCGTTGCGACAACGCCGCAGCCGGATCTTTCTTAGGCCGAAGGTTGCGATTCGAAAACGGAAGTTGGAAGCCGGAAGACGCGCCGGGCGAAAACGGAGTCGCGCCGTGCGGCGCGGGACCGCAGGCTGGCGGTTTCGTCTTTTGCCATGACCTTGCCGCGATCCGCCGAACACACCCGCGCCCTCGGGATGCTGCTGCTCGCGAATTTTTTCTGGGGCATCAGTTTTCCGGTGATCAAGGCGATCGTGCTGCTGCACGAACGGCTCGTGCCGGCGGCGGGCACCTGGTTTTCGGCGATCTACACGGTGGCGCCGCGGTTCGTGCTCGCGACGGGCATCTTGATTCTGTGGCAACCGCGCGGGTTCTGGCGGGTGACGCCGGGGGAATTGAAACAGGGGATCGTGATCGGGCTGTTTGCCGCGACGGGCATGCTGCTGCAGAACGATGCGCTGCAGTTCACGGCGGCGAGCACGTCGGCGTTTCTCACCCAATTCTACGCGATCTTGATTCCGATCTGGGTGGCGGTGCGGAGCCGGCGAAATCCGGGAATCGTGATCTGGATTTGCTGCGCGCTGGTGCTCGGCGGCGTCGCGATTCTGGGCAATTTCGATTTCCGGACCCTGAGTTTCGGGCGCGGCGAATGGGAAACGCTGCTCAGTTCCCTGTTCTTCATGGGCCAGATTCTGTGGCTCGAGAAAAAGGAATTCGCGGCGAACCGCGCCGCGAAGCTGACGCTCGTGATGTTTGCGACGGAGGCCTTGATCTTTGCGGTGCTCGCGGTGGCGGTTGCGCCCGACCTCGCGACTTTGGCGGCGCCCTGGCGAAACGGCGCGTGGGTCGCGCTGACGCTGGTCCTGACGCTGCTTTGCACCGTCGGCTCGTTTTCGCTGATGAACGCGTGGCAGCCGAAGATCACGGCGACGGAGGCCGGCCTGATCTATTGCGTGGAACCGATTTTCGGCACGCTGATGGCGTGTTTTTTGCCGGCGCTGTTTTCGGCGTGGGCGGCGATCCATTATCCCAACGAAACCGCGACGTGGGCCCTGTTGCTCGGCGGCGGCCTGATCACGCTGGCGAATATTTTGCTGCAGGTCCGGCCGCCGGGGAAAGGGTAGGATGGAGTCTGGAGTTGAGAGCTGAGAGTTGAGAGTCGAGCAGCCGATCCCAGCGGATCGGTCGATCCGAGCGGGAAGGAATCGAGATCTTCCGGATTGGATCCGGCCACTCAACGCTCAGCTCTCAACTCTCAACTCGCGCCAACCGGCGCGGCTGCGCGCCGGTTGGCGCTCAGGGCTTCGGCGCGGCGACCGATCCCGGCTGGTTGGATGGCGGCGTGGTGACGGTCCCGGGCGCGACGATCACGCGCTGGGCGCCGGGGGGCGTGGCGCCGGTCGATTCGACGACGGAGGTGGAAAACGTGACCACTTCCCGGATACCGCCGCCCGCCTCGCCGAGCCCGCCGACCTCGAGGGAGGGCGAGCCGCCGACAAAGACGGCCTGGCGCGTGGCGCCGGGCGTGCCGCCGGCGGGCATGACCGGGAAGACGCTTTGCGCGGAGGTGAGGCCGGCGGCGGGATTGCCGGCCTGGGGCGTGGTCGAGTAGGCGAGGCCGCCCTGCAGCATGCTGACCCAGGGCGAACGTTGGGCGTAGGCCTCGCCGGCTTCGGGGCCGAGGGTGCGGTTGAGGTCGGCCTTGGCTTTGGCGGCGAGATCCTGGATGGCGGTGCGCCTTTGCTGCGGGGTGAGGGCGGAGTCGGCGTTGATCTTTTGGGATTCGCCCGCGAGCGATTCGCGGGCGGCGGCGACGCGGTCGGTGGTGTCGGCCGCGAGATTCAGGCGGGTGGCGAGGGATTCCACGTTGCGCAGGTCGCTGTCGGAGGCGCGGCGCAGGGCGCTGTACTTCTGGTCGCCGAGCGCGCTGCGCAAATCGTCCTGCAGCTGCCGCGCGGCGTCCGCGCGCTGGCGGAGCGTCTCGGGGGAAACGCGGCCGGTGGCGGCGTCGAGCGGGAATTTTTCGTCGAAGGCCTTCTGCAGGGCGTAGACCTTGCGTAAGTCGTCCTCGGACTCGAGGCCGTCGCCGTAGCGGGCGCGGAGGTTGGCGGCGGTGGCGGAGGTGCGCAGGTCGTAGGCTTCGCGTTCCGCCGGGGTGAGCAGGGCGGCGAGGTCGCGGTCGCGTTCGGCGCGCAGCAGTTTCAGGCGTTCGCGGTCGGACGGCAGCTGGATGCCGCCGGCGCCGAACTTGGCCATCATCTCGTCGTAGTCCTGCGTGATGCGGCGGAGGGCGAGGCGTTTCTCCGGGGAGAGGAACGAGAGCGCGGTGTCGCCGCCGGCGGTGAAGAGCCCGAGGTCGTCGCCGAACGCGGCGGTGAGGGCGTCGGCGAATTCGCGGCGCGCGACGAGTTGCTGTTCGCACGCGGCGTTCGTCGCCCGGCTGCGCCACCAGCGATCGTCGCCGGAGGCGGACGTAGCCCGGAGGCGCTCGGCGAGGCGCGCGAAGGTCCGGCCGAGCGCGAGTTCGCGCGCGAGCTCGGGCGCGAGACCGGCGGCGGTGAGGGCGGCGACATCGCCGCGTTCGAGCGCGGCGCGGAGCGAATCGGATACGAGGCCGGGGCCGGGTTGGCCGGCAGCGGACCGGTTCGGCGTTGCCGTGGCTGCGGCGGGTGCCGGTGCGGCCGCGGGGCGGGTGACGTAGAGGCCGACGAGGGCGGCGTTGGCGACGAGGGAGGCGGCGAGCAGCAGGGAGGCGGGTTTCACAGGGAGACGGAGAGGGAAAAAGCGGGCGGCGGAGCGAGAGCGCCGCGGGCGGAGGTTTTTGTCTAAACGCCCTGCTGATGCCACTCGCCCCAAGTTTTCAGACCATCACCACAGATGCCACAGACGGGCACGGATGAGGTATTTGTTGTCCGTGCGATTCCGTGAAATCCATGGTCAAAAGTCTGTTTCCCAAAGTCCAAACCCCAAGGGACGTTGGTACGAATTCCCGGATTTCCTGCGCAGAGTTCGCGACGTCGCGCGCCGATCGGAGGCGCCGCAATGCGTCGCTTCCGCAGTACCAGGATCGGCACCCCGGTCGGGATCAGGCGCGGCCGTCAGCCGGCGGCGGCCGCCCGCGGGGGAACCAGGAGCCGGCTGATCGCGGCGAAGAGTTCCTGCAGCGAGGCCGGTTTGCTCAGCATGATTCCCGGTGCGAGCAGGCGGCGGAACGGGTCGTCGTCCAGCGGCAGTTCGCCGGAAAGGATAATGACGGGCACGGCGTTCGCGTTTTCCCGAAGGCGGCGGAGCAGGCCGAGGCCGGAGAGGCGGGGCATGCGATAGTCGGAGATCGGGAGATCGTAGTTTTCGGCCGCGAGCGCGGTCCAGGCTGCTTCGCCGTCCGGCACACCGTGCGGGAGATAGCCCCGGAAACGGAGGGCGGCCTGCAGGACGTTGAGGATATCGGCGTCGTCCTCCGCGATCAGAATCCGGCGCGGCGGCGCGGTGCCCCGGGTGACGGACAGGGCGGCGGTCGGGGGATCGGTCGCGGGAGCGGTCCGAATCTCGGACGTGATCGCGGGGCAAAGTGTGGGCATGGAACGTGGACGGCAGTTGGAATCTGAACGTGCCCGGAGACCCCGGCCGGCGGCGAAGGTAGCGGACCGCGCGGGGCCACGGTATGGGGTGATGTGCTCCCTTCCGCCGGCGAGCCGGGCGCGGCGCGCAACCCCGCGATCAATCCGGCCGGCCGGCAAACGCGCCGGTCCGGAGAAAGGCCGCAACCTGTGCCGCCGTCGCACGGCGGAAGAGAATCCCGGAATGCGAATACGGGAGCCGGGTGTGGTCGCGGGCGCCGGGCAGATGCGTGGCAGCCACGGCCACGAGGCCGTCGTGCGGACGCGGGACGGGCGAAAATCGCAAGGGCGGCAGCGGCTTGGTGCCGGCGATGATCCCGAGATCGGCGGCGACCGGCCACGGGCCCAGCGTCTGCGGCAGCGCGTCGCGGGAGGTGCCGAGGCGGCCGAGATTCGGCCCGAGCAGCCAGCGGAACGGCGCCCACGGCGCGAGGCGGTCGCTCATTTCGCTGCCGCGGTTGGGCGGGGCGATCATGACGGTGCGGCCCAGGTGCGGCGGGGCGCCGGCCCCGTCGAGCCAGAGTCGCAGCACGATCCCGCCCATCGAGTGCGTGACAAAATGCACGCGCGGCGTGCGGTCGGGTCCGGCTTCCGCGGCGACCAGGTCCCGCAGCCACGTGCCGGCGATGGCGTCGAGCGCGGCCCGGCGGGTCGGGTAGGAGCGGTTGACGGTGCGGTAGCCGGCCCGGTGGAGGGCGCGTTCCAGCGGCAGCATGGAGAAGCGGCTCTGGCCGAGACCGTGCAGCAAAACCACGGTCTCGCGGCGATCGGCGGCGAGAGGAGCGGCGGCGACGGGAACCGTCATGACCCCAAGAACCAGCAGGACCGCGAAAAGTTGCAGCATCGGAGCCCGCTGCGACCTGAGCCCCGGACCGATGTGCCGCTCAACCGGCGGCCTCGGCGCGGCGGGCGCGGACGGAAGCGACGGCGCGCAGCGTGATCGCGACGAGCACGACGGCGCCGCCGAGGAGCGCGAGGCGCGTGGGCTTTTCGCCCATCGCGATCAGCACCCAGACCGGATTGAGAATCGGCTCGATGACCGGGATGAGCACGGCTTCGAGGGCGGTGACTTGCCGGATCGCGATGGCGTAGAGCCAATACGAAAAGCCGAGTTGCACGATGCCGAGCAGCAGCAGCGCCACCCAGCCGGAGGGCGGAAGCGCCGGGGCCGAAATGATCCACGGCAACCCGATCACGAAGGCGAGCAGGTTGCCCAAAATGATGGATTCGACGGCGGAGGAATCTTTCTGTTTGCGCAACGCGATCGTCATCGCCGCGAAACAAAGCCCGCTGATCGCGGCGAGACTGTTGCCGAGCAGATTCGTGAGCTCGAGGCCGTCGGCAAAGAACAGCGTCATGCCGGCGAGCACGGCCGCGATGGTCGCCCAATCGGCGCGCGTGGCGCGTTCGCCGAGGAACCAGACGCCGAACAACGCGATCCACACCGGCGCGGTGTACTGGAGCAGAATGGCGTTGGCGGCGGTCGTGAGCTTGGTGGCGGCGCAGAACGTCACCGTGCAGCCCGCGTAGGCGAGGGCGCCGAAAACCTGGACCTTGGAAAAATGGAATTTCAGCCCGCGGTTGGTCGCGAGGAGGAAGAGCGCCGCGATCAGGCCGCGGCCGCCGGCGACGGCGAGCGGGGACCAGGCAATGGCCTTGATCAGCAGGCCGCCGAGGCTCCAGCAAAGCGCGGCTCCGATGAGCAGCAGGACGGCACGGTTGTGGGCGGCGTTCAAAGGTGGACCCGCGAGTTGGCGGGTTCGAACCGCCGCCGTCAACGCTCCGCCGGCGCCGGCACGAGGCGGCCCGGGGGCAAGGGCCGCGGGTTGCGCAGCACGGCGTGGTTGACCGGCCGGCGCTGGTCCGCGGTCAACGGCGGCAGGTCGGGCAACGAATCCGCGCGCACGTCGCGCAGCCACGACCGGGCGAGCGCGCGGAAATTGTCCCAGCGCTCCGCGATGAAGTGGTCGCGGCCGGTCATCGGCGCGCCGTCGCCGCGCAACGGCCCCGCGGCCGCCGCCTGGCGCAGGAAACTCCGCCACTCCGTCAGCAGCCGGTCGAGGTCGCCGCGGCCCGCGCTCTCGACCTCGTCGAGCACCTCGCGGCTGCGCGCGCCCTCGGCGACGATGGCGCGGACGGATTCCGCCGCGCCGGAACCGTAGTTGATGGGCAGGCCTTCGTGGAGCCAGCCGTCGACGGTCAGCCGCCGGAAGGCGTGGGTGCAGGCGTCGGCGAGCCGGCCGATGCGGCGGGGATTGGTGCCGGTGAAGCGGTCGGCGGCGAAGAGGTTGGCGGCGTCGAAGACGAGGTCGTCGAGCGGGTAGCGCCGGTCCTCGAGCGCGGCGGAGAGGGCGAGGCCCTCGGGTCCAAGGAAACAGGATACGATCTCGCCGCGCACCGTGAGGCGGAGGTTCCGGTCGAGCACGCCGGTGCGTTGCCATTGCCAGAGCAGCGTGGGCGTCGGCGGCAGCGCAAGACATTCGGCCCGGAGCGCGCAGGCCGCGCAGCCGGCGAAGGGATTGCGTTCGCGGCGCACGAGGCGGGCGCGCCCGGTGAGGGTACGTTCGCCGCAGGGCAAGGCGGCGGGATCGGGCGCGCCGATGTCGGTGCCGAGGAAGATGGGCTCCTCGCTGAAGAACCGCGTCGCCTCCGTGGTCGCGAGCTCGGCGGCGTCGCGGCCGGCGCGGAGCTGGCGCAGGAAAAACGCCCACGGCAGCGGGGCGGCGCGTTTGAGCCGCAGCGGTTCGGCCCGGCGCATGCCCGGGGTGCCGGCGCTGACGAGCACGTAGCCGCAGTCGTCGAGGCCGCGGCGGCCGGCGCGGCCGATCATCTGCAGCAGGTCGTGCGGGGCGATCTCGCGGTCGAGATGGTCGTGCCGGAAACTGCCGGCGGTGATGAGGACCGAGCGCAGCGAAAAATTGATGCCGGCGCTGAGCCCGAGCGTGGCGACGACGGCGCGGAGCTGGCCGGCTTTGGCGAGCGGCTCGATGACGCCGGCGCGTTGCGCGTAGCTCAGCCCGCTGTGGTGGAAGGCGACGCGGCGGGCGAGGAGTTTGGCGAGCCGCGGGCCGCAGAGCTGTTCCTGTTCCGGCGTGAGCGTGAGCGGATCCGCCAGCGGCAATTCGCGCGCGAACTGCCGTGCCAGCCGTTCCGCGTCGGCCCGGTGCGGGGCGAATACGAGCACGGGCCCGAGATTTTCGCGGAGCGCCCCGGCGACGCGTTTCGACCAGAAGCCCTCGATGCAGCGGGGCAGGCCGTGGATCAGGTCGTCGACGTCGATCTCCTCGAGTTGCACCGGCCGCTCGCGGTGCTGGATCACCTCGGCGTGCCGGCCGAGGCGGTGCAGCCAGGCGGCGACATCGTGCGGGTTCGCGACGGCGCCGGAGAGGAGCAGCAACTGCACCGTCCGCGGCGCGCAGAGCAGCACGCCCTCGTAGTGGTTGCCGCGGTGGTTGTCGGCGAGCCAGTGGTACTCGTCGACGACGAGCAATTGGAAGGGTTCGCCGCCGGCGTGGCGCGGATCGCGCGGGCCGGCCGGGCCGTCGTCGTCGGCCGCCGTCGCCGCGGCCACGACGAGGCTCTGCACGGCTTCGAGGGTGGCGACGACGATCGGGGCGCGGGGGTTGACGCAGAGGTCGCCGGTGATGATGCCGACGTCCCAATCGCGCGCGCGCCATTCGGCGAACTTGTCGTTGGCCAGCGCGCGGGTCGGCACGGTGAACAGGGCGCGTTTCGCGAAGTTGGATTGCTCGGCCCAGCGTTCGAAAACGTAGGTTTTGCCGGCGCCGGTCGGGGCGTCCACGACCGCGTCGCGGCCCGCCCGCAGCGCGGCCAAGGCCTGCGCCTGCCAGCGGTCCGGCAGCATGAGTTTCTGCAGACCGGCGAACGCGTCGGAGAGCATGCGCGCACCGTGGAACGCGGTCGGCGCCGGGTCAAATGCCGGTCCGGGAATGCGGTTTACGCCGTGGCGCGCTGCGGGAGAGTCCCCAGAATCGCGCGCACCGGGGCGGACACTTTGCCGCGTTGCCAGGCCAGCCAGAGGTCCCAGGTCGCGCCGGTTTCGCGCAAAGGGCGGAAGACGACGCCGGGGACGGCGATCTTGCGCGTGTACTCCGGCAGCAACGCGACCGCGCCTTCGGTCACGATGGTGGCGAGGGCGTGCGTGAGGCTGTCGGCGTCGAGCACGAGGTGCGGCCGGAAGCCGGCGCGGCGGCAGAGTTTCGTGAGCCAGGCGTTGTGGCCGGGCATGTCGTGTTCGTTGGCGCCGACGAAGAGCGCACCCTTGAGATCCGCGAGTTTCAGCGCGGGCCGCACGGCGAGGGGATGGTTTTCAGCGAGCGCGACGTAGCCGGCGAAGGTCGCGAGTTTGCGCAGGTAGAATTCGCGCCCGAGGTAGGCGCCGGCGCTGTCGATCATGGCGAGATCGATCTCGCCGCGCCGCAGGGCCCCGATCTGTTCGCCGGGCGAGAGGTCGAGCAGTTGCACTTTCACTTCCGGGTTGGTTCGGCGCAGCGCGGCGAGCGCGGGGTGCAGGTAGTCGGCCGCCGCCGACATCAGGTAACCGATCCGCAGGCGCGCGCTCTGGCCGCGGGCGGTCTTGCGCACGGTTTCCAGCGCGGCGTCGAAGTCGGCGAGCACGGGCCGCATCCCGTCCGCGAGCGCGTGGCCGGTGGCCGTGAGCGCGACGCCGCCGGGGCTGCGCTCGAAGAGGCTGCCGCCGACGGCCTGCTCGAGGGTCCGCAGCTGCCGCGTGAGCGTCGACTGCGAGACATGCAGGCGGACGGCCGCCTGGTTGAGGCTGCCGTGCCCGGCCATGGCGAAGAAGGAACGGAGCAGATCGACGTTCATCGCCGGCAGGGTTATGCGGAAAACGCATGACGGCAAGCCGCTCCGCGCAGTGGCCGGGAAGGCGGACCGATGCTACTGTCCGGGCCATGCAAAACCGCTCCCGTCTCCCCCTCGCCCTCCGCGGCGCCGCCGTCGCCGTGCTGCTGGCCGGCCTCGGCACCTGGGTCGCGACCGGCGCCCACCGCGGCTGGACGCAGACCAGCGCCGTCACGATGCAGAAGGACGAGATCACCGGCATCGACTACCCGGTCCGCCGCGACGCCTTCGTCGCCGGCGTCGAGATCCCGGTGGCCGCTGCCGGCCTGGCCGCGGTGCTCGCCGGCCTTTCCTTCGTTTCCCGCCGCCGGTCCGTCGCCGGCCTGACGCCCGCGCCCCAGAACTGAGCGGCTCCTCCGTTGCCCAAGACCCAAAACACAAAGCTCAGAACCCAAAACTCCGGTTCCGCCCGTCTTTTCCCATGAATACCACCACCCTCCGTTCCTCCCTCCGTCTGGCCTTCGCGTTTTCCGCCGCCTCGGCCGCCGCCGTCGCCGCGCCGCTGTCCTTCGATTTCAAGGACCCGAAAGGCGTCAACAACGTCCAGTTCAAGCTCGATGCGCCGCTCGAAGCCATTACCGGCACGGCCACCGGCATCTCCGGCAAGGTTTCGTTCGACCCGGCCAAGCCCGGTGCGACCACCGGCACCATCGTGCTCGACGCGAAGTCGCTGACGGTCGGCAACCCGATGATGGGCGACCATCTCCGCAGCGACCAGTGGCTCGACGTCGCCAAGCACCCGACGATCACCTTCGAGGCGGTCTCGCTCGGCAATGTGCGCACCCAAGGCACGGCCACCACGGCCGAGGTCACCGGCAAGCTCACGGTCAAAGGCGTCACCAAGGACGTGAAGGTCCCGGTTTCGCTGACCTACCTCGCCGACAAGCTCGGCGCCCGTGTCAACGATCCCAAGGTCAAGGGCGACCTGCTCGTCCTCCGCGCCAACTTCGAGATCAACCGCAGCGATTTCGGCATCAAGCCCGGCCAAGCGACCGACAAGGTCGCCGAGACGATCCAGCTGTCGCTGAGCATCGCCGGCGCCGCGCCGCGCGCCTGATTCGTCCCCGTGCCGGCGGCGGTTTCCTCCGACCGCCGGCTTGTTTCCTCCCTGTTTTGGCCGGTCCCGATCCGGCCCGACCGGTACTCCGTGTCCCAAACGTCCGAGCCCTCCCCGCCATGAACGCCAACGCTCCCATATCCGGCCTCCACCACGTCACCGCCATCGCCAGCGACCCGCAGGCAAACGTCGACTTCTACACCGGGCTGATCGGCCTGCGCCTCGTGAAGAAGACGGTCAACTTCGACGACCCGTCCGCTTACCACCTGTACTACGGTGACGGTGCCGGTTCGCCCGGCACGATCCTGACGTTCTTCTACTGGCCCGGCCAGGCGGCCCGCGGCCGCGTCGGCGCTGGTCAAATGACGGCGATCTCGTTCTCGGTCGCGCCGGCCGCGCTCGACTATTGGGCCGACCGTCTGGCCACCCGCGGGATCGCCGCGGAACGGCGCCCGCGCTTCGGCGAGGAGGTCCTTGCGTTCGCGGATCCGGACGGCATCCCGGTCGAGCTGGTGGCCGCCGCCGCCGATCGCCGGGCGGGTTGGACGCAGGCGGGCATTCCGGCGGAGTTCGCGGTCCGGGGCCTGCACACCGCGCAACTCACGGTGCGCGTCGCCGCTGCCACCGAGGAACTGCTCGTCCGCGACATGGATTTCCGGCTGGTGCGCCGCGAGGGCAACCGTGCCCGCTTCGAGGCCGGTCCCGGCGGTTCCGGCCGCTATGTCGATGTCGTGGGCGACGCCGCCGCGCGGCCCGGTGCCGGCGGTTCCGGCACGGTCCACCATGTCGCGTTTCGCGTGGCGGACGATGCGGGTGAACTCGCGCTGCATTCCCGCCTCGCGCTCGCCGACTACCATGTCTCGGGCGTGCGCGACCGGAATTACTTCCGCTCGATCTACTACCGTGAACGCAACGGCATTCTCTTTGAGATCGCGACGGATGTCCCCGGCTTCGCCGTCGACGAATCTGCCGCCGAACTCGGCACGGCGCTCAAGTTGCCCGCACAGTTCGAGCCGCACCGCGCGGAGATCGAAGCCGCGTTGCCGGAACTGCATCCGGCTGGGCAGGGAGTTGAGCTTTGAGCGCTGAGAGTTGAGAGACCGACCCCTCCGCACCGCGGCACTCGTTGCGGTTGTTTGGCCATTTTCCCTTCGTTCCTCCCGTCCCATCCCAGTCCCCTCCGTTTCATGAACACCCGCGTCAAAGTTATCTTCTACAGTCTCTACGGCCACGTCTGGCACCTCGCCGAAGCCATCGCTGCCGGCGCCCGCGAAGTCCCGGGCACCGAGGTCGAAGTCCTCCAGGTGGCCGAAACGCTGCCCGCCGACGTCATCGCGAAGATGGGCGCGACCGAGGCGAAAAAAGCCTTCGCGCATATCCCGCTCG
>JACCDS011706774.1_pt1 | contig 10946 bp, 7 predicted proteins | sample 7446441 | NCBI WGS metagenome assembly JACCDS01 (sample SAMN15323445, study PRJNA562643) | freshwater metagenome | isolation source: river surface water | place: USA:Blue River Watershed | collected 2017-08-17 | reverse complement strand
CCACCAGTGCCGCGATCAACACCAGCCGCGCTGGCCAGTTTGCCACGAAGCGGGCAATAAAATCCCAGGCCAGCGTCATGGCCAGCGCCATCAACCAGATAAAGGCCAAATTGTAGGTAACGGTGACCGGCAGGCCAAACCAGCGCCCCATCAACGCCGCGCCATAGTGCTGGAATGCATAATAAAAATTAAAGGTGTGCCCGGCGTACCAGTGGTCAAGCGGCGGCAAGCGTTGACCATCAAAATAGTTGGCAATAAAATACAGATCGGTAATCCGCTCGGAGGAAGGATGAATGTCGGGCAGCAGGCACTTCCACAGCAAACCGACACCAAAGGCCAGCGCAAACACCACTTCACCCGCCAAAAAGCGGCGGCTTAAGGCCTCGGCCCGGTGCACATACACCAGCGCGGCACAGGCGGCAGTGCTAAACGGCCAAATCCAGGCGATTTTGCCCAAGCCAACAAAATGCTCGACGAAAAACAGCACCATCAGCGGCAACACCACCCCAACCGTGCGGGCAATCGCATAGGGCAAGATGCGCCCGAGCGCGAGCGTGACGGCGGCGAAGTGCAGATACGCCAGGGCAATGCTTAACAACAGGTAAATGGCAAACATGACGGGCAATCCTCAAGGCAAAACCGGCCCACATCATAACGCAAAGTATGGGTAAATCCACAAAAAATGGCGGGTTTGGCCGGAGAAGGTGGGGTGAGTGAAGGCCCGGATCAGGGCCAGCGTTGCGCTGAGTGAAGAACTCGCAGAATGCGAATCAGTCCCTCGTCAATCTAGTACACCACGACATAATTCGGATGCACCACCATTTCGCGGGTGCCGGGGTAACGTCCGGTTCGATACAGGGTTGGATGGTTTACCAAAGCCTCAATCCGGCCCCTGATTTCTGCTGTAAAACTAAGTGCCCGTTTTTAAGTGCCCGTTTTGGGCTGTCTTGCGCAATATACAGGGCAATGCCAATCAAATCCTTGCTTGCCTGCCTGACTACGCCATTTAAGCTGATACGGCACGCGCCTTCCTTTCACAAACTTCGGCAATCGCAGCAAGTACTTCGTCCATCACTTGTTCATGCGCCAAGTCAGGGCTTGGGTCGTCGATTGCTGCCTGTACTTGTGCCAAAAACCAGCGCTCGTATTCGGCATCCTGATTTTCCGGCACAGCAGGCAATCCTGTCATTACGTGTGCGGGCAACGTCATTTGGGGCACCTTTTATTTTGCTGTAGTGGGGTTGATTATAGTCGACCGGCGCCAAGTTCGGTTACAAACTTGTGCAAAAAATACTGCTACGTCAAGACACCCAGACCTGGAATGGATAGCCATTGCCACATCGCCCCGGTTTAAACCGCGCCTTTGTTTCCACCGTAAAACCCATTGCAAATTCGGGGCAATCCCGACGGAGATGCTGATGTATGGAAACAGGGGCTGATGCCCTACTTCGCCACCCGTGCGTACCGCAATGGCGGCGACTACCTGAAAAAGGTGATCCCGGGCCATCAGGCACCCAATGAAAAGCTGGGCGATGTGGTGACTGGCAGCGTTGCCACCTGGGAGCCGCCACAGCTTGATAATCCGCTCTTGTTTACCGGCAAAATCTATGTGCTGTATGGCCGCCAAACCTATTCGTCGGCAATTCTGTTTACCAATGTGATGCAGGATTTTGGGTTTGGCACGGTCGTTGGGCAACAAGGTTATGCGCGTGCCAAGCAAAGCGGCGGCACCAAATTTTTTATTAAACCAACAGCAAGCTGCTTTTGGTGGTGCCACGCTTTATTCTGACCCGTGCCGCAGGTAGCAAGGGGTCGCCACTGGTACAGCCGGATCTGCTGTTGCAAGATGACCCGCTCGATCCGCGTGGCCTGATCAATGCCCTGCTGACCAAGATTGCCGAACCGGCCAAGCCATAGCATCATCTGCCTGCACACCACCCGCCATTTCCCGCATAATAAGTGACAATACATTCATCAGCATCGGGAGGAATATGGCCATCAGCAATTCAGGATCAAAAAAGACCAGCGCACGGCGACACGACAGTAGCTATAAATCCATTTTTTCGAATGTAGAAATGGTGCGCGATCTGCTGGTCGGTTTCGTCAATGAGCCTTGGGTGGCCGACATTGACTTTGCCACGCTTGAACGTGTCTCTGGCTCCTATGTCACAGACGATCTGCGCGACCGGGAAGACGACATCATTTGGCGCGTGAAGATCAACGGAAAACAGGTGGTTCTGTATATTTTGTTGGAATTTCAATCCAGTGTCGATAAATTCATGGCCGTGCGCATCATGGGTTATCTTGCGCTTTTGTATCAGGATTTGATCAATACCAACAAGCTGACCGAGCAAGATACTTTACCATCTGTATTCCCCATCGTGTTATATAATGGTTTGGCAAAGTGGTGGGCAAAACGGGATATGATTGATTTAATTGACGTGCTTCCGGGTGGCCTTGTAGCCTATTCGCCGCAGATGCGCTATTTTTTGCTGGAGATGGGGGCGGTGGATGAAAGTGCGCAATTGGCAGTATAGAATTTGGCCGCAGCCCTCAGGCGACTGGAAAAAAGTAGTGATCCGGCAGCGATGCTTACCGCCATGTCGGACTTGATCGAATGGCTCGGTGCGCCGCAACGGCTACGATTGCGGCGGGTGTTTACTGTGTGGATTAAACGCGTATTGTTGCCTGGGCGCATGCCGGGCCTGTAATTATCAAAAGTGGGTACTGTATTGGAGGCAAAAGCCATGTTAGCTGAACGAGTGAATGAATGGACGCAAAAATTGTTGGCCGAGGGGCAGCAAATGGGGGTGCAAATGGGGGTGCAAGTGGGGCAGGCGAAAGGTTTGCGCAAGCAACTGGAAAGCCGCTTTGGCACCTTACCTGACTGGGCCTTGATGCGCTTGAAGGATGGTAGCGAGGAAGAGCTGGATCGTTGGTGCTTGCGGGTATTGAGTCAACCGAGTTTGCAAACAATTCTTGATTAGAATCTTGGATTGAAATTATTTCCATGAAATAGTTTTTGCTCTGCCTGCTTAGCGCATTGCCGACATAATTCTGTTTACCAACGTGATGCAGGATTTTGGGTTTGGCACAGTCGTTGGGGAACAAGGTTATACGCGTGGCCTGATCAATGCCCTGCTGACCAAGATTGCTGAACCAGCCAAGCCATAACCCACGTCAATCCAAAACAGTGGGCGGCGGACAACCGAGTACGGCCAGTACCGCCTCAATCATATCGGTTTTGGCGGCAGTGTAAGCGGGCCGATTGTGGCCCAGCGTGCTGGCCAAATGCTGTTTCAGTGCCGCATAACGCTGCGCCAAGTCGGGGTCAAGGCGCAGTGCATTGCGAAACGCCAGTTGCCGCTGCCAAAACCCGCCACCGTTGCGCACGGCATGTACATGGCAAGTATCGACTCCGTCCACGCGGCGCACAAAATAGCGGCGCTGCGGCATCACCTGTTCATGCCTTGGCACGTATTCAAACCCGGCTGCGGCCAAATGCGGGATATGCGCTTCGATGTCGGACAGGGCCGTCACACCGATCATGATGTCAATCACCGGCTTGGCCATCAAACCGGGTACGGCGGTACTGCCGATGTGCTCGATTTGCAAGGTTGTGCTGCCGCATAGCCGCGCCAGTTCGGTGCGGATGGCGCCAAACCGGTCTGGCCATTGGGCATCGTATGGCACGATGACGATTTCAGCTTTGCTCATGTACGCCCCTCGTTTTGTGGGTATCTGCTGCCATGGGTACAGCAAGGTACCCACTTTCCACATTTATTACCCACAAATTTAATGCATTGCAATACACGTTTTCGTCCGCCCATAAACCAAAACCCGCATTCTCATAGCGAGCAATGCGGGTTTCTTGAATTTGGCAGTGGTGTCCTTCGAACTGCACTATGAAAAACGAGTTCATTTTTCAAAAAGTACCCACAAAAGTACCCACATTTCGCAAGCATGCTAACGCCACCCATTTTCAATGGCCACCGAACCGCATTTTGAACGCCACCAAACCAAAAAACTTTTAAAAATTTGTACCCCGTTTACCACATTCTGGCTTGATTCTAGCACAGCAAGCCCAATCGGCCCGGCTTGCCCACTAACTGTGCATGGGTTACAATCGCCCCGTTGCGGGAGAAAAACCGCAACCGGGTGTGAGAGCCTGAAAACCGTTAGCCGGGGAGCCGCTTCAAGCGGCTTTCTGTTTCCATGCGCACGTCTATGGCGGGCCTTGGTGGGGACGCCTTCGGGCGTGCTGGTGGCTATCGGGCCAGTCTCTCAACCTCATCTTGTGCCCGCCACCCTGTTTGAGAGCAGGAAAGCGGGTATTCCAACCCTTACCGATATGGAGTACCGCCATGTTTTCCTTTTTCCGCGCCCCCAAGGGCAATGATCCCAACGGCAATGACCTAGCCAACCCATACCAAGCCCTAACCGGCCAGCCCCCAACACAGCCCCCCTCACTTGATGACGAAATCAGAATCACCGAAATGGCCATTCTGCTTGCCGACACGCAAACCCAGTGGCTGGAAAAAACCCTGCTTTTGCTGCAACGCCTATGCCCGCCATCCTGCCCCCTGCCTGCCGCTGGCATGGCGGGCAACACTGTACAGGGTGGCATACAGGCTGAAATTGCCCATGCCACCCAAGTTGCCGGGCATTACCGGGCCAAACTCAAAAGCCTGCACGAGAGCCACCCAAACAAGGCCAGCAAGCCATGGGCCGGGAAGGTTTCAGCCTTGGACGCCTACAACAACTATACCTACCCGCTGGGCCAGTTGCTGCAAGCCTTGCCGGGCGACATCACCAACCAGCACAGTTTAAGCCGCGAAGAAATCAAGATGTGCAAAAGCGTGGCTGCCCTTGCCTATGATGCACAGGAAACACTGATGGAAGGTTTGGTCAGCCTTGGCCAGTTGCAGGCGATTGCCGAAACTCACGCCACCCCGGCCAAACTGCCCGCCATTGGCAAGCTGATAGGCTACCTGACCGAGCAAGCGCGCTTTATGGCCCTAAACGCAGCAGACTACAGCACGGCAGCGGAAAATATCCGGGTTAAATAAGCCGGATTTGCGCAGGTTTGCGCCTGTATTTCATTACGCTTATACGCGCGCGTAAGCAAACCTGCGCAGGTTTTATCAAATACCCAAAAGGTGGCACTTGCCCGTGCCACCCCGGCCCAATCCGGCACATTGCAACACCCCAATCACGAATTACCCCAGCCAAACCCCGTAACCACGCCAGCATCTAACGGATTGCGCTATCATCACGCCTTGTTACCCCAAGCCTGCACCAGCCGTTACCCTGCCGTGGCATTGCCCATGCTCACGCCTTACCGGAATGACCGAAATGACCGCCCTACAAACCCTTTTTGCCACTTATCGCCAATCTGCCCAGTCCGAACGTGAAAAAGGCACCTATTTTGAAGACCTGATTTGTGCCTACCTGCGCAATGAAGCGCTGTATCGTGATCTGTATAGCGATGTCTGGCCTTACGCGCAATGGGCTGATTTGCAAGGCTTGGACAGGCGTGATACCGGGATTGATCTGGTGGCCAAAACACAGGGCACGGGCGAATTTCACGCGATTCAATGCAAATTCTTTGCCGAAGATTACCGGATTCAGAAAAGCGATATCGACAGCTTTTTTACTGCATCGGGCAAAAAGCCGTTTGTGCATCGGGTTATCGTTACCACCACCAACAACTGGAGCGAACACGCCGAAGATGCGCTGCAAGGCCAACAGCCACCCGTTACCAAGATTGATTTGCATGATCTGGAAAACAGCCAAATCGACTGGAGCCAGTACCAGCCCAAGCAAGCCCCGATTCTGAAGCCGAAAAAACGGCTACGGGAACACCAGCAACTGGCGCTGAATGCGGTGGAAGAAGGTTTTCAAAGTGCCGAACGGGGCAAGCTGATCATGGCCTGTGGCACGGGCAAAACCTTCACCAGCCTGAAGGTAGCCGAAACCCTGTTCGGCAAGGGCAAGCGGGTGTTGTTCTTGGTGCCGTCCCTCTCGCTACTGTCGCAATCCTTAACCGAATGGACGCAGGAAAGCCAAACCCCGTTGCATTGCTTTGCCGTCTGTTCAGATAGCGATGTCGGCAAAAAGCGCAAGTCTGATGACGATATCGTTCAAACCTTTGCCCATGAACTGCGCTACCCGGCCACCACCGAACCGGCCCGCTTGGCGCAGGAAATGGAAAAACGCCATGATGCGCACCATATGAGCGTGGTCTTTTCCACTTACCATTCAATTGATACCCTGTCACGGGCGCAAAAAGAATCCGGCTTGGCTGATTTCGATTTGATCATCTGTGACGAAGCGCACCGCACCACAGGCGCAGTATTTGAAAACGAAGCCGAAAGCCATTTCGTGCGGGTACATGATGCCGCCTACATCCGCGCCAGCAAGCGGCTATACATGACCGCCACCCCGCGCATTTATGCCGACATTGCCAAGGCCAACGCGGAAAAAGACAATGTTGCGCTATGCTCGATGGACGACACCACCCTGTTTGGTGAAGAACTGTACTGCATCACCTTTTCCGAAGCGGTCAGGCGGGAATTGCTGGTTGACTACAAGGTGATTGTGTTGGCAGTCGATGAAGCGCACGTTAGCCAACGCTTGCAACGCTTGCTGGCCGATGAAAACAATCAATTGAAGGTGGATGATGCCGCCAAAATTGTGGGTTGCTGGAAAGCGCTGAACAAACTCGATACCAAAGAAGACTTGGTTGATGACCGTGACCCGATGCGCCGCGCGGTGGCGTTCTGCCAAGTGATCGAAGTATCAAGCAATGCCAAAACCCACAAGGTAGCATCAAAGAATATTGCGGGCATGTTTCAGGCGGTGGTTGATGCGTATCAGGAACAGGAACAGGCAGAAGGCTTGCTCAGATGCGAAGCTGACCATGTGGACGGCAGCATGAACGCCAGCGAGAAGGAAGCCAAACTCAATTGGCTCAAGGCAGAAACCCCGGAAAATACCTGCCGCATTTTGAGCAATGTTCGCTGCCTGTCTGAAGGGGTGGACGTGCCCGCACTTGATGCCGTGCTGTTTTTGACGCCACGCAATTCACAGGTTGATGTGGTGCAATCGGTTGGCCGGGTAATGCGCAAGGCAGAAGGCAAGAAGCGCGGTTATGTCATCTTGCCAGTAGTCATTCCCCATGGCATGGAAGCGCATGAAGCCCTGAACGACAACAAAACCTACAAAGTGGTATGGCAGGTCTTGCAGGCGCTGCGCTCGCATGATGACCGGTTTGATGCCATGATCAACAAGCTTGATTTAATCGGCAGCGACCGTTCCAAAATGGAAGTGATTGCCATTACCGACAAATACGGCAAAAGCAGGGCAGAAACCCGAACCGACAAACCCAACAAGGCCAAAGGCCAATTTGCCTTCGGCCAGCCTGATACCGGCTACAAGGTGCAGCAAGAACGGGGCGAATATGCGGTAATGCAACAGGGTTCACTGGAATTTGAGATTGGCGAAATCGAGCGCGCCATCTATGCCAAGGTGGTGCAGAAGTGCGGCAATCGCAGTCACTGGGAAGATTGGGCCAATGACATCGCCAAGATTGCCAAAACCCATATTGCCCGGATTACCGCCATCATTTCCACCCCGGAAAACACGGATGAAATTGCCGCCTTCAACGCCTTTGCCGAAGAAATCCGCGATGATTTGAACAACCAAGTCAGTGATTCAGACATCGTGGAAATGCTGGCGCAACACCTGATCACCAAACCGGTGTTTGATGCACTGTTTGAAGGCTACAGCTTTGCGCAGAACAACCCGATGTCCAAGGCAATGCAAGCGGTTCTTGATACGCTACAAAAGCACAACCTTGGCAAAGAAGCCGATACCCTACAACGCTTTTACGACAGCGTAAAAGAACGGGCCAGCGGTATCGACAATGCAGCAGCGAAGCAAAAAATTATCGTTGAACTGTATGACAAGTTTTTCAAAAATGCGTTTCCCCGCATGGCGGAAAAATTGGGCATTGTCTATACCCCGCTGGAAGTGGTAGATTTCATTATTCATAGTGTGAATGCTATTTTACAAACAGAGTTTAAAACCAGTCTCGGCAACAAGAAGGTACATATCATTGACCCCTTTACCGGCACTGGCACCTTTATTACGCGCTTGCTGCAAAGCCGGCTGATATCCAAAGCGGATTTGCCGCACAAGTACAAGAACGAAATACACGCCAATGAAATCGTTTTGCTGGCGTACTACATTGCTGCCATCAATATCGAATCGGTTTATCACGGCCTGATGGGGGGAGATTATGTACCATTTGATGGTATCTGCCTGACCGATACTTTCCAAATGTATGAAAAGGATGATTTGGTAAGTGCCTTGCTGGTTGACAACAGTGCGCGCAGGGTTAAGCAGAAGGCGTTGGATATTCGGGTAATTATTGGCAACCCGCCTTATTCGGCAGGGCAAAAAAGCGCGAACGATAATAATGCCAATGTTGCCTATCCCAAGCTGGATGAAAGCATTCGCAACACCTATGCCGCACATTCAAATGCCACCAACAAAAATGCGCTTTATGATTCGTACATCCGCGCTATCCGTTGGGCAAGTGACCGGTTAGGGGAAAGTGGCGTTATCGGATTTGTCAGCAATGGCGGTTTTTTGGAGGCGAACACCGCTGATGGCCTGCGCAAATGCCTAGCCAATGAGTTTTGCAGCATCTATGTATTTCACCTGCGCGGGAATGCTCGCACATCAGGCGAGTTACGCAGAAAAGAGAAAGATAATGTTTTTGGGCAAGGCACACGAACACCTATCGCCATCACCATTTTGGTCAAGAATCCAGAGAAAAAAGAAAAATCGCAAATCCGATTTTATGACATTGGCGACTATCTGACAACCGAAGAAAAACTCAATAAAATTGCATCACTAGCCAGCATTGCTGCAATCTCAGCCGGGCAAAATTGGCGCGAAATTGAACCGGATGAACATGGGGATTGGCTCAATCAACGTGACGGTGGCTTTACTGATTTTATTGTGATGGGTGATAAAGCAGGCACTGAAAATAACGCATTATTTGCCAACTACAGCAACGGCGTAAAAACACAGCGTGATGCTTGGTGTTACAACGCCAGCAAGGCCGCCGTGGCTACAAATATGACACGAATGATTGATTTTTACAACAACGAAGTGGCACGTTTCAACAGTGCATTTGGCGATGCAGATAGGGCAACCCGCGAAATAAAATTAGATAGTTTTATTAATACTGACCCCGGAAAAATAAGTTGGACGCGAGCACTAAAGCAGGATTTGGCAAAGAGTCGTTTTTTTACCTTTGAAAAAAGCCATTTAACAACCGCGATATACAGACCTTATAATAAGCAATGGCTATATTTCAATCGCCGTTTCAATGAAATGATCTACCAAATGGCACGCATATTCCCCGCGCCAGCTACGCCAAACCGCCTAATCATGATTAAGGCAAACTTGGCTGAAACGGGGCAAATTGCGCTGATGACAGATGCAATTGTCGATTTACAGCCAGACAGAGGCACACAGAATTTTCCACTTTACCTTTATGAGCCTAGCCAGCCCGAATCGGAAACAAGCGGGGCGACTACTGATATGTTTGGTAGCACAGAACCAACCATGGAAACCATAGATGGGTATGTGCGAAGCGAGGCGATTACCACCAATGGCCTACAGCATTTCCAAAAAGCCTACCCAACAGAAACCATCGGCAAAGAAGACCTGTTCTACTACGTATATGGCCTGCTGCATTCCGATGATTACCGAAGCCGCTACGCTGACAACCTGAGCAAGGAACTACCCCGCATGCCCTGTGTGCGCAAAGCTGCCGATTTTTGGGCCTTCTCCAATGCCGGGCGCAAACTGGCCGATTTGCACATCGACTATGAAAAAGTAGAACCCTACCCGGTTAACTATGAAGGCGGCAAACTGCTGATGACCGGCTTTACCGCTGCCGATTACTACGTCACACAAATGAAGTTCGGCAAAAAAGGCAAGGACAAAGACAAAACCAAGGTGATCTATAACCACAAAATCACCATGCTTGATATCCCGCTGGAAGCCTATGAATATGTAGTCAACGGCAAACCCGCCTTGGAATGGGTGATGGAACGGCAAGCCGTCACCACGCACAAGGAAAGCGGCATCGTGAACGACGCCAACCTGTGGGCCACCGAAACCATGAACAACCCGGCCTACCCGCTGGAACTGTTTCAGCGCGTGATTACGGTCAGCCTTGAAACCATGAAGATTGTGCGGGCCTTGCCGCCACTGGATATCATGTAGCAGCAACGGGCGGGCCTTGTGGCTTTGCCCGTTGGTCGCCATTGCCGACATAGGGCAACACACCCTTGGCGGGCCAGTCCACCAGAACAAGAAATATATCTCCATGGCAACCACTCACCACTGGCAGTGGCAACAACGCTACAAACTTGCCGATATTTTGCACAATTATCGCCTCACTGAAAAGGTTCGTGTACTATCAGTTTGGCTGTATGGTGGTACGCATGATGCAGCGAAATTGCGTACTTGCAAAAATGCAAGCTGGTTGGCATAATGGGCGCTCAATCTCAACCGAACTTGGAGCAACCCCCATGACCGATTTATTTAACCCACTGCAAACAATTGAAAATGGAGTACTCCCAATTAATAATTTGGATACCGTTTCATTTACTGCCGCTGCATCGCCCACATTAGCATACATAACAGATGTTTCAATTTGTTGCCCCAATGATCCACCACGCCCAAAATAAATGCCTAATGATTTGGAGATGCGAAAATGACGCCAAATAACGCAGTAAATCAATCAACACTTTCAAACGAAATTAAAGTCAGATTGAAAATTGCCACATTTATGGTCTTGTTGTTTCAATTCACCAGCGAAATAAACCCAACCGGCCTGAGTGCTTTTTTATTTTATACTT
>JACCDS010749518.1_pt1 | contig 10947 bp, 8 predicted proteins | sample 7446441 | NCBI WGS metagenome assembly JACCDS01 (sample SAMN15323445, study PRJNA562643) | freshwater metagenome | isolation source: river surface water | place: USA:Blue River Watershed | collected 2017-08-17 | reverse complement strand
GATACAAAGTCTGGCTATACGTCTGCACCGGCGAAGTCCGGCCAAACGCCGAACCAATCAGCACCCGCACGTCCGCGCCATCCACCACCAGCTCCGGAATCGCGCTGGACGGCGTGTGGCAGAAGCCCGGCTCGTCCTCCTCATGCGCGGCCGGCAGCGCGGCCCACAGCTGCAGGCCGTGGCTGCGGCGCGGGGCGTGCAGCAGGTCGGCCGGCGTGCGCTCGGAATGCACGATGCCGCGGCCCGCCGTCATCCAGTTGATGGCGCCAGGCGCTATGCGCTGCAGCGCGCCCGTGGAATCGTGGTGCTGCATGGCGCCTTCGAACAGGTAGGTCACGGTGGCCAGGCCGATGTGCGGGTGCGGGCGCACGTCGTGGTTGTCGCCGGGCTGGGCGGTGATGGGGCCGAAGTGGTCGAAGAACAGGAAGGGTCCCACCGCCTGGCGTTGCGCCGCGGGCAGCAGGCGGCGCACGGTGAACCCGCCGCCCAGGTCCTTCAGGTGCGGCTTCAGGAGGGTCAGTGGGATGTTCATCGCCGCAGTGTAGGAAAATCGCGCGTTCGCGGCCTTGCAGCCCCTACTCCTCTCTACAAGACCGCAGCGCGGTCCTCCCCACACCATGAGTCTCAAGTGCGGCATCGTTGGCCTGCCCAACGTGGGCAAGTCCACCCTCTTCAATGCCCTGACCAAGGCCGGCATCGCGGCCGAGAACTACCCCTTCTGCACCATCGAGCCCAACGTGGGCGTGGTGGAGCTGCCCGACCCGCGGCTGGCCGCGCTGAGCGACGTCGTCAAGCCGGAACGCGTGGTGCCGGCCATCGTGGAGTTCGTGGACATCGCGGGCCTGGTGGCGGGCGCCAGCAAGGGCGAAGGCCTCGGCAACCAGTTCCTGAGCCACATCCGCGAGACCGACGCCATCGTCAACGTGGTGCGCTGCTTCGAGGACGAAAACGTCATCCACGTGGCCGGCAAGGTGGACCCCATCGCCGACATCGAGGTCATCCAGACCGAGCTGTGCCTGGCCGATCTGGGCACCGTCGAAAAAAGCCTGCACCGCTACGTGAAAGCCGCGCGCAGCGGCAACGACAAGGAAGCGGCCGCGCTGGTGAAGGTGCTGGAAAAGTGCCAGGCCGCGCTGGACCAGGCCCAGCCCGTGCGCAGCCTCAGCTTCAGCAAGGAAGAACAGGTCATCCTCAAGCCGCTGTGCCTGATCACCGCCAAGCCGGCGATGTTCGTGGGCAACGTCAGCGAAACGGGCTTTGAGAACAACCCTTTCCTGGACCGGCTGAAGGACTTCGCCGCCAAGCAGAACGCGCCGGTGGTGGCCATCTGTGCCAAGACCGAGGCCGAACTGGCCGACATGTCCGACGAGGACAAGGCGCTGTTCCTGTCGGAAATGGGCCAGGACGAACCCGGCCTGAACCGGCTGATCCGTGCTGCCTTCAAGCTGCTGGGCCTGCAGACCTACTTCACCGCGGGCGTGAAGGAAGTGCGCGCCTGGACCATCCACATCGGCGACACCGCGCCGCAGGCCGCCGGCGTCATCCACACCGACTTCGAACGCGGCTTCATCCGCGCGCAGACCATCGCTTTCGACGACTTCATCGCCTACAAGGGCGAGCAGGGCGCCAAGGACGCCGGCAAGATGCGCGCCGAAGGCAAGGAGTACGTGGTCAAGGATGGTGACGTGCTGAACTTCCTCTTCAACGTCTGAGCAACTTGCGCCAGCGCCGCCCACCCAACCCCGGCACGGCGCGGCCCACGCGCTGCAGGCCTGCCGTGCCAAGACCTTGAACGCCGCCCTGACGCCCACCCCGCCGGCCTCGCTGGGCCGCCTGCTGTGGCTGACGCTGTGGTCGGGCCTGGCCTATGCCGCGCTGGGCGCCGGCGCGCTGGCGCTGGCGGGGCCCCCGGGCTACGCGTCGCCGCTGTACCCGCCCGCCGGGCTGGCTCTGGCCACGGCGCTGACCTACGGCTGGGCTGCGCTGCCCGGCGCCTGGCTCGGCGCCTTCCTGGTGAATGCTGGGCTGGGGCTGGTGCGTGGCCAGTCGGGCATGGCGCTGGTCGCACTGCCGGCCATCATCGCGCTGGGCGCAGCGCTGCAGGCCGGCCTGGGCGCTGCCCTGATGCGCCGCTTTGTCGGGCCCGCGGTGGTGCTCAACGAGCCGCGCCACATCGCACTCGGTGGCCTGCTGGGTGGCCCGGTGGCTTGCACGGTCAGCACCACCGTGGCCACCGTGGCCCTGGGGGTCACCGGCGCCGTGCCCTGGGCGCAGGCTGCAGCCAACTGGCTGACCTGGTGGAGCGGCGACGCGCTGGGCGCCTTGATCGCCACACCGTTGGTGCTGACCCTGATCGGCCGCCCCGAAGCCGACTGGCGGCCCCGCCGGCGCACCTTGGGCATCCCCTTGCTGCTGGCCTTGGGGCTGGTGAACATCGGTGTCGTGGAGATGCAGCGCCTGGACGACCTGCGCAAGCGGGCCTTGTTCGAGCGCGACGCTGAACGGCTGGCCACCGAGGCCGAGGACCGGCTCAACGGTGCCCTGCACGCGTTGCAGGCCCTGCACGGCGCGGCGCAGCACCTGGAGTCCAGCGACGAAGCGACGCTGCGCAACGCCAGCCGCTGGTGGCTGCAACAACCGCTGCACCTGCAGGCCATGGGCCTGGGCCAGCGGGTGGCCGAAGCCGGCGTTGCGCCGCTAGAAGCCCAGTTGCGGGCCGCAGGCAAGCCGGATTTCCGTGTCTTCGACCGCGACGGCGGCGCCGACCGCCGCCAGCGTGGCGAGCTGATGGTGCTGCGCGCCATCTTCCCGCTGGAGGGCAATGCGGGCGCGCTAGGGGTCAATACGCTGTCCATCCCCGAAGCACGCGAGGCGCTGCTGGCCACGCGCCAGAGCGGGCAACCGGCAGCCACCGTGGCCTTCAAGCTCACCCAGTCCCTGGCCAACGAGCAGGGCGTGGTGCTGTACCAGGCGCTGTACGGCGGCGACCCCAAGACGGCTGCCGAGCGCGCCACGCGGTTTGCGGGCGTGGTCTTCGTGACCCTGCGCATCGACAGCGCCTTTGCCAGCCTGACGCGCAACGACCAGCGCCACCTGCACTGGTGCCTGAGCAGCCGTTCGGCGGCGGGAGAGGCCCGCCGCTTCGCCGGCCCCTCGGGCTGCGAGACGGCCGAGCCCCCGATGCGCCACTTCCAGCACGAACGGCTGTTCAAGTGGGGCGGCCGCGACCTGCGCTTCAGCGTGCACGCCGACCCCAGCCTGGTGACCACGGGCACGCGCGAGGTCGCCTGGCTGCTGACCCTGTCGGGCATGACCGCCGCGGCCATGCTGGGCGCCTTGCTGCTCACCGTGACCGGCCACGCCCGCCGCACGGAACTGGCTGTGCGCGCCGGCACCGAGGAACTGCGCAGCCAGGTGGCCGAGCGCCTGCAGGCCGAAGCCGCGCTGCGCGAGAGCAGCCAACGGCTGCGCAGCATCCTGGACAACGTGCCCCTGGGCGTGATGTTCCTCGACCCGCAGGGTCACCTCATCGAGTGCAACCCGCGCCTGGCCTCCATGACCCAGCGCGAGCCCGGCGACCTGCTGGGCTGCTCGGTGGCCGAGCTGGTGCATGGCGACGACACCGCCCTGATCCGCCGCATGCGGCGCGACCTGGTGCGTGGCGACGCACTGAGCGTGGTGGACGCCGTGCGCCTTCAACGTGGGGACACGCTGATCACTGCGCGCGTCAGCGCCACCGCCATGCGCGACGACAAGGGACGCACCCTGCGCATGGTGGCCGTGGTGGAGGACATCACCGAGCACCTGCGGCTGGAGGCGTCCGAGCGGGCCCTGCAGCGGGCCGAGGCGGCCAACCATGCCAAGAGCGAATTCCTGTCGCGCATGAGCCACGAGCTGCGCACGCCGCTCAACGCCATGATCGGCTTCGCCCAGCTGCTGGGGCTGGACCGCGAGCCGGCCCTGGCCGCGCACCAGCGCGACTGGACGCAGCAGATCCAGCGCGCCGGCTGGCACCTGCTGGACCTGATCAACGAGACGCTGGATCTGGCCCGTATCGAGTCCGGCGCCGTGCAGCTGTCGCTGGAACCGCTGCACCTGGAACCCATGGTGGCCGCCTGCCGCGCCATGGTGGCCGGGCAGGCCGAGCAACGGCAGCTGAAGCTGCGCGAGCAGCTGGACCCGGCCGCCACGGGCGTGCTGGCCGACGCCACGCGGCTCAAGCAGGTGCTGACCAACCTGCTGTCCAACGCCGTCAAGTACAACCGCCCAGGTGGCGAGATCACCATCGCCAGCGCCCTGCGCGCCGATGGCCGCGTGGACATCTCGGTGTCCGACACCGGCCTGGGCATGACCCCCGAGCAGATGTCCCGCCTGTTCCAGCCCTACAACCGGCTGGGGCGCGAGCACAGCAACATCGAAGGCACGGGCATAGGCCTGGTCATCACGCAGCGCCTGACCGACCTGATGGGGGGCCAGCTGGCCGTCACCAGCCGGCTGGGCGAGGGGTCCACCTTTGTGCTGAGCCTGCCGGCCGCCGCCGACACGGCGGCACCACCGCAGCGCTACACGGAAACCACCCCCGCGCCCTACCAGCAGCGGCTGGTGCACTACGTGGAAGACAACGAGACCAACATCGAAGTCATGCGCGGCGTGCTCGCCCAGCGCCGCCAGGTGCTGCTGAAGACCTCCATGCTGGGGCTGGATGGCCTGGAAGCCATACGGCGCGACCGGCCCGACCTGGTGCTGCTGGACATGCATCTGCCGGACATCAGCGGGCTGGAGCTGCTGCGCCACCTGAAGCAGGACGACGACGTGGCGGACATCCCGGTGATCGTGGTGTCGGCCGACGCCACCGCCGACCACATCGAGCAGGCCCTGACCCTGGGCGCCCTGCACTACGTCACCAAGCCACTGGAGGTGGCTGAGTTCCTGGCGCTGGTGGACAAAGCCTTGGAAGCGGCGGACACGCGCTGGGGAATGTGAGCGTACGCTCTCAGTATTGATGTCGTTGAATATGGGATCTGGCGCTTGGGCCTGCGGGTTATGTGTTCTGTCAGCACTCTAGGCAGGAGAGTGCTAATATGAACGGAACTGTGAAGCCCCGGAGGGACTCCTAGCCCCCATGAACACCACCGCCAACACCCTGACCCTGCGTGACCCCTGGTCCATGGTGCCGTCGCTCGGCAACCTGGATGCGTACGTGACGGCCGTCAACCGGCTGCCCATGCTGACGCAAACCGAGGAAACCGAACTCGCGCGCTCGCTGCGCGACAAGGGCGACGTGCAGGCAGCCGGGCAGCTGGTGCTGTCGCACCTGCGGCTGGTGGTGAGCATCTCGCGCCAGTACATGGGCTACGGCCTGCCCCAGGGCGACCTGATCCAGGAGGGCAACGTGGGCCTGATGAAGGCCGTCAAGCGCTTCGACCCCGAGCAGGGCGTGCGCCTGGTGTCCTACGCCATGCATTGGATCAAGGCCGAGATCCACGAGTACATCCTGAAGAACTGGCGCATGGTCAAGGTGGCCACCACCAAGGCCCAGCGCAAGCTGTTCTTCAACCTGCGCTCCATGAAGCAGGGCCTGAAGCAGGGCGAAGGCCTGGCCGACGGCGAGACCTTCCGCAACACGCTGACACCGGCCGAGGTGGAGTTCGTCGCCAACGAGCTCAACGTCAAGCCCGAGGAAGTGGTGGAGATGGAAACGCGCCTGTCCGGCGGTGACGTGGCGCTGGAGCCGCAGACGGACGACGGCGAGGAAACCTACGCCCCCATCGCCTACCTGGCCGACGACACGCACGAGCCCACGCAGCGCCTGGAGGCCCGCCACCGCGACTGGCTGGCTGGCGACGGCATCCAGTCCGCCCTGGGCGCGCTGGACGCGCGCAGCCGGCGCGTGGTGGAAGAGCGTTGGCTGAAGGTGAACGACGATTCGTCCGGCGGCATGACGCTGCACGAACTCGCGGCCGAGTACGGCGTGAGCGCCGAGCGCATCCGCCAGATCGAAGTGGCGGCGTTCAAGAAGATGCGCAAGGCGCTGGAAGCCGCAGCTTCCTGCGGCGGGAACTCAGCCCTGTGCGAGCAGGGCTTTGAGGTCGCTGGTCAAGGCTTCGGCACCCGTGCCATAGCGCGTGAACAGCCGTACCTTGCCCTGGGCATCGAAGATGTAGCTGCCGGCCGTGTGGTCCATGGTGTAGTTCTCTTCGGTTGCCCCGGGCACCTTGGCGTAGAACACCTTGAAGGCCTTGGCCAGGGCCTTGGTCTCGTCCAGCGAGCCGCGCAGGGCCACGAAGTCCGAGCCGAAGTTGTCGATGTAGGCCTTGAGCAGCGCTGGCGTGTCGCGCTCCGGGTCCACCGTGACGAAGATGCCCTGCACACGGCTGCCATCAGGACCCAATGCCTTCTTCACCGCCGCCAGTTCCAGCATGGTGGTGGGGCAGACGTCGGGGCAGTGCAGGTAGCCGAAGAAGACCACGGTCACCTTGCCTTTGAAGTCGGCCAGGGTGCGGCGCTTGCCGTCGGCGTCGGGCAGGTCAAAGCCCTGGGCATAGTCGGCACCGGTGATGTCAATGGCCTTGAATGCGGGCGTGCCGGGACCGCGGTCGCATGCGCCGAGCAACACGGCGCCTGCGGCGGCCATCAATAGGCGGCGGGAAACAGCCATGGGCTCAGGTAGTGGTCCAGCAGCAGCGCCGCAAACAGCAGCGACAGATGCCAGATGGAAAAACGGAAGGTGCGGCGGGCGAGTGCGTCGCTGTAGTCGCGCCAGAGCTGGAAGCCGTAGGCCATGAAGCCCACGCCCAGGATCACCGCGGCGCCCAGGTACAGCGGCCCGCTCATACGGAACACAAAGGGCAGCAGCGTGGCCGCAAAAAGCACGATGGTGTACAGCAGCACCTGCAGCCGCGTGAACTCAGGCCCGTGCGTGATGGGCAGCATGGGCAGGCCGGCCTTGCGGTAGTCCTCGGCGCGGTACAGCGCCAGTGCCCAGAAGTGCGGCGGCGTCCACAGGAAGATGATCAGGCACAGGGTCAGCGCCTCGTGGCCCACCTCGCCCGTCATGGCCGCCCAGCCCAGCACCGGCGGCATGGCGCCTGAGGCCCCGCCGATGACGATGTTCTGCGGCGTCAGTGGCTTGAGCACCACGGTGTAGATGACCGCATAACCCACGAAGGTGGCGAAAGTCAGCCACATGGTCAGCGGGTTGACCCAGAGGTACAGCACCGCACTGCCCGCGGCGCACAGCACGCTGGAAAACACCAACGCCTGCACCGTGCTGAGCTCGCCCTTGGCCGTGGGCCGCCAGGCGGTGCGCGCCATGCGGCGGTCGATTTCCTGCTCCACCAGGCAGTTGAAGGCCGCGGCGGCGGCGGCCACCAGCCAGATGCCCACGGTGGCCGCACCGGCCAGCGCCCAGTCGGGCCACCCGGGCTCGGCCAGCAGCATGCCGATCAGGGCACAGAAGACGATCAACTGCACCACACGCGGCTTGGTCAGCGCGTAGTACTGGGCCCAGATGGTGGCGGCCGGGCGGGGAGCGGTGAGGGTCTGGGCCATGGGCGTCGTCGCGAATTCTAGGCAGCCGGCGCCCAGGCGCGGCCGGCAAGGGCTGTTGGGCGCAGCGCGATGCGCGCCAGCAGCAGCGCCAGCAGCAAGCTCAGGCCCGCGGCACCGGCTGAGTGGCCCAAGGCCGCCAGCAGCGGCCAGCCGAGCACCACGTTGGACAGACCCGTGGCCAACTGCGCCAGCAGCAGCAAAGCCAGGCCCAGACCGAACCGGCCCGCAGACGCCTCTTGCGCCCGCTGCCGCCACAGCGCCCAGGCCAAGGCCAGCAGGAGCACGGTAGCCAGCACGGCCACCAGCCGGTGCGCCATGTGGATGGCAACCAGCGAAGCCAGCGTACGGGCGCCTTGGGGGCCCGCTTCGCCCAGGCCGCGGAACAGCGTGAAGCCGCTGGCGAAGTCCATGTCGGGCCACCACTGCCCGTTGCACTGCGGGAAGCCGGTGCATGCCAGCACGGCGTAGTTGGTGCTGACCCAGCCACCCAGGGTGATCTGCACCGCCACCGCGGCGGCAGCGGCCCAGGCCAAACGCCTCAAGGCCACCGGCACGGCCAGCGCGCGCGGCGAGAACGCGGTGTGCTGCAGCGCCAGCAACACCAGCAACACCAGGCCGCCCAGCAGGTGAGCGGTGACCACCAGCGGGTAAAGCTTGAGCGTCACCGTGTACTTGCCAAACAGGCCTTGCACCACCACCCAGACCAGCGTCAGCGTGGGCCACCAGGGCGAAAACGGCAGCTGTCGGCGCGCCAGCCAGCTGGCCGCCGTCATGACGAGGATGAGCACGCCCACGGTCATGGCCAGGTAGCGGTGGATCATCTCGATCCAGGCCTTGGACCAGGTCACCGGCCCGCCGGGTGCGGCCGTCTGCGCGGCGTGTATGTCGTCGCGCGCACCCAGCGGGCTGGCTTCGCCATAACAACCCGGCCAGTCCGGGCAGCCCAGGCCGGAATCGCTGAGGCGGGTGAAGGCGCCAAAGACGATCAGGTCAAAGGTCAGGAACAGCGTCAGCGCGGTCAGCGCCGCCAGCCGGGTGCGCGTGTGGGCGCCGCGCTGACGCAGCCACAGCCAGGACAAGGGCAAGGTGGCCAACACCAGGGCCAGCACAGCCATGCGGGCAGCCGGCGCAAAGTCGACCAGGGGCTGGGTGCTGCTGGCGTCCATGGCGCTCAGCGGCCGGCCTTGTCCCAGCCGGCAGACGCGCGCATCAGGCGCTCAAGGTCTTTCTTCACCTTGCTGGGCTCAGGGTCCGCGGGCATGCGCATCATCCATTCGCCCAGGGGGTCGACGATGTAGATGTGCTCTTCCAAGGCCCGGCCGGCCTCCGGCTGCAGCCAAGCGGCCAGCGCCTCGCGGGGCACGCGCAGCACCTGCACCGGCACGGCGCCCCCGGTGGCTTCGCGCAGCGCGGGGCGCGGGGTGCTGCTGTCGGTGACCAGCCAGACCTTGTCCAGGCGGTCGCGGTCGCGGCCCAGCATCTCGCGCAGCTGGCGCTGCAGGTACAGGCGCTTCTCGCAAGCCGCGTCGCAGCTGGCCGGGGCCACCACCACCACCAACCACTGGCCTTTCAGGCTGGCTGCCGGGACCGCCTGGCCCTCCAGCGTGGTGAGGGGCAGGTCGGGCAGGCTGCGGCTGGGCAGGATCAGGGCGCCATAGTTGGTGCGGCCACCGGGCTGCACGACGTAGTACATGAAGTAAGACGCCACCACCGGCGCTGCGCACACGGCCAGTACGGCCAGCATCTTCAGTCGGCCCATGCGGGTGCGGCGTGCGCTGGCCTGCGCTGGGTCGGCCAGGTCCGGGCCGCTGACGGCGTGCACGGTCAGGTTCAGCGGTTCGGCATCAGGTTTCATGGGGGGGCTTGCTGTGCTGCGCACGCCGACGCGGCCGCAGGAGTTGGAACCAGACATAAAGCCCTGCAGTCAGCAGCGAGAGGCTGAACCACTGGAAGGCGTACCCGTGGTGTTTCTGCACGCCCAGGTTGGGAGCCGGCCACTGGCGCACAAGGCCGTCGGCGCTTGCACCGGCGCTGTCGTCTTGCCGCAGCACCCAGGGCTTCAGCTTGAGACGGCTTTCTGCCGCAAAAGCTCGCACATCGAGATTCTGCCGGATGGCGCCCGATGCCGCGGACTCGAACTCGTACACCCGCGACAGCGCGGGGGCGATTCGCCCCACCACGCTGACCGGTCCGTCCGCCGGCGGCAAGGGCGGCAGCCGGGTGCGGTCGGCCGCGTCGCGTGGCAACCAGCCGCGCTGCACCAGCAAGGCCGTTCCGTCGTCCAGGCGCAGCGGCGTCACCAGGTAAAAGCCGCTGCGGCCATTGAGCGGGCGGTTGTCCAGGTAGATGCTGAGCTCGTTCAGCCACACGCCGCGCGCCTGGGTGCGGCGATGCTCATCGGTCGCCACCTGGGCGGCGTCTGATGGCCACTCGGCCATGGGAAGCGGCGGCAAAGCGCTGCGCTGGTCCAGCGCTTCCTGCATGGCGGTCTTCTGAGCCGCCCGGTCCAACTGCCACCAACCCAGGCGCGCGGTCACCAGGCACAAGGCCAGCGCCGCGCCAAGGACAACCCAGTTGCGTTTCATGGCAGGGGCCGCGGCGGATAATGCGGCCGCATGAAAACCGTGATGGTGTTGATGCTGGTGGCGGTGCTGGGTGCATTGGCCAGCGCGGGCGTGTTCATGCTACGCAAAGGGTCCCAGGGAGACGGCCGCAGCAAGCACATGGCACGCGCCCTGGCGCTGCGTGTCGGCCTGTCGGTCGCCTTGTTCCTGTTCATCCTGCTCAGCTGGCACATGGGTTGGGTCAAGCCTACGGGCATTCCCACCGGGCGCTGAACCCACCGGGCAAGGCCCCAAAGAACAAACGCCGCGCGAGGCGGCGTTTGGGAACTTGGGCAGTGTGTGGTCAGAGCCAGTAGACCAGGAAGTACAGGCCCAGCCACACCACGTCCACGAAGTGCCAGTACCAGGCGGCGCCTTCGAAACCGAAGTGGCGCTCGGCCGTGAAGTGGCCCTTCATCAGGCGGATGGTGATGAACAGCAGCATCAGCATGCCCACCAGCACGTGGAAGCCGTGGAAGCCGGTCAGCATGAAGAAGGTGCTGCCGAAGATGCCGCTGGACAGCTTCAGGTTCAGGTCGCGGTAGGCGTGGGCGTACTCGAAGGCCTGCACGCCGACGAAGGTGGCACCCAGGATCACGGTGATCCACATCCAGAGGATGGTCTTGCCACGCTGGCCAGCGATCAGCGCGTGGTGGGCAATGGTCAGCGTCACGCCCGAGGTGAGCAGCAAGGCCGTGTTGATGGTGGGGATCGGCCAGGGGCCCATGGTGCGGAAGGGCTCCACCGTACCGGCCGGTGAAGCCGTGGCGCCGGCCATCTCCGAAGGCCAGAT
>JACCDS011418598.1_pt1 | contig 10950 bp, 8 predicted proteins | sample 7446441 | NCBI WGS metagenome assembly JACCDS01 (sample SAMN15323445, study PRJNA562643) | freshwater metagenome | isolation source: river surface water | place: USA:Blue River Watershed | collected 2017-08-17 | reverse complement strand
GTGGTGGTCAAGACACTGACCTGACCGCTAGTAAGGGCAGCAATTTGGGCGCTACGCAGCGCCACCACCTGAGAGGAACCCAACTCAACCAAATTGGTGGTGCCAAAGGCGGCGATTTGATTGGTCGTGAAGGCGGCAATATCCGCCGTTTCAAGTACCACAGCCTGATTCGAGGTCAATTCGGCCACGGCAGAAGTAGTTAAGGCAGCAATCTGAGCCGTTTTCAACGCTTCAATTTGAGTGGTGGACAAAGTAGAGATACCAGTGCTGCCCAAGGCGGCAACCCCGGCTGTGGTGATGGCCTGGATTTGGCTACTGGACAACTCGACCAGCGCCGTCGTCGAGAGTGCGACCAACTGAGCCGTTCTCAGGGCGGCAACATCAGCCGTTTCAATTTCTACCGCTTGGCTTGAAGTGAGCACCGCTACTTGGCCCGTGGTCAGTGCCGCCACCTGGGCGCTACGCAAACCAGCGATCTGGGTGGTACTCAAGGCCTCTACTGCCGTAGTACTCAAGGCAGCCACCACAGCGGTCGAGAGTGCAGCCACGCTTGCGGTTCCTAATTCTACCAAGGTTGCGGTGGCCAATTCAGAAACTTGGGTACTGCGCAAGGCAGCAGCCTGGGCCGTGGTAATGACTTGGCCTTGGGTGGTAGTCAAGACACTCACCTGCCCGCTGGTGAGGGCGGCAATTTCCGCGGTGCGCAACGCCACCACTTGAGCGGTACTTAATTCAACCAAATTGGTGGTACTAAAAGCGGCAATCTGATTGGTGGTGAAGGCGGCAATGTCCGCCGTTTCAAGCACTACTGCCTGATTCGAGGTCAATTCAGCCACGGCGGAGGTAGTCAAAGCTGCGATCTGCGCCGTTTTCAACGCTTCAATTTGAGTGGTACTGAGTGCAGAAACACCTGTGGTGCCCAATGCCACAATGCCGGCGGTGGTAATCGCCTGCACCTGACTGGTGGAAAATTCTACTAAATTAGTTGTTGTAAAGACAGCGATTTGACTAGTTCGCAAGGCTGCCACATCGGCGGTTTCAAATGAGGTCGCCTGGGTCGTCGTCAACGCCTCAATTTGGGTGGTACCAAGCGCAACAACTTGTGATGAGCCCAATGCCGCTACTTGCGAACTTGACAGCTCCACCAAGTTGGTGGTTGATAGCGCAGCGATATTGGCAGTTTTGAGCGCAGCGACGTCTTGGCTTTCCAGTACCACGACTTGCGCAGTGGTCAGGGCTCCTATCTGGCCGGTAGTAAATACGGCGACCTGAGAGGTGACAAAGGCTTCAATCTGAGTCGTCGTCAAGGCTTCAAACTGACTGGTTAACAAGGCAGCCACTTGACTGGTACGCAGCGCAGGAATCTGCGCCGAAGTCAGCGCTTGCAACTGAGTGGTAGTTAACTCAACAATATCGCTGGTCCCCAGAGCGGCAATTTGTGCGGTTGTTAGTGCCTCAATTTGCGAGGTTGTAAAGCCATTGACGATTGAGCTCATTTTAAATTCTCCTAAGAACCGCTGTGTTCACAGATGACCGAACGATATTGTTAAGTGTTTCGATTGTATTGCTCTCTGAAAGCCTGCCAGGTCTAGCTAATCCACCTTAAAAACCGTATAGGCTCCCGCAAAAGGGCTTACATGCTTAACGTCAACACCGCCTGGAACTTGAGTCGCTTTAGGGCGGTTTGCCAGTGAAAATCGAAAAATTCAGTTACCCTTTCGCCAAGTCTTGATATTTACGCATGGAAACATTATGCCGTATCTATCGCCGCCCCAAAGTCCAAAGTTTTTGGCAATCCATCGCCACGCCCAACCCATCAACGAAGCGCACAGCGATATATATATATTAGCCACCGCCCCTTCCACACCGCCATCAGACATTACCAACCACCCCAGCCACCGCAGGCCAACCCGAAAGAGAGCACATAAACGTCGTCACTCCCCCTGTCCGGGTCAGTTTGCCCGACCCAGACCACAAGCACTAAAGCCCAAATTTAATTTTTTTTGACTCTAAAGTTTCGCTAAAGCGCGTCGATTAACGGAGCATCAAATTGAAAAATGTAGAGTGAAAATAAAATTTAAAGATGGGCAAAATCAATAAACTTTTCCAAGCAGCACCCGTTACTTGACCCAGCAGCGGTTTATTTGTCCCACCAGGCAAGAGGGGCAGACCAAAGCCAAGGGCACGTAGCCAGTATCGAAAAACTCAGTCTGGAGAATAAACATGGTTTCCTCTATCAATACAAACGTAGCCTCACTCAATGCGCAACGTAACCTCAATGTTTCGCAAGGCTCACTGTCAACCACGTTGCAACGTTTGTCGTCCGGCTTGCGGATTAACAGCGCCAAGGATGACGCAGCAGGCTTGGCAATTTCCGAGCGTTTTACTTCCCAGATTCGGGGTTTGAACCAAGCAGTTCGTAACGCCAACGACGGCATTTCGCTGGCGCAAACGGCTGAAGGCGGCTTGTCCACCGCTGGCGACTTGTTGCAGCGGGTTCGTGAACTGGCAGTACAGTCGGTCAACGGCAGTAACTCCACTTCTGACCGGGCTTCGCTGCAAGGCGAAACCTTGCAGTTGACCCAAGAACTGAACCGGGTTGCCAATACCACCCAGTTCAACGGCCAAAACGTACTCGACGGTACCCTGACCTCTTCCCAATTCCAGGTCGGTGCCAACTCGAACCAAACCATTTCGGTATCGATCGCCAGCGCCAAATCGACCGACATCGGCAACAATCTGATCAACTCAACCGGTGCACTCGGTTCCAGTTCGCAATCGATTAACGGTGCGGTCAATAACGTTACCGCACAAAATCTGACCATTTCCGGCAATGGCACCACGCAAAATCTGGCCGTTGCAGCCAATGCCAGCGCCGCCGCAGTTGCTACCGGGGTCAATGGTCTGTCGGCCCTGACTGGGGTTAGCGCTACCGCTACCAGCGAAGCCACCCTGTCCGGGGTTACCGCAGGTGCCGTACAATTTACCCTGCAAGGGGCCAATGCGGTTGCCGTTACGGTTTCGGCAACGGTATCTGATGCCAACGATCTGGCTGCGGTAGCCCAGGCGATTAATGCCCAAAGCGGTACCACCAACATTACCGCCACCGCTGACAAGGCTGGCAATGTGGTTCTGTCCGATGCCGCTGGTAACGACATCAAGATCGGCAATACCACGACCGGCACCGGTTTGGATGGTGCTAGTTTGCGGGGTGCCGATTTGCGTGATCCGGTAACCGGCCTCTCGACCGGTCCCGGTGATGCGGTCACCTTTGGTGCCGGTAGCGCAGCAACTCCGGATCAGGTTACCGTTGGCGGCGAACTGAGCTTTTCATCCTCGGCTGGCTTTTCGGTTGCCACCGATGGCGCCACTGATCTGCTCAGCGCCGCATCAGTCGGTAGCCGTCTCTCGTCGGTTGCAGCGATTGACATTAGTACCGCAGACGGTGCCAATGCCGCGATTTCGACGATTGATGCTGCGCTGACCTCGATCAACAACAACCGTGCGTCACTCGGTGCGATTCAAAACCGTTTTGCCTCAACCATCAGTAACTTGCAATCGACTTCGGAAAACCTGTCAGCCGCACGTAGCCGGATTCAGGATACTGACTTCGCTTCGGAAACGGCCAACTTAACCCGTGGCCAGATTTTGCAACAAGCAGGTACCGCGATTTTGGCTCAGGCCAATTCGTTACCGAACGGCGTATTAGCTTTATTACGTGGATAATAAATAAGCTAAAATTTGAGTTGATTGATTCCCTGGGTGAAATTTTCTCATCCAGGGAATTTTCACGAAGGAAGTAATCATGGCTATCCAATCATTAAGCCTTGCCACTCCGTCCCGTTCCCCGGTCACCGACCGTGCAGCGGGAGGGCCTGCCGAGAGCGCGGCCACCAACCGCCAAGGCAACATCCAGGTAGGTGCCAACAATGCGCAAGGTGTCGCCGATGCGCGATCGACTACCACACTCAATACCGCCAATCCGGTCCAGCAACCAGACCAAGCCCCTTCGCTGGCGCAAGTTAATGAAGCGGTGCAAAACATCAACAAATCCTTGAGTACGCTCAATCCCAACCTGGAATTTTCGGTTGATACTGACAGCAAGCGCACCGTGGTCAAAGTAATTGATCAGACCACCAAGGAAGTGATTCAGCAAATTCCTTCCAAGGAAACTCTGGAAATTGCCAAAGCACTCGATACAGTACGCGGACTATTAATTAAACAGCAAGCCTGACAGGCAATACCGCCCCTGTCGGGCCTCTCCTTGCCCGCAATCACTGCGGCGCATCGCACGCAACATTCCTCAGCCTTGAAACAAGGCTATGAATCCCCCTCTAAAGTCCGCTTTGCGGCTGCCGATAATCATCTATATTAGAGTCTTTCATAAGGAGAACACGGTGGGCATTTCCTCTCCCGGCATCGGTTCGAATCTGGATGTCAATGGCCTGGTTTCCAAGCTGCTGCAGGCGGATGCCGCACCGCTGGCGATTTTTGACCAAAAAGCGGCACAGTTCAAAAACAAGGCAACCGCGCTCGGTACCTTGCGCTCTGCCGTTTCGTCCTTGCAAACTTCGTTGTCCGGCTTGTCCAACCAAAACACGTTTCAATCGGTATCCGCCACACCAACCGATACCTCGGTGCTCACCTCCAGCGCCACCAATAGCGCCATTGCCGGTTTGTATAGCATCAATGTCACCCAACTGGCGCAGTCGCAAACGGTTGCCACTGCCGGGCAAGTCAGTACCAGTGCCGCCATTGGCAGCGGTAGCAGCACCACGGTATCGTTCCAGTTTGGCACCATCAGCGGTGGCACGTTTGGCGTGGCGGGTAGCAATTTGGGTGCCACCGTTGCCGCCAATGGCATCACCAATGGCTCACTAACCCTGAACGGCACCAACATTACTACCGATGGCAACACCAAAAGCGCCAAAGCACTGGCCGCTGCGATCAATGCCAGCAGCACAACGAGTGGCGTCACCGCCAGTGCTGCGGCCACCACCAGCTCGGCCACCCTGTTTGGCAGCAATGGTGCGAGCAGCTTTGGTGACGTCGATACCACCGGTGGCGGCACCTATAGCCTGGTGATTGAAGGCATCACCCTTGGTTCGCAAGCAGCGGGCGTGGCGGCCGGTGCTGGTGTCAGCGCAGCCGCGCTCGATGCCACGCTGGCAGGCAACAATGCCACCACCACCGCCCTCAGCGCCGCCGGGATCAGTTTTAGTGGCACCGCAGCGGCGGGCAACCTACAATTTTCGCGCGCCGACGGTAGCAACATCACCATTAGCGAAAGCGTTAGCGGCGCTGTCAATGGCGGGATTGGCACCGACAGTGCCAGCGCCAATAGCGGCTCCAGCAACCTCAGTACCAGCCGTGTCACCCTAAGTTCGACCAATGCCACGCAAATTACCATCGCTGGCAGCAACGCCACCAGCGCCGGGCTGGTTGCCGGTTCGGGCGGGGCCTATATCGGCGCGAGCTACGCGCAAGATGCCAATGCCAGCAGTGGCTCGATTACCATTGACGGCAGCAACAATTCGCTGCAAGGGATTCGGGATGCGATCAACAAGGGCAATTTTGGCGTCACCGCCACCATCGTCTCCGATGGCAGTGCCACGCCCAACCATCTGGTGCTCACGTCCAGCAAAACCGGGGCCAATTCGAGCTTTCGCATCAGCGTCAGCGGCGCGGCACCGGACGCGGCAATTAGCAGCCTGTTAAGCTACGACCCAGCCGGGACGCAAAACCTGAGCCAAAACACCGCTGCGCAAAGCACCAAGCTCACCGTCAACGGCATTGCGGTTAGCAATAGCACCAACACCATTACCGGGGCGATTCAGGGCGTAACCCTGAACATCAACAAGCTCGGCAGCAGCAACCTCAATGTAGCGCGCGATACCACTGCCGTCAGATCGGCCATCAATGGCTTCGTCAAGTCCTACAATGAATTCAATAATCAAATCAAGACGCTAACCAGCTTTGATGCCGAGACGCGCAAGGCCGGAGTACTGTTGGGTGATTCCACCACGCAAAATCTGCAAACGAGCGTCAGAAAACAATTATCAACCACCATTACCGGTTTGTCGGGCAATTTGACCAGTCTGGGTCAGCTTGGTATTTCGTTCCAAAAAGATGGCTCTCTCGCCCTTGACGCAAGCAAACTCAGCTCGGCCATCAGCAATAACTTTGACGATATCAGCAGCCTGTTTACCTCGGTTGGCAAAACCAGCGACAGCCTGATTAACTTCACCAGTTCCAGTTCGGCCACCAAGGCCGGCACCTATAACGTCAATATTTCCCAGTTGGCGACCCAGGGCAAGGTTACCGGTGGCATTGATTTGACTCAAGCGCCGGTTACCATTGCCGCCAATACCAGCTTTAGCCTGACCTTAAATGGCACCACACCGGTCACCACCAGCACCATTGCCACCGTCAATCTGGCTGCAGGTAGCTATAGCGCCAGCGAATTTGCCACCGCCTTGCAATCGGCGATTAACAGCGTACCGTCCTTTGCCTCGACCGGTTCGGGGGTATCTGCCAGTATTGATGGCAGCGGCAATCTGGAAGTGAAATCAAATAAGTATGGTTCCCTGTCAAACATTTCAATTTCGAGCCTGACCGGCACCCCGGTATCGGACTTTTTGGGGGCAACGCCACAAAGTGAGGTAGGCGTCGATGTCGCCGGTACGATTGATGACACCCAGGTTACCGGTTCCGGCCAATTTTTGACCGGCAAAGCCGGCACCAATGCCGATGGAATCAAAATTGAAGTGACCGGGGGCAGCACCGGCGCGCGCGGCAACGTCAGTTTCAGCCAGGGTTATGCGCACCAACTGAACAATCTGGCCAACAGTTTTTCTGCCAGTGACGGCAAAATTGCCGCCGTGACCGATGGCCTGAACACCTCGCTCAAAGCGGTACAAAAGCAAAGGGATGAGTTTACCGAAAAACTCGGTGACATTGAAAAACGCTACCGGGCACAATTTACCGCGCTTGATGTCACGATTAACCGGCTCAACAATACCAGCGTTTTCCTGACCCAGCAATTGGCATCACTGAACAATTCAAATTCTTAATATCGAGCCGCGCAACATGAAAGAGAAGGAGTAGAGATGTTTGGTCAAGCACAAAAAGGCGTCAATGCCTATGCCAAAGTCGGTATCGAGACCGGTGTTGCCGCCGCCAGCCCGCACAAATTGATTGTCATGCTGTTTGAAGCGGCGCTCGTTGCGCTAGCGACTGCCAGCCAACAAATGAAGCAGGGCAATGTGCCAGCCAAGGGTGCTGCCATTTCCAAGGCGATTTTGATCATCGACAGTGGTTTGCGTGCGGCACTGGACAAAAAGGCAGGTGGCGAAATTGCCGAAAGCCTGGATGCGTTGTACGAATACATGTGTAACCGGCTACTCTTGGCCAACCTGAAGAATCAACCCGAAATGCTCGAAGAAGTACACCGATTATTGTCTGAATTGAAGGGAGCATGGGATGCAATTGGCACCACCACCGCGCAACCTGCCGTACCTGCCGTACCCATGAGCAACCGTCCATCCACTTTTGTGAGTGCCTAGCATAATGAACAGCGAAGAAATTCTCGCCCTCTATGAGGCAGTATCGAAAATTACCGATCAAATGCTCTCTGCCGCCCGGCAGGGCGATTGGGATCGTTTAATCATGCTTGAGCAACATTGCGCCAACCATGTGCAAACGCTGCAAAACGGTGAACCGCCACAGCCGCTAACCGGGGCTTTGCGCCAGCGCAAGGTGCAAATTATCCACAAAATTTTGGCCGATGACCGTGAAATCCGCGACTTGGCCGAGCCTTGGATGGCACAATTGGCACAGATGATCAATAACACCCAGTCCCAGCGCAAACTGCAACATGCCTATGGCGCGGGATAAGGATTGAGACAGGGCAAAAAACGCCCTGAAACCAGCCGCCGCCAAGCGTATTTTTCGCGGCACTGTGGCCAAAGGATATCGCCATGCCAGTAGGGCTTGATGGCTTGAACACGATTCGTCCTCCGGGGTCCGTTGAGGCTTCGAGTACGACTGCGACCATTGGCAACGTAAGGCAGGAATTGTACCAGCGGGCACTGGCCCGGCTGGTTGGTCAACCGCTGCAGGGACAAGTGCTCTCGCGCTATACCGATGGCAGTTTTTTGGTCAAGGTGGCCGATACAGCGGCGCGCATCATTTTGCCATCCAACGCCCAGGTCGGTGACCAATTGCCTTTGACACTGGTGAGTGTCCAGCCGCGCCCCACTTTTTTGCTCGGACATGAGACTGATGCCAAACCGGGCAAGCAAGCACTGTTGTTGGCGGACTTGCCCGAAGGCGATGAAGTTGAATTAAGCGGACGCAAGGAGCCGCCGCCGCAGCCACAACTGCTCACCACGCGCGGCCCGGCCAGCAATCTGGCGCGCCAGTTTCAACAAATCGATAACCTGCTGCATCCGGCAGAGCGCTTGCCACTGCCCCAGGCGGGCAACGACGACACCCATTTGCCGAACGGCCAGCCAAGGAGCGCCCAGGCATCACTCTCGAATGCCGGACGCCTGATCAACAGCTTTCTGCTGGCAGCGCAACAACAGGGTGCCCCGGCCGCCTTGCAGGGCAAGAGTGCGATTGTACCGGCTCCAGCCACGGCTGCGCCAGAAGTCGCTAGCGCGCTCCAGGAGACGCTGGCCTACAGCGGCCTGTTTTATGAATCACATGTCAGCGAATGGGCCGATGGCAAACGGCCAATCACCGAATTGCTGCGTGAGCCGCAAATGCAACAACATGCCAAGCCAGAGGGCAAAGCCCAGGTGAATGACCCGAACCAGCCGACCCTGCCGCAACTGGTCAATTTGCAATTAAACACGCTGGAACAACAGGCGGCGCACTGGCGCGGTGAAATCTGGCCCGGTCAGCAACTGGAATGGGATGTGCAAAAAAATCCGCAGCAACAAAACAACCATGGCGCACAGGAGCGGGAAGCCCATTGGCAAAGTACCGTGCGGTTTAGCCTGCCCTCCCTGGGCAACATTTCAGCCACCTTGCATATGATTGGCGAACACTTGCACATTCACGTGAAAACCGGTGATGAAGCCAGTGCCGCGCTGCTGCGTGAGCATGCGCCGCAACTGGCCGACGCACTGGGCGCGGCCGGTTCTCCGCTCGACTCGCTGCTGGTACAGCAAGATGTACCGGCCTGACCCCAAACCACCGCAGCCGCATGCGGTAGCACTGGCGTATCAGGCCGGAGATAGCGCGCCGCGTGTGGTGGCCAAAGGGCGTGGCCTGATTGCCCAGAAAATCATCGAGCGCGCCAATGAAAATGGGGTGTTTGTCCACCAGTCCAAGGAACTGGTGGCGCTGTTGATGCAAGTGGAACTGGACCGCGATATTCCGCCCACCTTGTACAGGGCGGTTGCAGAACTCTTGGCGTGGCTATATCATATCGAAGCGGCCCAAAAAAACGGCACGGAAGCTCCGCCGCCACCGGATGTATAAATTGCAATTACCCATGGCCCACTGGCGCATGGCCTGCAAATTAGCACTCGGTGCTGGCAATCAGGAGTTTCCGCTTATTTATTCACTTTCGAACCTTAGAGCTTAATGGCATCCGATCATCCTCTTCACGAGATAGAAAACTGGCACAACTTCCAAATTCAGTCGCGCCGGGAGATTATTGCCCTGTTGCGTACCATTGAAAGCAAAAATCAACTGGTACGCCTGTTGATCAATGGCGAAGCCGATGTCGCCGTGACATCGATTCTGGACGTAGATGCCGACAATGGCGAAGTGGTAATCGATTGTTCAATCAACCGCGAACAAAACGCCCGAATTGTCGCAGCACGACGCCTGACCTTTGAAACCACGCTCGACAAGATTCGCATCCTGTTCACGGTCGATGGGGTGGATAATGCCCAGTTTGAGGGGCGTCCAGCCTTCAGTTTTGCCGTGCCAGCGAGCCTGGTTCGGTTGCAGCGGCGCGAATTGTACCGAATGGAAACGCCGCTCACCAATCCGGTGCGCTGTGTAATTGTATTTCCGCAGGATTTGGGTGGCGGCAGCCATGCCTTCCCGCTGGCCGATGTCAGCGGTGGCGGGATTGCCATTCTCGATGAAAAAATGATTTTGGACAACACCATCGGGCGCATTTACGATGAATGCCGGATTGATTTACCTACCCTCGGCACGGTCACCACGGCGCTGCAAATTCGCAGCTCGCACGACATGAAGCTATTAAATGGCAAAGTCAACCGGCGTCTGGGTTGCCAGTTCCGTGGCATTCCCCGGCAAATGCTGGATCGGGTGCAGCGCTATATTACCAAGCTCGAACGTGACCGCAACTCGCGCTTAAATGGTCTGGCCTAAACCCGGAACCGGGGCAGCGGCACTGCTGCCCGGTTTAACGACGCAAAAAAACAACACTCATTCAACAATAGCGCCCTGCCCGCGCCTACCCGTAAATACTCGCCCACACTCGCTTTACCGCCCGATTTATTACCGGTTTATCACGTGATTGATTCGGCGATTGATTCGGCGATTGATTCGGCGATTGAGTCGGCGATTGATTCGGCAATTGAGTCGGCGATTGATTCGGCAATTGAGTCGGCGATTGATCACCAGATTTATCAGCCAATTTATCCAGCCTGCATCAAAAACCGTCCAGATAACGGTCTAGCTCCCAAGCACAAACTTGCTGGCTGTATTCCGCCCACTCAGCCCGCTTTAGCCGAACAAATTCGGCAACAAAGCTGGTGCCGAGCGCTGCCGCAAGCACGTCATCGCGCTCTAACGCATCGCATGCCTGTCCCAGATTTTGCGGCAACAGCGCCAAACCGGCCCGTGCCTTCGCATCATACAAATCAACATTGACCGGTTCCCCCGGGTCTAGCCCCTGCTCAATCCCATCCAGCCCGGCGGCAATCACCCCGGCCAGTGCTAGATACGGGTTGGCGGCAC
>JACCDS011190066.1_pt1 | contig 10951 bp, 5 predicted proteins | sample 7446441 | NCBI WGS metagenome assembly JACCDS01 (sample SAMN15323445, study PRJNA562643) | freshwater metagenome | isolation source: river surface water | place: USA:Blue River Watershed | collected 2017-08-17 | reverse complement strand
CGAACTCGCCGCGGTACTTGGCACCGGCCAGCAGCGCAGCCATGTCCAGCACCAGCACGCGCTTGTTCTTGAGCGTCTCCGGCACCTCGCCGTTGACGATGCGCTGCGCCAGGCCCTCGACGATGGCGGTCTTGCCGACGCCGGGCTCGCCGATCAGGACCGGATTGTTCTTGCTACGCCGCTGCAGGATCTGGATGACGCGGCGGATCTCATCGTCGCGGCCGATGACCGGGTCGAGCTTGCCCTGGCGGGCGCGGTCGGTCAGGTCGAGGCAGTACTTCATCAGCGCCTCGCGCTGCTGCTCGGCGTCGGCGCTGCCCACCGTCTCGCTGCCGCGCACGGCCGCAATGGCCGACTCCAGCGCGGCCTTGCTCAGCCCGGTCTCGCGCAGCATGCGGCCGGTCTCGCCCTTGTCGGTGACCATCGCCAGCAGCACCAGCTCCGAGGCGATGAAGGCGTCGCCACGCTTCTGCGACTCCTTGTCGGCAACGTTGAGGATGGCCGCAAGTTCCCGCGAGACCTGGATCTGGCCGCCCGTGCCCTCGACCTTGGGCAATCTCGACTGCGCCTGCGTGTTGGCCTGCCGCAACGCGGCAACATTGCCGCCGGCGCGGGCGATCAGGCCGCCGCTGCCACCCTCGGGCTCGTCAAGCAGCGCGCCGAGCAGATGCGGCGGTTCGATGTAGGGGTTGTCGTTGCCGACGGCACGGCTCTGTGCCTCGGCGAGCGCCTGTTGCAGGCGGGTGGTGAGCTTGTCGTAACGCATGGCAGCCCTCGTGGGTGAGCGGATGCCATCAATCTTGGGCCTGTGTGCCGGAAATCAACCTGCGGCATGTCAGACGCAGGACGACTACGACTGTCTCAATGCCCCTTGAGGTGCACGCTGGCCGGCAGCGAGTACACCGTGCCGCAGTACGGGCACTTGGCTTCGCCGCCCGGCGCGATCTGCAAGAAGACACGCGGGTGCGTGTTCCAGAGCTTCTGCGAGGGCAGCGGGCAATGCAGCGGCAGGTCGTCTGCCGACAGGGTCACGTGGGTCTGGTCGAGTTCGGACGGCTTGCTCATCGTTTACTCCCGTGGGGCATTGCAGGGGTACAGCCGTATTGCAGGGCGCTCAGACCACCGTCAGCCAGTCGCGGTGTCCGGTGTGCTGACCGTGCACGCAGTCGAAGAACTGCTTCTGGATACTCTCGGTGATCGGGCCGCGGCGGCCGTGGCCGATCGGCCGGTTGTCGAGCTCGCGGATCGGCGTCACCTCGGCCGCGGTGCCGGTAAAGAATGCTTCCTCGGCACAGTACACCTCGTCGCGGGTGATGCGCTTCTCGACCACCTGGACGCCGAGCTCCTCGGCCAGCGTGACGATGGTCTCGCGGGTGATGCCCTCTAGGCAGCTGGTCAGGTCGGGCGTGAACAGCTTGCCCTTCTTGACGATGAACAGGTTCTCGCCAGCACCCTCGGCCACGTAGCCGTCGACATCCAGCATCAGCGCCTCGTCGTAGCCCTCGTTGGCGACTTCCTGGTGGGCGAGGATGCTGTTGGTGTAGGTCGACACCGACTTGGCGCGGCACATGTTGACGTTGACGTGGTGGCGCGTGTAGCTGCTCGTCTTGACCCGGATGCCCTTTTCCAGCGCCTCGGCACCCAGGTAGGTGCCCCACGACCAGGCGGCGACGATGAGGTGCGTGGAGAGCGTGTTGGCGGCGATGCCCATGCCCTCGGAGCCGTAGAACACCAGCGGGCGGATGTAACCCGACTCCAGACCGTTGGCCTTGACCGTCTCGCGGCAGGCCTCCATCACCGTCTGCCGGTCCCACGGCATCTTCATCTGGAAGATGTGCGCCGAATTGAACAGGCGCTCGACGTGGTCCTGCAGACGGAAGATGGCGGTCTGGCCGTCCGCCGTGCGGTAGGCGCGGATGCCTTCGAAGCAGCCCATGCCGTAGTGCAGGGTGTGGGTCAGGACGTGGGTGGTGGCGTCACGCCAGGGAACAAGCTTGCCGTCGTACCAGATATGGCCGTCGCGGTCGGACATCGACATGGTGGGGAGCCTGATTGCGCGTTTTACGAGGACCGGATTCTAGCAGGGCCAACCGGCACGGGCAGGGCCGTGAGCCTTCAGGCCGGCGGCATGCGACCGTGCAGGGCCGGCACCGCCTCAGGAAGGGGCCCCATCACCGTATCCCACAGTTCGGTCACCACCGCCCGGTCGTCCGCCCAGCCCGCCTCGGGCACATCCGAAGAACCCTGCGCGTTGAGGCGCAGCAGGTGCTGCTGCTGGCGGAAGCGGCGGTAGGCCTGACGGCTGCGCTCGGCCAGATCGGCATCGACCAGGCCGATGGCGGCGGCCCGACCCAGCAGTGCCAGCGTACCGGCGTTGTCGAGGAGCTCCGGGTGCCGGTCGGCGAATGCCAGGATCCAGTACTGCACCACGAACTCGGTATCGATGATCCCGCCACGGTCCTGCTTGAGGTTGAACACGCCGGCCTTGGCGCGGTGCGCATCGAGCATGCGTCGGCGCATGTCGACGATGTCCTGCCGGGTCGCCGCGGCATCGCGCGGTGCGGCCAGAACCTGGCGGCGGATGGCATCCACCCGGGCACCGATCGCGGCATCCCCGGCCACCGCCCGGGCGCGCGTCAGCGCCTGCAGCTCCCAGGTCCAGGCCGAGGATTCTAGGTAGCGCTGCCAGTGGTCGACACGGCACACCAGCAGTCCGGCATCGCCGTCGGGGCGCAGTCGCAGGTCCGTCTCGTAGAGCACGCCGGCAGCCGTGAGCCGGTTGAGCCAGCCGTTGCAGCGTTGCACCAGCCGCGAGTAGACCTCGCCGGCATCCGGGTGGTCGTCGTCGTGGACCCACACCAGGTCGAGGTCGGAGGCGAAGGAGAGCTCCTTGCCGCCGAGCTTGCCGTAGCCGATCACGCACACCGCCGGCTGCTCGCGGTGGCGACCGCGCAGGCCCGCCCAGACGCGATCGAGCACAGCCTGCAGGACGCCGTCCGCCAGCGCGGTGAGCTCATCGGCCAGCGCCTCGAGCGGCAGGCGGCCGCTGAGACCGCGCGCCACCAGGCGGAAGGTCTGGGCGTGGCGAAAGTGCCTCAGCGCGTCCATCGCCGCCTCGGTGTCGTCGCCGATGGCGTCGAGTTCGTGCCCCAGGCCGGAAAAAAGTGTTGGCCAGTCGGCGGGCGCATCCAGACTGCGGGTGTCGAGCAGCTCGTCGAGCAGCAGCGGGTGCTGGTTGAGGTACTGCGCCAACCAGCTCGAGGCCGTCACCAGGCCGGCCACGTGACGCAGCGCCTGCGGGTTCTCCTTGAGCAGCGCCAGGTAACTGACGCGGCCGCCGATCGCCTCGACCAGCGCCAGCAGCGCTGCAAGCGCACGGTTCCGCGCCGGCGATGCCAGCGCCGCCTCTGGCAGTTGCGGCACCAGTGCGTCGATACGGGCCTGACCTGCAGCCGAAAGGGTGCGGTAACGCGCTCCGTTGCGCAGCGACGCCAGGTGCTCGCCGAGCGCCGGATCGAAGCCGCGCCGCTCGAGTTCGGCGCCGTAGCTTTCCGCCGATGCGGCTGCCTGCCACAGCGTCGCCAGCGCCGCATCCGGCGAGTCGCCGCCGCGCGCCTCGAAAACGTCCTCGAACACTGCCGTCACTGCTTCGCGCGTCGCCTGCGTCCGCGCAGCCAAGGCGTCCCAGCACTCGTAGCGCATCAGCCCGGCGATGCGCGTGCGGCCCTCGTCGCTCTCCGGCAGCATCTGCGTCTGCGCGTCATCCACATACTGCAGGGCGTGCTCGAGCCGGCGCAGAAAATCATAGGCACCCAGCAGAGTATGCGCGGCATCGGCAGGCATACGGCCGCTGGCGGCCAGCCGGTGCAGGGCCTCGCGGGTCGAACGCACGCGCAGCTCGGATTCCCGCCCACCACGGATCAGCTGAAAGATCTGCGCAACGAACTCGATCTCGCGGATGCCACCCGGGCCGAGCTTGATGTTGTCGCGCAGGTCGCGGCGCGCCACCTCGGCGCGGATCTGCCGGTGCAGGTCTCGCAGCGCGTCGTAGGCACCGAAATCCAGGTACTTCCGGTACACGAACGGCTGCACGATACGGTTCAGCCCCGCCTCGTCCTCGGCGGGGCCGGTCAGTACCAGCGCCTTCATCCAGGCGTAGCGCTCCCAGGCGCGGCCGTGCGCGAGCAGGTACTCCTCGAGCATGGCGTGGCTGACCGCCAGCGGACCGGCGTCGCCCCATGGTCGCAGGCGCATGTCGACGCGGAACACCATGCCGTCGGCGGTGACCTCCGACAGCAGGCCGATCAGCGCACGGCCCTGGCGGATGAAGAACTCCTGATTGCCGATGCTGCGCTCGCCATCGGTGTCGCCATCGTCCGGGTAGAGGAACACAAGGTCGATGTCGGACGAGGCGTTGAGTTCGCCACCGCCGAGCTTCCCCATCGCGACCACCTGCAGAAGCTGGGCACGCCCCGCGACGTCGCGCGGGGTGCCAAAACGCGCGACCAGTTCAGCGCGGGTGTGCCGCTCGGCATGTCGGACAGCGACCGTGGCGAGCGCGCTGAGCGTCGACACGACTTCGTCCAGAGGGGCCAGACCGGACGCGTCGCGCACCAGCACCTGCGCCAGGGTGCGCGCCCGCAGGTCACGCAAGGCCTGGCCTAGCGGGCTTCCAGCAGCCACGGCGGCATCCAGCGCAGCATCCATCGCTGCCGCGTCGACCGCGTCCCGCAGCGCCAGCGGCCAGTCGAACCCGCGCAGCGCCCGCATCCGCGCCAGACGGGCAAGGAAGGGGCTGTGGCTGGCGATTGCCGCCAGTGGGGCGGGCAGGTCCTGCGTGTCTTGCATCGGCGGGTCGTCGGGTGTGGGCGCGGGCGGCTTGTGGACTGCAACCAGACCGTACAATAACGCCTCCGGGACCGCCGCCCACGCCAGGTCCGCCCGCCGACTGCCCGCTTGAACCCCGACGCCCCCAAGACACCGGAATCGACAGGCTCTGCCTTGAAGACGCTCCTGCAGTCGGCGCCTGTGCGTCTCGCGCTCGACGTCAACCGCTGGCTGTGGTGGGTCGCCGGCGGCATCGCCATCGTCCTGCTCGGCCTGCACCTGGCCCTGCGACTGTGGGTGGTGCCGCAGATCCCCGAGCGTCGTCAGGAGATCGAGGCGGCGCTGTCAGAGGCGATCCAGCGGCCGGTCCGCCTGGGCGAGATCAGCGCAGGCTGGAGCGACATGCAGGCGCGCGTCGACATCGAATCCCTGACCATACTCGACCGCTCCGGTCAGCCGGCGCTGGTGCTTCCAGCCATCAACGCGGCGCTGTCGTGGCGTTCGGTGACGGCGGGTACCGTGGTGTTCAGCCGGCTGCGCACCGGCGGGCTCGAACTTTTCCTGAGGCGCACCACCGACGGCACCATCCTGCTCGGCGACATCCCGCTCAACCGCGGCGACGACAACCGCTTCCTCGACTGGCTGCAGCAGCAACGCGGCATCGACCTCGAGCGCTCGGTGGTGCATTGGGACGACGAATCCCGCGCCGCGCCCCGGCTGAGCCTGCGCGACGTCAACCTGAGCATCCGCAACCGCGGTAACCGGCACCAGTTCGGGCTGCGCGCCCGTCCGCCGGAGACGGTCTCGGGACCCATCGACCTGCGCGGTGACTGGAACGGCACGTCGATCGCCCGCCCGCAGACGGGCAGCGGTCGTCTCTATGGCAGCCTGGAGCAGGTCGACCTGTCGGCATTGCTGCCTTGGTTGGCGCTGCCGTTCGGCGTCGAATCAGGCAAGGGGGGGCTGCGCGTCTGGCTCGACCTGCGCGGCGCGAGTGTCGCCGGGTTCACCGCAGACGCCAGCCTGGCCGGGCTGCGGGCGAATGTCGAGGGTGCCAGCGAGCCCCTGCATGTCGCGGCGGTCGGCGGCCGCATCGCCTTCGTCAACCGCCCGGACCGGCATTCCCTTGAGCTGCGAAGGCTGGTTCTGCAGACGGCCGACGGGGTGGTCGCGCCGGAGACGACCCTGTTCTGGCAGCAGCAGGGCGAGGGGGCGGCCGCCAGGCACGCGGTGCGCATCGAGCATCTGGTGCTCGGGCCGCTGTTCCAGACCGCGCCGGCCCTGCCACTGCCCGAGCGCGTACGCGACCTGATCGCGCGATCGGCGCCGCGCGGCGAATTGCGCGATGTGCGTGCCGAGTGGCAGGGCGACTGGCAGCAGCCGGCCAGCTATTCGGTGCGTGGGCGCTTTGTCGATATCGGCAGCGCGCCGGTCGAGGGCTTGCCCGGGTTCGACCGCCTCTCGGGCAGCGTCGAGGCCAACCAGTCGGGCGGCCGCGCCAGCCTGCGCAGCGGCGCAGCGCCCTTGGTCTGGCCGGGACAGTTCCGCCGTGCCATCCCGCTGCGCGAGGCCGAGGCATCGCTCAACTGGCGGCGCGAGGGCCAGGACTGGCGCTTCGATCTGGCCAGCGCCAGCATCGACACCGGCGAGTTGCAGGCCAGCCTGCGCGGCAACTGGACGCCTGCTGCTCGGGCGATGCAACTCGACGGGCGCATCACCCGGCTCGATCCTGCTGCGGTCGTCCACTACCTGCCCGAATCGGTCGGCGCTGGCACCCGCGAATGGCTCGAGATCGCCTTCCCGGCAGGTGGCAAGGCCTCTGGCGAGGTGCGGCTGCGCGGTGACCCCGGCCTGTTCCCTTTCCGCAACGGTCAGGGCGGGCGATTCGAGGCGACCGCCGACCTGCAGGCACCTGCACTGGTATTCAGCCCGGATTGGCCACGGCTGCAGTCGGTCGAGGGGCGCCTGCGCTTCGTCAACGCCGCGCTGTCTGCCGACGGCGCACGCGCCAAGACCGGCAGCAGCAGCCTGGAACAGGTGAACCTGAATATCCCCGACCTCGACGCCGATGACCCGGTGCTCGACATCTCAGGGCGGGTCAACGCAAGCATCGGCGAGTTGCTCGATTACGTTCAGGCGAGTCCGGTACGCGGTCTCATCAGCGGCGCCACCGACGGCATGAGCGGAACCGGCAAGGCCAGCCTGAAGATGGCCCTTCATATCCCGCTCAACCATTCGGCCAACACCACGCTGAAGGGCGAACTCGGTCTAGAGGCGAGCCGGCTGGAACTCGGGCCGGGCCGCCCGGCGCTCACCGGCCTTGCCGGAAAGCTGCTGTTCACCGAGCGCGGCGTCAGCAGCCCCGGCCTGACCGGCAATCTGCTCGGTGGCGCTGCACGCGGCACCATCAGCAGCCAACCGGGCGGCATCGTCCGCATCGAGGCCTCGGGCCGGGCGCGCATCGCCTCGCTGGCGCAGCAGTTCCCCCTGCGCGCCTGGGGCCTGGCCAGTGGCGATACGGCCTGGAAGGGCGACATCAGCATCGGCCCCACGTCGACCCGGCTGCTGGTCCAGTCGAATCTTGATGGTGTGACGCTCGACCTGCCCGCGCCGCTGCAAAAATCGGCCGGACAGTCGCAGCCGCTGCGCTTCCTCTGGATAAGCAGCGAGCGTGATGACCGCTACGAAGTGGACATCGGCAGCCAGATCCGGGCCCGTGTACAGACCCGCAGTGCTGGCCGCGGCGCCAGCTCGACGGTCGAGCAGGCGCTGGTGGCGGTCGGCGGCGCTGCACTGCCCGCCGCTCGCCAGCGTGGCGTGGGCTTTGCTGCGGAGTTGCCGCAGTTCTTCGCCACCCAGTGGTTCCCGGTCATCGACCGCTTCACCGCAGCCGGCGAGACCGGCACCCCGTTGCCGGTGGAGGCGCGTATCAGGACCGCCCGCTTCGAACTCGAGGGCCAGTTCCTCGGCGAGACGGACCTGAGCGTTACGCGGCAGGGCAGGGCATGGCAGTGGTCGGTGCGCGGCGCCGATGCCGAGGGCAGCGGCCAGTGGGACCCCACCGGAAACGGCTCGGTGACGGCGCGGCTGTCGCGACTCGCGCTCGGCCCGCCGGTAGATGGCGTCTCTATGCCTGACGAGGAGGACGAGGGCAGCTACCCGGCGCTCGACGTCGAGGTCGGCAGCTTTCAGCGGCGCGGCCGCGAATATGGTCAGTTGCGCCTGAAAGCGAGCCAGCAGGGCCGCGACTGGCACATCGACCAGTTGCGCTTAAGCGCACCCGAATACCAGCTGGAAGCGAGCGGCCTGTGGCAGGCCTGGCGCAGCCGACCGGCCACCGATGTGAAACTCGAACTCAAGACCACCGACACCGGCCGCTACCTCGAGCGGCTGGGCTATGGCAACGTCATGAAGGCGGCACCGGCGTCTCTGAAGGGAACGCTGCGCTGGCGCGGGCCACCCACCGACATCGACTTTGCCAGCCTGGCGGGCCAGTTCCACCTGGAGACCGGCAAGGGCCAGTTCATCAAGGCCGACCCGGGCGCAGCGCGGCTGCTCGGCATCCTCAGCCTGCAAGCGCTGCCGCGCCGCATCACGCTCGACTTTCGCGATGTGTTCAGCGACGGGCTCGCTTTCGACAGCATCGAGAGCGACCTGACGGTCGTCGACGGCATCATGCGCACCGATCAGTTCTTCATCGACGGGCCCTCGGCCAAGGTGCGCATCAAGGGCCAGGCCGACCTCGCCAGGGAGACGCAGGACCTGCAGGTCAAAGTCTCGCCGGCCATGGACGCCGCCACCATCGGCGCGCTCATCGCCAACCCGATCGCCGGTCTGGCCGTGTTCCTGGCCCAGCAGCTGCTCGACGACCCGCTGGGCAAGCTCATCACCTTCAATTACCGCATCACCGGCAGCTGGTCGGAGCCGGTCATCGCCAAACAGGGGGCACCCGAGGTGAGCAACCGTCAGAAGAACGACAAAGGCCAAGGCACTGGCGTGATGCCGGGGGTCTCGCCATGAACGCCACAGCAGCCTGCGAGGTACCGTCGGGGCACCGCATCGCCGCCGTGCAGATGGTGAGCGGTGAGGACGTTGCGGCAAACCTGGACACCGTCGCCCGACTGGTTCGCTTCGCCGCCGAGCGCGGCGCGCGTCTGGTGCTGCTGCCCGAATACTGGCCGGTGCTCAGCAGCGACGAGCGCCGCAAGCTCGCCGTGGCCGAGGCCCCGGAAGGTGGCCCGTTGCAGCGCTTTCTTGCCGACCTCGCCCGCGAGGAATCGGTTTGGCTGGTCGCCGGCACCATCCCGATCACCACCGGCGACCCGGAACATGTCCGCAACACCTGCCTGGTGTTCGACGACCGCGGCCGGCAGGTGGCCCGCTACGACAAGATCCACCTGTTCAACCTGAGCCTCGGCGCCGAGAGCTTCTGCGAGTCCTCGACCATCGAGGCCGGCAGCGAACCGGTCGCGGTCGACACGCCGGTGGGTCGGGTCGCGCTCTCGGTCTGCTACGACCTGCGCTTCCCCGAGCTCTACCGGCGCCTGCTGCCGTTCGATGTGCTGTGCATGCCTGCCGCCTTCACCGCAACCACCGGCCGCGCCCATTGGGAGGTGCTGCTGCGCGCGCGCGCCATCGAGAACCAGTGCTACGTGCTTGCCGCAGGGCAGGGCGGCACCCATCCCGGCGGACGGCGGACCTATGGCCACAGTATGACTGTCGACCCTTGGGGAGATGTGCTGGACTTGCTGCCCGAAAGTCCGGGCGTCGTCATGGCGGATATCGATCCGGCCCGCCTGCAACAAGTCCGGCGCGACCTTCCCGCGCTCGCCAACCGCGTCCTGCCCTGACCTCATAACGCTGCCAATGAACGCTCCACTGCCACCCGACCGCCTCGCCACCGCCTCGGCACTGCTGCTGCAACCGGCGGGCCTTGACCTCGCCGACCTCGGCCGCGTGCTGGGCGAAGTCGCCGCGCACCGCGCCGACTACGCCGACATCTACGTGCAATACACGCGCTCGGAGGGCTGGAGCCTGGAAGAGGGCCTGGTCAAGTCCGGCAGCTTCAGCATCGACGCCGGTGCCGGGGTGCGCGTGGTCGACGGCGAGCGCACCGCCTTCGCCTACACCGACGACCTCAGTATCGAAGCGCTGTTGCAGGCCGCCCGCACCACGCGCAGCATCGCCGCCGCTGGCGGCAGTGGCCGGGTGCCGGTGCCGGGTCACGGCCACGCGCGCAGCCTCTACCCGGCGGTCGACCCGGTGGCCAGCCTGGATGCCGACGCCAAGGTGGCGCTGCTGCTGCAGGTGGAAAAGATGGCCCGCGCCGCCGACCCGCGCATCACCCAGGTCATGGCCTCGCTGGCTGCCGAATACGACGTCGTCCTGCTGCTGCGCTCGGATGGTCGCGTCAGCGCCGACGTGCGGCCGCTGGTGCGGCTGTCGCTGCAGGTCATCGCCGAGGCCAGCGGTCGCCGTCAGCAGGGCTCTGCCGGCGGCGGCGGACGCGAGGGGTTGGCCATCTTCACCGAAGAGCGGCTGCGCGGCCTGGTCGATCAGGCGGTGCATCAGGCGCTGGTCAACCTCGACGCGGGTCCGGCACCGGCGGGCGAGATGACCGTCGTGCTCGGCCCCGGCTGGCCTGGCATCCTGCTTCACGAGGCGATCGGCCACGGCCTGGAGGGTGATTTCAACCGCAAGGGCAGCTCGGCCTTCTCCGGCCGTATCGGCGAGCGCATCGCCGCCAAGGGCGTCACCGTGGTCGATGACGGCACCCTGGCGGGGCGTCGCGGCTCCCTCAATGTAGACGACGAGGGTGAGCCGACCCACTGCACCACGCTGATCGAGGACGGCATCCTGCGCGGCTATATTCAGGACCAACTGAACGCGCGCCTGATGGGCGTGGCGCCCACCGGCAACGGCCGCCGCGAGAGCTACGCCCACGTGCCGATGCCGCGCATGACCAACACCTACATGCTCAACGGCGACCGCGACCCGGCCGAGATCATCGCTTCTGTTGAGAAGGGTCTGTACGCCGTCAACTTCGGCGGTGGTCAGGTCGACATCACCAGCGGCAAGTTCGTTTTCTCCGCCGCCGAGGCCTACCTGATCGAGAACGGCAAGG
>JACCDS010631362.1_pt1 | contig 10951 bp, 12 predicted proteins | sample 7446441 | NCBI WGS metagenome assembly JACCDS01 (sample SAMN15323445, study PRJNA562643) | freshwater metagenome | isolation source: river surface water | place: USA:Blue River Watershed | collected 2017-08-17 | reverse complement strand
GGCCGAGGCGGCGCACGTCGGCGTTGCCGTTGGTGATCACGCCCAGGCTGTACTGGTTGGCCAGCAGCTCGAGCGTGGTCACCGTGTCGCTGAAGAAAGTAATGGCATGGCGTGCCTCGAGCATCGCCTGGAACGCGCCCTCGGCCAGTTGCGCGGCTTCCTCGGGATCGTGGCCGGTGTCTTCCAGCGCGTGACGCAGCGTGCGACGGCGCAGCTCGCTAAGGCGGTATTTAAGACCGGGCTCGGCCTCCAGCAGGCGGCCGCGAACCTGGCCCAGGTGATCCACCGGCTGGCTGGCCAGGCGTGGTGCATGCTGGCTGATCCAGTCGCGCATGGCGGCTTCGGCACCGAGGATCACCGGGCGGTTGTCCCACAGCGTGTCGTCGAGGTCGAAGGTGATCAGGCGAATGCTCATGAATCCGGTTCCTTACGGCGTTTGGCCCGTGGATGGGCGCTGTCGTAGACCTTGCTCAGGTGCTGAAAATCGAGGTGGGTATAGACCTGGGTGGTGGCGATATCGGCGTGGCCGAGCAGCTCCTGCACCGCGCGCAGATCCTGGGACGATTCGAGCATATGGCTGGCGAACGAATGGCGCAGCATGTGCGGATGAATGTGCTGGCCGAGCTCGCTGACGCCTGCCTGCCGCACCCGTAGCTGCACGGCGCGGGCGCCGATACGGCGGCCCTGGCGGCTGATGAACACCGCGCCATCGGCCGGGTTGGCCAAGGCGCGCAGCGGCAGCCATTCTTGCAACGCTTCGCGGGCCTTGCTGCCCACCGGCAGCTCGCGCACCTTGCTGCCCTTGCCGGTGACGCGTACCAGACCGGCCGGCAGATCGAGGCCATCGAGGTTCAGCGCGACCAGCTCCGAGAGGCGCAGACCCGAGGAATAGAACAGCTCAAGCATGGCGTGATCACGGCGGGCGATGAAGTCGTCTTCCTGGGCGCCGTCGAGCAACTGGGTGGCGCGATCCACGTCCAGCACCCTTGGCAGCTTGCGCTCGCCCTTGGGTGGCGTCAGGCCGGTGGCTGGATCGTGTTTGCAATGGCCTTCGCGGATCAGGTAGCGGTACAGACCGCGGGTCGCCGAGAGCAGGCGCGCCAGGCTGCGCGCCGACTGACCTTCCTTGTGCAGGCGGGCGACCAGGCGGCGCAGACGGGCGATATCGAGCGCCGCCCAGTCGGCCAGGCCTTCTTTCTCGCAGTAGGCGAGCAGTTTGCTGAGATCGCGGCGATAGCCATCCAGAGTATGGGCCGACACCTGCCGTTCACTGCGCAGGTGTTCGAGGTAGGCGGATAAAGTGGCTTCAAGCTGCAGGCTGCAGGCTCCAGGCACAAGCGTCATATCTCTAATGCCTCTCCGTTCCGGGCCTGCCGCTTATGGCCTGCGGCTTACCGCTGCTTCTAGCGTACCGAGCGCAGCGGCGCGGAGAAACGTGGCAGCACCCGCGACAGCACTTCGGCGATGTAGCCCAGGAACAGCGTACCCAGCGAGCTCTTGTAGTGCTGCGCGTCGGCACTGCCGATCGCCAGCACACCGTGCAGCCCTTGATGGGACAGGCCCACCACCGCCGCCGAGCCAACGTCGGCACCGGCTTCGCCGAACAGGAACTTCAGCTCGTGCTCGCGCAGCACGCCGCAGATGGTCTTGCCGCCGGCCAGCAGGCCGCCGATGGCTTGATGCGCCTCGGCGCTGCTGACACTGCGGCCGACCGGCAGTGGCGTATCGCTGAACAGGATCAGGCCCACGAACGGCACCTGGAATTCGCGGCGCAGGCTGTCTTCCACGCAGCTGACCACTTCTTCGAGGCTGCTGGCGTCCATCAGGTCGAGCACCAGGCGGCGGGTCTTGTCGAACAGCCGGTCGTTGTCACGGGCCACGTCCATCAGGTGCGACAGACGCTGGCGCATCTCGATGTTGCGCTCGCGCAGCAGTTTGACCTGACGCTCGACCAGCGACACGGTATCACCGCGCTGGTGCGGAATGCGCAGCTCGGGAATCAGGTCGTCATGGTCGATGAAGAACTCGGGGTGCAGGCGCAGGTAGGCGGCGACCGTTTCCGAGTCCAGGGGCTTGGGCGAATCCTGCTGGTCAGTCATAGGCGAACCTGTCCTTCGTACACGCGCACGGCGGGGCCGGTCATCATAACGGGCTGGCCGGGGCCTGCCCACTCGATGTGCAGCTTGCCGCCAGGCAGCTCCAGCTGTACGGGCGAATCCATCCAGCCCTGGCGGATCGCCGCCACGGCGGCCGCACAGGCGCCAGTGCCGCAGGCCTGGGTTTCCCCAACGCCGCGCTCCCACACGCGCAGGCGGCCACGCTGACGGTCGATCACCTGCAGGAAACCGACGTTGGCTCGCTGCGGGAAGCGCGGATGATGTTCCAGCTTCGCGCCCAGCTCGTGAACCGGTGCGCTGTCGACATCATCGACGCGCAGCACCGCATGGGGGTTGCCCATGGACACGGTGGCCAGCTGATGGCTCTTGCCATCGACCTCGACGGCGTAGCTCAGCGCTTCGGCGTCAGCCTGGAACGGGATCTGCTCGGGGGCCAGACGCGGCGCGCCCATGTCCACGGTGATCAGCCCGTCGGCACGCACGTTGAGCTCGATGATGCCGCCCTTGGTTTCCACGCGGATGTTCTTCTTCACCGTCAGGCGCTTGTCCAGCACGAAGCGGGCGAAGCAGCGCGCGCCATTGCCGCACTGTTCCACTTCGCTGCCGTCGGCGTTGAAGATGCGGTAGCGGAAATCCACGTCCGGGTGCTGCGGTGGTTCGACCAGCAGCAGCTGGTCGAAGCCAATGCCGGTGTGGCGATCACCCCACTGCTTGGCGTGCTTGGGCTGGATGTGGGCATGCTGGCTGACCAGGTCGAGAACCATGAAGTCGTTGCCCAGACCGTGCATCTTGGTAAAGCGCAGTAACATGGGCATCACTCCGGCAGGCGACTTTCGCCCGCGAAGAGCTCGTCCAGGGTTTCGCGGCGACGCACTTCGTAGGCCTGCTCGCCGTCCACCATCACCTCGGCGGCACGGCCGCGGGTGTTGTAGTTGGAGCTCATCACGAAGCCATAGGCACCGGCCGAACGCACGGCCAGCAGGTCGCCTTCTTCGAGCACCAGCTGACGATCCTTGGCCAGGAAGTCGCCGGTCTCGCAGATCGGCCCGACCAGGTCGTAATTGCGCGCCTCGCCGTCACGAGGCTGCACCGCCGATACATCCATCCAGGCCTGGTAGAGGGCCGGGCGGATCAGGTCGTTCATCGCCGCATCGATGATGGCGAAGTCCTTGTGCTCGGTGTGCTTGAGGTATTCCACCTGGGTCAGCAGCACGCCGCCGTTGGCGACGATGAAGCGGCCCGGCTCGAACACCAGGGCCAGGTCACGGCCGGCCAGACGCTTGCGCACGGCGGCGATGTAGTCGCCGACCTGCGGTGGCTGCTCGTCGCGGTACTGCACGCCGAGGCCGCCGCCCAGATCCAGATGCTTGATGACGATGCCGCGCGCGGCCAGCTTGTCGACCAGCAGTAGCAGGCGATCCAGGGCATCGAGGAACGGTTCCAGCGTGGTCAGCTGCGAGCCGATATGGCAGTCGACGCCGATCACTTCGATGTTCGGCAGCTCGGCGGCGCGGGCGTAGACCGCCTCGGCCTGCTCGATGTCGATGCCGAACTTGTTTTCCTTGAGGCCGGTGGAGATGTACGGGTGGGTGCCGGCGTCCACGTCCGGATTGACGCGCAGGGAGACGGGCGCCTTTGCGTCCATCTCGGCGGCGACCTTCTGCAGGCGCTCCAGCTCGACGCTGGATTCGACGTTGAAGCAGTGCACGCCGACTTCCAGGGCGCGGCGCATGTCGTCGCGGCTCTTGCCGACGCCGGAGAAAACGATGCGGCTCGGCTCGCCACCGGCGGCCAGCACGCGCTCCAGCTCACCGCTGGAAACGATGTCGAAGCCGGCGCCAAGGCGCGCCAGCACGTTCAGCACGCCGATATTGGAGTTGGCCTTGACCGCATAGCAGACCAGGTGCGGCATACCCGCCAGGGCATCGGCGTAGGCGCGGTACTGCCCTTCGATGTGGGCGCGCGAGTAGACGTAGGTGGGCGTGCCGAAGCGCTGGGCAATGGCGGACAACGCCACACCTTCCGCGAACAGCGAACCGTCGCGGTATTCGAAGGTGTTCATGGTCGGCCCTTATTTGTGGTGATCGTGCGACGAGCCGGACTGGTTATCATCCGGCAGGTACAGCGGGCCTTTCTGGCCGCAGCCGCTGAGCAGGGTGGTAACGGCGACGAGCGCGATGAGGGCAGTGAACAGCCGCTTCATGGTCAAATCCTTGTAATAAAGCATAATTGCCCCCGAGTATACCGACCCCCCGGCATGTTGCCTATGCGCCGGGGTTCCCGTCCGGCGGGGCTTTGCCCTGGCTGGCTGACCTATGCAGGCACCGCGGTCTTGGGCCTGGCGTCGGCCCGATGCAGCTGAATTTTTCATGAGGTAAGTGCAATGAGTTTGAGCGAAGCCCGTTTCCACGACCTGGTCGATGCGGTGCAGCAGGCGCTGGAAGACATCTTCGACGACAGCGACCTGGACATCGATCTGGAGAACTCCGCGGGCGTGCTGACGGTGCGTTTCGAAAACGGCTCGCAACTGATCTTCAGCCGCCAGCCGGCGCTGCGTCAGCTGTGGCTGGCGGCCCGTTCGGGAGGTTTTCACTTCGATTACGACGAGGACAACCAGCGCTGGATCTGCGACAGCAGCGACGAACTGCTGAGCGAAATGCTTGAGCGCATCGTCGCCGAACAGGCCGGCGCCGAACTCGAGTTCGATGAAATCTGAAGACGCCGGCAAGCCCACGCCAGGCGCCACTGCGGTGGCCTCGCCCTGTCGCCGGCGCTGCTGCCTGAACGAGGCCGAGCGCTGCCTGGGCTGCGGGCGCCTGCTGGCGGAAATCCTCGAATGGGGCAACGCCAGCAACGAGCGTCGGCGGGTTATCTGTGACCTGGCCGAGCAGCGCCTGATGAGCGGATGAGTCGGCCCTTGTTTATTTGGGTGGCTGTGTTACGGTCAGCCCAGCTTCTACAAAATGAGCTTCTGCAAAAACCCCGTCGTTTCGATGGGGTTTTGCTTTTTTGGCGTCCAGCAAAGGAGATATGCCCGCACCATGGCCAGCACACCGTCCATCACCATTACCCGCCTCGATCTGCAGCGCCTGGAGCAACTGCTCGATGGCCTCGATGAGTTCGGTCCGACCGCCGAAGCCCTACAGGCCGAGCTTGACCGCGCCGAGGTGGTCGGCCACGAGCAGATTCCGGCCGGGGTGGTGACCATGAATTCGCGCGTGCACTGCCGCGAGGAAGGGAGTGGCAAGGACTATCACCTGACCCTGGTCTATCCCCAGGACGCCGGCGGCGAAGGCAAGGTATCGATCCTCGCCCCAGTGGGCGCAGCCCTGCTGGGCCTGAGCGTCGGCCAGCACATCGACTGGCCGGCACCGGGCGGCAAGGTGCTCAAACTGACCCTGCTGGAAGTCGAATACCAGCCCGAAGCGGCGGGCGAATACGCGCGCTGAGTTGCATCCGACTCGGCGCCGTTCCCACTGTCGAGTCAGCTCCCTTCTTGGCCCGGATCGCGCCGCGATCCGGGTTTTCAAGTAATTCCCATGATCAAGACGTGCGCAGCGCGCCGTTCAGCGCCTCTTCGAGACTGGCCTTGTAGCGTAGGTAATGCACCACTGAGGGTTGCCGCTCGCCGAGCAGCGCGGAAAGGTCGAGGTCGGTGATGTAGCAGGGATACGGTTGCTGCTCGCTGCGTTGGGCGAGGATGTGCCGGGCCACGTTGGCGAACAGCTGCTCGCCGTGTTCGAGTTCGGAAAACTCCCGGTGGTTGCAGAACAGGCTGACGTAGGCGCGAGGGCCTTGGCCTGGTTCGACGATGGCCTGCACGTCATAGAACGGCAGGCTGATTTCATTCAGCGGCGCCGGCCTGGGCTCCAGGCGTTGCGCGCGCAGTGGCGGGGCGGGCAGCACCTGGTAGTAGAGAATCTCCAGCGGCTGCGGCGCGGCCTCGAAGGCCTGGGCCGCGTCGCGGCGGTACAGCAGCGATTGCAGGAAGCGGTGCAACGGTGTCAGCAGGCTGTTTTCATTGTGGAACGGCGCCTGACTGCGCCACAGCGCACCGCATTCATCCAGCACGCTGATCTGCGCCTGGCTCTGCGATTCGTCGAGGCGATAGAACACCTGGATGCACGCCGGCCGCCCGGCCTCGAGGATCAGCGCCAGGTCTTCGCCTTCCAGCGCGTTGCGGTCCAGGCGCAGTGGGCTGTATTCGGCGCGATCCTGGGCGAGGTGTTCGAGCAGCGCGGGCAGATCCTCCAGCGTGCTGTGCCGCACGTCGCCAGGCGTCAGGTCGAGCAAGTGATAGCGGCGGGCGATCTGCAGCAGGTAGCGCTGCGCCTGGCCGCTGTCGAGGCAGTCGATCAGCTCGCCGAGCAAACCCTCGACGCGCTCGACGATGGTCGCGGCGCGGTTGCGGCAGTAGCAGAACACTCGCAGATTGGGGCGCTCGTCGCGGCCGGGCAAGGCGTTCAACACATCGCTCAGGCAGTCGAGCAGCGCGGTGGGGCCGTCGTAACGCTCGACCAGCAACTCGTTCCAGCTGTTGAGGGTGATCCGGTCCAGAGTCAGCACCAGATTGTCGCGCACGCCGGAATAGCCCAGCGGGTCGGTGCGCTCACTGGTCATGTGCACGTTCATCTGGCTGTGCTGCTTGAGTGGATCGATGCCGACGTTGATCAGCAGCAGTTCTTCGGCAGGGCGGCGCGGGCGTGCCAGAGCGGCTTCGGTCACGCTGGCCAGGGGCATCGGCAGGGCCTGGGTCAGGCAGCCGAGCAACTGGCTCAATTCGAATTCGGTGAGGTCGCTGTCGCCCGGATGCAGCGACAGGTGCGTGCCGCTGTCGATCACGCCATTGCGGTGGCTCCAGGCGAGCAGCTCGATCAGGCTGCGGGCCTGGCGCAGCGGGGCGAAATCCTGCCATTCCTGGGCGCCCAGGCTGCCGCTGTAGAGCGCCCAGCGCTCGCCCTTGGGCGATGGGTTGTGCACCAGGGTCAGGGTGTCTTCACCCAGGTCCGGGGCGATGCCCGGGTTGATGAATTCCACCTTGCCGGCCCGGCGCTCGAAGGCGGCGTACAGGCGCCGGCCCAGCACGGCCAGGTCGCGGCTGCTGGCCGCCACGCCGTCGGGGCGATGGCGGGCGAACAGCGACAGGAAGCGGTAGCTGTAGTTGAGCTCGTTGACCAGCGCCTGGCGTTCAGCGACCACCTGGCGGACCTTCCACTGGCTGCGGCTGTCGAGCAGGATCAGCTGGCGCTCGCCCCAGCCCCACTCGCCGGTCAGGCGCTCGAGCAACAGGCGCTGCCAGCTCTTTTCGCGGTGGCGCGGCGGCTTGCTGATCTTCTTGTTGACCTTCAGGTACAGGCAGCGCCTGACCAGCTCCAGGCGCTCGGTTTCGCCGCGCGCCTGCAGGTACTCCTCCAGGCGTCGGTAGATCAGCACGTAAGGGTCCAGCTCGTCGAGGTCGAGCAGGCCGTCGTAGACCGCCTGCTTGAAACGCAGCGACAGGCAGTGAACCTGGGGATGCTCGCTGGCGTAGACCTCGGTGAGCAGCAGTTTGAGCGCCGACTTGTAAGGCGACTCGATGCCTTTGAACAGCTGCCACATGCCGGCGCCGAGAAACTCGCCGGCCGGCACCTCGGCCAGGTGGCCAAAATCCAGTACATCCTCGGCGCGCACGAAGCGCTTGCTCAGCAGCGCCTCGGTGACATGGGCATAGCGATGCTCGTCGCCCGCTGGCACCAGCCACCACAGCGGCATGCGCCCGCCCAGCCAGATCGCCGTGCGGTAGAACTCGTCGAGCAGCAGAAAATGCTGGGTGGTGCCGCAGTCGTCCGAGGTCAGCCGCGCGTCCCGTAAACCGCTGCGAAAACGTTCGGGGTCGATCAGGAAAAAATGCGCCTCGGCGCCCTGGCTGGCCGCCCAGCTCTGCAGCAGGTCGCACTTGCGCTGCAGCGCTTCGCGTTCGGTGGCGTCGAGCTCGCTGGCATGACAGACCCACAAATCCATGTCGCTCTGCTCGGCCTGGGCCACGGTGCCCAGGCTGCCCATCAGGAACAGGCCATGGATGGGCGTTGGCGCCGGCGCGCGGGCCGGTTTGTAGGCGAAGGAACGGGTCAGGCGCTGGGCTTCGGCCAGCAGCTCTGCCGAAGGCTCAAAGTGCGCCAGACCAGCCGGCGTCTGCGCCGACACGTAGCCGGGCAGTAACGGATGATTGACGTGAAACAGCAGTGGCAACAGCGTCAGCACCCGTTGCTGACGGGGCGACAGAGCCTGCATGGCGCGCTGCTGGCGGCCGTGGTTGATGCGCATGAAGCGTGCGCGTAGCTGCGTCAGCACCTTGCGGTCGATGCCGTCATCGATATTGGGTCGCAGGGGCAGGTGGCGCGTCATGCTCGGGCTCGGCCGGGTGATGAGCAAGCCTACAGGCGCGGCGCACCTGCTCGCAATGGCGTTCGGGAGAGGGCCTGCCGCGTGGGGCGGCAGGCGTGTTCAGGCGGTCAGAGCGCTTTGCCGGTGGTGAGGATGGTTTTCAGGCTTTGCGCGTGTTCGGCAGCTTCGTGGCCCAGGCGGGTTAGGTAGCCGCCATCGGGGAGGGTGATCAGGCCTTTGTCATGCAGGCGCCCGGCAGCGGCGACGGCGGATGAGGCGGCATCGTGGTGGATCTTCAGACCCTCCTGTCCATTGTCCAGATTGAACAGCAAAAGAATTTCCAGTTCGGCGACCAGATCGGCATTAAAGGCCATGGTGACTCCTGCCTGTTGTTGTAGTGCACGGCGCGGGCCGTGAATCGCGGGTTCGCCCCGCAGGCGAAGTGTAGTCAAGGCGGCGGCAGTTCGCCGGAGCGTGCTGCCAGCGCTCGAGAATCTTCTGATAGCGACCATCCTTGCGCAAGGCGCGCATGCCCTGTTCGAAGCGTTTGAGCAGGTCGGCCGCATCGGGATTGCGACGCGAGAAACTCAGGTAGATCGTGGGGCTGTCGAGGGTCTCCAGCGCCACGAACTGGTCCTGTAACTCAGGATGCTCCCTGAACAACGCCTGAGCGGTGCCGCGGTAGGCGGCCACGAAATCCACACGGCCGCGCTGCAGCATCAGAAAGCCGCTGAGGTCGCGGCGCACGGGGATGCGGATCACCTGCTGATCGTTGTCCAGGCGCGCGCCGTATTCATAGCCGATGGTCACCGCTACCTTGCGGCCGGCGAGATTCTGCGGCTTGCCGTTAGCCGGCGTTTCGCCGACGCGGGCCCAGAGCAGGATGTCGTCGCTGAACAGTGGCTCATCGGGGATCAGGTAATCGGCGTCGATGCGCGCATCCGGTGCGGTGTTGAAGCAGGCTGCCAGTACGCCTTCTTCGGTCATCTGCATGCAGCGGGCGTAAGGGTAGGGCACCAGCTGCACCGGCGTGTCGCTGGCGGCGAAGGCGGCCTCGACGATCTCCACCGACATGCCCTGCACGCGGCCATCGCGGTAGGCGGTGTAGGGATACCAGTCATCCTCGGCGCCGATGCGCGGCACCTGCCCGGCCTGTGCCATGGCGCAGGTGGCGAACAACAGGAGCAGGCACAGGCTGAGGGGTGTGGAAGAACGCATCCGAGCTTATCCACAGGGGCATTGCGCAACCATAGCAGTGCCCGCAGCGGGAAAGAAGGCGGCTGGCTGTCGCGCGGGCTCAGGCTTCGTCGGGCAGGGTCGGCAGGGCGCGCAACAGGCGCTCGTAGTTCTCGGCATCGAAGGGCCGATCTTCGCGCAGCATGGCGTCCACTTCGTGAGCCAGCACCATGGCCATCATCTGCACGCTTTCCTCGCGGTCATGGCCGACCAGGGTCAGCTTGTTCAGCACCGCCTGGGCGAACGCCGGCTCACCGGATTCCAGCTGATTCTCGATGGCCTGAACCAGGGTGTTCTCGGTGAAGGTGTCGTCGTCATGCTCGTCGGCGCTGCTCATGGGGCGTTCCAGTCTATCGGGAGAAAGTGGGCAGTGTAGGCAGGTGACTGGCCGCTGACCATGGATGTGACGGCTAAAATGATAGATCCCGATATGTGGGAGTTTGTTTCTCATATTGAGAATTGCGAGTGGCGCGACTACAGTCATGCGTCTGGAGAAACCCATGCAAGCAGATCACGACAAACAGGCGCCGGCGGGCGCTCAGGCGCTGTTTCGCGGCCTGGCGGTCATCGATGCCGTCGCCCAGGGCGCCAGCAGCCTGGCGAATATCGGTGCGGCCATCGGTTGCTCGCGCAGCACCACCCACCGGCTGATAGCTGCCTTGGTGCAGGCGGATTACCTGCGCGCTCTGGGTGGCAGCAGTGGCGGTTACCAACTGGGCCCGCGGTTGATCGAGCTCGGCTACAAGGCTCGCGCGCAGATGCCGCTGAGCAGGCTCGCACATGCGCACCTCGCCCGCTTGGCCCAGGCCACTCTGGACACCGTGCACCTGGGCGTGCGTGACGGCAGCGATGTGCTGTACATCGACAAGCAGCCAGGTAGCCGAGGTCTGGAAATGCGCTCGCGCATCGGCCTGCGCATGCCGCTGGCACTGACCGGCATCGGCAAGGCGCTGATGCTCGACCTGCCGGAAAGCGAATGGCAGGCGCTGCATGAGCACGGCCGCCAGTTGCGGGCCGGCAGCGCCATGATGTCTTGGGAAGAGTTTCGTGACCGCCTGCGCGACTACGCCAACGGCGGCTTCAGCCTCGACCTGGAAGAGAACGAGCTGGGGATTCGCTGCGTGGCCGCGCCGATACGCGATGCCGGTGGGCAGATCGTCGCTGCCCTGAGCGTGGCCAGCGCCGTGCCCTATATGCCCGAGGCGCGCCTGCACGACCTGCGCCCCGAGGTCATC
>JACCDS011088055.1_pt1 | contig 10953 bp, 7 predicted proteins | sample 7446441 | NCBI WGS metagenome assembly JACCDS01 (sample SAMN15323445, study PRJNA562643) | freshwater metagenome | isolation source: river surface water | place: USA:Blue River Watershed | collected 2017-08-17 | reverse complement strand
TTTTTGGCGTCTTTAATGCAGGCGCCAATATTTTATTTAAATAAGCGATATCCGATTCTAGTTTCGAAATATCATACAGACCACTTTCATCATTTTTTGCTCCTTTTTTTCCTTCAAATAATTCATAACCGCCCCACTGGTTGTAGTCTATCTCTTTTGCTTTAAACACTTCTTGAATTCTTTGTAGTCCATCATAACGCATCTTCACTGTCTCTAACATCGCAGCTTCACCCATTAATTGAATATCTGAGATCAGTTCGGAAACACTTCCAAAACAAGAGAAGCCCGCATTTCGCGTGCTTGCTCCAGACGGAATAGTGCCGCGTTCAAGTATGGTAATATTTAATTTGGGGTTTTGATGGATAGCTTCGTAGGCGGTCCACAATCCAACAAAACCGCAGCCTACAATCACCAAGTCCTTGGGTGCAAAATAGGTTGACTGTTCCCATACTGATATTGCCATAAAATACTAATTTGATCTATAGTCTAAGGTCCTACTATTTTGTAATATTAGGTTATCTATGTTTTATCACATGCTATTTTGTTTAACAAATTCGTCGTTTGTATATGCAATGTTTATACATTATATAAAATTATTTTATGTAGCTTATTTTCTACCATTTTTTAGCATATATCATAACAATTTGTTAACGTTTTGCTTATATTCGTAGTCTAATTAAAAATCAATCACATGAGAAAAGTTGTTTTATTGTCTTCTCTTGTTTTTTGTTTTGCGCTTCAAGTATTGGCTCAGGGGTCCAAGAAGATCTCTGGAAAGATAGTTGACCAAAAAACTAAGCAAGGATTAGGAGGCGTAACAGTGAATGCTGGTAAAGTGAATGCTTTATCTGATGCAAATGGTAATTACCAAATTAATGTTACAGATCAAAAATCTTTAAGCTTCAGTATTGTAGGATACGAAAAGCTTTCTAGAACTATTGGTGCTGCTACTACTATCAATGTTGAATTAGCATCTGTAGAAGCGGTATTAGAAGAGGTTGTAATTACAGGGTACGCACGTGAAAGTAAAGCTAAGTTCGCGGGTGCCGTAACTACAATTAGTGGTAAAACTGTAAACGATGTACCAGTAGGTTCATTCGACCAAGCTTTCCAAGGTCGTGTTCCAGGTATGTTGGTTAACTCTGGATCTGGTCAACCAGGTTCTAGTGCAGTTGTTACTATTCGTGGTATCAAATCTATTCAAGGTGCTGGTGCACAGCCTTTGTATGTATTAGATGGTGTGCCAATTCCTGCATTTGATATGCAAACACTTAACCCGGATGATTTCGAATCTATCACTGTATTGAAGGATGCGACTGCAGCTGCGATCTATGGTGCTAGAGGTGGTACGGGTGTAATTGTTATCACATCTAAAAGAGGTAAGACTGGTAAAAATGTTGTGACTTACAAAACTCAATATGGTATCACTCAACGTCCAAACTTTGATAGAATGAACTTGATGAATACTCGTGAGATGTTAGCATATGAGGAAAGAGAAAAATTAGTGGGTACTCCAGGATGGAACTGGTCTCCAAATAATCCAGTAATCCCAGCAGGTTTTACTGCAGCTTCTAAGCAATTTGCATTAGATAGCTTGAGAAATATTGACATCGATTATGCTGATATATTTTACAGACAAGGTATCTCAAAATCACATGAACTAACTTTAAGTGGTGGATCTGATAGAACTAAGTTCTTCTTATCTGGAGCTTATTTTGATCAAGAAGGTATTGACTTATACTCTTCTTTAAAACGTTATACAATTCGTTTTAACTTAGACCATTCTACAGATAAATTTACTGCACAATTTAACTCTACTATTGGTTACTCTAAGTCTCAATTAGCAGAAGGTGATGCTCTAGGAAACTCTCCTAGAAATCCATTCCAAATGACTTTCAGAGCTAAGACTTATGAGAATCCATACAATTTAGATGGAAGTTTACGTTTTGGTGCTAGTAATTCTATGGCTTACAGACAAGTTGCAAACTTGTTAGAAGGTTTACAAAACACAGTTAGAGGCTACGATCAAATTAAAATGGTAGGTAATGGTTTATTGGCTTACAAGCTTTTCCCAACCTTAACTGTTAGAAATAATTTGGGTGTGAATGCTTCTAGTAACTATGTGAATCGTTATGTGAATGCAGATTCTTATATTGGTTCTTTGCAGTCTTTCCAATCTGGTGTGGCACAAGAATCAAATACAGTAACTTCTGAATTTATCAATACTTCTTCTGTTTTATACAATGAGAAATTTGGCAAATCTGAAATAGAAGCATCTGCTAACTTTGAGATTGTGAGAGGTTTCCAAAGAGGTTTAGGTTTTACCTTATTTAATTTAGATAAGCGTTTGACTCAAACAGGTCAAGGTGCTGGTCCTTTACCAACAAATGGTGCTGCTACTTATCCTCAGAATGCATCTAGTGCAAAATCTGGATTTGGTATCCGTTCTTATTTTGCTACAGCAAAGTATACTTATGATAATAAGTACTCTTTGAATGCAAATATTCGTCGTGATGGTACTTCAAGAATTGTAAACGAAGAGAATAGAGAAGTAACTTCTTGGTCTGCTGGTTTTACTTGGAATGCTTTACAAGAGCGTTTCTTAAGCAAGCAAAACATTTTCTCAGACTTGAAATTGAGATTATCATTTGGTATCATTCCAAATATTGGTTCTATTTCTACTTCATCTTATGGAGCAGGTTTACAATCTATCACCAACTATCAAGGTCCTCAGGTACCAACTTTTGGAACAGCACAATATGCTGGTTCAACTATTACTGGTTTGGTTCCAAATAGCCCAGGTAATCCTAATTTGAAAATTGAAAGAGTTCAAAAAGCAAATATTGGTATCGACTTTAGTGTTTGGAATGGCCGCGCTCGTTTCAACTTAGATGCATATGATGAGAAGACTTTAGACTTATTTGTTAACCAACCATTGTCTGGTACAACTGGATTTGGTAGCTTGTATATCAATGCAGGTAAGATGCAAAACAAAGGTTTAGAATTAAACGCGAAAGTAGATGTGGTTAGAACACGTGATTTTGGTGTAACACTTGGTGTGAACCATTCTTACAACGTGAATACAATTCTTGATTTAGGTTCGGTGAATGAATTCTTCTTAGGTACATTTGTAATCAGAGAAGGCCTACCTTATGGAACACACTACAACTACAATTACTTAGGTGCAGATCCTGCTAATGGTGCCCCAAGATATGAAGCACCAGATGGTTCTGTAACAAATGATATTGCGAAAGCAGGTCAGTTTGCTAAATTTGGTACCTATTTACCAAAACACCAAGGTGGATTGGATTTTGAATTCCGATACAAATCGTTTTCAATTAATGGTTTATTCTCTTATCAGTTTGATGTTGTTAGAAGTAACAATACAAGAAACTGGATCACAAGAGGTACTCCTGGATACCACACTATCGTAAGAGCTTCTAGAGAGTTGATCGATAACCAATGGACAGCTCCAGGTGACAAGAAATTCTTCCAAAAATCTACATTTGATAGAGGCTTTACTTCTTCTGACTTAGAAGATGCTAAGTTCTTACGTTTCAGAAACTTAGTTGTTGCGTATCAATTACCAGCAATCAAGGGTCCAAATGGTAAGCCAATGTTTACTGGCGGTAGATTGTATGCTCAAGGTCAAAACTTGGCAATTTGGAGTCCATGGAGAGGTTTAGATCCAGAAGATAATAACAATATTAGTTTGAATGAATATCCTAACCCTAGCATGTTTACATTAGGTTTAGACATTAATTTCTAATCAACTAAAAAATGAATAATATGAGAAATAATAAATTGGTTATAGGTTCATTCTTAATGTTGTCCCTTTTTGCTTCTTGCTCTAAGGTGATAGATGTTAAAGAAACCGACTTCATCGGCGGAGACGTCGCTTTGAAGACCGTTGATAATGTTGAGTCTGGTATCATTGGTGCTTACTCAGCTATGAACGTAGAAATGGGCATCTTGTTGAACAGCGTTTTTGCCGATGAGGTAAGAGTAGCTGAGTTTTACAATGCTGCAACTGTGCACGAATGGCAATATGCATCTACTGATATCTCTTTAAGAGATAGCTATACTGCATTCCCTTTGTACTACAGAATTATCGATAGAGTTAATAGAGTTTTAGAAGCTTTACCAAATGTAAAAGCAACTACAGCTGCTCAAGAAGCGACAAAAAACAGAGTGAGAGGAGAAGCTTTATTCTTAAGAGCTTTCTGTCATTTTGAATTGTATCGTTTTTATAGCAATACTGCTGATGGAGCTGCTTTAGCAGTTGCTTACATGGAAACACCTTCTTTATTACCTGTTGCTAGAATGACAGTAGCACCTTTCTTTGCAAAATTAAATGCTGATTTAGTTGCTGCTAAGGCTTTATTGCCAACAACAAATGCAGATATCTATAGAGCATCAAGACATGCTGCAACTGCTTTACAGGCAAGAGCTGCTTTATATGCAAAAGATTATGCAAACGCTGCTACTTTTGCAACTGAATATATTGCTGCATTCCCATTAGCTTCTAGAACAAACTTCCCATTAATTTGGAAGGATGCAAACAATAGCGAAGTAGCATTTAAATTAAGTAGAACAACAACGGCTGGTGGTAGAATTGGTGCATTGTACAGAGGAACATCTGCAAATTCAGCAAACATTGGTACAATTACATGGAGACCTACTCAAGCTTTATTAAATACTTATGATCAAGTAAATGATGTTCGTTATGGCGCTTATTTCTTTGATGAGCCTGTATTAAAAGCTATTTCATCTAGAAGTATACATTCTATCTTAATCAACAAATACGCTGGAACTACTTACGGTACACCAACTGAATTGTTGGCTGATGCTAAAGTATTCAGAACTGGCGAAATGTACTTAATTCGTGCAGAAGCAAGAGCTGAAACTGGTGATTTGACTGGTGCTACTGCTGATATAAATACATTAAGAGCTGCAAGAATCAACAACTATACCAATGCTAGTTTTGCTGCGAAGGGTGATGTGATTGATGCAGTGATGAGCGAGCGTTTTAAAGAATTACCATACGAGGGACACCGTTTCTTTGATGCAAAAAGAAGAAACTTGCCTATCACTCGTTTATCAGTTGATGCACAAGGTACTGCCTTGACATTACCTTCTGGTAACTTCAGATTTATCTTGCCTATCCCTAACTCGGAGATTCAAGCAAATCCATTGATTGTTCAAAACCCAGGTTACACGAACTAATTTTTATAGATTTTGTTAAAAAGGGCGCCTCAATTATATTGAGTGCGCCCTTTTTTTTATCTTGCTTTTAGTATTAACTTCATATAATTCAATCTTCAATCCTCCTTATGAATAAATATCTTTTTATCCTCTTTTTATCTTGCACGACCCTTCCAATGTTCGCGCAAACTATCACGGGCAATGCTATTCCGAGTGTACAATTTGCCGACGCCAATGGTAGACTCTTACCGGCAAGTGGTGCGGGGATCCAAGGCACACCTTATGTGTTTGATAAATTTGGAATAGGTAAAGTTGTTTTTGTGAATGGGATGGAATCGGTGGATTCTAATTTAAACTATTCTTACTTTGATCATAAATTATATTATACTCAAAAAAATGGCTTGTATGTAGTGAATCAACAAGCAAAATCATTTGAATTAAATAGTGTTGATAAAGAAAATAATAATATTTCAAAAAAATTTATGTGCTTATTCCCAAGTATTGAAAATAATACACCTGCTACTTTCTATGAAGTATTGGGCAATGGGGATCAATTTCAGCTATTAAAGTATACGCATAAGCGCATAAAAGAAACGGTTGTTTATGGAGGAGCACCTTTGAAGGAATATGTCATGGACGATTTATATTATATCTATGACAAGGCGGGTAAAAAAATGCTTGCATTGGGTAGTAGCCATTCTTTAAAAGCGGTAAAAAAAGTTTTACCAAATTATGCTGCTCAAATGGATGCTTATTTGAATACGAATAAATTAAATCTAAAGAAAGAAGATGACATGGTTCAATTGCTGCAGCAATTAAAGGCTTCATCTAATTAAAAAATAATCAATGTATTTTTATCGTATCTTATTAGTGCTCGCTTTTTTTATGGCATATACAAATGCACAAAGTCAAGTGCAGTCCGATGCGAAACTTACGAATGAAAATTTATATCGACCTCGTTTTCATTTTACTCCTGCAAAAGGTTGGATGAATGATCCCAATGGTATGATTTTTTTAAATGGTCAATACCATTTGTTTTTTCAGCACTATCCAGATAGTACAGTATGGGGTCCAATGCATTGGGGACATGCCACAAGCAGTGATTTAGTGCAATGGAAAGAACAGCCAATTGCATTTTATCCAGATTCAATTGGAATGATTTTTTCGGGCTCTGCTGTATTGGATAAAAACAATACAAGTGGTTTAGGACGTGGTGGAGTGGCACCCTTGGTCGCTATTTTTACACAACATTATATGCCGGGTGAAAAAGCAGGTAAGACTGATTTTCAAAATCAATCTATTGCATATAGTTTAGACGAAGGAAAGACATGGACTAAATATGCAGGCAATCCTGTGCTTAAAACCCCGAATTTAAAGGACTTTAGAGATCCTAAAGTAATCTGGTTTGAACCTACACAAAAATGGATCATGAGTTTGGCAGTGGCCGATCATGTTGAATTTTATAGTTCACCTAATTTAATCAACTGGACTAAGGAGTCCGAAATAGGTAAAAATTTATTTGCTCATGGCGGTGTTTGGGAATGTCCAGACTTATTACCTATTAATAAAAATGGGAAAACAATCTGGGTTTTATTAGTGAGTATGAATCCAGGTGGCCCTAATGGTGGCTCTGCCACACAATATATATTGGGGGATTTTGATGGCCATAAATTCAAACCACATTCTACAGATATTAAATGGATGGATTATGGGCCTGATAATTATGCGGGTGTGACTTTTTCAAATGTGGGAGATAGAAATATTTTAATTGGCTGGATGAGTAACTGGAACTACGCGAATACAGTGCCTACAGAAAAATGGCGAAGTGCTATGACAGTGCCAAGGGAATTGAGTTTGATTGAACAGCCTAGTTATAAAAATGGGATTGAAAATGCTAAATTAACTAATATGCTTTTGGCATCTAATCCGGTAAAGGAATTGAATACAGCATTTACAAAGATCCTGTCGAAAGAAAGAATAGGTACCGAAAAAACATTTTCATTAATGAGTCCAGCAAATACGATCCCTAATCGAATTGACCTAACAACCGGATCGCTTTATGGTTTTGAAATTATTTTTTCCAATGCGTTCAATGAAAAATTAATTGTGGGGTATGATACTGTAAAAAAACAATACTATATTGATCGTAGCCAGGCTGGTATAGCTAATTTTAACGAAGGGTTTGCAACAGTAGCAGTAGCGCCAAGACTTTCAGGTGGTATTTATCTGAATTGGTCTATTCTAATAGATAAAACTTCAATCGAATTATTTGCTGATGGAGGTCGTAATGTGATGACTGCTTTGTTTTTCCCAACGCATCCTTATACTAATTGCATTTTGCAATCAAAGAACGGTTTACCTTTAGTGTCTTTAGATTTGTTTTCTTATAAGTAATGCAGTCCCTTTTTTAGGTCAAAACATTTGAATGAATTTAAAGTTTGTTTCAACCTTTTAACCCTTGACTTGTTAATTCTTTATGCAACAATTTACTCCTACCGAATGGCAGTCTTGGGAAAGATTTTATAGAGCTAATTTTATCAACAGCTTAACAGGTTTTAAATCGGCTAGTTTAATTGGCACCATCAATGCGCAGGGTGTACCTAATTTAGGTATGTTCAGTAGCATGGTGCATATTGGTTCTGATCCTGCATTGATTGGTTATATCAATCGTCCGCTTGCTGCTGCACCACATACCTTAGCTAATATCAAATCAAATGGTTTTTATACAGTGAACCATATTCATCCTTCATTTGTAGATAAGGCGCATCAAACTAGTGCCAAATATCCAGACGAGGTCAACGAATTTGCAGAAGTTGGATTGACCGAGGAATACTTGGAGGGCATCAATGTACCCTTTGTGAAGGAAAGTGCTATCAAGTACTTACTTTCCCTAAAAGACGTAGTTCCTATTACATTGAATGACACTTTTTTGGTGATAGGTCAGTTAAAGCAAGTATTGATTGATCCATCCCTTCAACCCACTCCAGATGGCTTCTTAGAACTTGACCAAATAGGCTCCATTTGTAGCAATGGTTTAGATGCCTATTACAAAACTACCCTGATTGACAGGTATGCTTATGCTAAGCCTGGCAAGGTAGCAGAGAAATTGTAATTTTTTTACCGATTTTACTTCGGCCGATTGTCCATCTTTTTTTTGAACACGCTTGCTTTTTTGGTAAATTACATCAAATCGATGCATATGAATCCTTGTCAATTTGATGGTGCAAGAAGGGGCTTTTTTAAAAAGTCAGCCGCTGTTGCTGCACTTTATTTAACCCCATCTGTTTTAGTGAAAACTTTTGCGGCAGATAGCCTTGTGCCAATGCCTATTGCAAAAGAAAAATTAAAGTTTATCTTAAATGGCAAACCTGTTGCACTTGAAATTGATGCAAGAACAACCATGCTTAATTTATTAAGAGAACATATTGGGTATACTGGCACTAAAAAAGGATGCGAGATGGGTCAGTGTGGTGCTTGTACCATTCATGTAAATGGTAAGCGTTTAAAATCTTGTACTCAATTGGCACTGAACCATCAGAACAATCAAATCACGACAATAGAAGGACTTGCCAAAGGGGATCAGTTGCATCCAATGCAGGCTGCGTTCTTAAAAAATGATGCTTTTCAATGTGGCTATTGCACCTCGGGACAAATCATGTCTGCAGTGGCTTGCGTTAGAGAAGGCAAAGCGACAAGCAGGGCAAGTATTCAGGCTTATATGGATACGAATATTTGCAGATGCGGTGCTTATCAAAATATTGTAGATGCTATTGAAGAAGTAGCAAAATCTGGTGCTAAAATTTAATCCTTTTAATTTTCTTTTATGAACAATACGCATTTATCCAAGAATAATCTTTCTCAAATTAATTTCGCAGACGAAAGAGTAGACGGCGCAGATAAAGTAACCGGGAAAGCAAAATACACTGCAGAATATAATTTACCGAATATGGCTTATGGCGTATTCGTAACAAGTACAATTGCTAAGGGTACTATCAAAAATATAGATACCGCAAAAGCATTGGCAGCACCTGGTGTTATAGATGTGATATATTATGCAAACTGTCCAATAGTGCCTGGATATTTAACGAATGCGGCAGAACGTCCTAAAAATATATTTGAATGGCGTGGACACAAAGTATTGTATGATAATCAAGTGCGCTTTTTTGGTCAACCTATTGCACTCATAGTAGCAGATAGTTTAGAAAATGCCAACGCTGCTATTCGTTTAGTGCGTGCCGAATATGAGTCACAAGCTTTTGAAACTAATTTTGATGTAGTCAGAAAAGACCCTACAAAATTAAAAGGAACAGTGGCCTATAAAAGAGGTACAGAAAATGCATTTAAATCGGCACCTGTATTTGTTGAAGCAGAATATGCGATACCTGCCGAAGTACATCTTCCTATGGAGATGCACGCTACGATTGCATTTTGGGAAGGAGAAGATAAAGTAACACTATACGATAAAACACAAGGACCAAAAAGTACGCAAACAATCATCGCTCGTACTTTTGGTTTACAAGATAAAAACGTAAGGGTGATTGCAGAAAATGTGGGTGGCGGTTTTGGTAGTGGTTTAAGAAGTTGGGCCAATGTACCAGCTGCTGTGATTGCTGCTAAAAAATTAAATCGTCCTGTGAAAATTGTACTTACTCGTCCACAAATGTTTTCTTTAGTGGGCTATCGTCCACAGTCTTGGCAGAAAATTGGAATTGGTGCAGACGCTTCTGGCCGTTTTATTGGCATCACACACGAAGCCATTAGCGGCACTTCTCGTTACGAAGATTTTAGAGAAGGAATTGTGAACGTTTCTAAATTTTTATATGCTTCAGAAAACGTGGATACAAAATACAGTATGCTTCCACTCGATATGAGCACACCTGTTTGGATGCGCGGTCCTGGTGAAGCCACTGGTTCTTATGGATTAGAGTCTGCTATTGATGAATTGTCTTATAAATTAAAAATGGATCCTATTGAGCTAAGGTTAAAAAACTTTACCACTATAAATCCTGAAAATAAAATGCCATTCTCGGATATCAATTTAAAAGACTGTTATGCGTATGGTAAAGAAAAAATTGGTTGGAAAAATCGTCCTTCCACACCAGGCACATTAAAAGAAAATGGTTGGTTGATTGGTTATGGTATGGCCAATGGCGTATTTGGCGCAGGAAAGGGCAGTGCCTCTGTTCGTGCTTTATTAAATAAAGAAGGGAAATTAACTTTAGAATGCGCCGTGAGTGATATGGGCCCAGGCACCACCACTTCGATGACTAAAATTGCTGCAGCTGCAATGCAGATGCCGATAGAAAAAATAAAATTCAAATTAGGAGACTCTGATTTACCTCCAGGCCCTTCACAGGGAGGATCAGGCACCACATCTACCGTAGGATCTGCAGTGGATTTAGCTTGTAGCACATTAAAACAAAACTTAAAAGACCTAGCAATTAAGTTAGCGCCTGCATTTGCGAATCTTAAATCGGATGCGTTAGATGTTAAAAATGAAATGGTCCTTGCTATTGCTGATCCAAACATCAAAATTACTATTGTAGATTTATTACAACTAAGTCCCGATAAACAAATTGATTTAACCATTGCATCTTCAGGTAAAACTGCAGAGCAATTAAAGTTTACAAGCAATTCTTTCTCTTCCCATTATGTAAAAGTAGCAGTGAACCCTAAGGATGGTACGATTAAAATTTTGCAAGTTGTCACTACGGGTGATGCTGGAAAAATTATTAGTCCTAAAACTGC
>JACCDS010387540.1_pt1 | contig 10953 bp, 6 predicted proteins | sample 7446441 | NCBI WGS metagenome assembly JACCDS01 (sample SAMN15323445, study PRJNA562643) | freshwater metagenome | isolation source: river surface water | place: USA:Blue River Watershed | collected 2017-08-17 | reverse complement strand
CCCGCCGCCGCCCGCACCCGACCCCGCCGCACAGGCGATGGCACTGGCACGCGAGGCTGCCGAACGGCTGCTGGACCAGGGCACCGACACGGCCAACGCCGAGGCCGCCACACGGCTGTCGACCGCGCTGGTGCTGCACGGCGACGACGCCCGCGCCTGGGGCCTGTACGGCGTCGCCCGGCTGCGTCAGGGCGACCACGCGGCCGCCGTGCCGGCCTTCGACCGGGCGCTGGCGGGTGATACGTCCGACACCGAGCGTTGGCGCAGCCTGAGCCTGACGGCGCGTTACTGGGCCGGCGTCAGCGCCGCCCGCGCGCGGGCCGATGCGGGTGACGACCACGCCGTCGTCGAGCTGCTGGAGCCGCTGATCGAGACCCAGCCCGACGCGATCGAAGGCCCCCTGCTGCTGGCCGGCGCGCGCGCCCGGCTGGGCGACGAGGCGGCCGCGCAGCGGCTCTACGAACGGGTGCTGGCGCGCTCGCCCGCCGAGGCCCGCGCCTGGCGCGGCCTGACCGCCCTGGCGATGCGCCGCGACCCGGAAACCGCGCTGGCCATGCTGGCGCAGCGCTACGGGATCGGGCCGAGCGACGACCTCCCGACCGCAGCCGGCCCCGCCACGCAGGACCCTGCGGCGACGGCGATCCGTCCGATCGACCCGGCCGATGCCGTCGACACCGGCGCAGTCCGCCGCGTGGCCGACCAGCGCCGCACCGAAGGCCGCCACGGCGCTGCCTTGCGGCTGCTCGAACAGGCGCTGGTGCTGGCCCCGTCCGAAACCTGGTTGCGCTACGACACGGCGCGGCTGTACGCCGACTTCCGTCTGCCCACGCTGGCCCTGGCGGTGATGGACGAGGGCCTGGCCCGAGCGTCGCCCGAGCCCGACCTGCTGCAGGCCGCCGCGCTGATCGCGCTGGCCAGCGATGCGCCGCAACGGGCGGTCGAGATCCTCGACGGCATGCCGGCGGCGATCGCCAACGGTCCGCAGCGCGAGCTGGTCCAGCGTGCCCGCCGCGAGCGCGCGCTGGCCGGCGCGCGTGCCGCGCTGGTGGCCCAGGACATGCCGCGCACCCGCGCCTGGCTGGACGAGGCCGAACAGGTCATGGCCGAACGATCGGCCCTGCTGGCCAGCCGCGACGCCGGCAGTGCGCTGGCTGCGCCCGATGCCGCCCCGCCCGACCCGTGGCCGGACCTGGCCATCGCCCGCATGCGCCTGGCCACGCAGGACCCGCGGGGTGCGCGCGACCGGCTGGGCCTGCTGGCACCGGCCGCGCTGGCCACGCAGGTCCAGGCGCTGCTGGAATGGGCCCGCCTCAACGCCGCCGCCGGCCAGCAGGAGACCGCCCTGGACGGCCTGCAGCAGGCGCTGGAGCTGCCGCCCGAGGGCGTGAAGTGGGCCCCGGCCGATCGCGCCGAGGTGCTGCTGGCCCATGCCCGGCTGGCGCTGGACCTGGACCTGCCGGGCACCGCCCGCATCGACGCCGACCGGATCGACGCGCTGCTGCCCGACGACGCCATCGACGCGCGCCTGAGCCTGCTGCGCCTGCAGCGCCGCATGGGCAACGCGGTCGCCGCACGCACGACGCTGGGCGGCCTGCTCGAACGCGTCCCGACCGATCCGCAGGTGCGCATCGAGGCCGCGCGACAGGCCCGGGCGGATGCCGACGAGGCCACCGCGCTCGCGCACCTCGATGTCGCCCGCCGGCGCGTGCTGCCCGGCAGCGACACGGCGCTGGAGGTCGAGCGGGTGCAGGACGCCATCGAGGCCGACAACCAGCCCATCCTGGAGGCGGCGCTGCACAACGGCCGCAACGCCGGCAGTGCCGGCCGCTCCGACCTGGCCAGCCGCGAGGCGACCGCCCGGCTCATCTGGCCGAAGATCGGCCGGGGCGAGTTCTTCGTGCAGGTCGACCAGATCGCGCTGGACGCCGGCACGCTGCCGGCCGCCGCCAACAACTCGACGCTGCTGGGCCGCACGCTGCTGACGTCGCCGGGCGGGCTCACGGGCGCGGCCGCCGGCGGTTCGCCGCAGTCGTCCAGCGGTGGCGCGATCGGCGTGGGCTGGCGCGGCGGCCGGCACGAGATCGACCTGGGCGTCGTCGACCTGCGCGTGCGCAACTGGCTGGGCGGCTGGCGCCTGAGCGGCGGCGATGCCTCGCTGGGCTGGCGCGTGGGCATCAACCGGCGGCTCGTCACCGGCAGCCTGCTGGCCTGGGGCGGTGCGCGCGATCCGGTCGACGGGCATGTCTGGGGCGGCGTGACGCTGACGGCGGTCAACGCCGCGCTGGACCACGACCTCGACGAAGCCAACAGCCTCAGCGGCCAGCTGCGCGCCGGCGTGCTGCAGGGCCAGGGCGTGGCGAGCAACTCGACCGCGCAGGCCCGGCTGGCCTACAGCCACACGCTGGTCAGCAGCACGACCCACCGCAGCACGCTGGGCGCGACGCTGAACATCTGGACCTGGCGGCGCAACCTGAGCTTCCACACCGACGGCCACGGCGGCTACTACAGCCCGCAGGCCTATGCGGCGATCGGCGTGCCGTGGGTGTTCGAGGGCATGGACGGACGGCTGTCGTGGCAGCTGCGCCTGCAGGCGAGCTACAGCAAGTCGCGCGAGGACAGCGCGCCCTACTTCCCGAACGATCCGGCCGCCCAGGCCGCAGCGGGCAATCCGCAGCACGCCGGTGGCCCCGGCGGCGGCTTCGGAGGGTCGGCACGGGCGATGCTGGAGTGGCGCGCCGCGCCGAGCTGGGCGATCGGCACGGCGCTGTCGCTGGAGCGGTCGAGCGACTACTCGCCGCGCCAAGGCAGCGTCTACCTTCGCCACTGGATGGGCCGGGTGCCGCCGCCGCTGGGCTGGCCGCCGGAGATGCTCGACCCGTACATCCGGCGCTGACGTTCCGGGCCGTGTCGCGATCGGCCCGCCCGGCTCAGGGCTGCGCGGCCATGACGCTCCAGCGTCCCTCGGGCGTGCGCAGGTAGCCGTAGGGGCCGCGCTGCAGGTAGATGTGGCGGTCGTTCTCGGCCACCCAGTCGATCTGCGGCAAGGCCTGGACCAGTTCGACCAGGCGTTCCGGCTCGGTGAGGTCCGGGCCACCGTGCAGCAGCGCCGAGACGACCGCGAACAGCGACTGGTAGCTGGCGTTCTGCGTGACGTGCACCGGCGGCACGTCGGACGCCCGCTTGACGCCGAAGTTCAGCAGCATCACGCCGGCCGGCACGTGGGTGATGGCCCGCGTGGGCAGCTCGCGCAGACCGGCCACCTGCTGCGCGTCACCGCGCACCGCCGCGCCGTGCTCGGGCGCCAGCACGATGACGGTGGGCCGACCGCTGCGCTCGATGCCGGCGACGAAGTTCTCGAGGTCGTCCATCAGCTTGCGCGCCCGCGGGGCATAGGTGTCCAGGCTGGAGATCGACGAGATGCCCGGCACGCGGTTGCCGTCGTGCAGGCTGATGGTGTTGTAGAGCAGCGCCAGCCGAGCCGGCCCGGCGTTCTCGATGCGCGAGCGCCACCAGCGGCCGAGCACCTCGCCGTCGTCGCGGATCGGGCTGCCGTCAAAGCCGTTCATCGCCACCGGCGCATCCAGCACCTGTTCGGGCAGGCTGGGCAAGGCGCTGTCGCGCCGCAGGGTGTCGGCAAAGCCGTCGAAGCGGCCGTCGTGGTTGAGCAGCACCGAGCTCTGGTAGCCGGCCTGTTCGAGCGAACGCATCAGCAGGCATTCGGCCCGAGCGCCGCCGTAGAGCTCGCCCTGCGGCACCTGGCCGCAATTGCCGTGCAGCAGCCGCAGGACGGCCGGACCGCTGTAGGTCGCGCCGCTGTTGAAGCGGTCGAACACCACGTCGAAGCGGCGCAGGAAGGGCGCGTCGCCGAGCCGCGCGTGGTCCAGGTCGTCCCAGGACAGCGAGCAGACGCTCAGGATCACCAGGTCGAACGGCGGCGGACCGCCGTCCTGCGGGAACTTGAGCGTCTTGGCGCGTTCGCCGTCGTGGAAGGCCTGCAGCGTGCGGTCAAGGTCGGCCAGCTCGATCGGGCCGTTGCCGCCCACGTCGCCGGCCCCCCCGCCGACCACCCGGGCCAGCTGTTCGCCGCGCGAGCGTTCGGCCGGCGAGGGCATCACCGCCAGCACGGCCAGCCCGACGAACACCCAGGTCGACAGGCGCAGCCGGGTGGCCAGACCGGCCAGCACCACGCCGCCCACCAGCAGCGCGGCCAGCATCGGCGCGTTGACGATGCGTGCGGCCAGCTCGAACAGATAGGCCATGCTGAAGTCGCTGACCGCGTCCCAGTTGGCCCACAGCCGCGACAGCGGCGGCCACGGCGACTCGTGATAGAGCAAGGCCACGGCCACCGGCAGCGCCAGCACGCCCAGCCAGCGGCGCACGCCGCCCGGCCATGGCCAGGCCAGCAGCAGCGCCAGCGCGAGGTTGGCCAGCAGCTCCAGCTCGATCAGACCGGCCAGGTGCAGACCGAACTTCAGCAGGAAATAGATCGCCCAGAACCCCATGGTCAGCTCCGCTCCAGGGCCCGGCGCATCCGCGCGGCGCGCTCGCCCAGCCAGTCGCCGGCATCGCTGCGCCAGCCGGCGGCGCCGTCACGCACATGGCCGATGGCGTTGCGGGTCAGCAGCGCGTAGCTGCTCCAGCCCAGCCGGGCGATCTCGATCAGGCCGTGCATCGCGCGGTCGCTCTCCGGCGCGAGCTGCCAGTTCACCCACGCGTCCTTGCGGGTGAAGGTGCAGCGGATCAGCGCGGCCTGCTGGTCAAGGTTGAGGCGGCCGAACTTCAGCGCCAACCGGTCGCCCCGGTGGCTCACCACCTGGACCGGCAGCAGCTGCGGTCGGCCTTCGTCGAACAGGCGCAGGCCGAGCGTCTGGCCGGCCGGCAGCGCCAGGTCGACCGGCACGCCACGCAGGCCGACGCCCGACAGCGCGTAGTCCTCGGTCTCGCACGGCAGCAGCTCGCCGTCGGGCGTCATCAGCTCGGCCCGCAGCCGGCTGGTGACGCGGGTGTTGCGCCGCACCTGGCGGCGCTCGCGCGCCACGCCGATCGCCGCGCCCAGCGCGAGCAGGTTGTAGACCGTCCAGGCGAGGTTGAGCGTGATCGTGCCCCATTCCTCCTGGTAGACGATCAGCCGGCCGATGCCGAACAGCACGCCCACCGCATTGAGCAGCACCAGCGCGAAGTACGGCCGCGCGATGTGCCAGTCGACATGGGTCTGCTCGATCAGCCCGCCCTTGGCGGTGACGTCGAAGTTCCCCCCGCGCGGGTTGATCAGCGCGGCCGTCGTCGGCACGGCCACATACCAGGCCAGCACCGTCTCGTAGAGCTCGGACCAGAAGGTGTGGCGGTGCGGACCGGCAATGTGCGCGTTGGCGATGTGCGGCAGCACCAGGTGCGGCAGCAGGTAGAGCAGCAGCGTGCCGACCTGCGCGTGGATGATGTGGAACTCGAAGAACAGGTAGCCCAGCGGCGCGGTCAGGAAGACCAGCCGGGGCAGCCCGTAGAAGAAGTGCAGCATCGCGTTCGAATAGCACAGCCGCTGCATCGGCGTGAGCCCGGGCCCGAGCAAGGGGCAGTCGATGCGGAAGATCTGCGCCATGCCACGGGCCCAGCGGATGCGCTGGCGCACATGGCCCGACAGGCTCTCGGTGGCCAGGCCGGCGGCCAGCGTCTCGTTGAGATAGGCCGTGCGCCAGCCGCGCCGGTGCAGCTTCAGGGCGGTGTGGGCGTCCTCGGTGACGGTCTCCACGGCGATGCCGTCGATCTCCTCGAGCGCCGAGCGGCGCAGCACCGCGCAGGAGCCGCAGAAGAAGCTCGCGTTCCAGACGTCGTTGCCGTCCTGCACGAGACCGTAGAACAGCACGCCCTCGTTGGGCACGCGCCGGAAGGTGTCGAGGTTGCGCTCGAACGGATCGGGCGAGAAGAAATGGTGCGGCGTCTGCACCAGCGCGCAGCGCTCGTCGCGCAGCAGCCAGCCCATCGTGTGGATCAGGAAGCCGCGCACCGGCATGTGGTCGCAGTCGAAGATGGCGATGTACTCGCCGTCCGTCACCTTCATCGCCGCGTTCAGGTTGCCGGCCTTGGCGTGGCGGTTGTCGCTGCGGGTCAGGTAGTTGACGCCGGCCTCGTCGGCAAAGGCGCGCATCTCCGGGCGACGGCCGTCATCGAGCAGGTGGATGCGCAGCTTCTCGGGCGGCCAGTCCATGTCGCGCGCGGCCAGCACGGTCGGGCCGACCACGCTGATCGGCTCGTTGTAGGTGGGGATGTAGACGTCGACGATGGGCCACTGCTCGCGCGGCAGCTCGATGGGCACGATCGGCCGCTTGAGCGGACGCGAGGTCTGCAGGAAGCCCAGCACCATCACCAGCCACGCATACAGCTCGGCCAGCAGCAGGCCATAGCCGAGCACCGACTCCCAGGCCGAATCGAAGTCCAGCGACTCGGTGACCCGCCACCAGCCGTATCGACACGAGGCCAGCAGGGCCAGCGAGACCAGCAGCAGCGTGGGCAGGTTGCCAGGGATGCGCCGCACCAGCAGCACCAGCAGCAGCATCGCCACGAAGAACATGAACTGGCTCAAGGGGCTCATCGGCGTGCTGGCCGCCAGCCAGAACGCGCCCACGCTGATCAGCGCGAGACCGACCCGCACGGGTCGACGACGCCACATCGGCAGGTCGGACCAGCGTTCGAGCACGCGGCTGAGCGGCTCGAAGTCGATCGCGCGCCAGTGTTCGAGGTAGCGGTCCCAGAGTCGGCCCGGCGACAGCACCGACAGCACCGACAGCGCCCGACGCCAGCCGGTCTGCGGTGCGGCCGTCGCAGCGTTCGCCGCAGCGTTCGGCGAGTCAGGGCCGGCATCCCCGTCCCGCCCTCCAGCCTGCGCCAGCGGCGGCAGACCCGGCATCGGCGGCACCGCCGGCCCGGTCTGCCCGAAGGCGATCCGTCCCTGCCCCGACCCCGGACTGCCACGCCGCAGCACGCCGATGCGTCGACGCCGGATCGGCGCACCCGTCGCGCCCAGCGGAGCCGGTGCGGTGGTGGGCCCCGACCCGTGGGCCGCACGCTCGCGACGCCATGCCTGCGCGGCATCGAGCGACGGGTCGATGCGCGCTGACGCGTTGAGCCGATCTTCCCGGGCCAGACGGGCCCGGCGCCGCTGAGGCGGCAACACGAACAGACGGGTCAGCCAGCAACGCCAGTCGTCCGGGCGCTCGACCTGCATCGCGCGCGCCCATCGCTTCAAGACCCCGACCGTCATCCGCTGTATCCGAGTGTTACGTGAGTCCGACAACTTACCAGCGTGGCGGTCGCTTGTCGATGAATGCCTGCACCCCTTCGAGCGCGGACTCGTCCATCATGTTGCAGGCCATGCTCTGGCCGGCCAGCTGGTAGGCGCTCGCGATGCCCATCTCGAGCTGGCGGTAGAACTGGTCCTTGCCCATGGCCAGCGCCACGCGAGGCTTGGTGACGATGCGCGCGACCAGCCGCTCGATCTCGGCGTCCAGCGCATCCATCGCCACGACCCGATTGACGAGGCCTTGCTCGCGGGCCTCGTCGGCGCTGATGAAGTCGCCGGTCACCAGCATCTCGAAGGCCTGCTTGCGCCCGACGTTGCGCCCGAGCGCGACGCTCGGCGTGGCGCAGAACAGGCCCAGGTTGACGCCGCTGACCGCGAAGTGCGCCGTATCGGCCGCGACGGCCAGATCGCACTGCGCGACCAGCTGGCAACCGGCCGCCGTGGCGATGCCCTGCACCCGCGCGATCACCGGCACCGGCAGCGCCTGGATCGCCAGCATCACCTTGGTGCAGCGCGCGAACAGCTGCTGGTAGTACGCCAGCGACGGCTCGGCGCGCATCTCCTTGAGGTCATGCCCGGCGCAGAAGGCCTTGCCCTGCGCGGCCAGCACGACCACGCGCACCCGCTCGTCGCGGGCGATGGCATCGAGCTCGGTCTGCAGGGCGGCCAGCATGGCCTCACTCAACGCGTTGAAGGCCTGCGGCCGGTTGAGCGTCAGCGTGAGCACGCCGCGATCGTCCATCTGGCGCAGCAGCAAGGGGTCGTCGAGGGTCAGCATGGGGGTGTCTCCTGGGTGGCTGGCGAGGTGGCGCTGTCGCTCACTCGATCGCCTGGTTCGAGCGCGCCCGCTCGCGCAGCTGGAACTTCTGGATCTTGCCGGTGGACGTCTTCGGGATCGCCTCGAAGCGGATCTCGCGCGGCACCTTGTAGCCCGCCAGCAGCGTCTTGCAGTGGGCGATCAGCGTGGCCGCGTCGACTTGTGCGCCGGGGGCCAGCTCGACGTAGGCCAGCGGCGTCTCGCCCCACTTCGGATCGGGCTTGGCGACGACCGCGGCGGCCATCACGGCGGGATGGCGGTAGAGGGCGTCCTCGACCTCGATGGAGCTGATGTTCTCGCCGCCCGAGATGATGATGTCCTTGCTGCGGTCCTTGATCTTCACGTAGCGGTCGGGCTCCATGACGGCCAGGTCGCCGGTGTGGAACCAGCCGCCCTCGAAGGCCTTGAGCGTCGCCTTCGGGTTCTTCAGGTAGCCCTTCATGACGATGTTGCCGCGGAACATGATCTCGCCCATGGACTGGCCGTCGGCCGGCAGCTCCTTCATCGTCTCGGGCTCCATCACCGTCATGCCTTCCTGCAGCGGGTAGCGCACGCCCTGGCGGCCGTTCAGGCGGGTCTGCTCGGACAGGCTTTCGCCCGCCCAGGAGGTGCGCTGCACCGCCACGGCGGCCGGGCCGTACACCTCGGTCAGGCCGTACACGTGGGTGATCTGGAAGCCGATCTTGGCCATGCCCTCGATCATGGCGGCCGGCGGCGCAGCGCCGGCCACCATGCCGCGCACCTGCTGCGTGATGCCTTGGCGCATCTCCGGCGGCGCGCTGTAGATCAGGCTATGGACGATGGGGGCAGCGCAGTAGTGGTCCACCTGGTGCTCGCGCATCGCGGCCAGGATGTGCGCCGCATCCACCTTGCGCAGGCACACATGGATGCCGCCCAGCATGGCGAGGGTCCAGGGAAAGCACCAGCCGTTGCAGTGGAACATGGGCAGCGTCCACAGGTAGGTGGGGAAGTGCGGCATGGTCCAGGTGGCGGCGTTGCACACGGCGTTGAGGTAGGCGCCGCGGTGGTGCGTGACCACGCCCTTGGGGTCGCCCGTGGTGCCGCTGGTGTAGCTCACCGCAATCGCGTCCCACTCGTCCTGCGGGCCCTCCAGCTTCGCCAGCGGTGCATGGGAGGCGATCCACGACTCGTACTCGTGCGCGCCCAGGCGCTCGTGCGGGCCGTCGAACTCGCTGTCGCACACGTCGATCACCACCACCTCGCGGCCGTGGTTGGCCTTGAGCAGGGCCAGGGCCTTGTCCATCACGGGCGCGAACTCGGTGTCGGTGACCAGCACCTGCGCCTCGCAGTGGTTCATCTGCCAGGCCAGCAGGGCGGCGTCAAGGCGGGTGTTGAGGGTGTTGAGCACGGCGCCCAGGGCGGGCACGGCGTAGTGGGCCTCCACCATCTCGGGGGTGTTGGGCAGCATCACGCTGACGGTGCTGCCGCGCCCCACGCCCAGCGACTGGAGCGCCGCCGCCAGGCGGGCGGAGCGCTCGCGCACCTGGGCCCAGGTGTAGCGGCGGGCGCCATGCACCACCGCGGGCAGGTCGCCGAACACCTCGGCGCTGCGCTCGACGAAGCTCACGGGCGACAGCGCCACGTGGTTGGCGGGGTTCTTCTCCAGGTCCTGGTCGTAGATGCTCATGGCAGGTTTCCTCGGTTCCTTGGTCAGGGCGACCATCGTCCGGGGGCCTGCGCCTGGCGCGCCCCTGCGGATCGTGGCCATGCGGCCATTTTTAACCACCTGCCTTACTTTGACCTTCCGGCCCGCAGCGCCGTCGATCCTGACGCAGGGCTGTGCACCGGCTTGATCCAGAACCCAAAGCTGCCAAGCTTGGCCCTACGCCAGAAAATAGCAAAAAGGCTATAATATGAACGCCTGGGAAGTCATCGTGCACCCTAGGGCCGAGCTCGAACTTCTGACGCTTCCAGCCGATATGCGCGCCCGTTTTCTGCGTATCGCCGAGATGCTCGAAGAGTTCGGTCCCCAGAAGGTGGGGCTGCCACATGTCCGGCCGCTGGAGGACAAGCTTTGGGAAATGCGAATGCAGGGCCGTGATGGCATTGCCCGTGCCATTTATGCCGCCATCCAGGGACGCCGCCTGCTGGTATTGCATGTCTTCGTGAAAAAGACGCAGGCCACGCCGCGCGCCGCCATTGAAACCGCCCGCAAACGAATGGAGTTGGCACCATGAAAAAGCTCTCGGACCTGAAGGCTCGGCTGCTCGCCGACCCCGATACCCGCGCCGAGTACGACGCCCTGTCTGGCGAGTTCGAGATGGCCCGTGAATTGATCGACGCCCGCATCCGGGCCCGCATGACGCAAGACGACGTCGCCAAGCGAATGGGGACGACGCAGAGCGTCGTGGCACGGCTGGAAAGCGGCAAGCGCCCGCCTTCGCTGCGAACCATCCAACGCTACGCACAGGCCGTCGGGGGCCGCATGGTCGTGCGAATCGAACCGTTGCCCAGACGGCGCCGCGCTGTCGCAGCCAGCGGCTGAGCTGGTCACCTACTTAGCGAAATCCCAAGTCGCGCCGGCTCCCGGCTCATTCGATGGCCTTGCCCATGTCCTCGACGACCTTCTTCGCATCGCCGAACACCATCATGGTCTTGTCCATGTAGAACAGCTCGTTGTCCAGGCCCGCGTAGCCCGCAGCCATGCTGCGCTTGTTCACGATCACCGTCTTGGCCTTGTAGGCCTCCAGGATCGGCATGCCGTAGATGGGGCTGCCCTTTTGCAGCGCCGCCGGGTTCACCACGTCGTTGGCGCCCAGGATGATGGCCACATCGGCCTGGCCGAACTCGCCGTTGATGTCCTCCATCTCGAACACCTGGT